>WOR8_10000514_pt1 | contig 63554 bp, 51 predicted proteins | sample DeeMarSeWOR38_10_FD_19890 | JGI IMG/M metagenome (IMG submission 19890)
GCCAAAACAAGAGAACTGGAGCGGTCCGTCTTCCTATTGCGAAACCGCAAGGCGGAGTTGCCGCAGGAATCTTACCAGAAGGAAATGGAAGCGCTGTTGATAGAACTTGCCCGAATTTCCAGAAAACTGAGGGACATGACCACCGCACCGGGGAATTAGTCCTATCAGGCACCGCGGGCTGCAAAACGACAAGTCAAGGCCCCAGGGAGACACTTCAGGCCGGAAAAGGACACGTCGTGTTATCGGCAGATAAATCCTTCCATAAGCAGACGAGACGGCCTTCCAGCGACATTTCTAAGTTTATAAGTTTTTTCAACCTCTTAATATTGAGGGAAAAAGGGGGTGGGCAATTTCCTCCTTAATTTTTATGCAAGATTTAATTACTAGTAACCCAGATTCTCACCGATCAATTTTACATGGATGTAGTTTTGGATCATGTGGCCTTCGATGATGCTCCAAATGTTGCAAATCCTTTGGGGCGTTTTGCAATCACTGCACAGCCCGGTTTCAGTGCATGGATTTTTAAGGCCCAGGCGGATGTTGTTCACCGGGGCGGCATAGTGCTTCACTCGGGCCATGGCGGTTTCCAGGTCGGGGACGACTTTATTCATGCCCACCAGTAAAATCACTTTTTTGGGCCCAAATGCCATGGCTGCCACGCGATTGCCCGTGCCGTCGAGATTGACCAATCTTCCGTCCAACGTGATCGCATTAGAGCTGGCAATCATGATATCGGCGTGCAACCCCTGACGGCGGAGTTCCATGCCTTCTTCGGGCGTCAGCTCCGGCCGATAAGGATCAATAAGTTTGACTTCCGGCAGCGCCGCAATGGCATCCCAGAGTCCTATCCCAACAGATGTCATGGAACCACAGCGAAATACCGTTGCTCCCCGGGGAATCTTGGCGATGACTTCTTCTCCGGCCTGGGCGGCAGTCGGGGCGTAGCTGCCCTCCATCCGCCGCTTTTCCAAATTTTTAATAATCTTCGTGGCCACTTTTTCGTTCCAATCCGTCTGATGTTGATCCATATCTTTTCTCCTTTTTCTGCGTGTGCAATGTGATTACGTTTTGTGATCTTGAAAATTGTCAAAAATCGTACGTTTCGAATTATTTGCCGCAAATTGCGGATACCTCAACCAGCACATCCTTCGGAAGCCTGGCGACCTCCACCGTTTCACGCGCCGGCGGGCTTTCACCAAAATAGGTTTCATACACCGCGTTGAATCTTACAAAGTCGTTCATGTCTTTCAGAAAGCAGGTGCATTTAACCGTATTTTGAAGCGACATCCCCGCTTCGGCGGTGATGGCCGCTATGTTTTTTAAGACCTGTTCGGTTTGGGCTTCGATATCTCCTGCAATGATGTTTCCCGTCCCGGGATCGATGGCGATTTGTCCGGAAACAAAAAGAAAATCGCCGTATCGAACCGCCTGGGAATAGGGTCCGATGGCTTGCGGTGCATTGTCCGTAGCTACAATTTTTTTCATCGATGTTGCCTCCGTTTTAGTGGGTTCTATTAGCGATCTTAAAAATGCGTCTAAGGGGCCATGCGGTGTTGCGAACCGGCTCTACAAATAACAAATACCAATAACGAATAACATTTTATTGGGTTCAGCCGATCAGTTGCGGGGCAATCTGCGCAATCAGCGGCTTTAATTCCGACAGGCACTCTGCGGTCGCTTTAACCGCTTTATCCGTTTCGGCCTCGGTCATGGGCGTCGATATGGCAAAAAAGCCCCGGTTGGGGATAAATATGCCCTTATTCATCAATGAAAGATGGAATAACCTGAGCAGGTCTCTATCCTGCGTAAAGAATGCGGTCTGGGCGTCAAATACCGGTTCTGACGTAAAGTGAAGCTGCTGCAATGAGCCGTATCCTTTAATCTGTATTTTGATCTTAAGATCGTCAAGGACGCTTTGCAATTTCTCTTTCATGGACCAGCCCAGTGCGTTAATTCGGTCCAGGGCTTCGGCTGTCATCTCTTTGAGCCCCGCGATGCCGGCCGCCACGGCAATGGGCGTCGCCACGAAGGTCCCCGCGTGGTGTGCCGGGTGTTTGTGCCTGGGCGAGTACACCGCCATTATATCCTCACGGCCGCCGAAAGCACCGACGGGTAATCCGCCGCCAATGGTCTTTCCCAGAGCGGTAAGGTCAGGCATTACGTCGAATATCTGCTGAGCGCCACCGGTAGCTAACCTGAAGCTAATGACCTCATCAATGATCAGGAGCACATCATTTTTGCCGGCCACCTCTTTAAGGTGTTTCAGGTAGTCGTTTTCAGGCGGAATCATTCCGGCGGCCCCCATTATGCCTTCGACAACTACCGCAGCCAGTTTGTCCCTGTTCTCCTCTATGCGTTTTGTGGCCGCCTCCTTGTCGTTAAACGGCGTAACCAGAACGTCCTGTTCAACGCTCTTGGGTAGTCCGGGCGGCAGCTTTCTCCAGCCGACCTGCATCTCCATGATGTCGTAGCTGCCGTGATAGTTTCCCTCCATCTTTAAGATCTTGTCCTTACCGGTGAAAGCCCGGGCCGCACGTACGGCAAACATCAATGCTTCGGTACCTGAAGTACAAAAGCGCGCCCGCTCCACCGACGGGATTCTTTCACACAGGATGCGCGCCCACTCAAAGACGGCCTCGTGGGGCGCTGCCATGGCAGATCCCAGCGGGGCCTGTTTGCAGATGGCCTCGACGACTTTGGGATGGTTGTTGCCCAATATCATTGAGGTCCAGTTATTGGAAAAATCCAGGTACGCATTGCCATCCACATCGTAGAGATGACAGCCATCCCCTCTGGCCATAACCGTGGGGTAGGGTTCAAACCAGATCGAAATGCGCATATCACCGTCAGGAACATACTTACTTGCGTCTTCGATTGCTTTCGCTGACTTAGGCGATCTTTGCCGATAGGCATCCTCGATTTTTTTGCTGTATTCGGCAACAAGTTGCTTTCTATCCATTATAAAATTCTCCCTTCAATTTAATATGGTAAATAATAAGTGATTAGCTCGACACTTAATAAAGAAACTTTTGAACCGTTGAACCCTGAACCCTTGAACGTTTGCTCGGTTAGGTTTCTAGTATCATTCGGGAATCTACTATGGATGCACCTTTTTCATGGACGATAACCGGATTAAGATCAATTTCTTGAATCTCCGGATTGTCGATCGCAATATCAGAAAGTTTGGCCAGGATGTGTCGGATGGCATCGATGTCCTTGGGTTTTTCCCCTCTGATCCCGGTTAAGACTTTGTAGCCTTTGATCTCTTTGATCATTTCGTCGATATCTTCATCCCCAAGAGGAGCGACCCTGAAGGAGACATCTTTCAATACCTCCACAAATATCCCGCCCAGCCCGAACATGATCACCGGGCCAAACTGGGGATCTCTTATCATTCCGATAATACATTCCTGACCATGAGCGGCCATCTGGGAAAGGAGGGCCCCTAAAACGCGATCCCGCGTCGTAACCTTACAGGCGTTGGCCATGATTTCTTCAAACGCCTCGCGGGCCTGCGCCTCGTTTTTCAGGTTTAATTTAATTCCGCCGGCATCGGATTTATGGATAATATCGGGGCATACAACTTTCATTGCCTGCGGATAGGGAATTGTGGAAGCTGCTTGGCCCACCTTATCGGCATCAGAAATCAGCCCTGCCTGCGGTAACGGCAGCCCATATCTTTGCAGGATATCCCTTGATTCCGTCTCAAGAAGATTGGTTCTTTCCTCCCGAATTGCCGTTGCAAAGACCGCCTTCACCCGGGGACGTTCCTTCATGCGGGGCTGTGGAAATTTCATGCGACCCATCTTTTTCCGGTTTACAGCAAATTTCATCAGATGGCTGAGACACTGGGAGGAGCGCTGAGAAGACTCCATGACCGGGATGCCCGCTTTTTTGAGAATATCCAAAGATTTGATGGCACCCCTTGCAAAGCTCGTGTTGACAAAAAGAGGCTTTTCAAACTGCTTGACCAATTCCACCAGATCCCTTGAGGTTTGTTCCTCCAGTTCCGCCACGTGGGACGCAATAATATCTTTAAAGCCCCCAAAGAAGCCCGTAATATAAATGCCGTCAACCTCGTCGCTTTGCATGCAAACCTTGACGCATTCGGTGATCATATGAGGATTTTCTTCAGCCGTTCCGCCATAGTCGATGGGGTTCGAGGCGGGCATGCCCTGAAGCAAAAAGGGCCTGATTTTTTCCTGAGTCTTCTCAGAAAGCACCGGCACCTGCATGCCGTGGATTTCTGCGTTATCCGCTGCGATGGAATTGTCGCCACCCCCTTCCGACATAATGGCCACCCGATTACCATTGGGAAAAGGACAGTTGCAAAAAACTTCTGCCATATCGAACATCTCATCGATGTTGGCCACCCTGACGATACCGGCCTGCCTGAAAGCTGCATCCACAATCAGGTCATCACCTGCCAGGGATCCGGTATGGGAAGCCGCCGCTCTTGCACCGGCAGGCGATCTTCCCACCTTTAGTGCAATGACCGGTTTATTTTTAATCGTTTCCCGGACCTTTCTGACCAGGCGGTTTCCGTCCTTGATACCTTCAAGGTAGGTGATGATGACTTTGGTTTCGGGATCGTCCTTGAGATAATCAATGTAATCGGCAAAGCTTGCACCGATTGCATTCCCCAGGCTGATGATTTTGCTAAAACCCAATCCGCGCATGCGTGCATAATGGGTCAGAGAGTCAATCACATTGCCGCTTTGAGCCAGGACGGAAATCGGCCCTTTTTCCAGTCGCGGCACGCCCAACAGATTCATATTCGCTGAAGCGCTGAACATGCCGCTGCAATTGGGACCGATAAGACAGGCCCCGGTTCGGGCCGCTTCGTTTAGGATTTCTGTCTCTATTTTCTTGCCTTCCTCCCCGGTTTCTCCCAGACCGGCGGTAATGATAATGACGCCTTTGGCGCCCATTTTGACACTATCGGCAACAGCAGATACCAGAAATCTGGGAGGGATCACCACCATGACCAGATCTACTTGCTTGCCTACATCGGTGATACTGGGATAGGCCTTTCTTCCAAAAAGCGCTGATCTTTTCGGATTGATGAGATAGACATTTCCCTCAAATCCGCCCTCGAGGAGGCTTCGTGTTCTTCGTTCGGCAGCCTTTCCCGGAACCTCAGAGGCACCGATCACGGCAACAGAGCGGGGGTTAAATACCTTTTCCAGCGACATGTCCATTTTTACCTCTGTATAGGTTTCGGGTGTAGGTTTCAGGTGTCAGCAAACAGATGGCGCAGGACAGAAAACAGCTCCCTTTTGTCTTCTGAAATCTGTTTTCTGCTCTCGAATCGGCTGCCTTCTACATGAGCTCAGGCCGAATGTAGCTCGTCGAGGCAGTCCTCTGTCACTTCCTGACACCTGAACACTGAAACCCGTAAATTGCGCTATTATTTTCTTCTGCTTAATTCAAGATCCCTACTGATATACGTTCCAAACTCCTCGAGTTCGGCCTCGAGTTTTGTTAAAGCAGGCAGCGCCTGTTTTTTCTTTTTAAGCGCAACGGCGGTAATAATGGCATTCAGTAAACTCATCGGCGCCGTAAAAGACTCAATGTACGTCGGTATCTCAGTTTCGACAGCGAGTGACATATCGGCCAATTGGGCTATGGGGGAGAGATGACTGTTGGTGATCGCCATGATGTAGGTTTTTTTTCTTTTGATCTTCTCCACAATGTTAACGACATCCCGCGTAAAGCGCTTAAAGCTAAGGGCCACCAGAACATCGCCATTCGCGGCAGACAGAACCTGCTCGGGGATATCTCCAATGCCCGGTTTAATCAGGGTGACTGATTTTAAAAAAAATCTCAGATTGAAGGCTAAGTAGAATGCCAGAGCGTAACTGCTTCGCAAACCCAGAAGATATATCGATTTGGCTGATGATAATTTTTCGACCGCTTTTTCAAATAGTTCGTTGGATATTCCATTGGTAATTTTGTGGATATTTTCGATATCGCCGCGTAAAATTTCTAAGAAGACCGAGTCGGAAATCCCAAAAGTTTCCGCGGATTCGGCCAATCTTTCCGTTGTGGAATGGCCCTGGATTATAAAGTTTCCGATCTCCCGTTTGAACTCGGAAAATCCTGAGTATCCTAGCCTTGTTATAAACCGCGTAAAGGTTGCTTCGGATACACCGGCCGCCTTTGCAAGCTGATTGGCCTTTAAGATCAGGGCTTCATCCAGATGCTGCGTGAGGTATTCCGCAACTATTTGCTGGGAGGGGGTAAACGTTTTATATTCCGTGTAGATTTTATCCAGTATGGATCTCATTTTATTGATGAAAATTTTTCATAATTTAATTATTTGATGATTTTTTTTCATAGATCATATTCGAAAGTGCGACCCAAAGTCAAGAAATAATGAAAATTGAAAGAAAATTATAATTTTACACAAGGCTTGACACGCAGTACGCTTTTTGAGATAGTTTGCGGTCTTGCCAGCAATATTTCTTTGTTATCAATCACTAAATTAATTATTTTATATTTAGGAGGAAATTATGAGAGAAGTTGTAATTTTGGGTGCCGGCCGAACGGCGGGTGGAAAATTTGGCGGCTCTTTGGCCGGGTTGACCGCTCCCGAGTTCGGTGCGGTGGTTGTTGGAGAAACCATTAAACGGTCCGGTATTAAACCAGAAGATATCGAGCAGACAATATTCGCCAATGCCTGGCAGGCCGGGGTCGGACCCAACCCGGCACGTATTACCGCTGTAAAGGGCGGCGTGCCTATCGACGCGCCTGCTGTTTCGATTAATGTGCGCTGTGGATCCAGTGTGCAGGCATTAATATTCGGGACGCAGGCGATCAAAGCTGAAGATGTCGATACCGTATTGGTCGGTGGCACCGAAAGCACCAGCCAGGTCCCGTATGCCTTGCCGAAAGCACGTTTTGGCTATCGTATGGGCAGGGGCGAGATGGTGGACTTGATGCACAACGATGGTTTCCTGTGCCCGCTGGGGGGCGGTCTCATGGGCGAGCTGACCGACGCCCTGGCCAAAGAATTTGAGATTAGCCGCGATGAGCAGGATCAGTTTGCCGCTGAAAGTCATAACAAAACCGAAGCTGCCGTTAAGGCCGGAAAATTCGACGCGGAGGTTATTCCGGTTGAAGTGCCGGGTCGCAAAGGTGAGGTAAACTTCTTCAAGGACGAAGAGATCTTCCGCGAGGGTGTCACCGGTGAATCGTTAGGCAAGCTCAGACCGGTATTCAATAGGGATGGGACGGTCACGGCCGGCAATGCCTGCGCGCTGTGTGATGCGGCTTCCGCACAGGTAATAATGGATCGTCAAAAAGCTAAGGACATGGGATTGGAGCCTTTAGCCCTCATTCGTGGATATGCTTTTGTTGGTTTTGAACCAAAGAAATTCGGTATCGCACCGGTTAAGGCAATACCGGTTGCGCTGAAGCAGGCCGGACTGGAGCTGTCCGATATAGATTTAATCGAGCTTAACGAAGCGTTTGCGGCGCAATATATCGCCTGCGAGAGGGAATTGAATATTGACCGCAGTAAAGTGAATGTCAATGGCGGTGCGATTGCGCTGGGCCATCCGGTAGCGGCAACCGGTTCGAAAATCCTGACCACATTACTTTACGCCATGAAGGATCGTGATGTACAACTCGGCTTGGTGAGCGCGTGTATCGGGGGTGGCAACGGAGTGGCGCTGGTGGTCGAAAGACTCAGCTAGAAGCTATTTCAAAAATGCATTAAAGTAAATGCCCGAAGGTTAAAAGTGAACTAAAGTGACTAAAGTGACTAAAGTTGAGGCATCCTATCATTTAATATGATAGATGGAGCGCAGCGACACCTCAACTTTAGGCACTTCCAACTTTAGTTCACTTTAGGCACCTTATTTTTAATGATACCTGCCCGTTATCCGATGTTTGGCATGAGGGTCCATTTTATGACCCACGATTGAGTTTCGGGATCTTTATCCAGGCATACAATCCCGCTGTTTTGAAATTTAATTACTGCCCCACCAGCATTATATTTTCATCGGGATCTATTTTGGCCGCATATGCGGCCACATCGTCCATCGGCTTTATCCCGCTAACTTCCTGAATATCATTCTGGGGTTTCAGGGCGCGGGCTAATATTTCAGCGGTCTGGCGGGCTCTGGTTTTGACGCTGTGTCTGATCTGAGAAACATTAACGCCATAGTCTTGAGCTAGATTTGCAATGCGCTCCGTTTCGGTGGTTCCTTCCTGGGATAATCCCTGATCAGGATCTTGGTCCTTTGGCAGACTCTTTCCATGCTGAATAAGATAAAGTGCCATGACTTTAATCCTCCTTGTAATTTAGGTAGATTCTGTATATAGTTTCAAGATTGAGGGCTTTGCTCAATTAAGGATAAAGTAAGCATTTACAAACATCAATACAATTTTAGTGAATATCTGCAGCGCTTTTTTTTTCGGTGAGATGATCGATGCGTATTGTAACCCGCCCGGATTTTGACGGAATTGTTTGTGCAGTTCTGCTTTCCGAAGCACTAGACATAAAAAATCCTGTATTATGGGTTGAACCGAACCACGTGCAAAGGGGGTTGGTCGACATTCAAAACGAAGATGTTATTGCCAACTTACCCTATGATGAGAGATGCGCATTGTGGTTTGATCATCACTATACCAATCAAACAGACGCACCGTTTAAAGGTGCTTTTAAAATCGCCCCATCGGCTGCGGGAATCATTTTTGATTGTTACAAAAACCGGCTGCACAGAGATTACAGCGAGCTGGTGCAGGCAGCAGATAAAATTGATTCGGCCGACCTGACCCTGGATGAAGTTCTTCATCCTGAAAATTATCCGTATGTGCTCCTTTCTTTGACAGTTTCAAACAATTATCAACCGGACGAGCCTTATTGGAATAAGCTGGTAGCACTTTTCAGAAAACGTGCTATCCGGCAGGTTTTAAAGGATCCGGAGGTCAAGCAGCACTGTCAAAGTGTGGTGGCGCACAATGACCGCTATGTGGAATTTTTGAAAAAGCATACGTTCCTAAACCACAATGTCGCGATTACGGATTTGAGAACTCTGGATAATCCACCCGGCGGGAATCGATTTCTGGTGTACTCGTTATTCCCCGAGTCAATTGTCAATTTGAGAATTCGCTACCAGGATAAAAAGAAGGAAATGGTTGTGGTCAATGTCGGGCACAGTATTTTTAATCCGAACTGCAATGTGAATGTTGGCTTGATGCTCGCTCATTTTGAGGGCGGTGGCCACCGTAGTGCCGGTTCCACACGCTTCCACGTCAGCAAGGCGGATGAATATATTCCTGCGATAATCGATATTTTGCTGAAGAATGAAAATAACGAAAATTAGAACCCCGGATTAAATTATTGATAAATTAAGACTTCGGGAGAAAAAAGGGCCGAGTTATCCTCGGCCCTTTTAATTACATGCTTATTGGTTACCATAAATAAAAATGATGGGGAAGAAGACCATGAAAAATTTTGAAGAATTTTACGTAGGACTTTGCTTGAAAAATTAATAACCTAATGCTTTATCTCGCGCTTCTTGATATTTTAAGAGATCACTTGTATTTCCACTTTCCAAATATCTTTCTCATAAGCGATCCGCTTCATAAGCTGCTCCCATATTGTGAACCTTTAAAATTATTTGTTAACCGTTTTTCGGAGCGGTTTTACATAAATGATCTGATAAACTTTTCTATATTTTCCTTGCCCCTGTAAACTCCGAAATGACCTTCACAAAGAATGTCCGCATTAAGTGCTGTCATAAATTTTAGGCTGCGAATATAATCCGGGTGATTTGACAATAGAGATGGATCCAGGGGGCCGTGAACATCCTGACCGAATAATACTTTTTGATTTTCGATTTCAGCCAGATAGACCAGCGAACCGGGAGAGTGACCCGGACAGTGGTATGCGCAAATCTCGCCACTGCCAACCTTCAAGATTTCCTGGTGACCTCCAATTTTGTGATCAATTGCTAAAGGCTGCATCTTTTCCCCGTACCAGGAAGCCGCAGTCACATCACTGTCTCCGGTTTCGAGATACTCGGCATCCAATTGGTGCGCAACAATTTTGCAGCCGTATTGTTCTCTTAGCGCTGTGGCGCCACCGACATGATCATAATGGCAGTGCGTGAGAAGTAAATATTTGATCTCAACGTCGTCCGGTAAGACGGCGGAGATATTTTCAACCAGCCGGGCATGAGCGCTGCCGCAACCCGAGTCAATCAAAGCCGCCTGTTCGGCGAATCGCAGCAGATAAACGGCAGCATCCTCCATTGCCGTTAAACTGCCACCCCCAACCTGCCATAAATTTTTTAGGATCTCCATTTTCGTCTAAGTAGGTGCGCGCCTTTTCTTTTCTATTAGATGCATTATAGTCTTATATACGCGTACCATAATAATTAAACTTTTTGCAAAAAAACAGAAATTGTTTAACATTGAAATACATAACGCTTATCCCCGAAGGAGGACATCATGGACCTTAAAGAATATTTCGACGATAAAAAGGGCGTGGGCGTACTGGCCACCGCCGATGCTGAGGGCAAAGTCGATGCAGCGATTTATGCCAGACCTCACTTTATGGAAGATGGCACCCTGGCGGTCATCATGCGCGATCGCCTGACACACCATAATCTGCAGTCCAACGACCATGCAACTTTCCTGTTTATAGAAGATGGACCCGGTTATAAAGGCAAACGGCTGTTCATGACGAAAGTGCGCGAAGAAGAGGAGACCGAACTTTTGTACTCGCTGCGCCGCCGGCACTATCCAGATGATAAAGCGGAAGCTAAATTTTTGGTATTTTTTAAACTGGACAAGGAACTGCCGCTTGTCGGTGACGGAAATTGATACGCCGCAGAGCAGGCTAATTGTTGTGCCAAATGGATTCAATTTAGCGAGGGCATGAATGGAACCGACCGAAGAAATACGAAGTCGCCTGAGGGATCTTTGCGTTTCACAGAAATTGGCGGTTGTCTCCACCCAGTCCGACGGGCAACCTTATGCCAGCCTTGTGGCATTTGTTGCCAGTGATGATTTACGCCATATTTTTTTTGTGACCGCAAGGACCACCCGTAAATTTGCCTATTTGACGAAGGATTCACGGGTGGCCGTTTTGATCAACAGCAGTACCAATGAGGAATCTGATTTCCACGATGCCGTTTCCATTACGGTGATCGGAACTGCTGAAGAAATTCGGGATCCTGAAAGGAAAAAGGTCTTAGCGTTATATCTGTCCAAACATCCGTATTTGGAAGACTTCGCCCGTTCTCCGTCCTGTGCCGTAATAAAAGTTACGACCAAGTCCTATTATCTGGTCCGAAATTTTCAAAATGTTATGGAGCTTCATGTCGACTGATGCACCGGATTATATCGCCTGAAAATATCCACCAGGAGGATCGCCAACGGGTCGGCGGAAAAGGCTATGCGCTGGCACAGCTGGTCAAGGGCGGCTTCAGGGTTCCAAAAACTGTTTGTGTCACCAGTGATGCATATCGCGAATATGTTGCGCAAACCGGCCTGCGTGAACGCATTTTGCTTGAGCTCAATCGAAAATCATTCAGCGATATGCGCTGGGAAGAAATCTGGGATTGCGCCACTCGCATTCGCAACATCTTTTTGCGCAAGTCGATCCCTTCAGAAATTGAAAAAGAATTTAAAGAAATCATCACAGCCCAATTTAAGGGAAAAAGTGTCGTCGTTCGTTCATCGGCACCGGACGAAGACGCCGCCTCAGCATCTTTTGCCGGTTTGCACGAATCCTATGTGAATATAAAAGGAGTGGATAAAATTTTAGACCACATCCGAAAAGTCTGGGCATCTCTATGGTCCGATGCCGCGCTGCTATATCGCCAGGAGATCGGGCTGGATATCAAAAAAAGTTCAATGGCGGTGGTCATTCAAGAGATTGTCGTCGGCGATAAATCTGGAGTCGCCTTTTCAAAAAGTCCAAATAACGACTCCCAGGGCATTGTTGAATCCGTATATGGCTTAAACCAGGGCTTAGTCGACGGTGCTATCGAACCCGACCGCTGGATAATGGCCCGCGAGAACCGCAGCGTTGTCTCCCATACACCTGCCAAGCGCAAACAGTGGATGATTCCGGACAAATCCGGGGTTCAGCTTGCCGTTTTACCGGTTGAGGTTGCAAAGCGCCCGCCGCTTAATCCTCGGGAAGTCATCCGCGTCTTTAACCTTGCGCTCGATGCTGAAGGTTTTTTCAAATCCCCCCAGGACCTGGAATGGACATTTCAACAAAAAGATCTGTATGTACTCCAGTCCCGCCCAATAACCACATTATCGTCCCAAAAAGAGGATGACAGCCGCAGCTGGTATTTGAGTTTACATCGCAGTTTTGAAAATCTAAAAGCGCTCAGAGAAAAAATCGAAAATGAACTGATACCGGGAATGATTGCCGCAGCCGAAAAATTAGCGAGAGTGTCTCTATCCGAATTGCCGGATAAACAACTGGCCGCGGAAATTGATCATCGCTGGGAGGTCAATCAAAAATGGACCAACATCTACTGGGAAGAATTTATACCGTTTGCACACGGTATACGCCTTTTCGGCGAAATTTATAATGACAGGATGCGCCCGGAAGATCCATACGAATTTGTTGATTTGCTGACACACACCGATATGGCCAGTTTGGAAAGAAACCAATTGTTAGAGGCTCTGGCAGAGATGATTCGAGAAAATCAATCCCTTGCAAAAGGCCTATCCGCCGGTCAATATGCCGGTCTTGATCCGCAGTTTTTAGAAGGCCTAGACCGATTTGTTGAAAAATTCGGCGATCTCACCTGTGCGGTTACCGGCGGGACGCAATGTGAACAGGCATCAGATTCGCTCTATAAGATTTTGCTCGAGATGGCAGCGCATCCGCCGATCAATACCGGTCAGCGAAAATTAAGAAAGAAAGACGCGCTCAAGGAAAAATTCCTGAATGCTTTTGAGGGCGAACAGAAAAAACAGGCTGTGGAGTTGCTTGATCTTGGCCGCAGCAGTTATCAGCTTCGGGATGACGACAATATTTATTTAGGCAGAATAGAGGCGCAGCTACTTGCCGCCGTGCGCGAGGCCCGACGGCGAATTGATGATTTCCATGCCGGACGTACACGGCAAAAAATTGCCGACGAACTCATCCAGGTGGTTGAAAATTTGGACCAGCGACCTCGGTCTCAATCGCCCTATAAACAACAACCGGGCGACGGCTTTGTGATTCAACCCCGCCAGCTTATCGGTCAGCCTGCCGGGCCGGGTTTAGCCAAGGGACCTGCCCGGGTGATCCGGAAAACGGCCGATTTATCCGAATTTAAATTCGGTGAGATTCTAATCTGCGACGCTGTGGACCCGAATATGACGTTCGTCGTTCCCCTGGCTGCCGCTGTTGTTGAAAGAAGAGGTGGGATGTTGATCCACGGTGCGATTATTGCCAGAGAATACGGCTTACCCTGTGTAACCGGTATCCCCGATGCAACCGTTCTGATTGAGAATGGAGATGAAATTACCGTCGATGGTTACCTGGGAATCGTCACGATTGGTTCTTCAGATCTCTAAATAGATTGAAAATGGGCTTCCTGCAATCCATTTAGCAAAAGAAAAGAGCAAATCTTTATACGCAAGACTTCAGCCTCGGGATGATTTATGAAGCCGGCTAAGTGAGGGTGAACGGCCAGAAGTCTATCCCGGACCTTTTCTCTTTTTTCTTTACTTTCGATTGCAGTGCAGGTACCTTCTATTGTAAGCGCTTTTGCTTGAGAAAGGGGCGATATGTCGCGGGTATCGATCAGAAGACTTACAGATGGATTGTTTATCAAATTTTCATATTTGGTTGTATTTTTGTGCGTCACCATGTAAATTTCTTTACAATTTTCATCGGTGACATAAGCCATCAGCGAGCAATGTGGTTTACCATCAGCCACTGTTGCCAGGACACAAATATTTTTCTCCCTGGCAAGCGCTTTTATTTCTTTGAGTATCATCCAATCTCCAAGATAGATATAGATCGTACTGATTCTTAATGATTACCATAGTTAGGTCTTTGAGAGAATCAAAATTTTGCTAAAGGCGTCTGTTATTTTGGGGAAGGAAAGCAAGGGAGGTGTCAAATGCAGCAGCGCGTTCGGTTGGGGATCAGTTCCTGCCTTCTGGGGAATGCAGTCCGCTGGAATGCCGGCCACAAGCTGGATCGGTTTTTAACGAATACATTGGGTCAGTTCGTCGACTATGTTCCGATTTGTCCGGAGGTTGAAGCCGGATTCGGTATTCCCCGAGAATCGTTGCGTTTGGTGGGTAATCCGGAAAACCCGCGTTTGGTCACTTTTAAGACCAAAATTGATCGCACGGATCAAATGCTGCGCTGGGCCCGGAAGCGGGTAAAAGAACTGGAGAAAGAAAACCTGCATGGCTTTATTTTCAAAAGCGATTCTCCCAGCAGCGGAATGATACGGGTGAAGGTTTACACCGAAAAGGGCATGCCGGTCAAAAATGGTATCGGTATGTTTGCCCGGGAATTTATGGCGCATTTTCCGCTGATTCCCGCAGAAGACGACGGCCGCCTGCATGATGCCAAAATCAGGGAAAATTTCATCGAGCGCATCTTTACACTGCGACGCTGGCGGGAGACCATTGCCAAAGGCAAAAGCATGGGCCGGCTGGTTGATTTTCATACCCGCAACAAGCTACTAATTCTCTCACACAGTCCCAAGCATTATTCGGTTATGGGCAAGCTGGTGGCGGAAGGCAAGAAGATGCCGATGGAAGATTTGTACGCGCAATATGAGGCCACTTTAATGGCGGCATTGACGCTCAAGACGACACTCAAAAAGAATCTGAATGTGCTGCAGCACTTGATGGGATATTTTAAAAAACAGCTGTCCAAAGATGAAAAGCAGGAACTGCTCGATGTATTTGACCGGTACCGGCAGGAATTCGTGCCGCTCATTGTACCCATTACGCTGATCAACCATTATGTCCGTAAATACGATCAGCCGTACTTGAAATTGCAGACCTATCTGAATCCGCATCCGGTGGAGCTAAAGTTAAGAACCCACGTCTGAATTGGTTTGAGAACCACCATCTTTTACCCGATGGCCGTGTTGCGATCCGATTCAAAATGCTCACGTACTGCCGTGTACGCTCCGCTTTTGAATCGAATCGACGCCTTGCCCTCGAGCAAAATCTGGCGGTTCTCAAACCAATTCAGGCTATTTTTTTAAGTAAAATCGATCTGATCTAAAAGGAATTTTTACATGGATTCCAGGCCGATCCTTGTTACCGGGGCGACGGGTTATGTTGGGGGGCGTCTGATTCCGGCGCTGCTCAAGACCGGATATCAGGTGAGGGCCATGGGCCGGTCGCTGGACAAACTCGCCTACCGTCCCTGGGCAGGGCATCAACAGATTGAACTGGTTCAAGGCGATGTCCTCGATCGGGGGTCTCTTAAAGAAGCCTGTAGGGGTTGCCGGGCGGCATATTATCTGGTGCATTCCATGATCGCCCAGAAAGAAAAGTATGTCGAGGCCGATCGACAGGCCGCCCGCAACATGGCAGATGCCGCCGCCTCGGCAGGCCTGGAACGGATGATTTATCTGGGCGGTCTGGCAGAAGCCCGCAAAGTCCCGCTCAGCAGACATCTGCAATCCCGCCTTGAGGTTGCCGACATCCTTAAATCCGGGCCGGTGCCCGTTACCGACTTGCGTGCCCCCATGATTCTGGGATCCGGCAGCGCTTCCTTTGAGATATTGCGTTACCTGGTCGAACATCTACCGGTGATGACGACCCCCCGCTGGGTGTTTTCCCCCAATCAACCGATTGCCATTCGCAATGTCATCAATTACCTAGTCGGATGCCTTGAGCATGATGAAACCATCGGCGAAACTTTTGATATCGGCGGTCCGGATGTGCTGACCTACCGCGCGCTTTTGGATATTTACGCCGAAGAAGCCCATCTGCGCAAACGCTGGGTCATTCCGGTACCGGTGCTTACGCCGACCTTGAGTGCCTACTGGATTCATTTGATCAGCCCGGTGCCGGCTTCAATTGCCCTGCCGTTGACTGAAGGGTTGACCAGTGCTGCCGTTTGCACGGAAAACCGGATTCAGGCGATCATCCCCCAGAGGCTTCTGAGTTGCCGTGAAGCCATTCGCCTGGCGCTGGAGCGCTTAAATCAGGCCCAGGTGGATACCTGCTGGGCGGATGCGGGCCATTTACTGACACCGGAATGGGCCCACTGCGGGGATGCCGAGTGGGCCGGCGGGATTATCATGAATTGCGGTTATCGCGCACGCATAAGGGCTTCTGCGGATGAAGTCTGGCAACCGATCAGTAAAATCGGGGGCCAGACAGGCTGGTATTTCGGGAATTCACTCTGGAAACTCAGAGGCATACTGGATCGTGCCGTCGGCGGTGTTGGCCTGAGAAGAGGACGCCGGCACCCGTCTGAAATCGGCATTGGTGACGCCCTGGATTTCTGGAGGGTTTTAAATATAGAGGAGCCTTATCGTCTGGTGCTCGTTGCCGAGATGAAAATGCCCGGCGAAGCGCTGCTGGAATTTCAAATCACCCCTGTCGGCGCCGGGCAGGTCGAATTACAGATGCTGTCGCGTTTTTTTCCGAGAGGCCTGGCAGGAATTTTATACTGGTATGGATTGTATCCGTTTCATCAATGGATTTTTTTCGGCATGCTCAAATCCATTGCCCAATTTATCGGCAAACCGATTGTATCCGGACCCGAACGATTTACCCCCAAACTTCACACTAGCTGCGCCCTGCCGCCCACTGTCTCCTAAAGGAGATAAGACATCACAGATTATCGGATACACCATCGAATGCTTGATTAGCATCCTTCCGGTATAGTCTCAGGGGCAAAATTTTTAATTGTGCAATTGAATCCAATGCGCTAAAAAGAACTCGATTTTTACGTCAGGGTCGGAAATTCGGTTTGTCGGACAATCCGAAGGGTTCCGGCCCCGGTGGACAAAGGCAAAGCAAATGTTAGAACCCATCTCAAAAAGGTGGATCAGGGTTCAGGGCAAGACGCAAACCGATTCGAAAGTCGTTGTTCCGAGCAGACACGGTAGTATGTGAGCATTTTGAATCGGTTTGCAACACCGCCATGGACACTTAGACGCATTTTTGAGATGGGTTCTAGAAACTTTTTGCAGGAGTTAATTATGAAAAATACGGCCATGGTAATTTGGATTCTCATTAGTTTGGTCAGCGCAGGTGCTGGAATATCCGCAGAGGTTCCCACCAGCGAAGCGACGGCTGAGTGCATCGATTGTCACTCCTCATTCCAGCCCGGAATTGTCAATGACTGGCAAAACAGCCGCCACGCCAAAATCTCCCCCACAGAAGCCATGGCAGTTGAAGGCGTCGCCCGCAAGGTATCGAGCACCACGGTTCCTGAAAACCTGCAAAACGTCGTGGTGGGATGCGCCGAGTGCCACACGCTGCGCCCCAAAGCGCATGCGGATACGTTTGAGCACAACGGTTATGAGGTTCATGTGGTGGTCAGCCCGGACGACTGCCAGACGTGTCATATGACTGAAAGACAGCAATATGCTAAAAATATCATGGCCCATGCTTACGGTAATTTAGCCGATAATAAACTGCATCAAAAGTTTGAGCACAGCATCCTGGCCGCAACCCGCTATCAAAACGGGAAAATCAATCTGTCGCCGGCCAATGAGGCCACCAAAGCCGAAACCTGCTATTACTGTCACGGTACCAAACTCGAGCTTAGCGGCTATGAAACGCGGGACACCGAAGCCGCCGGCGAGCTGGAATTTCCGATCATCAAAGGCTGGCCCAATCAGGGCGTGGGGCGTTTGAATCTGGATGGCAGCATGGGGGCCTGCTCCGCCTGCCATACGCGTCACGCTTTTTCGATCGAAATGGCCCGCAAACCTTACACCTGCCAGGAGTGCCATGTGGGACCGGATGTCCCGGCCTTTAAGGTGTATGCCGCCAGTAAACATGGCAACATCTTTTCGACGAAGCATTCCGCCTGGAATTTTAAAGCCGTGCCATGGACCGTTGGAAAAGATTTTACTGCCCCTACCTGTGCTACCTGTCATGTGAGTCTGCTGGTCAATACCGATGAGGTAGTTGTGGTCGAAAGGACCCATCAAATGAACAATCGGCTGCCGTGGCGCATACTGGGATTGATCTATGCCCATCCGCACCCGCAAAAGCCGGATACCAGCATTATCCGCAACAAAGACGGATTGCCGCTGCCGACCGATTTTGCGGGCGGGCGGGCCACGAAATTCCTGATCGATGAAAAAGAACAAGACGCCCGCAGGCAGGCGATGCAGGCAGCCTGTCGGAATTGCCATGCTGATTCCTGGGTCAGCGGTCATTGGAAACGTTTTGAAAACACCATCGCAGAGACCAATGCCAAGACACTGGCTGCCACCCGGGTTATGCAGGACATCTGGAAGCTCGGTTTAGCGGACAGACAGGACAGCATCTATAATGAGGCCATTGAAAGAAAGTGGAACGAAACCTGGCTGTTCTATTCCAATACGATTCGTTTTGCTTCCGCCATGGGAGGCGGGGGGGATTACGGCGTATTTGCAGACGGCCGTTATCATCTATCGAAAAATTTGCTTGAGCTCAACGACTGGCTGAAGCTGCAAAAGAAATCCGGCACCACGTCAAATAAATAGAAGTGGTTTCAAAACCCCGGGGCGATCAAAGGCAAGCCCATGAAATTTCAAGACATTCCCGATTCACGTGTCCAAATTCTAAGCGACCGTGATCTTCGCAAGGGCGATTTTGTGCTCTATTGGATGCAGCAGTCCCAGCGGGCCGAATACAACCAGGCCCTGGAATATGCAGTTCAACAGGCCAATGAACTGGGTCAGAGTGTTTTAGTTGTCTTCGGGCTGATGGACGATTATCCTGAAGCCAATTTGCGCCATTATACTTTCATGCTCGAGGGGCTTCAGGAGGTCCAGGCTGCGCTCGTAAAGCGCGGTATCAAAATGGTTGTTCAAAAAGGAAACCCCGCTGATGTCGCGCTCTCTGCTGGCCGAAAGGCATCCCTGATTGTGTGCGATCGCGGGTACCTCAGGCATCAAAGACAGTGGCGCAAAAAAGTCGCCCGAAACGCCTGCTGCCGGGTAGCTCAGATTGAAAGTGATGTGGTGGTGCCGCTTGAAGTGATCTCCAGCAAAGCCGAGTACGCGGCCCGGACAATACGGCCCAAAATCCATAAATATCTCGACGATTATCTGGTTGAATTTAAGCCGACAAAAATAAATAAATCTTCTTTAAAAATACGGGTGAGCGGGCTTGATTTAAGCGACATCGAAACCGTTGCAAAGAAGATGGCGATTGATAAAGGCGTTTTGCCGGTGTCGGGTTTGTTCACCGGCGGCACCTCAAAGGCCAGAAAAATATTTAAAGATTTTTTAAACAATCGGTTTGAGCGTTATGCCGAAAACGGAAACCAGCCCCAGACCGATGACGTCTCCCATATGAGCAAATATTTGCACTTCGGACAAATTTCCCCTCTATATCTGGCTTTGCAGATTCTTAAAGCGGAAAAGCGTTTCAGGGAAGCCCGGGAGGCATATTTGGAGGAATTGATCGTGCGGCGCGAGTTGGCCATGAATTTTGTTTATTACACGGCGGATTATGATTCTTATACATGCATACCGGCCTGGGCGCAAAAGACGCTGGCCGAGCATAAAAAAGACAGGCGTGAATACCTTTATACCCGCCGGCAGCTCGAAAATTCCGAGACTCACGATGAATACTGGAATGCGGCCATGCGGGAAATGAAGTTCACGGGGTTTATGCACAATTACATGCGCATGTACTGGGGCAAAAAAATTCTGGAATGGTCGAAAACACCCGAGCAGGCATTTAAAACAACCCTGGCCATCAACAACAAATACTTTCTCGACGGCCGCGACGCCAACTCATACACCGGTGTGGCCTGGATCTTCGGGGTGCACGACCGCGCCTGGTCGGAGCGACCGATTTTCGGCAAAATCCGTTACATGGCCGCATCCGGACTCGAACGAAAATGTGATATCCAGGCTTATGTTAGAAAGGTAGATGCTCTGGAAAAAGCGTCCCGATAATAGGCGTTTCAAATGGCCAAAGATATTATATTGCGGCTGGTACTTGGCGACCAGCTGAATGAGAAGCACACCTGGTTTCAAAAGCCGGACCCGAAGGTAACCTATGTGTTGATGGAAATCCGGCAGGAAACGGATTACGTTAAACATCATATTCAAAAAGTGGTGGCGTTTTTTGCCGCCATGCGGGCATTTGCAGAAAAACTCAAAGAAAAAGGGCACACCGTCAACTATCTGCGGCTGGATGATGCCGATAACCAGCAGAGCATCGAAGGCAACATCAAACGTCTGCTCAAAGAAAAGCGCTTTGCGCGTTTTGAGTATTTGCTGCCCGACGAACATCGTTTGGATATTGCGCTCCGCAAGATGGCTAAAACGCTATCGGTTCCCTGGCAGGCTTTTGACGCCGAGCATTTTCTGGCCCGACGGCAGGATTTGCAGGATTTTTTTGCCGGTAAAAAGCGCTATCTGATGGAATCCTTCTACCGCCAGATGCGCAAAAAGCATAACATCTTGATGGACGGCGACAGGCCGCTGGGCGGTCGCTGGAATTTTGATGCTGAAAACCGCCGGCGTTATGATGGGCGGATTCCTCTTCCCGAGCCCAAACTGTTTCGCAATGACGTCAGCGAACTTCACAAAATGGTTGAGAAAGCCGGCGTAAAGACCTTTGGTGCTATCAAGCCCAAAAGTTTAATCTGGCCGACCAACCGGTCCCAGTCCTGGTCTCTGTTGAATGCCTTTCTGAAGGATGGGCTCAACGCATTCGGCACCTATCAGGATGCCATGACCACCGAAAGCTGGTCGCTGTTCCATGCCCGCATCTCGTTTGCGCTCAACACCAAAATGCTTAACCCGCTGGAAGTCATCGAGGCGGCTATCCGAACCTGGGAAAAGCAAAAGCGCACAGTTAAAATTCAACAGATTGAGGGCTTTGTGCGCCAGATTTTGGGCTGGCGCGAATATATGCGCGGCATTTATTGGGCCCTGATGCCCGAGCTGGGGCGCATGAATTTTTTCAATCACAGGGCCGCTTTGCCCGACTATTATTGGACAGCCGAGACAAAGATGAAATGCATGCAGGCTGCGCTCGGCCAATCGCTTGAACATGCCTATGCCCATCACATTCAGCGCCTGATGGTTACGGGTAATTTTGCCTTGCTGGCCGGTGTGCATCCCGATCAAGTCGACCAATGGTACCTCGGGGTTTACATCGATGCCATCCAATGGGTTGAGCTACCCAATACCCGGGCGATGAGCCAGTGGGCCGACGGGGGCCTGGTCGCCACCAAACCCTATGTGTCTTCGGCCAACTACATCAACAAAATGAGTGATTACTGTACGCGGTGTACGTACAATCGCCAGAAACCATACGGAGAAGCTGCCTGTCCGTTTAACTGCCTGTTCTGGGATTTTTTTAAGCGACATCAGCCGAAACTGCAAAACAATCCGCGCATCGGCATGATGTACCGCACCTGGAACTGCAAAGACCCAAAAGAACAGAAGCGCATTTTAAAACAGGCGGAATCATACAAGCAAGATTTAAACCGGCTTTAGATCATGAAGCCGCCATTCTCTGGCGGGCTTGCCTTTCTTTGCATCTGCGCTTCAAGTCGATTGACCGATTTGTAAATTTCTGAATTGCACTTCCCGGATTAATTATTATTGTTTGAGAAACATTTATTTGAACAGGCGTTATTTGGCGCAATATTGACGGGAAAAAACGATGAAAAAAATATCTGAGGACGTTTTGGCCAGTATGGAATTTAAGGTATCTTACCAGCACAACGGCATCCGGCATACCGACTGTTATTACGGACATCGAATCAATTTATGGCGTGATATCTTGCCACCGCAGCTGCGTGAAGAAATTCACGGCAAACAAAGCGGGGATCAGGTCGTACTGGATGTTCAACCCGGCGCCTGGGTGGCCGCCAGAGATGAATATAACATTTATAAGGTCCATCAACGTCAGATTTCGGCCCTATCCCCGCAAGCGGATCCGATTCAACCGCGATTCGGCCGATTTTATCCCCTGGGGATTCTGAGGAATGTAGCGGGTGTCTTTCCAAACAACATGACGCCCTTTCGCTGTATATCTTCCAATGGTACCGGCATCAAGGCTGATGTGAATCATCCTTTAACTGACAAACCCCTCCAATTTAAAGCAATCATCAGGGATGTTCGTGAGAAGTTTGAGGAACATGGCGGCACCAGCATCGACTGGGCGGAGACTGCCCTCAGCGGACCGGGAATGCAAGCGCGGGTAAACGGGCACCCAACCGATTTTTTTGCCGACCAACCCTTCCGCAGAGCCGATGAAAGTGAAGACGGTCTATTTTATGCGCAACCCCGAATGGTCAAACACATCGATGACACCGCTATTGATATTATCCGTCACCTTTACGGTAAACGGATTCAGCCCCGGAGCGACGTCTTGGATTTAATGAGCAGCTGGGTTTCCCACCTCCCGGAAGATCTTGCGCTAAAATCCCTCATCGGCCTTGGTATGAATCAAAGGGAACTGGAAGCCAACAGCCGGCTGACCGATTATATCATTCATGATCTTAACGCCAACCCGCGATTACCCTTTAACGATAATGCCTTTGATGCGGTCATCTGCGCTGTCTCAGTTGAATATTTAATCCACCCCCTTGAAGTATTTGAGGAGATCGCCCGGGTATTGAAACCCGGTGGCGTATTCATGGTGACTTTCTCCAATCGCTGGTTCCCGCCCAAAGTGATCAAAATCTGGCCGGAGCTGCATGAATTTGAACGCATGGGACTTATACTTGAATTCTTTTTAAAATCCGGTAAATATAAAGAGCTACAAACCTATTCCATACGCGGATTACCCCGGCCGCAAGATGATAAATATTATTCCCGAATTTTGTTTTCAGATCCGGTATATGCAGTTTGGGGCTGCAGTAACCGCAAATAAAAAATAATGAACCGAATACCGCATAAGGAGTTAGCTGATGCTCAACGAAAAATACGAGATCAAAAGTGATGTGGAGATGAAAAGCGGAGACGGGCGCCCTCTCGAAGGCGAGCGCTTTAAAAGCCAGATTGAATTCATCCTGGAGGCCGATAAACTCAAAAAGGTCCTGCGGCGAACGACGTTGCTGGATCGTTCCCGGCAGGAAAATTCAGCCGAACACTCCTGGCATATTGCCCTGATCGTTCTGATTTTATCCGAATATGCCGAAGAAGACAATCTGGATCTTTTGCAGGTAATAAAATTGCTTCTTACCCATGATCTAGTCGAAATCGATGCCGGCGACACCTATTGTTATGACCAGAGCGGCCGCCGGGATCAGAAAGCGCGCGAAACCAGAGCTGCAGATCGAATCTTTAACATTCTGCCCGAGGATCAGGCCAAATCGTTTCGGTCCCTGTGGGATGAATATGAAGACAGAAAGACACCTGAATCCAAATTTGCCAATGCCGTGGATAGATTGCAGCCGTTACTGCATAATTATTTTACCCAGGGCCACACCTGGCGTCGCAAGGGAATCCAAAAAAAACAGGTCCTTTCCCGAATGCAGCCGGTGGATGAAGGCTCCTCCCTTCTGTGGGAGTATGTCTCCAACCTTGTCGATGATGCGGTTGAGAAAGGTTATCTGGCAAAATAATCTTTCCTCCCAATTGAGTTAAAACTCAATTGGGAGTTATTAATAACGAATAACAAATAACAGTAAACCACAATGGAACTCAATAAATCACAACCGATGATCGCGGCCAAAGGATTAACCCGCATTTACAAACTGGGTGGCAGTGAGGTCATCGGAATTAACCAGGTCGATCTTGAGATCGCGGCAGGCGAACTGGTGATTTTGAAGGGTAACAGCGGTTCCGGAAAGAGCACCTTGCTGTCATTATTGGCCGGTCTGGATAGACCGACCCGGGGCGATCTGACGGTTGCAAACCACGATTTAAATCAAACTTCCAATAGCGAATTGACCCACTTCCGCCGGCAGGTTGTCGGTATGATTTTTCAGTCTTTTAATTTACTGCCCACCTTAAATGTGCTCGAAAATGTCTGCCTTCCGGCACTTTTGGCCGGCAGGTCGATTGCAGAGAGCCGGCTCAAAGCCACGGACCTTTTAAAATGGATCGGACTTGATACGCGCTTAAACCACCTCCCGGCACAACTCTCCGGCGGGGAGATGCAGCGTACCGCAATCGCCAGAGCCCTCATTAATGATCCGTCAATTATTTTAGCCGATGAGCCTACCGGAAATCTTGACTCTCACAACGGACAAATCGTCATTGATCTGCTGGCAGAGCTTAATCGAAAATGGGGCCGCACCATCATGATTGCAACCCACAGCTCACTGGCCGATTCCCAGGCCACTGTTAAACTTTTCCTTAAAGACGGCATGATCACAAATCACCTATGAGAAATTTCATATTCTTCTTGCGACTTTTTATCTGGTTCAGTTTGCGGGATATGCGCAAGCATATCGGCCGGGCCCTGACCGTGCTTTTGGGGATCGCCCTGGGCGCGGCTGTTTTTACCAGCGTGCGCCTTTCCGTCAACGCTTCGCTGGATTCATTTACCAAAAGCATGGATCTAATTGCCGGACGGGCGGATCATGTGTTAACCCGGCCCGGCGGTTATGTTGCGGAAGATCTTATCTCAGAACTGCTAAATCATCCGGCGATCGAAAGTGCATCACCGGTGCTGAGCACCTATACCCGAATTGCACAAGATGGTGCGGAACCCTTTTTGCTCGTGGGATTTGATCCGATTTTGGACCGGCCCCTTCGCAGCTGGCGGATTCGCGCAAAAAGTAATCCTGAGGCTTTTGTCTGGCTGGATCTATTAAAGGACCCTTACACCTTGATCCTGGGAGAATCCCTGGCCACCGAATTCAATAGCGCCTCAGGTGATGTTATCCTCCTTGAGCATGCCCGTCAAAGATCCAACTTCAAGGTACTGGGGAAGCTGGAGCGGGAAGGACTTGCGCTGGCTGAAGGGGGCCGAATTGCGATAACCGATATTGCAACCTTTCAGGAATTTACCGGGATTTTCGGCAAAGTGGATCGAATTGATCTCAGGTTAAAACCCTTTGCCACTGCGAAGGATCTGGATGATATCCGCAACATTCTACCTGAAGGCATTACGCTGAATCCGCCATCGACCGCCCGCGAAAGCGGGCAGGGAATGATCAGAGCCTATCAGCTCAATCTCTCGATTCTAAGCTTTGCGTCATTATTTGTCGGCATGTTTTTGGTCTATAGCCTGGTTGCCTTAAATGCAGCTTCTCGTCGCCCGGAACTGGCTATTTTAAGATCTACCGGAGCTTCCGGCTACCATCTTTTTTTTATTTTCCTGGCGGAAGGCGCTTTGTTTGGCGTCGCCGGCTGGCTGATGGCCATCCCGATTGGCAATTTTTTGATCAAATATTTGCTCCACGGCGTCAGTCAAACGATCTCCACCCTTTTTGTGAGGGTTCAGGTGGAAACGCTTACGCTTGATGGGTGGGAAATTCTGCTAAGTTTTAGTGTTACGGTTTTTATCTCCGTATTGGCCGCCTATCAACCTGCACGGGAGGCCATGCAGGTTTCCCCCAAAGAAGCACTGGAGATTTCCCAGCTGGGGATGCGGCCCCGAAAATCACCAAGGCAGCTTGCTATGGGCGGTCTCATTTGTATCGTATTGGTATGGCCGTTGTCCCGGCTTCCGGCAGTTCTGCAAATGCCGCTGCCGGGATATTTAGCCATTTTGCTGCTCTTTGTCGGCTTTGCGTTGCTTGCGCCCTGGGCCCTGGAGCAGATCGGTGCTTTCCTTTCAATAAAATTGCGCAAGCTGGCGGGAATGCCGGCATACCTCGCCAGTCGCCACGTGCGCGACAGCGGGACCCGGACGGCCGTATCTGTCGGAGCCCTTATTACGGCAGTTGCCTTATTTACTTCCCTGGTGATTATGATTTACAGCTTTCGCCAGACCGTGGAATTTTGGACCCACGAGACCATCCGGGGCGATTTATTTTTGACCACCAAAATGGGAGACATGAATCAATTCCGCTATCCCATTGCTCAAGAGGTTATTGAAAATTTGCAAGCTTTTAAAGACAAAGTCGATATCGTACCGAACCGGCGCTTTTTTTTAACATATACAAATTTTCCGTATGAGTTCGAGCTGCTGGATATTAAGGGATTTCTGAAATACGCCTCATTTTTCTGGCTGAGGGGAGATCCGGAAATAATTCTCCCGAAGCTAATACGCGGTGAAGGCGTTATTGTTTCTGAAGTTTTTTCAAATCGTACCGGCTTAAGCGCGGGTGACGCGTTCCGGGCGCAGGTTGGCGAATCATCGATTGAACTCCCGATATTAGGCATTGTCCGCGATTACCGGACCCGGGGAGGCGTGGTCTTTTACTCTTTGTCTCATTTTAAGGCCCGATATCACGAAACGCATTGGGGCGGGATGAGGATTTTTTTTAAGGATAGGACCCAAGACCTGGAGGCGGCCGTCTCGAATCTTCGAGCCGACATCATTGAGCAGATGGGCGATAAAGTGGATATGCTCAGTGGCCAACGGCTGCGAGGTGCTGTTTTGCGAATTTTTGACGAAACATTCGCCATTACCACCGTTTTGCTTCTGATTGCTCTGGTAATCGCCGCTTTGGGTATTGCCACGACTCTGACGGTCCTGGTTTTGGAACGATCCAGACAACTCAACACCCTGTTTGCCATAGGGGCAAGTTTCAGGCAGATTCGGTCGATGATATTCTGGGAAGCCGCTTTTTTGGTGGTTATCGGGGAGCTGGCCGGAGTTGTCTGCGGTTTTTTCCTGTCGTACCTGCTGGTATTTGTGGTCAATCGGCAATCATTCGGTTGGACTTTCTTATACGGAGTGGATTGGGGGTCGTTGAGTATATCGATTCCGCTGATTATCATAACGGCCCTTGCTGCAGCGCTGCCGGCAGTGAAAATGGTTTTCCGGAAACCGCCGGCTACGTTGTTGCGCGAGCGATAATTTTTTTCACCGCAGAGACGTAGAGGACGCTGGGGTTTTCATTTTTAGTTTTCCGGTGAGAGGCCGAAAAACTAAAATCCCCAAACCCTGTGGGCTTAAGGATTACTCCATAATAGCAAATAGAAAATGAGTCATGGTATTTTTGCAGCGAAGCTGCTGAGTGGTTTTCCTTTGGCGTCCTCTCAACGCCAAAGGAAAAATTCAATATCTCTGCGATCTTTGCGCCTCGAGCGAAGCAGGCGGTGAAACTTTTAAAGTTGGGCAAAAATTATATAAATGAAACAATTATCTAATATAGTTGCTCGAGTGTTTCTGTTTCTGATCCTGATGAGCACAGTTTTTGCTTATAAGTTAATTGCCGGGGATGCGTCTGATTTTTTATCTGTTACCGGGCCCTGCAATTTAACATTTCCAAAAGATCACGGACCGCATCCGGGTTATCGGACCGAGTGGTGGTATTATACGGGTAATCTGCAAACTGAATCGGGAGCTCGATTCGGATACCAGTTGACGTTTTTTCGAAGCCAAATCAGTCCTTCCGGCGCAGAAAAGAAATGGCCGCGACCCGCATCTGCCTGGCGCGCCCAGCAAATTTATCTCGGGCATGCAGCCATTTCCGATATTTCCACTAAAAGACACCTTCAGGCCGAGCGGGTTGCCCGGGGCGCCTTGGGGCTGGCAGGGACATCCGAAGCGGCCGGGGATACGATAATTTTTATCAAAAATTGGCGCGCTCAGATAGGTGAAAATACCCATATTTTGAAAGCCATCACGGATGAGTTTTCCTATGAACTGACCCTGCAGCCTGCTAAAGAGCCGGTTTTACATGGACAGGGCGGCTATAGCCGCAAAGGGTCAACGCCGCGGAGCGCAAGCTGTTATTATTCGATTACCCGCCTGATATCGGACGGTACGCTCACGCTGGGCGGAAAAACCATGAAGGTTGAGGGGTTAACCTGGATGGACCATGAATTCAGTACAGCCCCTCTCGAGCCGGGCGTCGTCGGCTGGGATTGGTTTAGCCTGCAGCTTTCGGATCAAACTGAGATTATGCTCTATCAGTTCAGAAATGAGAAAGGGGGCTTAAGCCCTGCATCCAGCGGGACATTCATTGATCCATCCGGCAATCCCCGGCATTTAACAATAGACGATTTCAGCATTGAGGTCCTGGACCAATGGAAAAGTCCCCGTTCCCGGGCGTTATATCCGACACGCTGGCGGTTGACCATTTTTCCATTATCAATTCAACTCAGCATCGATGCTAATTTATCCGACCAGGAAATGCAGACACCGGAAAGCACCGGGGTGACGTATTGGGAGGGCAGCGTATCGATAAGCGGTTCAGCCGCCGAACATCCCGTAAAAGGTATGGGATATGTTGAGCTTACCGGATACGCAGAATCTTTCAGGGCCCCCATGTAATACCGGTAACACCACTGCGGTTTCAATTCAGTTGGCCATTGACTAAATTAGGAAAAATATAATTATGAAAACCATAAAAATTTTGATATAAATTAATATTGATGGTCGCGTAAAAAGTGAGAAAAATGATCTTTTACGAGAGTGTTTTGTATTTGGTGTTTCGTGGTTAGAATTCAGACAAATTGAAATAATATCAAATACTTTATACTAAACACGAAAAACGGAACACTAAACACCCGATAAATTCATCAATATCCATTGACAGAATTGATCTAATGCGCAAAAAGCGATTCGTTGCAGTTTTGAGTTTGGCATGGCCATTGTTGACGGCCTGTGTAACCTATCAACAAATGCAAGATCAAAATGCCGTGCTAGATAAGGAATTAAAGCTTGTCCGCATTGAGCTATACGAGGCCGAAGAGAAGATTAAAAACCTTGATGCTGAATTAATCAAATTGAAGCAAACAAATTCAGGCTGTGACGAAAAACTTACAGATCTGCAATCAAAGAATACCTACCTTAAAAATATCAATTTAAAGCTTTCACAAAACGTTGAGCAACTTTCTCAAAACATTGAGCAGCTGAATACCGATCTTCAAAAAAAGAAATCCGTAATCAAACTGCAGAACAAAGTTATCCGTCTTCTGGATGATACCAAAAACACAATCGCAACAAGTCTAAAAGAGGAGATCGCAGCTGAGGAAATTGAACTCGTCGAAATGGAAGACACCTTAAAAGTTGTCTTCATCGACAAAATTCTTTTTGATTCGGGCAGTGTCGAGATTAATGAAAAGGGCAAGAAAATATTGTTGGTGGTGGCCGATTCCATCAGAGCGCACAAAGACCAAAATTTACTGGTTGAGGGGCATACCGACAATACACCTTTAGGTCCGACCTTGAAAGAAAGATTTCCAAGCAATTGGGAGCTGTCCACGGCCCGGGCGGCTGCTGTGGTAAGATTTCTTCAAAATGAGGGTCAGGTGAAGCCGGAGAGGCTCTCGGCGCGCGGATACAGCTACTATCGGCCGATTGCCTCGAACCGGTCCAAAGAAGGGCGCCACCAAAACCGTCGGATAGAAATCATCCTCGGCTCTTCTATGTAAAAGTCTCCAGATTGAAGGAAGAAAGTTTGTCGATGGATAGCGCAATCACCGTTTTAGCAGGAGCTACCGGTAATCTCGGTGGGCGCATCGCCAGAGCGATTCTCAAAAGGGGCGCCAATATGCGGGCGGTCGTCCGACACACCAGCGATCCTGACAAGGTCGAGGACCTGCGGAAGCGCGGTGCGGCGATCGCTAAGGTGGACTTCAACAGCGTTCCTGAGGTGACAGAAGCATGCGTGGGTGGGACGTGCGTCATCTCTGCGCTGTCCGGACTGCGGGATGTAATCGTTGAGACGCAGACGTTGCTGCTCGATGCGGCGGTCAAGGCTGGGGTGCCACGCATCATCCCGTCCGACTACTCCATTGATTTCACGAAGTTACCTCCTGGAACGAACCGCAATCTCGATCTGCGTCGAGAATTTCACGAGCGTCTCGACAAGGCCCCGATTGCAGCCACCTCGATCCTCAACGGCATGTTCACGGATCTGCTGACCGGCCAGGCGCCGGTCGTCCTCTTCAAATTAAAGCGAGTTGTTTACTGGGAGGATGCAGATCAGCGACTGGACTTTACGACCATGGACGATACCGCTAAATTCACCGCAGCCGCGGCTCTCGACTCTTCTACTCCAAGATTCTTGCGTATCGCGGGGGATCAAATCAGTGCCCGTGGATTGGTGGAAGTCGCCAGTGAAGTGACCGCAGAAAAGTTCCGCCTGTTTCGCGCAGGAGGTCTGAAGAGGCTTGCGACACTGATCAAGATCACGCGAGCAGTCCTTTTTAGGAGCAGCGCACTCTATCCGCCCTGGCAAGGCATGCAGTACATGCACAATATGTTCAGCGGACGCGCGAAACTGGAACCACTCGATAACGACCGTTATCCCGGGATGCGATGGACAACAGTGCGGGATGTCCTTGCGGCTCGCTAATCGCGGTATTGCGGTCGAGCAAGACAGCTTACGATACGGTACTTATGCAATTTTGCATTTACTCTTAAAATCTTATTTGAAAGGAGGTAAATTATGTTCAATAGAGCATCCATCATTGTCTTGTGTCTGCCCTTTATTTTGCTTTCAGCGTGTGTGCAAAAAAGTAAGTATGTGGAACTCGAAAATGCTCATAATCAAACCAAGCAGCAATTAGAGACTGAAAATAAGGCGGTGGCCGATCTTCGTGAGCAAGTCTCCAAATTGGTTGATGAAAACAAGCGCTATTTAAGTATGATAGACGATCAAAAGACTACCATTGAAGGTTTACAGAATGAATTAGAGAAAGAAAGATCGGTTGTTCAGCAAAAAGATAAAAAAATTTCAGATTTAGAAAAAACCCGCGCAGAAATAGAAAACAGTCTTAGGGAGCAGATTGCCCAAAAGAACATAAAGATAGAGGAGATCGAGGGCAGATTAAAGGTAACTTTTGTGGATAAGATTCTTTTTGACTCAGGAAGTGTGAAAATCAAACCAAAAGGCAGAGAAGTGCTATTAACATTAGCAGATTCATTCAAGGCTAATCAAAAGCAAAACATCGTGGTAGAGGGCCACACGGATGATGTACAGATTGGAGCCGCATTGCAGGACCGGTTTCCAACAAACTGGGAGCTGTCCACAGCAAGAGCAACGTCTGTGGTCCGATTTTTACAGGAAAAAGGAGCGATTGGACCTGAAAGGTTGACCGCCAGCGGTTTCAGCTTTTACAAACCCGTGGATACAAATGAGACCGAAGAAGGACGAAAACAGAATCGACGTATAGAAATTATTTTGATCCCGGAACGATAACGAAAAATGCCCAAAGTTTGAATCGGTTTTTTTGAAAAAAGCAGGGTCATTTCTGACCCTGCTTTTTTCAATTCTCCAGAATTTCTCTCAGTTTTTGGGATAGTTCGATGATATCAAACGGTTTCTGAATAAACCCGTTGCAGCCCTGCGCGATTAATTCTTCTACCTGCTTGTTTATACTATAACCGCTCACCAGAAGAACTTTAAGGTCGGGGTCGATTTTTTTAAGCTCCTCATAGGTAGCTTTGCCGCTTTTTTCCGGCATAATCATATCCAGTGCAACCAGATCGAGATCGTCGATATTCGAACGGTAAAGATCAATTGCTTCTTTTCCGCTTCTGGCTGTTAACACCGTATAACCTAATTCTTTGAGCATGAGTTCTTCTACCAGAACGGGGCCTTCTTCGTCATCGACCAGAAGAATCCGTTCCTTACCCTTTACCAGCATATAATCATCCGGTGCTTCCTCGAGCGTTTCGGTTTCTGTTACCGGTAAGTAGATAACGAATGTGGCGCCGTGATCCTTTTCGCTATAGACGCGTATGATTCCGTTATGATTTTTAATAATCCCGTATGCGGAAGCCAATCCCAGACCGGTCCCCTGGCCGACTTCTTTTGTCGTGAAAAAAGGCTCAAAAATTCTTTCCATGGTTTCCTTATCCATACCGATCCCGCTGTCAGTCACGGATAATTTTACATAGTTTCCTCCACTGGCGTCATACGGTCTGCAATAATCATCGCTGAGGCTCACATTTTGGGTTTGAATATAAAGGTCACCCCCATCCGGCATCGCATGCCATGCATTCAAATAAAGATTAATCAGAACCTGTTCGATTTGTCCCCGATCCACCTCCACGTTCCAGAGATCTTCCTGGAATCTTTTATGTACGCTGATTTCTTTTTTGGTGCGGGTAAACATTCGCGAACTTTTTTCGACAACATCATTGAGACACGTTGTTCTGGGGGTATATTTCCCCTTTCGGGCAAATCCAAGGAGCTGTTCGGTCAGATTGGCGGCGCTCATGACATTTTCTTCAATTCCCTGGACATATTTTTGGTTTGGATGATCCGCTTCCGGATTTAAACGCATCAATGACAAATATCCCTGGATACCCATGAGAATATTGTTGAAGTCATGCGCTATTCCTCCGGCCAGGGTGCCAATGGCCTCCATTTTTTGAGCATGCATCAGTTGGGCTTCGAGATTCTTTTTTTCTTTTTCGGTCTTCAATTCATCCGTAATATCGGAAAGCTGGCTAACGATTTTTACTTTGCCAAGGGAGTCTTCAAATCGGTTTGCGCCTATTTTAACCGTGCGCTCGTCTCCTGTTTTGCAAATTATGGTGCAAATCAGCCCGGATGGAATTATTTCGCCCCTAAAGGTATTTATAAAAAAATCCTCTACCGGCTCGAAACTATCCGGGGCCATATATTTCTGCAAAGCACTTCCTTGGATCTCATAGCGCGAATATCCTAAAATTTGGGACAGGACGTCATTTGCATAGATAATTTCAAGGGCATCATTCATGACCATGATTCCATCGCGTGAGTTTTCAACAACTGACCGGTATCGCTCTTCGCTCTCGCGTAGTGCCTTTTCCGCTTCAATGCGCTTGCTGACGTTCCGGGCGACATTTAGAATCACGTCTTTTCCCCGGTAACGGATAAGCCTGGAGTGGATTTCGACGGGAATACTATTGCCGTCTTTCTGGAAATGCATGGTTTCAAGAGTTACTTTTTGGTTGACCTGTTCCTGACTGTGTCCACCGCGTTGGCCGATAATCAAGCGTGCATCTTTTTCAGGGATGATGGTTCCAAGATTTAATTTGAAAAATGCCTCGGACGTGTAGCCAAGTTGTGAATAGGCCGCTTCATTGGCTTCCAGGATATTGCCGTCTAAATCTAAAATGTAAACCGCATCATCGACGTTTTCCAACAGCTCCTTGTAACGGGTCTGCTCTTCGGCGTCTTTGAGATTTGTCAGCATATAATTAAAAGCCTGGGATAACTGATTAAATTCCCAATAGGTTCCGCTTTTATCATCGAAAAGAAGATCTTTTTGTCCTTCGGATATTTGGATTGCTTTAACCGTCATTTCTTTCAGCGGGCCCATCATTTTTTTGGCCAGAAAGATCGACATCAGAGTTGAAACCGCGAGAATCACTATGGAAAACAGCCCGATCCATAGGGTGACGTTCCTTTTTTCAGCGATCAGGCTTTCCAGAGACGATAGGAAATAGAAATTGTTTATTCCATTGAGCCTCGCTAAAATTCGATTTTGCCCGAAGGGGTGAAATCCGGGACCTGCCGAAAGTGCATTGCGGGTTTTTGCATCCAGCGGTGATGCCCTGCCGGATATTAGACAAAACACCTGGTCGGCATCGAGGACGGATATGTCCGCGTCGACGGTTTGCTCTATCGTGTCAATGAGTTCGGTGTCCTGGACCATATCATAGAGGGCGTACGCGGTTCCCATGCGACCGGTTTCATGCATAATCGGGGCTGAAAACCACCACAGGACGCGCTTTTTTTCTCCCTCTTCCAGGATCTCGCCGTTCGGATATTCTGTTAGAACAAAATCAATTACCTGTCTGGATATCCCGGGATAGTTTTCCGGTATAACGGATTTTTCACCGATCTTTTTGACAAAATGGTAAACACCATCTTTGGGCGGATAAAATTGAGTAATGCGGTTTTCCAGTTTTGATTTATCGTCGAGCATAACCGTAACACGGACGATATTGTCGGAGCCCAGATTTTCCAGTTTCCCCGTAATCAGCCCAATTCTGTTTTTTAAGATAATTTCCACCTGACCCTTTTGAGCCAGCAACTTCTCATAAAATTCCGATTCGACTTTTTTGCCGTAATATCGGTAGATGGTTGCCAGGAGCGTAGCCACCGAAAGGGTGACAAGAACGACAAACGTCGTCATTAAAAAAGTTGAAAAGCGTTTTTTGCCTCTGAACTTCAACGCATCCTCCCGAAAGATCCGAACGAAACCCATGTAAGGTATCAGATTTTCAAGGCCATCATCGGGACCAATATGATCCCAAACATCTTTACAAAAAAAAACCGAGTTACCTGAATCCCTATGGCAACCCGGCTGTCCGCATATCATCATCTTCCTGATGCGGATCCTTGAGCTTTCCGCATTCCGAATTTTCGGAATTTGGCTTTTTCATAGGACAACTCTATAAGAATAAAATGAAACAGGTCGAATTGTCAAAAAAAAGTTGGGTTCTGAATTGTTTTGACTTGATGGTCGATTATGGCATAAAGTCGGTCTGTTATCGCCCAAATTGTGTAGAAGCGGTTTCAGACTTCAAGAACGTGTCGAAAGGCTTTTCAATTTTAAGGAGGAGGAGAATATGAAAGAGGGCAAACTTCATTATGGCTGGGTGGTCATCTATATGGGGCTGCTGACCACCATTGCCGCCCACGGGTTCGGCCGCATGTCCTATACCATTATTCTGCCGGCCATGAAAGACGGACTTGAGTTTAATTACACCCAGCTGGGGTTGCTGGGAACCGGGAATTTCATCGGTTATCTGACGATGGCCATTATCGGCGGGTTTTTGGCTGCGCATTTTGGGACGCGGATCGTCATCACGGCTGCCTTGATATTGATGGGAATTACCATGATTTTAACCGGGCTGGCCCAATCATTTGGTTTTGCCTTTTTTATGCGCCTGCTGACCGGCTTGGGCAACGGCGCATCTTATGTCCCGGCCATGGCTTTGGGTTCGGCCTGGTTTGTAATGAAAAAAAGAGGCTTTGCGACCGGCATCGTATCTGCCGGAATCGGCGTCGGTACGCTGATTTCCGGTCTGCTGGTACCGCCCATATTATCAGTCTTTGGCGCCAGTGGATGGCGGTTTTCGTGGTATATACTGGGTGGCGCCGTACTGTTGATATCCGGTATTGTTTATCAGTTTGTGCGCAGCAATCCTGAGGAAAAAGGACTTCGCCAGGTCGGGGCCGAACAGAATGATGCTGCCCGCCCGGCCCCCTCAGATGCTGAAAAAGCGCCCGCGCCAAAGTGGGCCGATACATTTAAAGGTGTCCTTAAAGTGAGCTCCGTCTGGTATCTGGGTCTTGTCTATTTTTTTTATGGTCTTTCTTACATTATCTACATGGTTTTTTTTGCGGCTTACCTGGTGAAAGAAATGGGTTTTAGTCAGGAATGGGCCGGGGGATTGTGGGCCCTGGTAGGGGGCTTAAGCATTTTTTGCGGGATAATTTGGGGGAAGATATCAGATCTGCTCGGAAGAAGCCGGGGGGCCGCGCTGGCGTACCTTGTGCTGGGGCTTTCTTACATTATCTATGCGCTGATTAAGGTGAAATTCGGCTTTTACCTGTCTGCTGTATTTTTCGGGCTCACTGCCTGGAGTATCCCTACCATTATGGCCGCTGCGGCCGGGGACTTTGTGGGTCCGCGCCTGGCGCCTGCAGGCCTGGGCTTTATTACGTTGTTTTTCGGCATCGGTCAGGCTCTGGGGCCGGCACTCGGCGGATATCTGGCAGATGTCAGTGGTTCATTTACCCTGCCGTTTTTGGTGGCCGGTGGTATCTCTCTGACCGGGATGGTGCTGTCTTTTTACTTGAAAAAACCTTCGCAAGAATAGGTTGTATTCCAATATTCCATATAGGCGATATAAAACCAGCGTCGTTAAAAGCACGATGCTTTCAATATATTATCGAAATTCCGGGAGGTTGTTATGAAAATTGAAGCCAACAGTATCCAGATTAATTATGAATTGTCGGGAATAAAACAGGCCCCGGTAGTTGTGCTGAGCCATTCACTGGCCTGCAGCCTGATGATGTGGGACCCGCAGCTCGAGCTGCTGGAAGCCCATTTCCGGGTTTTGCGGTTTGATACGCGCGGACACGGGGAAAGTAGTGCGCCGCAGGGACCTTATACACTCGAACAGCTGGTTGATGATGCCATCGGTCTTCTGGATGGGCTGGATATTGAAAGGGTCCTGTGGGTCGGTCTATCCATGGGCGGCATGATCGGTCAGGGCATCGCTTTGAATCATTCCAACCGGCTGGAAAGTCTGGTATTGGCGGATACGGCATCGATAATTCCCGATGAAGCCCAACCCGTGTGGCAGGAGCGCATCGATGCCGTACGAAACCAGGGCATGCAGGCGGTCGCCGAATCCACCCTGGAGCGCTGGTTTACGCCGAATTATCTTAAACAGAATCCACCGGAAATCGAACAAATCCGCCGGCAGATTTTAGCCACTCCGGTCGACGGTTACATCGGCTGCAGCGAAGCCATCCGGCGGCTTAATTATTTGGAAGAGCTTTCCGCGATTCGAACCCCCACCTTGATTATGGTCGGGGCCGATGACCCGGGCACGCCGGTGGCGGCATCGGAAGCCATGCACGCGCGCATTAAGGGCTCGAACCTGGTGGTGATTCCCGAGGCAGCCCATCTTTCCAATATTGAGCAAAAGGAGGTTTTTAATAGCAGCCTTGTGGCACATTTACAGCCACGCTGATCCGATCAGCGCTGCTGAATTTCTCTTTCGCTGATTCCCATCAGGTATAACAACCCGTCCAATCCGACACTGGATATGCTCTGTTGAGCCGTTTCTCTTACAATGGGTTTGGCATGAAACGCCACACCTAAACCGGCGATGCTGATCATTGGCAGATCATTGGCGCCGTCACCAACCGCAATGGTTTGTTGGAGGTGGATGTTTTCGACCCGGGCAATCGTTCGCAGAATCTCGGCTTTTTTGTGGCCATCGATGATATCCCCTTTAATTTTACCGGTGATTTTGCCGCCTTCGATTTCAAGGCAATTGGCGAAAATATAATCCAGCCCGAGTTTCCTCTGTAAATACTTTCCAAAATATTCGAAACCGCCGGAGATGATACCGATTTTGTAGCCCATTTGTTTTAGCTTGCCAATGACGCGTTCGGCACCTTCGGTTAATACCAGATTTTGAGCGACCGTTGATAGAATATTTTCATCCATGCCGCTTAAAAGTGCCACCCGTTGTGTAAGGCTTTCTTTAAAATTTATTTTGCCTTGCATGCCGGCTTTGGTAATTTGAGACACCGCGTCGCCGACATCGGTAAAATTGGCAAGTTCATCAATCATCTCACCTTGAATCAGAGTTGAATCCATATCGAACACGACCAGCTTGCGCGCATGACGATAAATGTCATCGATATAAACCGAGATATCAATACCCGTTTCCTCGTGGATTTTAAAAAGTTCTTCTCTTAACATGCTGGGGTGATCAATTTTGCCGCTAACCTTAATCTGCACGCAGGCTTTCTGATTTGTGTCGGGATCATTTAAAGACACACGCCCTGAAAGCCGGGTGATAACGTCGATATTTAATTTGTTATTGGCGATTGCGGTTGCAACTCTTGACAGCTGTTCGGCTGACAACCGCCGGCCTAAAAGAGTGATAATTCGGCGCTCTTTTCCCTTATGGGCAGACCAGTCCTCGTATTGATCCTCATGAATGGGGGAAAACCGGATTTGAATGCCCAGTTTATGGGCTTCAAACAGGAGATCTTTGAGTATCGATGAAGACTTAAACTCGGCCGGGATTTCAATCAAAATACCCAGGGACAGATAATCGTGGATGACCGCCTGACCGATATCCAGAATTGTCACCTGGTACCGGGCAAGTATGCCCGTCAAACTGGCTGTCAGCCCGGGCTTGTCCTTACCGGTAACATTAATCAGTATGATTTCTCTCATTTTGACTTAATTTCGGAAAGGATTAATTTTAGGCACCAGCTTATCTTAGATAGATTCTCGGTACTCTGGCGGTTATGGTCGATACGATTTCATAATTTATGGTGTTAAGCGATGAAGCAATTTCATCGACTGTTATCGCGTCGCTGCCCTGTTGGCCGAAAATAACAACCTCGTCACCCATCTGGACGCCATCGATGTGACCGACATCCAACATCGTCAGATCCATGCAGACACGGCCGATAATCGGCGCCCGCTGTCCGTGTACCAGCATCTGGCCGCCGGAAGATAACAGCCGGTTTAATCCGTCGGCATAGCCGATGGGAATTGTCGCAATTGTCGTCGCCCTGCGAGTTTCGTAGGTATTGCCGTAGCTGACCATAAAACCGGCGGGCACCTTTTTAAGATGGATAATGCATGCCTTTAAAGACATTGCGGGTTTAAGGGACACGTTCTTTTTGTCGACCGTGTCGGAGGGATACAGTCCGTAGCTGGCAATACCCGGTCGCACCATGTCAAGATGGGACTGCGGCATATCAATACATGCGGCGCTGTTGGCGGCATGTCTGATGGGCGCCTCTAAACCGGCTTTGCGCAGCCGGCTCAGAAAGCGCATAAAAAGATCGAGTTGCGCTTCGGCATAGGTCTTATCTGCGCTGTCGGCAGTTGCGAAATGTGTGAATATGCCTTCGAGTTCAAGTCCGTCGAGACCGGCGATGGCAAGCGTTTCTTCAATCGCATCCGTATTGATCGCGACGGAATTGTCGCGTTGGAAATTTTGCGGCAGCAGACCGAGCCGGCCCATTCCGGTGTCCACTTTTAGATGAATCTTTATTTTTTTATTCAATGAAAAGGCAGCCTGGGACAATACTTGAGCGGATGCGGTTGTATAAACTGTTTGGGTGAGATCATATTCCAAAAGATCGGCTGTCCGTCCCGGAAGGGTGTAGCCGAAAATTAAAATCGGTACCTCGATGCCGGCTGCTCGAATGTGGATCCCTTCTTCTATTCTGGCGACACCGAGCATTTCGGCACCATTTTGAAGTGCGCAGCGGGCCACTTCAATTGCACCATGACCGTAACCATCGGCCTTGACAACCCCCATCAGCCGGGCATCCGGATGGGTAATCCGGCGCAGTTCTTTAATATTGTGTGCGATCGCCTTTAAATCGATTTCTGCCCTAACGAGCGAAGTATCCAAAGTAAAACCTCTTTTATCTTAGGTTAATTTATTCGATCCAATCGCTTGATAAAGTTCATGGGCGTGATAGGAACTGCGCACAAACGGTCCGCTGGCCACCTCGCAGAAACCCATTTGCAAAGCGGTAGTTTTCCAATTCTCAAATTCTGCCGGCGGTATGAAACGCGCGACCGGCAAATGCGCTTTTGAAGGCTGCAGATATTGACCGATCGTCAGGATGCGACACCCTGAATCCAGCAAATCCTTTAGGGTTGCACGAATTTCGACAGAATCTTCCCCCAGACCCAGCATTAGGCCCGATTTGATCGGCAGGGTGACGTCATATTTTCGCGCCCGGCGCAATAATTGAAGCGAACGTCGATAACGCGCCTGGGGACGGACGACCGGATACAGGCGGGGTACGGTTTCAATGTTATGGTTCAGCACATCCGGGCGGGCTTTTAAAACGGACTGCAGTGCCTGAGAATCACCCTGAAAATCGGGTATTAATACTTCCACCTTGGCGGCCGGCATTTGCCGGTGGATTTCCACTATTGTGCTGGCAAAAAAACCGGCCCCGCCGTCGCTTAAATCGTCCCGGGTAACAGAAGTGACCACCACATAGTTGAGCCCCATTTGCCGGGCGGCGGCCGCCACCCGGGCCGGCTCTTCGGGATCGGGCGGCCCCGCCGGCCCCCGGGCGACCGAACAGAACCGGCAGTTGCGGGTGCATCCAGAACCCATAATCAAAAAAGTGGCGGTCTGTTGCGAAAAACATTCCCAGATATTGGGACATCTGGCTTCCTGGCAGACGGTATGCAGTTTATCCCTGTCGATTAACCCCTTTATTTTTTCGTAATCCCGACCGGTCGGCAGTCGTTTTTTGAGCCAGCGGGGCTTTGGGTTGGTTGGCGGAGTCATTGTTGAATTTGGTGTTTAGTATTTTGTGTTTAGTGTTTCGTGTTTAGTGTTTTGAATTTGCCTTACAATTTTCAGCCAATCCCATAGTCAACCAAACACTAATCCCTACGCACTATCCCTTAAAGTTAAATTTTCTAAAATAGCACTTATATCAGCTGGGCCTTTCGGAACAAATTTTATACCAAAAACCGCTTCAAATTGTTTTTTTATAATCGCGCGCACCTGCTTCATCGATATTTTTAGATCAGTTTCCTGCTGCATGGTGGTCATGGCCACATTCTGCAGACCGCAGGGCTGAATCCAAGCAAACGGGGTTAAATCGGTCTGGACGTTTAATGCCAGACCGTGAAAGCTAATGCCTCGGCGAACGGCAATACCGATACTGCCCATTTTATGGGGACCGACCCAGATGCCACGGTTGGCCGCATTGCGTTCAGCTGTAATGCCCCAGTTTTCAGCGGTGCGCAGCATCACCTCTTCGAGACCGGTCACAAAATCGACGACTTTTATTCTGGCGGCCTGCAAATCAACGATCGGATACACCACCAGCTGACCCGGGCCGTGAAAGGTAATATTTCCACCGCGTTCCACCTGGATGACCTGAACACCGGCCTTCTCGAGGAAATCGTCTGAAACCAGCATGCATTCCCGGCCCCCTCTGCGCCCGAGCGTAAAAACAGGGGGATGCTCCAGGAACAAAACGATATCCTCCGGCAAAATGCGCTCTTTGCGGGCCATAATCAGGTTGCCCTGCAGCTCCCAGGCCTCACGGTAGTCGATCCGGTCAAAATCCACGCTCAGCCAGATCTTCGGGTCCGTTGTTAGTTGTCCGTTGTCCGTTGTTGTACTACCTTCGGTTGACAGCGGTGGAGCGTTATTTACGGAATTGCTAATATTTTTGGCTTTTGCCACTGTTCGATCTCATATGGGGTGGCCACGGACAACGGACCACAGACAACCAACAAATTATACCTATCCCCTCAAGCATGGTTTTCGTGCGGCTGCGGTCTCATCGAGTCTCCGGCGTTTGGTCTTTTGAGGAGCTGCGCGCAGCAATTCGGGATTTTCCCGAGCTTCTCTGGCGATTGCTTTCAACGCGTCAATAAACAGGTCAATATCTTCCTTGGATTCGGTCTCGGTGGGCTCGATCATGATGGCGCCGGGGACCACCAGGGGAAAATAGATCGTTGGCGGGTGAAATCCGTAATCCATCAGCCGCTTCACGATGTCCAGGGTTGTGACTTTATACGGCTCCTGGAATTTGTCTGAAAAAACACATTCGTGCATGCAGGGCCGGTTGTAGGGCAGGTGAAACGTGCCTTTTAAGTTGTCTTTTATATAGGCGGCATTCAAAACCGCAAGCTGGCTGGCCTTTTTCAGACCTTCGGCGCCCAGGCTGAGTATGTAGCTATAGGCCCGGATCATGACCCCGACATTGCCGTAAAAGGCGTGGACCTTGCCGATGGATTCGGGAAAATCCTCGGACAATATATATTTTCCTTTTTGTTTGATCACCCGGGGAACCGGTAAAAACGGTTCCAGGTGCTTGCCGACACAAACCGGTCCTGCGCCGGGGCCTCCCCCGCCATGCGGGCTCGAGAAGGTTTTATGAAGATTCAGATGCAGGACATCGACGCCAAGATCTCCCATGTTGACGATACCCATAACGGCATTCATATTGGCGCCGTCACAGTATACCAGACCGCCTTTGGCATGTACGATGTCGGACACCGCCTTGATGTTTTCTTCAAAAAGGCCCAGCGTATTGGGGTTGGTGACCATGATGCCGGCGGTGTCCTCATCCATGAGTTCCTTAACCGCCTGCGCTGAAAGGACGCCTCTTACGTTTGATTTAACCGGAATTGAGCGATATCCGCACAGGGAAGCGCTGGCCGGATTGGTTCCGTGAGCCGTGTCGGGGACGAGGATTTTGGAGCGCGGCGTGCCTTTGCTTTTAAGGTAGACATAAAATAGAAGCATCCCGGTCAGTTCCCCATGGGCACCGGCAGCCGGTTGCAGCGTTGCGGCATCCAACCCGGTGATCTCTGTTAAATATTGCTCAAGTTCGAACATAAGCTTGAGCACTCCCTGTGAAAGGGACTCCGGCAGCAGCGGGTGGGCCTGGGCGAATCCGGGCTGGGCCGATTGTCTTTCATTGGTCTTGGGATTATATTTCATGGTGCAGGAGCCCAGCGGATACATTCCGGAATCGACCGAAAAGTTCCATTGCGAAAGGCGGATATAATGGCGTACAAGGTCGACTTCGCTGAGATCGGGAAAATCCGGGCCATTCCCGCTCAATTTCTCATCGACGGCATGTTTTTCGACGTCGCGGCGGGGAAGCGAAAAAGCGGATCGACCCTTTTTCCCCTTTTCCCAGAGCAAGGGCTCGTTAAACAACAATCCGGTGGTGCCTACAGGTTCTTTCATGATGACACCTCCTTAACCAAAGTATCCATATCTTCCCGGGTCATGGTCTCCGTTACGCACAGCAGGTAATGATTTTTAAGCTCGGGATAAAAACCGGCCAGCGGCAAACCGGCGACAATTTTTTTCTTCAGCAGACGCTGATAGGTTTTTTTAAATCCGGCCGGGAATTCAATCACAAATTCATTAAAGGTCGCCCGGGAAAACGGTAATTTAAAACCTGCGTTCACCAGGGCGGTTTTCAGATACTCGGATTTGTCGTAATTGAGCCGTGCCAGCTCTTTAAAACCGGAACCGCCTAATGCAGCCATGTACATGGCGGCGGCCAGAGCGCATAGACTGTGATTTGTGCAAATATTTGAGGTGGCCTTTTCACGCCGGATATGCTGCTCGCGGGTGGCCAGAGTGAGTACGTGGCCTCTTTTGCCGTCCAGATCGGTTGTTTGGCCCACCAGACGCCCCGGCATATTGCGGACATATTTCATTTTTGAAGCGAACATCCCCAGTGCAGGACCGCCGAACGAACGCGGGATTCCCAGACTCTGCCCCTCCCCGCAGGCAATATCGGCGCCGCATTGCCCCGGATTCTTATACAGGCCGTAAGCGAGCGGTTCACTGAAGCAGACCACCAACAGGGCCTTTTTGTTTTGAAGCTTTTGTTTGAGCGCCTCTATGTTTTCGATACAGCCCAAAAAGTTCGGCGACTGCAGGGCCACCGCACCCAGATCGCCCATATCCTCGATGCTGCTCAGGTCGGTGGTGCCGTCACTCAGATACGGAAGCTCCCTGATGTTAAGATCGGTGGGTTCAAAATAAGTCTCGAGCACGCGCCGGTATGATGGATGAACAGCACGGGAGACCGCCACGGTTTTTTGGCGCGAAACGCGGATGGCCATTAACATCGCCTCGGCCAGCGAGGATGCCCCGTCATATTGAGATGCATTGGCGACTTCCATGCCCAGCAGCCGCGTTGCCAGGGTCTGGTATTCATAAATGGCCTGCAGGGTCCCCTGACTCAACTCGGGTTGATAAGGTGTATACGCGGTGACAAACTCCGAACGGCTCAGCAAAAATGATACGGCTGAAGGAATGTAGTGTTCATAGCTGCCGGCGCCCATGAATACCTTGTATTGCGGGGATACCGCCATGCTGCCGGCCAGTGTATCAATATGGTCGTTTAATTCCCACTCCGTTAATGGCTGCGGAATTTTGAGTGCGTCTTTGCGACGGCAGTCTTTAGGGATATGGGCAAAAAGCCCTTCGAGGCTGTCAATCTCAACCGCCTTGAGCATGGCCGCAACGTCTTCCGGAGTGTGGGGTAAATAACGCATGGTGGTTATCCTTTCAGCGTTCCAAGATAAGCATCATTGTCCATAAGGTCATCCATTTCCGAAGGGTCTTCAGCTTTGACTTCGATCATCCAGCCGTCGCCGTATGGCGTGTTGTTCACCTTTTCGGGTGCGTCTTCCAGAGACGAGTTGACGGCAACGATCTCTCCGGCGATCGGCATATAGAGTTCGGAGACTGCTTTGACCGATTCCACCGTGCCGAATTCCTCCCCTTTGTCAAGTGTATCGCCGACCTCCGGCAATTCCACAAAAACAATGTCACCCAGCTGGTCCTGGGCGTAATCCGTGATACCGACTTTGACACTGTCACCTTCGGATCGGACCCATTCATGGGATTCGGCGTAACGCACATCCGCTGGAAAATTCAATTCATTGAGTTCTTTCATATCTTTCCTCCTTAAGTTTGTCCTAACAATAGATAGGCGAATACGGTCTCTTAGATTTTGCCTTCAAACACCAGGGAAAACTAAAAGGCTGGGAAGCTATTAGCAGGGCTTTATGCCCTGCTGCTCATAGCTGATAGCTCATAGCTTTTCTATGCAGACTCTAGTTTTTGCTATGAGCTATGACCTATGAGCTACGGGCTAAGATTGCTTTCAAGCCTTCTTTCCTATTCCAGTACATAGGGTACTTTCAAATTATAGCTTTTGTAAACGACAAAAGTTTCCACCGATTGAACGTCTTTTATCCTAGAGACTTCTTCGGTATAAAATTCCAGCAAACCAAATCCGGATTTTAACAGGACGATCAGAATCAGGTCGAACCGTCCGGTGACAACGCTGACCGATACAACGCCTCTCAGATTACTGAATTCCTTACCTTTATTTACCAGATCCATACTTTGAAGCTTAACGCCTACCATTACGGTGCGATGCCCCTCGACGGCTTCCGGGTTAACCAGACCGCTGATTTCCAGAACCCCTTCAGCGATTAATTTTTTAACACGGGACCTGACCGTGTTTTCGGACACGGATAGATCTCGAGCAATTTTTTGATAGGATTTTCTGCCGTTGCGCAGATGCTTGATAATGGCAAGGTTGGTTTTATCGATGTTCATGGTTAATGATTTATGACATCTCGGATCAGCATGCCGCTAACTTTCCCGGCAAGCAGGAAATGAGCCCTGAGGCTCTATGCAAAACATAAATTATTTACAAAAAATTTGATGATTTTGTCAATTAATTTTTATTTTCTTTATAATATCATCAATATCATTCATTTGTCGGTATGTTCGTTTTCCAGGATTTACTTATCTTAAATCCAAAAAGATGACGGTGGGGGATTTTGTGCCTATTATCTGACAGGCAGAAGATCCGTTGCTCTCCGGGGCGATGGCCGGTTGGGCCCTGACGATGGTAGGATTTTTACGGGAATCAAGTTGAAAAAAAGAAAACCATGTGTTATGGACCCAATCATTTTTATTACCGAACCTTTCCAAATCGTATTTTAATAACCCGTAAAACGCTAATTAGCAGAAGTGAAAAGGAGGTTGCAATGAAAAAGGGATTATTCTTAACAGCTGTTATATTTTGTATCGCGGTGGTTGTTGCGTTTTATGCCTGTGGTCCATCAGGACCGGATACCATCAAGATCGGCATCAATGCACCCATCACCGGTGACATTCCCAAAGTGGGTGAGGGCACCAAGTTTGCGGCCGAGATGTGGCTCGAAGATATCAATGCCGCCGGTGGTCTTCAGGTCGGCGACAAGAAATATAAGGTCGAACTGGTTATCGAAGATAATGAATCCAAAGCGGAATCGGCGGTCAAAGTGGCCACCAAGCTGATCACCGAGGATGAAGTGCTGGCGATTGTGGGTCCGCAGTCATCCAAACAGGCGGTACCGGCCGGCGGCAAGGCCAATGATCTGAGCACACCGATGATCAGCCCCTGGTCGACAAACCCCGATACGACCAAAGACCGTCCATATGTATTCCGCGGCTGTTTTCTCGATCCTTTCCAAGGACCGGTCGCTGCCAATTTCGTTCGAGATGAATTTGGTTTTAAAAAGGCGGCGGTACTTTATGATGTCGCCAGCGACTACCCCAAAGGGCTGGCCGAGTTTTTCAAAGAGGCCTGGGAGAAGAACAACGGTCCCGGTTCGGTGGTGGCATTTGAAAGCTTTACCACCAAAGATACCGACTTTAGCTCACAGTTGACCAAGATCATCAATTCGGGCGCTGAGGTACTGTTTACGCCCCAATATTATAATGAAGTCGCGCTCATTGTGCAGCAGGCCCATCAGTTAGGCTGGGATAAGCCGATTGTCGGCAGCGACAGCTGGGGGTCGGCCGAAACGGTTAAGCTCTGCGGCAAAGACTGCTACGGGCTGTTTTTCAGCACCCATTATGCCGCTGCAGGCGCTACCGGTGCGACGAAAGAGTTTATTGACCGCTACAATGCCAAACACGGATATGTGCCCGATGATGTCGGCGCGTTGACCTGGGACAGCATTCGTCTTCTGCAGCAGGCGATTGAAAATACCGGCGGTCTTAGCGGTGATATCAAAAAAGACCGCGCCGCTGTTCGGGATGAACTGGCCAAAATAAAAGATTTTGCAGGCATCACCGGCCAAATGACCTTCACTGAAGAGGGCGATCCGATTAAATGTGCCGTGGTTGTCCGCATCAGCGATGCCGGTGAGTTCGAATTCTACAAGTCGGTGTGTCCGTAAGATTAAAGTTAACCGTTCAGGGTTCAAAGGTTTAAAAAAGGGCTAATAGGCTGGCAAGCTGGAAAGCTATGAAGCCAGAAAGCTCAGAAGCTTTTTAGCCTCCGAGCCTTCTGGCATCCCAGCTTTAAGCTTATGATCGATGAGCTATTTACCTGAACACTGACACCTGACACCGGAACCGCCTCCGGAGAAACCCTTGAACTGGTGATTTACGCCAAGGACGGGCCAGGCCGTTTTGCCCTGCGCCCGCCTTTTTAAAAGGACAAGGAGCGATTCGATGGTATTTTTACAAAACCTGATCAACGCATTGCAGTGGGGTAGCTTTTACGCACTTATCGCCCTGGGGTATTCGATGGTTTACAGCATTTTGATGCTGTTCAACTTCGCTCACGGCGATATTTTTATGGTGGGGGCCTATATCGGGTTTGGCGTGGCTTCAGCCCTGATTGCCCTCACGGCCACGGGCGCCTTTGCGCTGCCCAGCTGGTTGATCCTGGTTTTAACCATCATTTTTTCCATGTTTTTAACCTCCTTTGTGGGCATGATCGTCGAACGTGTCGGCTACCGCCCGCTGCGGGAAGCACCGCGGGCGTCGGCGGCCATCACCGGCTTGATGATCGGCATCATTCTTGAGACCGGCAACCTGGCTCTGCTGGGTGCCCAGCGCGTCAGCTTTCCTTCGATGCTTGCGACCACAACTTACGACCTGGGGGGCGTGTTTGTCACCAACAAAAAAATCATGATTGTGGTGGTATCTCTGCTGCTGGCAACGGCACTGCATCAATTCATCCGTCGGACGCGTTACGGAATGGCGATGCGGGCCATGGCATTTGATTATGTGGTGGTGCCGTTGATGGGCGTACCGTTAAATACCATGGCGGCCATGACTTTCGCGCTGGGGTCGGCCCTGGCGGCTGCCGCCGGGATTCTCTTCGGCGTTGCCTATCCGGTCCTGGATCCGTACATGGGGATTTTGATCGGCTGGAAAGCATTCGTGGCAGCGATTTTAGGGGGCAGGGGATCGATTGTCGGCGCCACCCTGGCCGGGTTTTTGCTCGGGTTTATCGAGATATTTGTGGCGATGATCTTTCCATCGACGCTGCGCGATTTAATCGCCTATTCGATTGTTTTACTTATTCTGGTTTTCAGACCCCATGGGTTTTTTGGGGAAGCCTACAGTGCACGCCTGAGACTGTAAGCGATTAGCGCTAATACAGGGCTTGCAGGTGTACTTTCAATAGAAGTGGTTTCAAAACCTCAGATCAGGTCCAAGGGCAAGGCGTCAGGCCGATCGGGAAAGCGCAGCATACATGGGTATGTGAGCATTTACCGTGGGGTTTTGAGACCACTTCTAGCCAAGATATGTGTGTAATGAGGATTCGAAATGGAAGGTACAAGCGAAAAATTGTCACTCACCTCAATGCTGTCAAAGATCAATATTCGAGCCTGGGTATCACGGGTCCCTTTGCTGGGCTGGCTTATTGGTGCTCTGGTCGCGGTGGGTTTGGAAATGGCGATTGGCACGCCTTTAGCGCGCGGTCTGGGGCTGCCCAAGGCGCCCGTCTTATTCGGCTTCGTCATAATGCTCAAAAAGCCTTTGTTGATTCCCAGCGCGGCCCTATATCTTGCGCTGATTTATGTGTTGCCCATCGGGCTGATCACCCGATTTGGCTCGGCGGCATTAAACAAGCTGGCAGCAAAACTCGCCGACTTTTCGACTGTTTTTTCGATACTCCTTCACCTGGCACTGCTCTATTTGGCTTTGCACCTGTGGTCGGGAATGAGCGACTATCGGGTTCTGGTAGTCAAACTCACCCTGATTGCGGTGATGGTGACCCTGAGTTTAAACGTCATCAACGGCTATATGGGTGAATTTTCGTGTTCCCATCCCGGGTTTATGGCCTTGGGCGCCTATGCTGCTTCGGCTTTTACGGTTTCCCTTTTTGTCAACGACAAACTTTTCGGCGTGGCCCTGCTCCCGGCGGCCATCGGGCCTTTCTTTTTTCCGATCGCATTGTTTTTGGGCGGCGTGACGGCATCCATCGGAGCGATGATCGTGGCCATTCCTTCATTTCGAACCCGGGGCGATTATCTGGCGATTATCTCACTGGCGTTTATGTTTATCGTTAAAAGTCTGATCGAAAACCTGGAAGTCGTCGGAGGGCCCCGCGGATTGGGCAGTCAGCCGGACTGGGCGAATCTGCCCACCGTTTTTCTGACCACGGTGATCTGTATATGGATCATCAACAATTTTGTACGATCCACCCTCGGAAAAGCGCTCAACGCGGTGCGCGATAACGAAATGGCGGCGGATGCCATGACGGTCAACACGCGGCGCACCAAATTTCTGGCATTTTTATTTGCCGCTTTCTGGGCGGGAGTGGCCGGCGGTCTGTTTGCGCACGTGCTTCGATATGTCAATCCCAGTACCTTTGGTATCCAGAAGCTGGCTGAGGTTTTGGCCATGGTATATTTCGGGGGCTTGAACTCCGTATATGGCGCCATTGTGGGCGCGACGAGTATCAGTTTGCTGGGAGAGGCCCTGCGGCCGCTGGAAATTTTTAAATGGATTATCATCCCGTTGCTCCTGATCCTGGTGATGATCTTCAGGCCGACGGGCTTGATTGCTTTCAAAGAATTTGACGCCAGGCAATTGATTCAGCCTAAAATTTGAACACCCTAATTGAGCTAGAGCACTCAATTGGGACAATGATAAAGAGGTGTTGCATGTCACTGTTACGGGTTGAAAATATGACTCACTTTTTTGGCGGCCTGCGGGCGGTGCACAATTATGATCTCGAGATCGGACCGGGCCAGGTTCGCGGGCTCATCGGTCCCAACGGAGCGGGCAAAACAACGATATTCAACCTCATTACCGGAATTTACAATCCCACTGAAGGACGCGTCTTTCTGGGAGATAACCAGCTTAACGGGCGCTCACCGCATGAAATTGCCGCCCTGGGTATCGGTCGTACATTTCAAAACATGCTTCTGTGGCGGCATATGACCGTGCTCGAGCATGTCAAGATGGCGCGTTATTCCAAAATCGGTTACGGGCTGATTGGCGCTTTTTTCGGAACGCCCCGTCGAAATCGCGAAGAGGCCGAAAGCGAAGAGAAAGCCCACAGTCTTTTAAAGATGTTCGGCGTCGATCAGTTTGCAGATCAGTGGGTGCCGAATTTGCCTTATGGTGCGCAGCGGCGGGTCGAAATGGCCCGGGCTCTGGCCATGGAGCCCAAAGTGCTGTTTCTCGACGAGCCCACCGCCGGGATGAACCCGGAGGAACTGGTACAGATGCTGGCCATCATTCGCCGGATTCAGGAAAAATTCGAGCTGGCCATTTTTCTCATCGAGCACCGCATGAAAGTGGTTATGGAACTGTGCGAAAGAATCCAGACCCTGGTCTTTGGGGAAGTGATTGCGGAAGGCACACCCGAAGAGATTCAAAACAACCCCAAAGTTATTGATGCCTATCTGGGCAAGGAGATCGTAGAGTAATGCTGTTATCCGTCGAAGAGTTACGCGTTTCCTATGGCAATATTAAGGCGCTGCACGGCCTGAATTTCGAAATCGACGAGGGTGAAATTGTCTGCATTATCGGTGCCAACGGCGCCGGCAAGAGCACGACACTTAAAGCCATTTCCCGCCTGGTGCCGGCAGATGCGGGCTCCCGGATGACATTTCAAGGGATGGATCTGCTGAATTATGCGGCCGATAAGGTGGTCAGCCGGCTGGGTATTTCACATGTCCCCGAAGGCCGGCGCCTGTTCGATAATTTGACGGTGACGGAAAACCTTCAGCTGGCGTGCTTTGCCAGAAAAGATAAAGATCAGATCAGAGAAGACATCCAGCGTGTCTTTTCGATTTTTCCGCGGCTGGAAGAGCGGCAGACCCAGAAGGCCGGTACCCTCAGCGGCGGTGAACAGCAAATGCTGGCGGTGGGCAGGGCGTATATGAGCGGTCGTAAGGTCATGCTGCTGGATGAACCCTCCATGGGCCTGGCGCCCCTGCTGATGATGAGTATGTTCGATGCCTTAAAAGAAATCAACAAAGAGGGCACCACCATTTTGCTGGTGGAGCAAAATGCCCGTCTGGCGCTCCAGTTTGCCCAGCGGGGATATGTGCTGGAAAACGGCAATCTGGTAGTGGAAGGACCTTCGGAAGAATTGCTGGAAAATCCGGAAGTCAAGAAGGCTTATCTCGGCGGCTAGACGGGTTAAAAGCCCTAAACAAAAACACCTCTTTTCAATCGGATATTTTCAGCCGATTTACTTGGAATGATTCTATCTGCAAACCCAAATAATCAACTGAACGAGATGATTACGTTACGGGTGCCATGCAGATATCCTTGATTACATTAATCATCTTCACCTCTATGGCCCTGATCACTTCAGTGATCTCCGGCATGTTCGGCATGGCCGGCGGGCTTATTTTTCTTGCGGTTATAACCACAGCCGTTGAAACAAGCTACATCGTCCCTTTACACGCCGCTTTCCAATTAATCAGCAATTGTTCACGTTTAGCCTTTTTCTTTAAACATATCAGATGGGTTGTGATTAAATATTTCATTATGGGTTTAATTCCCGGATCTTTAGTGGGGATATTCATTTTCGCTTCTATGCCAAAAGGATCCCTGAAATTGCTCATTGGATGTTTTATCCTTTTGGCCACCTTCATGCCGGAGACAAAAAGGGAGCGGCGCTTCGATTTGGCAATCTTTTTGCCGGTGGGATTCATTACCGGCCTTTTAGGTATCTTTGTGGGAGCCACCGGCCCGATAAGCGCTCCATTCTTTGTGCGAAGGGATATTCTCAAAGAGGACCTGATCGCCACGAAGGCGACCTGTCAGGCGATAAGCCATATCGTCAAAATTCCTCTTTTTGGTTTTGTAGGGGCGAATATATTGCCCTATTGGAAGATAATCCTCCTCGTGGGGCCGTTTATCATCCTGGGAACTTACGCGGGGAAAAAGCTTGTTGGAAGAATCTCGGAAAGAGATTTCAGATTGGCCTTCAAGATTATCATAAGCTTGATTGCTGCAGCGATTATTTTACGCGAGATTTTAGATGCTTATTTTTGAATGCGTTGAGAATCTTCACGGGAATGAAATCTTTTTTCCTGACGCTGATGACGAGAGCTCATATCACTGAGGGAAAGGGTCAGGGCTTAAGCGGCGATTATTGGCAGAAAATTAAAGATAACATGAGACCCCGCTCGTGTGATAGGAGTTTCATGTTATCTTTTCGGGGAGAAGCAAAGGGCAGAGATCTCTTAAATATCGGGTTTAAACTGTTCGATGTATTTCGCTATTTCTTTTTTGGTATAGTCGTCCACGCTGGCAATGCTGAATGGTATCCTTGCGGATTTGACGATTCCCATCTGCTTAAGGACTTCAAGAGGGTGGATCTTCTCGTTGTAACCAAAAGCCCTGCCATAGAGCAGGTCTGCAATGGGTAATATCTTTGCGTACCAAATCTCCCTGGCTTTATCTATATCACCAGCTTCGAAGGCATTCCACATGGCAACACTCTCTGCCGGGATAAGTGCAGGCAGGTAACCGCAAAATCCCACCGGTCTGTTGGGCTTGTCCCAAGAATAATGGAGATGGTGGAAATTACAATAGGACTTACCGGCAATGATTTTGAGTCTGCTTTCTGCCAAACCGTCCGCCATCACTTTGTATTCAGACATCTCTCTCGGTCCGGCCTTAACATATGCAACCTGGGGTGCAGCCTCCTCAATTTTCCGCAGCGTCTCCGGAGACATGATGCCCGGCCAACTGCCCGGTGTGTTATAGAATGAGATGGGTATGCTCACGGCATCGCTCACCCTTCTGAAATGTTCAACGATTCCTGCGACCGGGTCTTCACTAGGGGGCATATCCAGTGGAGGCCCTGTCAGAAAGAGCACGTCGACTCCTCTTGCCTCGACATCTTTTGCCCTTTTAACGGCTGTCTTTGTATCCCATGCCGAAGCCCCCATGAAACAGGGGACCCTGCCGTTGACTTCTTCCACTAAAATCTCCGTAATCCTCTTTCTCTCTGCATCGTTGTAATCAAAGTCCGCCCCGCAATTTACGCCGACGGCGTGCACACCTTTTTCGATCACCCAGCTGATGTGTTTTCTGAAATCCCCTTCATCGATGACCCCATCTTCATCACAGGGGTGATACTTGGTCAAAAGGGCCAGCACGCCTTTCACTTCTTTTGCTGCCATTTAAAACCTCCTTTCTTAAAAATTATCTTATTTCTAATAAACTGAAGGCCCATTGATTATGGGTCCTTAAAAGATCTTTTGCCTCGTCATATCTTTGTTCATTGATAAGTTTGACAATCCTTTCATGATCTTTAGTGGAATGCATCGACAATCCGGTTGAAGGCTCATATGTGGATCGATATCGCGCAAGACACGAGAAGATGGAGTCGAAACAGTAATTGAGCCATGAATTCGCCGCTGATTCAACCAACTTGACATGAAAGCTAAGGATGGTCTTCAGATATTGATATTTTTCAAATGGGTCCGTTGATTTCGGAATGGGCAATTTAGCCATTTTCTCAATGGCCGCAATTACCTCGGGTAACTCGGTAATTCCCTTGGACCGGAGAATATCCACTGCGAAACACTCTATCATCTCCCGCACCTGGAAGACCTCTTTGCAGTCCTCTAATGATAACTCCCTAACATAACAGCCTTTTCTGGGAACACTCATAACCAGACGTTCATTTTCCAATAGGCGGAAGGCTTCCCTCAAGGGAGCGCGACTGATATTGAACCTGTTTCCAAGCTCGATTTCGTTGAGCTTCTGACCCGGGGAAAATGTCCCATTGATAATGTGCACCCTCAGATGCTCAACCATTCCGTCTTTTACGCCGGTAAATTCCATAATAGGATCCCAAGAGGTTTGACGATTGTTTTTTGTCGACAGGATTTCTTTAAATAACTTTTTTTCCCTTGTCAATTATAAAAATTTTTGTTGTATGTTATTTTCTGAACGTTTTTTTCTTGACATCATCAGTGGAAAAAAATATTTAAATTGTCGACAATAATCACTCGACAAATTTTGCGTTTTCAAAAAGCCTTGCGCTCCTCTATGTGTGCTGCTCATAATCACTAAAACAGATCGTGAAACACATAAGGCCAAATTCTCTTGTAGGATATGATCTTTATCAAAGCATAATCGAAAACAAATCGTTCGGTGCAATTTCGCTTTCTGATTTTAACTAAAAAGAAAACCCTGGTTGCAGGGTATTAAACTTTAAAAAATGCAGCCAAAAAATTCAGATCAATGGACCAAAACCCGATGCCGGATGTGCATGAACGAGTGTGGCGTTCTGGTCCACGTGTCTGACGGTGTTGTAAAGAGGATTGAAGGCGATAGGGGAGATCCTGTAACCGCAGGCATGATGTGTGCTAAAGGACTGGCCGCCACCCAGTATGTTTATCATCCGGAGCGAATTACCCGTCCCATGCGGCGTACCGGAAACAGAGGTAGCGGAAGATGGGAGCCCGTTGGATGGGAAGAAGCTTTGAACCTCGTGGCCAAGGGACTCCTTGGGGTTCGAGAAAAGTATGGCCCTGAAGGTGTAGCTTTCGGAACCGGGACTTACAGGGGGTGGTTTCAGGTCTTTATGCGATTTGTTTATGCCTTCGGATCCCCAAACTGGGGCGAACCGGGTATGGCCCAATGCATGTGGCCCCGATGCAACGGAGCGGCCCTGACCTTTGGTGACGGCGGGACCTTCACCCTGAAGTGCCCTGATTATGATCATGCCCGATGTCTGATCGTTTGGGGTGAAAATCCCTGTGCCACTTTTCCCTTGAGAGGGGGGCAGATTCTAGATCTGAAGGGCAGAGGCGGAAAACTCATTGTGGTAGACCCTCGATTTACGGCGACTGCCTCCAAGGCCGACATCTGGCTTCAACCCAGACCGGGAACCGATATCGCGCTCGCCCTGGCCATGATTCATGTCATTCTCGAAGAACATCTTTTCGACACGGAATTTGTCGAAAAATGGTGCGTGGGATTCGAAAAACTTCGTCAGAGAGTCCGGCGTTATACACCGGAAAAGGCCGAAGAGATCACCTGGGTTCCCAGAGGAGACATAATTGCCGCCGCCAGACTGTATGCCAACCACGGACCGGCCGGCATACTCGCCGGTGTCACTATTGATCAATTGATCGAATCTCTGCAGGCGGCGCGTGTCCTTTCCATTCTTATTGCCGTTACCGGTAACGTCGATATTCCAGGGGGTAATTACTTCAGACCCTCCTTTGGTATTGTAGAGGAAAGGGAGCTCTCTTTGGTCGATCAGTTTCCGGCGGAGATGACGGAGAAGCGATTGGGAGCGAGTCAATTTCCGTTTCTATGTTCACCTTTGAGCAAGAGAACGCCGGGAGCGCATATGCCGACGGTTTGGCAAGCGATGTTGACCGGAAAGCCCTATCCCGTTCGTGCCATGATGATATCCGGCAGCAATTCGGTTGTCAGTTACGCCAATTCTAACGAGGTTAGAGGGGCCTTGAAGAGCCTTGATTTCTTAGCCGTTGTCGACATGTTCATGAATGAGACGGCTGAAATGGCAGACGTTTTTCTACCGGCCGCCTCATGGTTGGAAAGAAGTGAACTGGTCCCCACGGTTCACGCCACATATGACCGCCTCCTTTTCAGACAAAAGGTCATAGAGCCCCTGGGCGAATCTCGATCGGACGTCAACATATTGAGTGCGCTTGCCCGAAGAATGGGTTTCGGAAAATTCTTTTGGAAGGACGAGGATGCCTACCTAAACTATCTCCTCAGCCCCAGGGGAATGACTTTCGAAGCGCTCAGAAAGATGGAGGCAATTGAGATCCCAAGGCAATACCGAAAATTCAAGGAGGAAGGTTTCAGGACACCTTCCGGAAAGGTGGAGCTATTTTCCATAATCATGGAGGAGAACGGTTTTGACGGATTGCCCGATCATAGGGAACCTCCTGAAAGTCCCATTAGCACACCTGATCAAATAAAAGCCTATCCCCTTATACTGACATCCGGCAACCGCACCCCGCTTTATTTTCACACGGAGTACCGTCAGTTGGCGTGGCTTCAGGCTCTCGTACCCGACCCCACCGTTGATATCCATCCCCAAACGGCCAAAGAATTGGACATCAAGCAAGGGGATTGGGTTCGGGTGGAGACCCTGCGGGGAAGCGTATCCATGAGAGCCAACCTCACCCAAGGTATTCATCCAAAGGTTGTGGCCACGGTTCATGGGTGGGCGGGCAAGTCCAATGATAATCTGTTAACTGATAATAAAGTGTGTGCCGCGGCCATCGGCTCTACACCCCTCCGGGGCTTATTGGCCAAGGTGTATAAAGAAACCTAGGGGGTGTGATTGGAAAAGATTTCCTTTATTTTTAATTCCGACCGTTGTTTCGGTTGTCTGGCCTGCATCGTGGCCTGCCAGCAGGAGCATCAACTCGCTCCTGAGCAGAAATTCATCGACATAAGGACTGTCGGACCAATCGCGGTTAATGGCAAAATGTCAATGAGATTTGTTCCCCATATCTGTGTGCACTGCCATGCGCCTTTGTGCACCAAGGCGTGTCCCGTTGAGGCCATACTCAAAAGGGACGATGGGGCTGTTCTTGTAGATTCGGAAAAGTGTACCGGATGCATGGAATGTACTTGGGCCTGTCCATACCAGGTCATCGGATTCGACGATGAAAGCCGGAAGGCTGTAAAGTGTGATCTCTGTGTGGGCAGGGTTGCGAAGGGTCTTTTACCGAGCTGTGTGCATCACTGCCCTGCTCGTGCAATCCAGTTTGAATTGGCTGAAAAGCCGCTCAAGCCTGAACAGGGCAAACTGACTGTTTGTAAAGGGCTCGTCAGTGTTGTCGCAACTCCATTCGCGACTGGGTGAGATGAAAGAGCATCTAAGATCGCGTTATTGCCCAAATAGGCGGGAAATTAAAATTTAAAGGTGGTGTCGGAGATACATAAAAACATCACCCGGTTTCTTTGCACTCATTTCCAAATATGCATTTTCGTTTATCATCAGGGGCCTGATTCCTTATAACCTGCCCAAAGGAGCAACCATGAGGATAACGTCGTTAAAAACTTACCCGTTAGCCGTTCCCATGAAAAAGCCTATCAAAATGGCTCGCCAACTGGTCGATAAAGCAGAAACCATCCTGGTTAAGATTGAGACGGATGAAGGGGTCAGTGGATTTGGAGAGACGGCGGCCGCCATCTCCTTTTCCGGCGAGACCCTCCTTTCCATGAAATATGCGATTGACCGATATGTCTCTCCGGCGATTACGGGTGAAGACCCATTCGATATCGTGAAGATCAATCTGATGATGGGAAAAATGATGGCCCATAATTACGGGGTCAAGGCGGCGATTGATATCGCCTTACACGATCTCGTTTGCCGATCAATGGGGGTTCCCCTCTATCAATACCTGGGCGGGCGGATGAGGGAGGATGTCCGCATTACCTGGCATGTGGCCAACGCGAACTATGACCTGGATATGGAGACCACTGCAGAGGGCGTGGATCTGGGATATGAAGTCTTCAAGCTCAAAGTCGGAACCGCTGATATTCATCAGGAACTGAAGACCGTCGAAGGTGTTAGAAAAAAAATGGGTGCTATCGACCTGCGCCTGGATGCCAATCAGGGTCTCAACCTGACCACGGCCATCCCTTATATAAAGATGACGGAGCCTTTCGAAATCACCTTTTTCGAGCAACCCCTTGATCACAAGCACCTCAATGGCATGGCCAAAATTTGCGCCGCGGTGAATGTTCCGATTGCCGCTGACGAAGGGATTTTTACCGACAGCGATGTGGTGGCCAACTATGAGGCCCGGTCTGCTGACATCATCAGCCTCAAATTGATGAAGGCCGGTGGAATAACCGGCGTCATGCGGGCTGCTCAAGTATGCCATACCTTAGGATTTCCCATTCAGATGACGTCCAAGATCGCCGAGACCAGTGTGGCCACGGCCGCAGCCGTACATCTGGGCGTCAGTCTGCCCAACGTTGAATATGACTGCGGTACGACGAATCACTTTCTGGAAGAGGATGTGGTGGCGGAACCTTTAATCCCTGTAAAAGGACGCATTCGGCCTTTTGAAAAACCGGGACTGGGTGTCGACGTGCTGGAAGAGAAGCTAAATAGATTCCGGATAGACAATTGAGGGACTTCAAATGCCGCAAGAAAATGACAGTAACAAACCCCTTGATTACCTGATCATTAGCATTGGATCTTGTTTTACCCTGTTTTACATCTATGAGGCTGTTTTCGGGATTTTTAATACGTATTCTCACCGGGCCCTGTATGTGCTCTTCACCGGGGTGATGATTTTTCTTGTTTACCCGGGGCGGCGTGGATCAGTTCAAAAAGTGAGATTGTCCCCAATCGATCATGTCATGCTCGCTGCCATCATCGGGTGCATCGGCTACTGGATCATCAGTTACGTGGATCGCGCAGTGGTTCGATTTGGGGAGCCCAATCAAGTAGATCTGGTCACCAACGCCATCATCATTTTGCTATGCCTTGAGATGGCCCGCCGGGTTCTTGGATATGTCCTGCCCTCCATCGGGCTGGCCCTCATGCTCTATTGTTATCTCGGCAAATATATCCCCGGCTACTGGGGCCACAAGGGGTTCCCGTTAACGCGGATTATCGAATTTATGGGGACCCAGGAGTCCATTTTCGGCTTTGCAATCCACGCTTACGCCACCTATGTCTTCCTCTTTATCGTTTTCTCGGCCTTTTTGGAGGCGACGGGTGCGGGTACCTACCTTATCGAATTTGCCAATGCGGTGGCAGGACGATACAAAGGCGGCCCGGCCAAGGTGGCTGTGCTGTCCAGTGCCATGATCGGATCCATCATGGGCAGTAGCGTCTCCAATGTTGCCACCACAGGATCTTTTACCATACCCATGATGAAAAGAAAGGGCTACAATCCCAATGTAGCGGGCGGGATTGAAGCAGCCGCCTCCGTAGGAGGGCAATTTATGCCGCCTGTCATGGGCGCGGGGGCCTTCTTGATCGCGGCCATTACCGAGACGCGCTACGTTGAACTCATCGGCATGGCTGCTATACCGGCGGTTATTTATTTTTTTTCGGTCATGGTCATGGTCCACCTGGAATCGATCAAGGCCAAGGTGCAGACCGTGACCGAGGATGAGTTGCCCCCCCTCAAGCAGGCGACAATGAGGGGCCTCCTGTTGTTGGTGCCCCTTGCCGTTATTGTGTACATCCTTATCAAAGGGTATTCTCCCAACCTGGCCGCCATCGGCGGGATTGTCGCCACAGTCTGTTTGGGGCTCATAAAGAAGGACTTGAGAATTTCGCCGAAACAATTTGTCCTGACCCTTGCGAACGGTGCCAAAAACTCCCTGATCGTAGGGGCCACGGGCGGGGTTATCGGGCTTATTGTCGGATCGGTCACCTTGAGCGGCCTTGCCATTAAGTTTTCGGATGCAATTATCAGCCTGACCGGCGGCAACTTGTTCCTGACCATTCTTTTCGTCGCGCTAACCTGTTATTTTATAGGAATGAGCATGACCGTTGTGGCGGATTATCTGGTGGTTTCGGTTATTGCGGTGCCGGCCTTGACTTCCCTGGGCGTCCCTCTAGTGGCGGCCCACCTGATGATTTTCTGGCTCGTGAACTCATCTGCAATCACTCCCCCTGTCTGTCTGTGTGCTTTTACCGCTGCCAGCATCAGCGGGGGAGATCCCATGAAGACCGGTTTCAAAAGTCTGAAGTTGGCCTCCGCCCTTTTTATAACGCCATTTCTCTTTGTCTATATGCCGAAGCTGCTGTACGGTAATATTCCGGAAAGGCTTCTGTTCGGATTGCTCATCTGTATCGGTTTCGTACTCTATGGCCTCGTTTTAGAAGGCTTTGCCTTCAAGTTTTTCATGCGACTATTTAGAAAGGATAAAGATCAGTCTGGATTCGGTGTAATAGAGTAACGCATCAGCAATAAAAAAATATTCGGCAGAAGGGGGGTGATGAGAAAGAATTTTTTGGCATGGCGCTAATTAAAATTCATCAAAGATTTTGAAAACATAAAAAAGGAGGATCAAAGATGAAAACCAAAACTTTTTATTCCCTCGTCTGCCTGTTTTTTGTATTCTGCATGGTCTTCACCTCGGGTGAGGCTGGAGCAGAGACAAAATATCTCAATTTCGGATCCAGCAGTCCCGGGGGCATCTGGTATTACATCGGCGGCGGTCTGGCACCGATCTGGACCCGCAATATTCAAGGGCTCAATGTTGTGGCCGAGGCTACCGCCGGTGATCTGGAAAATGCCCGCAGGGTGGCAAAAGGTGAGGTGGACATCAGCATGAACCACTCACCCACCCTAAAAAGCCTCTACTTTGGAACCGGAGATTTCAAAGAACCAAACAAGAATGTTCGACTGGTTTTCGCTATTTACAAAAGCCCTGTGAGTATCTGCGTCCTGAAGAAGAGTGATATTAAGACCCTTTCTGATCTGGCCGGCAAGAAGATCGCCATGGGGCCTCCTGGGAGCGGCAGCGGAAAGAGCGCCAAGAAACTTTTTGAGGCCATCGGCTTGTGGGATAAGATCACGCCCAGATACATAGGCTACCAGGACGGTGCCACGGCCCTGAAAGAAGGTCACGTCGATGCGCTCTTTCAGAACGGGGCGCCGGCTGCCAATGTCCTGAGTGTTGAGGCCACCCACCCCATCAGGCTCCTGGGGTTGAATGATAAGGAGGCTGAGCAGTTCCTGGCTAAATATCCCGGTTACGTCATCAGGGATCTTCCTCCCAAGACCTACGATAGTATTGATTATCCGGTTAAAATCTTCTGGACGGTCGTCTTTCTGGATACCAATGACAGTGTGGAAGAGAAGTGGATCTATGAGATCGTGAAGGATACGTTTAAGGAAAAGGAGAAAGGCACGTTTGAAAAGATCCATGTATTGATGAAACAGATTGAACCTGGGATCGAGCCGGGCAAAGAATTGGGTATTCCTTTTCACCCGGGTGCTGTCAAGTATTACAAAGAGAAGGGTTTAATGTAGAACCTATCTTAAAAATAGCAGATCACGCTCAAGAGCAAGGCAAAAGCCGACGAAAAAGAGCAGCATACCTAAAGTATGTTGAGCATTTTAAGGAGACTTTTAACGCTGCTATTGAGCGTTAGGTGCATTTTTGAGACAGGTTTCAGTCTTTTTCGTGAGGAAGGCCGATCCGATCTCGAGGGATCAGATTTACGGTTAACAGCAAATTTATAGAAGGAGGATGAATATTATGCCAATACCGATTAACCCGAGTGGTGCGGACTGGGAAGCCCGCATCAATTACGACCGGATGCGTGAAGAACGATTGGCCAAGGTTCAGGCGGCCATAGCTAAGCACGATCTGGATGGTCTGCTATTGTTCAAGCCCGAGAACAGCCGTTACACGGTCGGCGCTATCGGGATGCATTTGGCCTGGTGGATATGTGAATACGCGGTCGTACCCCAATCCGGAACCCCGACCTTTTACCCGACAGGCGGTGATGTACCGCGCAATGTCGCCCATTGCCCCTATCTAAAGGACCACATCAAGCCTTCTCGAAATTTAGAGGAGATTGGTCCGGCAAGGACCCAGGTGGCCGAGCTCCAGATCAATGATATGATTGCGGAGATCAAGGCCGCTGGTTTTTCAGGGGGAAAGGTCGGGGTGGACATGATGAATTTTCCGATCATGGAGGCGCTCCAGAAGGCCAATGTAACCCTGGTGGATGCGGAGCCGATCATGCTTGAGGCGCGCATGGTGAAGACGGAGGATGAGATCGTTTTGATCAAACATGCCGCCGCTATTAATGATGCGGGTCTTTATCATGCCATCTATAAGCTTGACAAGCCCGGTCTGAAGGAATGGGACGTACACGCCGAGTACTCCTACATCATGAGAAAGTACGGTTGTGATGTTCCCAATGACGGTATGCGAGGGATTTCTGCCAGTGGGGAGCGTGTCAATCCTTACTGCCGAACGGTTGGCGGGACCGACAGGATCATTCGTCCCGGGGAGTTGATGGTCATCGACAGTCACATTTCCTTTATGGGCTATCATGTGGATTACACACGCACGTTTATGACTTCGGGCAAGCCGACCCAGGAGATGATCGATGTAAACAAGAAGAACCTGGATTATCTTTATTCAGGAATCGTAGAGATAAAGCCGGGCAACACGACGGCTGACGTGCATAAGGCCTGGGCCAAGGGGATGCCCGCCGACTGGAGTCGGTTTACCCTGGATTTCGGGCATGGTATTGGTGCGACCGGTCATGAGGCGCCGTGGGTGACAGAGGCATCGATGGAGAGCCCGGTGGAATTTGTGCCGGGTATGGCAATGGCGATGGAGACCTATATTCCGGGCGGACCGTGTGTGGCATCGAGAATCGAGGAGAATCTGATTGTGACGGAGACAGGCTACGAAATCATCAGTCTCTGTCCCCATGATCCGAAGCTGCACGGGGATTATGACATTCCCATGAAGACATAACGAATCGGGGAATTCACAAGTTGCTGTGAATTCCCCGAATACCAGGAGAAAAGGATCATGAAAGTTATCTTGAAATTCCTGGGAAAGTTTGAGGAGAGGTTTGCCTACTCCTTGCTGATCATCCTCACCCTGTTGCTCTTTATCCAGATACTTAACAGATATCTGTTTAAGCAGTCTTACGTCTGGCTTGAGGAATGCGCCCGCATAAGTTTCGTGTGGTTGATCTATTTTGCGGTGGCGATTGCCGTAAAGGAAAACAGGCACATCCGGGTCGGTATCGTGGACCTGTTTTTACCGCCACTCGCCTTGAGATACGTCAACCTGTTGGCTGATCTGCTATGGGTCCTATTTAACGCGATTCTGGCCTATCTCGGTTTCATGTTGGTTAAATCGGCCATTGATTACGACACAAAATCCCCGGTCACCGAAACCCATATGGCCCTGATCTATTCCGTGATTCCCTTCTGCTTTACCCTGATGGTCATTCGAGTCGTCTTTTACAATATAAAAAACTGGCGTGATTGGGAAAAAACAATTTCAAAGGGGTCGGAGCCTACTTGTGAGATATAGAACATGATAACCGTCTTGCATAAAAGGATTTGATTGATGACCATGCCCATAGTGCTCTTTGGACTTCTGGCCATACTCCTGCTTTTGCGGGTCCCGCTGGGCTTTTCATTGGGGATCGCCAGCCTGGTGACGATGGCCTTGGATAAGATGCCCCTTGTGTCTCTGGCCCACACCTACTACACGGCGGTTGACTCCTTTGCCTTTATGGCCATCCCCCTCTTTGTCTTCGCCGGAAGTTTGATGGAATACGGCGGCATCTCCCAAAGGCTTATTGATGTTGCGGATGTCCTTCTGGGAAGGCTTGTCGGAGGACTCGGTCTGGTGACCATTGCCACCTGTATGTTTTTTGCCTCCCTGACAGGATGCGGTAACACGGCGACGGCCGCTGTCGGCGCTTTGATGATTCCTGCCATGTTGAGACGGGGTTACGGGGCCCCCTTTAGCGGTGCGATAACCGCCATCGGCGGGACAATGGGGATTCTGATCCCGCCCAGTATCTCTCTGGTGGTCTATGGGATTATGGCCGACGTCTCCATTGCGCGTCTCTTTCTCGCAGGCGTGGTGCCGGGTATTATCCTCGGAATTATGCTCATGATTACGGCCTATATCATCAGCAAAAAGCGCGGTTATCTCGGTTCTTTGACCCGGCCCAGCTGGAGTGCCTTAATGAAAGCCATATACAGAGGCAAGTGGGCCTTAATGGCCCCGGTGATTATTCTGGGGGGCATTTATGGCGGCTTTATCACGCCAACGGAGTCTGCGGTCATCGCCGTGGTTTATGGTTTCGTGGTCGGTGCTTTTATTCACAGGGAACTGGATTATCA
>WOR8_10000186_pt1 | contig 63170 bp, 47 predicted proteins | sample DeeMarSeWOR38_10_FD_19890 | JGI IMG/M metagenome (IMG submission 19890)
ATCGATCTTCCGGAAGGGACCCCGGACGAGCCTCCGAACAACAGGACGGTATGCGGGCTGGGGAACCGGAAGGATGCGATGGTCCATGAAGTGCTCGAAGCGGAAGGGGTCGACGTGTACGAAGGGAGCGTGAGGCTGGTCGAACAGGTCCGCAGTCGCGGGATCCGGACCGCCGTCGTGTCCGCAAGCAAGAACTGCAAGGCAGTGCTCGAGGCGGCTCGCATATCGGATCTCTTCGACCAGGTGGTGGACGGTGAGGTCGCAGAACGGCTCCGGTTGCCCGGGAAGCCCCGACCGGACACCTTTCTGGCGGCTGCGGAGCGGCTGGGCGTCGTGCGCGAGCGGGCCGTGGTCGTGGAGGATGCCATCTCCGGGGTTCAGGCCGGCCGCGCCGGCGGATTCGGCCTGGTGATCGGCGTGGACCGGAAAGGCGACCCCGAATCTCTCAGGCAGGGCGGAGCCGACATCGTCGTCAGGGATCTGAGCGAACTCCTCTGACATTTTGCCGGGAGGTGACCGGACCATGATCTACGAGGAACGGATCAGCCAGCCTGAGTACATCTATCCGAAGGACGAATGGCGGCTTGTGGAAACACGGTTCGCGCCCTCTTTTCTGGAAGCCGCCGAAACCCTTTTCTCTACGGCAAACGGGTATTTCGGCATCCGGGGAAGCTTCGAGGAAGGGGCGCCCGCCTACGTGAACGGCACGTACATCAACGCGTTCTACGAATCGTGGCCGATCGTCTACCCGGAGAAGGCATACGGGTTCGCGAAGACGGGGCAGAGCATCGTGAACGTGCCCGACGCCAGGATGATCCGCCTGTACGTGGACGACGAGCCCTTCTACCTCCCCACGGCAAACCTGTTGGGGTTCGAGCGGAGTCTCGATATGAGGCAAGGCACGCTCGACCGGAAGGTGAAGTGGGAAATGCCTTCCGGGAAACAGATTTCGGTGGAATCCCGCAGGCTCGTCTCCTTCCGGCACCGGCATCTGGCCGCCATTTCCTATGAAGTGACGGTACTGAATGCGGAAGCTCCCGTCGTGATTTCCTCCGAGATGGTCCTTCACGAGAACGAGCGGGAGAGCGACGACGACCCCCGCAGGGGGCGTTCGTTCAGCGGGAGAGTCCTCTCGACCGTGGACCGCCAGTCCCGTGACAGCCGCATCGTTTGGGGTCTCCGGACGCAACAAAGTAAAATGGCGCTGGCCTCGGGCGTCGATCATGTGTTGCAGACGGAATGCACCCATTCGCGAACGGTGGAACAACAGGACGGATCGGGAAAAGTCGTGTATTCCATCGATGCGATACCCGGAATGCCTATTAAGCTTATCAAGTATTTAACATATCATACCTCAAGAAGCGCGTTACCTTCGGAGCTGATGGACCGAGCCGGACGGACGCTCGATCGCGCGGTCGCCCACGGGTTCGAGGATCTCCTGACGTCGCAACGGGCATTCATGGACGGGTTCTGGCACCGCAGCGACATGGAGATTCGGGGAGATCCGGAACTCCAGCAGATCATTCGCTTCAACCTGTTTCAGATCTGCCAGGCGACGGCCAGGGCGGAGGGAGCCGGCATCCCTGCCAAAGGACTGACCGGCGAGGGATACGAAGGGCACTATTTCTGGGATGCGGAGATCTATGTCCTGCCATTCCTGATCTTCACGGAGCCCCGCATCGCGAAGAACATGCTTTTGTTCCGGTACAGCATGCTGGACAAGGCGAGGCAGAGGGCCCGCGAGGTGAACCAGAAAGGGGCCCTTTTTCCCTGGAGAACGATCAACGGGGATGAGGCTTCGGCCTACTACGCCGCCGGAACGGCCCAGTATCACATCAATGCGGACATCATGCATGCGCTGAAGAAGTACGTCGACGCGACGGGAGACGAGGACTTCCTGTACCGGGAAGGTGCGGAGATGCTGGTGGAGACCGCCCGTCTCTGGCTCGACCTCGGCTTCTTTTCGGAGTCCAGGGGGGGACAGTTCTGCATCAACGGCGTGACCGGCCCGGACGAGTACAACACCGTCGTCAACAACAACGCATTCACCAACCTGATGGCCAGGAACAATCTGCGGTATGCCGCGGAGACGGTGGAGCGGCTTCGGGAGAAGAACCCCGGGGGCTTCCAGGTGTTGTTGGACAGGACCGGTCTCGAGATGTCCGAGGTCGCGGAGTGGAAGAATGCGGCGGATCGGATGTTCATCCCGTACGACAAGGAGAGGGGCATCCACCTGCAGGACGACAGCTTCCTGGATCGGGAGCGCTGGGATTTCGAAAACACTCCCCGGGAGAAATATCCCCTTCTGTTGCATCACCACCCGCTGGTCATCTACCGGCATCAGGTCATCAAGCAGGCGGATGTGATGCTGGCCATGTTTCTTTTGGGGAATGAGTTCACGGAAGAGCAGAAGAAGAAAAACTTCGATTTTTACGACCCCCTCACCACGGGGGACTCCTCCCTGTCCGCCTGCATTCAGTGCATCATGGCCTGCGAGGCCGGCTATCTGGAAAAGGCTGCCCGATACGCCCGGTATGCAGCCCTCGTCGACCTTCGTGACATCGCGGGCAACGTCCGGGACGGCCTGCATATCGCTTCCATCGGCGGCACCTGGATGGCCCTCGTCTATGGATTCGCCGGAATGCGGGAACACAACGGGCGTCTGACCTTCCGCCCGAGGCTGTCCCGGCAAGCGAAAACGAAGGGGTCCCGATTCCGGGTTATGATCCGGGGACAGACACTCGAGGTGAACTCCGACAGGGAAACGGATCAGGTCACCTATCAGCTGGTGGAGGGATCCCGGCTCACCATTGAACATTGCGGTGAGGAACTGGATCTCGCCTTGCACGTTCCCGTCGTTCGCGATCTTCAATTTGCGGACTGAACGGTTCAAGCGAGGAAAAGGGGAGGGAAACATGATGGCAAGGAAGATTACCGGAAAAGAACAGGAAGCGATGAACGCCTACTGGCGGGCGGCCAACTACCTCTCGGTCGGACAGATCTATTTGTACGATAACCCCCTTCTCAGGAAATCTCTCACGCTGAAACACGTCAAACCCAGGCTGCTTGGCCACTGGGGCACGACACCCGGGCTGAATTTCGTCTACGTCCACCTGAACCGGATCATCAAGGAATACGATCTCGACATGATCTACGTCGCCGGGCCCGGGCACGGCGGCCCCGCGCTTGTGGCCAATGCCTATCTGGAGGGGACCTACAGCGAGGTGTACCCCAACATTTCCGAAGACGAAGAAGGGATGAAGCGCCTCTTCAAGCAGTTTTCCTTTCCCGGGGGAATCCCGAGCCACGTCGCGCCCGAGACCCCCGGGTCGATCCACGAGGGAGGAGAGCTGGGCTACGCCGTATCCCATGCCTACGGTGCGGCGTTCGACAACCCGGACCTGATCGTGGCGTGCGTCGTGGGGGACGGGGAAGCCGAGTCCGGCCCGCTTGCCGCCTCCTGGCATTCGAACAAGTTCCTGAATCCCGGTCGCGACGGGGCCGTCCTTCCCATCCTGCATCTCAACGGATACAAGATCGCCAATCCGTCTATTCTCGCACGGATGGAACACAGCGAGCTGGAGAGCCTTTTCGTCGGACACGGGTACAGACCGCATTTCGTCGAGGGCTCCGATCCCGCGAAGATGCACCGGAAGATGGCGGAGACGCTGGATGCGGTTGTTGAAGAGATTCGGGCGATCCAGCGGGTGGCACGCGGCAAGGGTCCCGCGAAACGCCCCCGGTGGCCGATGATCATCCTCAGGACTCCCAAGGGATGGACCGGGCCGAAAGAGGTGGATGGCAAGAAGACCGAGGATTTCTGGCGATCCCACCAGGTTCCGTTCGCCGAAATGGCCGAAAAGCCGGAGCACCTCAAGCTGCTCGAGAAATGGATGAAGAGCTACAAACCCGAAGAGCTCTTCGACAGGGACGGCCGGCTGATCCCGGCTCTGAGGGAGCTTGCTCCCAAGGGACATCGGCGGATGAGCGACAATCCGCATGCGAACGGGGGCATCCTTCTCAAGGAACTGAAGATGCCGGACTTCCGGGAGTACGCCGTCAAGGTGCCGAAGCCGGGCCGGGTCGTCGAGGAGGGAACCCGGGTGATGGGCCGCTTCCTTCGGGACGTGATGAAGCGGAATCTGGAGAGAGGGAACTTCCGGGTCTTCGGTCCCGACGAGATCGCCTCAAACCGACTGAGCGCCCTGTTCGAGGTCACGGATCGCGCCTGGATGGAGGGCACGATCCCCGAGGACGATCATCTTTCCCCGGACGGGCGGGTGATGGAGATTTTGAGCGAGCACACCTGCCAGGGCTGGCTCGAAGGATACCTCCTCACCGGAAGGCACGGTCTGTTCACCTCCTACGAGGCCTTTATTCATGTCATCGATTCCATGTTCAACCAGCACGCCAAATGGCTCAAGACCACTCGCAGCGAAATCCCCTGGAGGCGGCCGATCGCCTCCCTGAACTACCTGCTGACCTCCCATGTGTGGCGGCAGGATCACAACGGGTTCAGCCATCAGGATCCCGGGTTCATCGATCATGTCGTGAACAAGAAGGCGGAAGTGATCCGGGTCTATTTCCCGCCCGACGCCAACACGCTCCTTTCCGTGACCAGCCACTGCCTGCGAAGCCGCAACTACGTCAATGTCATCGTCGCGGGGAAGCAACCCCAGCCCCAGTGGCTCGACATGGATGCCGCGGTCAAGCACTGTACCGCGGGGATCGGGATCTGGGAATGGGCGAGCAACGACAAAGGGTCGGAGCCCGACGTGGTGATGGCATGCTGCGGCGATTCCCCCACCATCGAAACGCTGGCGGCCGTGGATATCCTGCGCAGGCACGCGCCGGAACTGAAGGTCCGCGTGATCAACATCGTGGACCTGATGAAGCTGCAGCCCCGGGAGGAACATCCGCACGGGCTGACCGATTTCGAGTTCGATACCCTGTTCACCACGGACAAGCCGATCATCTTTGCCTACCACGGGTACCCATGGCTGATCCACAGGCTCACTTATCGGCGGCACGGCCACGGGAACCTGCATGTTCGCGGATACAAGGAAGAGGGGACGACGACAACGCCGTTCGACATGCTCGTGCTGAACGATTCGGACCGCTTCCACCTCGTCGAGGATGTGGTCAACCGGGTGCCCAAGCTGGGGGTACGTGCCGCCTATGCCAGGCAAGCAGTCCGGGACAAGCTGATTGAACACAAACTCTACATCAGGGAATACGGGATCGACATGCCCGATATCCGCAACTGGACGTGGAAGGAGGATCTTCAGGGAAAGAAAAAGGGGCAGGGACGATAAGGTCCCTGACCCCGCCGGATTCCCGGACCGGTGCGCTCAGCCGATCAGGGCTTTCAGATACTCCCGGTTGAGCCGGGCAATGAACTTCACGTCGATATCTTTCGGGCAGGCGGCCTGGCACTCGTAGTGGTTCGTGCAGTTCCCGAAACCGCACTCCTGCATCGCCTTGATCATCGCCAGGGCCCTTTCCTTGGCCTCCACCTGTCCTTGGGGAAGGGCGGCCAGCTGGGCCACCTTGGCCCCCGTGAAGAGCATCGCCGCCCCGTTCGGGCATGCCGCCACGCAGGCGCCACAGCCGATGCACTCCGCGGCGTCCATGGAGTACTCGGCATCCGGCTTGGGGATGGGAATCGCGTTGGCGTCGGGAGCTCCGCCGGTGTGAGCCGAGGTGTATCCCCCTGCCTGGATGATCGTATCGAGGGCCCCCCGGTCCACCATGAGGTCCTTGAGGATGGGGAAGGCCCGCGCTCGCCAGGGTTCGATGTAGATGGTGTCGCCGTCCTTGAACTTGCGCATGTGGAGCTGGCAGACGGTGGTCCGTTCCTGGCCTCCGTGGGCCACGCCGTTGATGACCTGCGAGCAGACGCCGCAGATCCCTTCCCGGCAATCGTGATCGAAGACGATCGGATCTGTCCCTTCCTTGATCAGGTCCTCGTTCACGACGTCGAGCATCTCGAGGAAGGAGTGGTGCTCCGTGATGTTCCGGGCCGTATAGGTCTCGAACCGGCCGGGCCCGTTCTGCGTGCTCTGCCGCCAGACGATCAGCTTGAGTGTCATGGTATGGTGTTCGTTCTGTCCGCTCATTATTTGTAGCTCCTTACCGCGAGGTGGACTTCCCTGAATTTCAGCGGCTCCTTGTGGAGTTCGGGTTCTTTGTCCTCCCCCTGGAACTCCCACGCGGCCGAATAGCAGAAGTTCTCGTCATCCCGCAACGCCTCGCCATCCTCCGTCTGGTACTCCACCCGGAAGTGGCCGCCGCAAGACTCATTGCGGTGGAGGGCGTCGCGGCAGAGCAGCTCCGCGAATTCCAGAAAATCCGCCGTGCGGCCCGCGTTCTCCAGCTGCTGGTTGATCTCCGCGCCGTTTCCGGTCACTTTGACGTTCTGCCGGAACTCCTCCCGTATCGACGGAATTTTCAGGAGGGTCTCCGTCAGACCCTCCTTGCTGCGGGCCATGCCGACGTTGTTCCACATGAGTGTGCCAAGCTCGCGCATGAATTCCGTGACCGTCCGGGTTCCCTTGATCGATAGGAGTCGTTTGTTTTCGGCTTTGACATCCTCGATGGATTTCCTGCACTCGGCGTGGTCCGCCTGTACGCTGCCGGGACTGGTTTGCGCAAGGTAGTGGCCCGCCGTGTAGGGGATGACGAAGTAGCCGTCGGCAAGACCCTGCATGAGTGCGCTGGCGCCGAGGCGGTTCGCCCCGTGGACGGAAAAATTTGCCTCGCCCAGAACGAAGAGGCCGGGGATGTTGCTCATCGCGTTGTAGTCGACCCACAGGCCGCCCATGGAATAGTGGGGGGCCGGGTAGATGCGCATCGGCACTTTGTACCCGTTCTCGTCGGTGATCCGCTCGTACATCTCGAAGAGGTTGCCGTACCGCTCCCGGATCATCTCCTCTCCGAGACGCGCGATGGCGTCACGGAAATCGAGGTAGACTCCCCGGCCGCCGGGCCCTACGCCCCGGCCGTCGTCGCACTGCTCCTTCGCCGCCCGGGAGGCGATGTCGCGTGGAGCCAGGTTCCCGAAGCTCGGGTATTTCCGCTCCAGGTAGTAGTCCCGGTCCTCCTCGGGGATTTCGTTGGGGCCACGGTTGTCCCCCCGGTTTTTGGGTACCCAGCAGCGGCCGTCGTTCCGGAGGGATTCGGACATGAGCGTCAGCTTCGACTGGTAGTCTCCCGACTGGGGGATGCAGGTGGGGTGGATCTGCGTGTAGCAGGGATTCGCGAAGAACGCCCCCTTCTTGTATGCCTTCCAGATCGCGGTGACGCTGGCTCCCATCGCCATCGTGGAGAGGTAGAAGACGTTGACATACCCGCCCGTGCACAGGACTACCGCGTCTCCCGTGTGGCACCGGAGCTCGCCGGTGACCAGGTCCCGGATCGTGATCCCCTTGGCCTCCCCGTCCACCACCACGAGGTCGAGCATTTCGGTGCGGGGGAACATTTTCACCGTCCCCGCCTTGATCTGGCGGGAGAGGGCCGAGTAGGCGCCCAGGAGGAGCTGCTGCCCCGTCTGCCCCCGCGCGTAGAAGGTCCGGGAGACCTGGGCGCCCCCGAAGGAGCGGTTGTCCAGGTAGCCGGCATAGTCGCGGGCGAAGGGCACGCCCTGGGCGACGCACTGGTCGATGATGTGGTTGCTCACCTGGGCGAGGCGCCACACGTCCGCCTCGCGGGCGCGGAAGTCGCCGCCCTTGATGGTGTCGTAGAAGAGACGGTAGATGCTGTCGCCGTCGTTGGGGTAGTTCTTTCCGGCGTTGATTCCTCCCTGGGCCGCAATGGAGTGGGCGCGGCGGGGGCTGTCCTGATAGCAGAAGGCCTCCACGTTGTATCCCAGCTCGCCCAGCGACGCCGCGGCAGAGGCGCCTGCCAGTCCGGTCCCGACGACCAGGATCTTGTATTTGCGTTTGTTCGCCGGGTTCACCAGCTTCATGTCGAAGCGGTGCTTGTCCCACGTTTTTTCGATCGGTCCTGTCGGACATTTTCCGTCGAGAATCACTGTGAGCCCCCTATTTGGTCAAGAAACCGACGAGGATAAGGACGGGAATGGCGCTGTACCCCAGGAGGAACAGCGCCGAAAGAACCTTGCCGAGCGTCGTGAACCGGGGAAGCGTCCGGTCGTTGTTCCACCCCAGGGACTGAAAAAAGCTCTGGGTGCCGTGCTGCAGATGAAGGAACAGAACCACCATGGCTCCCACATAGAGGAGGGAGATGGCCGTGTGCCGGAAGCTGCTGACCACCATCGCGTAGACATCGCCAGGCCGCTTGGCCACCGCCTCGGGGATGATATCGGGCGTGACGCGAAAGGTAAACTGCAGGAGATGATACACGAGGAAGGCGAACAGAAGGGCCCCCGTCCAGATCATGGTCTCGCTGGAGAAGGTGGCTTTCAGCTTCCTGTTGACCGCGTATTTCCCCGGATTCGCAGCCCAGTTCTCGAGGGTAAGTAGCACGCCGAAGATGACGTGAACGCCGAGCATGGCCAGCATGAAGGCCCGGAATGCCCAGACCAGAGGACCCAAACTGTGCAGCTTCTCGGCGTAGGTGTTGAGCGCGCCCGGTCCGAGGAATATGGAGGAGTTCCCGAGCAGGTGGACGATGACGAAGAGGAGCATGAAGAGGCCGGTCACCGCCATAAGGATCTTTCGGCCTACGGTATTGGTGAGGATCTGCATGGCACCATCCCTTTTTTCCTTATTTTCCTTGACGTACCGATTCTCGAACCCGGAGATTCCGGAATCCTTCCGCGGGGAGAACAGGGGGTGCCCGCCACTCCCTGAACGTATGCATCATCTGCTCCTTGGGGGACCGGTTTTATCCATGAGAAGCCCGACACGTGAAAAGGAGTCGGCCCGTCGGTATTCTGTATACCGACAGAATATAGGCCTAATGCAACGGCGATGTCAATCTCGAGGTTGCAGGGGAAACCCTACGATGTGCGGGGGGAATCCGATAGGCCGCTCGCCCCCGTTGCCATTGGGACTTGACGATTTTCCCCCCTTCTCATCGCCCGCACCAATTGCTACCATTGAGGTGGAATTCCGGCGTGATCCTGTACTCCCCAAACCAACCGGCAAGGGAACCACCATCTTGCAATGACCGGAGGAAATGTGAAGGGGGTGAAGAGGCTTCTTTTCCTGGCTTTCGTTCTGGTCCCGCTTGTGGGGTGGGCCACGGCTTCGGGGGCGGGCCGGGATGCCCCGGTGGCGGTCTACCCGGGATGCGAGGGAATGTCGGGCGACGATGCGGCATTCTTCGAATGCCTGAGGAAAGCGTCGGAGCAGGGTGACCCGCTGGCACAGGTCAATCTGGGTGTTCTTTACGAAGAAGGACGCGGCGTGCCCCCGAATATGGAAGAGGCGGTGAAATGGTACCGGAAGGCCGCAGAAGGGGGAAATGCCGACGCACAGGCGAATCTCGGAGAAGCATACGCGATCGTCCGGCGGGATTACTCCGAAGCGTTGGTTTGGTACACCAAGGCGGCGGAGCAGGGGAACGCGATGGCCCTCTACAGCATCGGGGTATTGCATGCAAACGGCCTCGGCGTCCCCCGGAACTATGCGGAGTCGGTGAACTGGTATCGGAAGGCGGCGGAACGGGGATATCCGAAAGCCCAGAACAGCCTCGGAAGGGCATACGACTACGGAGTCGGCGTACCGCAAGACCAGGCGGAAGCGATGCGGTGGTACCGGATGGCTGCGGAGCAGGGCCATCCGGAATCCCTTGACCGGCTGGTGGAGGCGGCCGGGGGGGGGGATGTCGAGGCACAATACAGCCTTGGCATGATGTTCGCCACGGGCCATGGCGTACCCCGTGATGGAACGGAGTCTGCGAAATGGTTCCGGAAGGCCGCAGATCAGGGTGACCCGAAAGCGCAGTATACCCTCGGGACGATGTATGCGAACGGGCAGGGAGTTCCGCAAGACCCGGCAAAGGCGGCGCATTGGTACCTGGAGGCTGCGGTTCAGGGGAATGTCGAGGCACAGAAAGACCTCGGGTGGATGTACGCAAACGGCGAAGGGGTGGAGCAGGATGACGTCGAGGCCGTGAAATGGTACCGAAAAGCCGCCGAGCAGGGTGACCCCAAGGCGCAGAACAACCTGGGAGTGATGTACGTCACGGGGCGTGGGGTGCCACAGGACTATGCCGAAGCGGCGATGTGGTTCCGAAAGGCGGCGGCCCAGGGAGATACGAAAGCCGGTGAGAGCCTGACAAAACTGGAGACCCTGCTGAAAAACCAGAAGCGGTAAAGGAAGGATCTTCGTCCCTGTCGCACGGGACACCGATGCGCTAACGACAACGGAGGAAGCGATGGCAGAATCGATCGCGATCTCTCCCGACCGGTTTGCACAGACGAGCCTTCTTGTTCTCCAGACCCTGCTCGCCGACTGTCACCCGCGAAACTTCGCCGTCCGGTTCTGGGACGGAACGACCTGGGGACCCGAGTCCGGGCAGGAGGCGGTCTTCTCCCTGGTCATCCATCGCCCGGGATCGCTTCGCGGGATGATCTTACCGGGTTCCAATCTTGCCGTCGGGGAAGCCTACATATACGGCGATTTCGATGTCGAGGGAGACTTCGAGTCCGCATTCGCGCTGGAACAGTCCCTGGCCGGCGCGCGTTTGAGCACCAGCGACAAACTCCGCTGCGCGCGGCACCTGATGAAGCTGCCAGCCCCCGAACGGCCTTCCGGCGGGAGGAAGACCGGCAAACTGTCGGGGCCTCTTCATTCCCTCTCGCGCGACCGGGAGGCCGTGAGATACCACTACGATATATCAAATAGCTTCTACGCCCTGTGGCTGGACCGCCGGATGGTCTACTCGACGGCATATTTCACCGATCCGAAGGAGGATCTGGAGACCGCCCAGGAACGGAAGCTTGACTATATCTGCCGGAAACTTCGTCTTCGTCCCGGGGATCGTCTCCTGGATATCGGCTGCGGCTGGGGCGGGCTGGTCATCCACGCGGGGAAAACCAGGGGAGTGGAGACGGTAGGAATCACGCTCAACAGGTCGCAGGCGGATCTCGCAACGAAACGTATCCGGGAAGAGGGCCTGACGGATCGTTGCCGCGTGGAGGTCCGGGATTACCGGGAGATGGACGACCTGGGAGAATTCGACAAGATCGCCAGCATCGGAATGTTCGAGCACGTAGGGGAATCGCGCCTCGAGGAATATTTCGCCCGTGCGTGGCGGTTGCTGAAAACGGGCGGCGCCTTTCTCAACCACGGAATCGCGGCGAACGCAACGCAGCCGTACCATCGCGGACCGTTCTTCGCGGACCATTATGTCTTCCCGGACGGCGAACTTGTCCCCGTCAGCACCACGGTGCGCGCTGCCGAGCATTGCGGCTTCGAGGTCCGCGACGTGGAAAGCTTGCGAGAACATTACCTCCTTACGCTCAGGCATTGGGCCCGGCGCCTGGAAGCCCGGTACGAAGAGGCGAGGCGGACCACGGACGAGGTGACCTGCCGGGTGTTCCGGCTGTATCTCTACGGGGCGGCCTACCGGTTCCGGGTCGGCGCCACCAACGTCTACCAGTCTCTCCTTGTCAAGCCGGACGGCGGCGGCAGCGGGTTGCCCCTGACGCGGGCAGACTGGTACGCATGACCCGCACGGTCTCTCACGACTTTTCCTCCTCGGGCATCGACAACACCGCGCTCCCGGCAGCGCGGGAGATGTTGCGAACGATCTTCCACTCCTCTTCGATAAGTTTCCGTGCCGACGTCCAGGGACTCTGATCGATCGATTTCCGGCGCGGTTTTCCCTTCACCAGGGATTCGTAAAGGGCGAGGGCCTTTGCCGCGGTCCTGGACATGGAGAATTCATCGGCCGTTCTGGCGACCCCTTCGGCCAGCCGCCGTTTTTCCTCCGCGGACAGTCCTGCGAACCAGGCAAGGGCGGAGCTGAAATCCTCCGGGTTTTCGCGGAGCACCAGTCGGCCGTTCACCCGGTCCCGGACCACTTCCCGTACCCCCGATGCATCCAACGCGACCACCGGCGTTCCTGCCGCCATGGCCTCCGTCACCACCATCCCCTGGGTTTCCGTAAGGGAGGTGAATGCAAAAACATCCATTCCCCTATAGGCCGAGGCGAGTTCCGGGTGGACCATGACGCCCCTCTGATGGTACCGTTGCGTAAGGCCCTGCTCTGTAAACATATTTTCGATCTCCTTCTTCAGCAGACCTTCGCCTGCGAGGAAGAAGTGAGCCCGCCCGTCGCGGTGAAGGAACCGTATTGCGCTCTCGACAAGGAAGACAAGATTTTTTTCGGGAGCAAGACGCCCCACGTGCCCGACGAGGAAGGCGTCCGGTGGTATGCCCATCCGCTTCCGGAAGGCCTCTCCGTCCCCCGACGCGAAGAGATTGACGTTTACCCCTGTGGGGATGACTTCCACGGGGACCTTCACTCCCCGGGCCACGATCTCCCCTGCTACCGACTCGCTCGGAGCGATGACGGCATCGCAGAGATTGCAGTATCCGGTGACGAGATCGAGCACGAAACGCTTCATCGGATGCGAGTCGCCCGGGACGTAATGGGTATACTTCTCGTACATGGTGTGATGCGTGAAGACCACGGGAATATCCCGGGTAGCGGCGACGCGCAGAGCCGTGTCGCCAAGCAGGAAGGGATGGTGGGAATGGACGATCTTCGGGGTGAAGGTCTTCAGTGCCGAAATCACCTTTCCGGAAACCGGCATGGGGACCGAGAAGTCGCTGCCGTTGAAGTGCTGGATTGCCGGAACCCGGACCACATCCGTTTCTTCCCCTGGGATTCCTTCAAAGACGGGGGCCACGACGACGACGCGGTGCCCCTGCCTCCGGAACTCGTCGGCGAACCCCTGGACGCTTCGCGCCACCCCTCCCACGTGGGGCACGAAGGTGTTGGTCGCCATCAGGATGTTCATGCCGCACCCCCGCGGGGAAGGAGAACCGATCGTTCCCCGGCCGCGGCATCGACGGGCTCGAACCCCGGAAGGCGGATTTCGATTCGGAGCGGGGCGGTCCGCCATTCGCCTGTCCATTCCGCCTCCACCTCCCGGTCCCGCGGCGTGAACGTAACGGACACCTGTCCGAATTCGGTGGGGGCGGGACCGAAGGAGAGTGGCTCCCGCTGGTCGAGCCACGCAGGAAAGATGCCCGAGCCCAGGACGAGCCTGTCCCCCTCTTCCCGAAGGAAACCGTTGCGGATCATCAGGACCCATTCGGCGGACGCCCACACGTGGTGCCCATCTCCCATGCATCCTCCCAGCGTCCGGGGGTGGACGGCCTCCGGCCACTGTCCCGTCGAAGAAGCGAGAGCGGCCGTCGACCGCACGAGATCCAGGGACCGGGGATCCCCGGCTCGGAGAAGGACCTGGGCCAGGTGGAGGGTCAGGTACGGATTGATCCCGGAGTGGATGATGTCCTGGTAGAATCCCGCGTTTACGAGGCAGCGGGAAAAGAGGTATTCGGCCGTATCCAGAAGTCTGGGGTCGCGGGGGGAGAAGATACGCAGCGGGTATCCGGCCACAAGGGAGCCGACGGCGCCCGAATCCATCCGCCGGTAAGGGGAAGCCGGCATCCCGACACGGTGGAGGACGTCGGAGACGCGGGCAAGGCTTCTTTCGATGCACTCGAGAAAATGGTCGCTTTCGCGCAGGAAGCGGGCCGATGTGGACGGATCGCCCAATGTATCCAGAAGCCATGCGGCTGCCCGCAGACCGGCCACCCCCCAGAAGTCATCCCAGTAGTAATAGTCGTTGGGGCCCAGGTGCTCCGCGCTGAAACCGGGCGGGAACAGACCCGAATGGGCTTCATCGCCCCTCGCGGATCGTCGTTTTTTCAGGATCCACCGCCCGCCGCGCTCGATGGATGTTCGCCACTCGGGGTTCGGTTTGCGTCCTGTGAGCCTGCAGTAGCGTTTCATGATCCAGAGGGCCTCGCCGTTTGAGTCCCATTCGCCTTCCTGGGAATGGAAAAACCCGGCCTTGGTCTGCCGGTCGGGAAAGCGGTCGAGGACCCTTTCCGCCCGGTCCGCCAGGCCGACGCAGAGCAAGGCGTGGAGGATGAAGGCGGCATCGCGGAACCAGAATCTCTTGTACGTGTAGGGGCCGGGGTAGACCTCCCCGGGGGAATGAAGCACGAGGCTTCGAACGGCGGCGTCGTAAAGGAATCCAAACCTGTGATCGGGAACCCGGAGGGCTGTGTGGCCCCCGAGCGCTTCCTTCCAGCCCGGTCTCCGGTGCTTCGGTGCGACCGGCCTTTTCCCCTCCCCCAGGGGAATCTCCACGGCCACGTCCTTCGGGGCGACGCCCTCGATGCGGAAGAGTGCTGCAGCCGTGGCCATGCCGATCTTGCAATGGATGCCCCTGCGGTGGTCCGGCTCGAAGATTCGTGGGTGCACGTCGCCAGTCCGGTAGTCGGAGAACCGGAAACGGTCGGCCGGCGGGTCGAACAGGACCACTTCGTGTCGGCCGACCCTCCACCCGGTAGCGTCGCTCACCATGCGGATATCATGGACGAAGCTTACCCCTTCGGGGTTGTACGGGCGCAAGGCAACCACCAGGAAAGAGTCCTCGTCGCTTCGGGCGCGGATCGTCATCCGGCAGCAGGGGACATCATCCTTTTCATCGACCTCGACGCGTGAGGAAAGGCTCCAGTTGTCGAGCAGGAAGCGTGTCACCACGGCAAGCCCGCCGTCCAGGTCGAGTCGCTGTTCCACGGCATCCATTTGGGAAGGAATGATGCGGCGGCCGCTCTCGGACGCCATCCAGGCATCGAGGGACCAGCTGTCCCAGAAGGGAGTGAGCAATCCCCTCGGGTCCACGATGGGCAGGTCCTCGCAGTCAGGAATTCCCACAGCGGTCCAGTTGCGGTGCGTGAGGTTGATATGTGTGAGGGAGAAGGCACGGGGGATGAACGACTCGTCCCCCGGGTCGAACTGTCGCTCTACCCAGAAAGGCCAGATCCAGTCCAGGTTGTGCTGGATCGCCCCGGTGTTCATCAGTCCGCGGGCGTGGAACACCGTGCCTGCGCGCAGCAGTTCGAGGGGTTCCTTCACCTCGAGCGGCTGGGCAAAGCTTTCCAGACGGGAGAGAACCTTCACCGGATCGACGAGGCCGCGGGACAATGCGGCCCGGCTCACCAGTTGTTTCCAGGGAAACCACCGCCACCACATGGCGATCCCCTTTCTCTACCGTCCAGCCAGGTCCTGGTCGTAAGAACCTCCCATCTTTAGACTATCACTGCGGATGGCGGTCGCAAGGGCGAGTGATCCGTTGACGCCGCACAGCCAATGAGATAATGAATAGATTCCGCCATGGGAACCTCCGGGAATCCATCTGTTCGCCTCACGCTGGCAGGCATCCTGTTTTGCCTCTCCTTTGCGATTCCCGGGAGGGCAGGGGGCCAGGAAATCCGGCAACAGGGGTGGGTAGAGCCGGAAGTCGATCGACCCGGCTCGGACTTCAAGATCCTGTGGCTGCGGGGAGGGGCCGAGGCGTGCCAGGAGGCGTGTGCCCAGAACCCCCGGTGCAAGTCCTACACCTATGTCCGTGAGGGTGTTCCGGGCAGATCGGAGGGGTGCTGGCTGAAGGACGATGTGCCTCCGGCCGTCGAGGACGGATGTTGCGTCTCCGGGGTCAAGACACCCGATACGGTTTCCCGGTTCCGCAGGGAATCCGCCCTCCCGCCGAGGATGGCGGAACCTCCTCCGGGCGCACCGGAAGAGCAGGTGTCCGTCCCGGCTTTTTCGCCCGGGGAAGCGGACATTCGGGCAGAAAAGGCTCCGGAGACCGGTTCGGGGAAACGGATCGTAGCCGGATTTTCCATCGGTGCGGTGCCTCCGCAAACGGGGGAGTCGGGAAGCGACGGGGTTCCCGCTGCGCTCTCCCCTTATGCGCATGACATGAGGGTTGGCAGGAGGGAAGCGACAGGGGTAAACTTTGCCGCGTCGCCGGTGAAGACAGGGTCGGTTCCGGATCCGCGGAACGCGGAGACGCCGGCAACAGGAGCCGGCAAAAGGGAGGTTCGGGAGGTTCTCTACACCGCTTCGCCGTTGATCGGGATGCAGGGTGCTTCAGAGAAGGTTCCGACAGGGACGGCGATGAGGAAGATCACAGGGGTCGATATCACGGCGATCCCGCCGCAACGATAATGCTGGGAGGGCGTATGAGCCGATTCCGCATCAAGGTAGCAACGACGTTCGCCGCCGTTTTCCTCATTTCCGTGCCTTTTCCGGCGCAGAGCCAGGACATCCGGGGGGACGCCGGTATTCCTCCTTACGTCAGGTCGCCATCGGACAGGCCACCTCCCCCGGAATTCGAGCCAGACATCATCGGGCCGAATCGGACGGCAGACGATATCCTGGCCTCGATTCCAGAGAAGGATTCGGTAATCGTCATCCGAGGGAGAGTAAACATGGGGGGAAGAGAGTATTTCTCCGCATACCCGGTTCTGCAGTCAGGGTCTCTGGACGAAACCATGAAAGCGTGCAGGAAGGAATATGTCATGAAGCCCCAGTACAAGTCTACGGACCTCGAGGGGTATACGATGTTCGTGATCGTCAAGGATACAGGATCCGACCCGGATTGCTGGAGAGAGTTCCGGGACCTGGAGACAATCGGCCTGAGCTGCGATCGGATCATGGTGAGGGCCACGAAAGAGGGGGATGCCGTCGCATGGGACAATCCGGACTCCTCCTATGCGAATTCCTACGGTCTTCGGACATTTGCACTCAGTCCCATCACTTCGAAGTGAAAGCCCCTCAACGTTTCCCTCCCGGCTGGGGGTGGGGGATTATGGGTGTTGTCCAGGAGACTTGGAGCTATCCCTATCTATTATAAAACCATTTAAATGTAGGGCAATACGTAGTATATATATATATTATAGTTTATATTATTAACACTAATATTCTAATAATACATGGATATATTTTCTCTATATTTGGGCACTTGGTAATAGTCCATAAATTACAATAAGTTATATTCCAAAGAACCCTGTTCCGTCTGTTTCGAACGCAATGAATATTGCTAATTATTAATGGATATAAATCCATTAATAATTATTTCCCCGCTATTTTTCCCCGGACCGTCTTGTCGTATAATAAGACAAACCGTGGGACCTCCGAGATCACCCGATTCTCAACTCGAAAGGAAGACGATTTAAGGTTCCGAAGCTTCTTCGCACGACGCTGTCGGCAGATTTTTCGGGCCGGAGCCGGAACAGGGGAACTGACATGCGGACGAGGAACGGATACAGATACGTCATCAAGGTGTTCGAGGCGCAATGGGACCAGCATCATGCCGAATCGGTCAAACCGTTTTTCGAGCAACTGAAGCGGGACACGGAGGAGACCTACGCGAGGCGCAATGGATATCGACATGACCGTCCAGGACACGACGCGCTGTTCAGCTACACCGTGTTCCAGAATTCCCAGGGGCTGAAAGACTCCCTCACCCGGTACGACCAGGGCGTGAAAAACCGGACCAAGATCGCCTACATCGGCTGCCACGGGAAGCGTAAATCCATCAGTGCCGTGAAGGATATCAGCCGGACCAAGCTCAAGAATATCGTTGCCCCCCTGACGAGCTATGACGGAATATTTTTCGGTGCGTGCGACTTCGCGAACCGGCGGACTGCACAGGTCCTCCTTGACCATTCCCCGCATATCAAGTGGATCGCAGGCTACGAGAACTGGGTGCCCTGGCTGGAGGGCATGCTGTGCGACCTGATGTTCTTCCGCCTGCTCTTGAGCGGAAGGTTCGTGCGGCCGAACACCAACGCGAGGTGGGAGCCGATCAACCGGCCGGAAGATGTCGCAACGGTCATGTACGAACTCCATCCGCCTGCCCTCGATCTCCGGTTCAGCCTGTATTACCGGACGAGGGACGGGGTCTGCTCCACGCTGGAAGAGCAACAGGAGAAGGAGTGGGAAAGCGGAAAGGCCTGGAAAACCGCTCGAAATGCCCGTTGACGGCATCCGTGCCCATCCGTTCTTCGCATCGATCCCTGCCCGTAGAATTCCCTTGGCCGGAATCTATCGGGATTGTCCGGCAATCCTTAGGACAGCAGGCGCGCGGGAGGAGGGAGAATGGATTACCAGCCGATCGAGAATTACGGGATCATCGGGGATATGGAAACGGTCGCTCTCGTCGGAATGGACGGGTCGATCGACTTCATGTGCTTCCCCCATTTCGATTCCCCGACGATCTTCGCCGCGATCCTCGATCACAAGAGAGGGGGACGGTTCCGCATCGCTCCCGTTCTCGATGGCGCCCGCCAGAAGCAGCTCTACCTTCCGGATTCGAACGTTCTCCTGTCCCGTTTTCTTTCCGAGGAGGGTGTCGCCGAGATTTCGGATTTCATGGCGATCGAGGAAGACGGGGAGCACCTCCACCATCTCGTTCGACGGGTGAAGACTGTCCGGGGCGAGATCCGCTTCCGGATGGTGTGCGAGCCGAGGTTCGACTACGGACGTCGAGGACACAGGCTTGAGATCCACGGCAGGCAAGCCTTATTCCACCCCGACGGACGGGGGGTCCGGGCGTTTCGGCTCCGGTCGGACGTTCCGCTCCGCGGAGAAGAGGGTGCGGCGACGGCCGAATTCACCCTTCGCGCAGGCGAGTCGGTCTCCTTCGTCCTCGAGGAAGCGGACGCCGGCGGGGAGACTCCCTCGACGGGGGAAGAGTACGTATCCTGCGCATTCAAGGACACACTCAACTTCTGGAGACGATGGGTGGCACGCTCGAACTACCGGGGGAGGTGGCGGGAAACGGTAAACCGGTCCGCCCTCACATTGAAGCTCCTGACCTCCCGTCCCCACGGTTCGATCGTCGCCGCGCCGACGTTCGGCCTTCCGGAGGTGATCGGGGGGGAGCGCAACTGGGACTACCGGTACACATGGATCCGGGACGCCTCCTTTACCCTGTATGCGCTGATCCGCCTCGGATACACGGGGGAGGCGGCGGCGTTCATGGGATGGATCGAGGCGCGCGCCAGAGAGCTCAATCCCGACGGCTCCTTGAAGATCATGTACGGGATCGACGGGAGGCACGAACTCTCCGAGGAGATCCTTCCTCACCTCGAAGGGTACCGGAAATCGTCGCCGGTCCGGATCGGCAACGACGCCCACGACCAGCTTCAGCTCGACATCTACGGTGAGCTCATGGATTCTGTCTACCTGTACGACAAGTACGGCGAACCGATCCACTCCGACCTCTGGTCGGACCTCGTCCGGCTGATCGACTGGGTGTGCAGGAACTGGCGGAAGAAGGACGAGGGAATCTGGGAGGTCCGGTCCGGGCGCCAGGAGTTTCTGTATTCCCGCCTCATGTGCTGGGTGGCGGTCGACCGGGGAATCCGGCTTGCCCGGAAACGGTCCCTTCCCGCTCCGCTTGACCGGTGGACCACCACCCGGGACACGATCTACCGGGACATCTTCAGGAATTTCTGGAACGCCCGTCGGAAGGCCTTCGTCCAGGCAAAGGGTTCTCCGACGCTAGACGCCGCGAATCTGCTGATTCCACTGGTGAAGTTTCTGGGCCCGACAGACCCACGGTGGCTTTCCACGCTCCGGGCGATCGAGGGGGACCTCGTAGAGGATTCGCACGTCTACCGGTACCGGAATGCGCATGGATCGCCGGATGGCCTCAAGGGAAAAGAGGGGACGTTCACCATGTGCTCCTTCTGGTACGTCGAGTGTCTTTCCCGGGGCGGGGAGGTCCAGAAGGCGCGGTTCTTCTTCGAAAAGATGCTCGGGTACGCGAATCACCTGGGACTCTTCTCGGAGGAGCTGGGACCGAGTGGCGAGCATCTGGGCAACTATCCCCAGGCGTTCACCCACCTGGGACTCATCAGCGCGGCGCACAACCTCGACCGGAACCTCTCCCTCTCCCGGGACTAGCTGGCTTCTCCCGGGGGGAGGGTCGAGCCCGATGCAAGAACCGGGTCGATGAAGCGGAAGGCGTCGACGTCGAACAGACCCCTGTCGCCGATCTTCAGTCGGGGAATCACGAGAAGACTCAGGAAGGAAAGCGCCATGAACGGCGAGGAGAGCCCGCATCCGGCATTCCGGGTTTCCGCGTGCAGGAGGGAAAGACGGACGATGACCTCCTCCGGTGGGTCCGTGCTCATCAGGCCCGCGAATTCCAGGGGGAGCAGCACGGACGTTTCCCCCGTGGCATAGCAGAGTCCGCCGGATTCCCGGATGAGAAGGTTCACCGCCCCGGCCATCTCCTCCGGATCAGATCCGACGACGATGATGTTGTGGGCGTCGTGTGCAACGCTCGATGCGATCGCGCCTTTTTTCAGGCCGAATCCCCTGACGAAGCCGGTTGCCACCGGGGAGTCGCGGTAGCGATTCACCACGGAAACGAGAAGGAGGTCCCGGTCGCTGTCGGGGATCACCCGGTTTCCTTCCACCCGGAGCGTGGCGGTTTCGCTCCCGGTGATGATTTCGTCCCGGACCAGGGCGATCACACGGACGTTGGCCGAACGCCCCGCGGCGAGAACGGAGAAGTCGGCCGGGCGCCGGGGGGTGATGGTAAAGGTTTTTGCCAGAGGCAGGGGGCGCACAGGGAAGAGGGGGCGTCCCTCCCTGGCGACCGGCATGCCTCCGATGATGACTTCCTCGACGGTGAATCCGGAGAGATCCCGGACCTTGACGATGTCCGCCATGCGGCCGGAAGCAATGGCACCGAGGGGAAGGCGGTAGTGCTCGGCAGGCATGATGGTCACGGCCCGCATTGCGTGGAATGGCTCGATCCCGAGGGACACGGCGCGGGCAAGGGACCCGTCCAGGTGTCCCGCGGCGAGATCGGGGGCGATCCTGTCGTCGGACACCAGGCAGAAATCGTGGTCCTTCGCAAACGGGGCAAGGGCGGCGAGGTTTCTTGCCGCCGACCCCTCCCGGACCAGGATCCGCATACCCACGGTGTGCTTTTCGAGGGCCTCCGCCGCGCTCGTGCACTCGTGGTCGGTGGAGATTCCGAGGCCCACGTACCTTCGGAGAGCCTCCCCGGTAACCATCGGGGCATGGCCGTCGATCGGCTTCCCTGCATCCCGCGCCGCCCGGATCTTGGCCATCACATCGGGATTCCGTGCGATTGCCCCCGGGTAGTTCATCACCTCGCCGAGCGCGACGACGTCGACATCCCGGAGCAGTGCTTCCACATCCCCGGCGCCGAGCGAGCAACCGCTGGTTTCGAACGGTGTGGAGGGAACGCAGGAGGGTGCGGTGAAAAAGACCCGGAGGGGAACGGTCGACGCGTCCTCCCTCATGCGGGAGATGCCGGCAAGTCCCGAGACGTTTGCGATTTCATGCGGGTCTGTGATGACCGCTGTCGTTCCGTGGGGGACGACCGCCTCGGCGAACCGCGAGGGGCACAGCAGGGACGAATCGATATGGATGTGGGCGTCGATGAAACCGGGAAGAAGGAACCCGGAAAAACGACCGGTGACGGGCTCGACCTTCGTGATGATGCCGTTCCGGTGGCGGATCCTTCCCGGGAAGATTCTCCCCGCCACGACGTCGACGATGTTGCCTTCGATCGGCCGGTCCACGCCCCAACCCTCCGTGCGCGGTCTTTTGTGGTGCACGGAACTGTGAGAAACTGTTTTCGTGCAACCGGCTTGCAGGATCAGGGTAACGCAAAACGGAAGGCGTGCGAAGCCGGGCAGGAAGAGGTGGGGGGATTGCGATGAGTCCGGGAGAGCCGCAGGTTCTCATTCCCGAGGAGGAGATCCTGCGCCGCGTCGGGGATCTGGCCCGGCAGGTATCGGTGGATTACGAAGATGTGGAGGAACTCCTTCTGGTCGGTGTGCTCAGGGGTTGCTTCATCTTCCTTGCCGACCTGTCCCGCCTTCTCGCCATTCCCAGGCGCGTCGACTTCATGGCTCTTGCAGCCTACGACCAGGAAACTGCGCCCTCCGGTGCGGTGCGCCTCATCATGGATCTCCGGACGAACATCGAGGGGAAGCACGTTCTGGTCATCGAGGATATCGTCGACACCGGGAACACCCTCGAGTACCTCATGAGCATCTTGATTCCGCGAAGACCGGCTTCCCTGAAGACCTGCGTGCTCCTACGGAAAAAGGAACGGCTGGAAAAAGACGTAAGGATCGATTACCTCGGGTTCGACATTCCCGACCTGTGGGTCGTGGGATACGGTCTGGACCACATGGACCGACATCGCGCACTCCCCTATATCGGAGTCGTGAAGACGGGTTGAACGGCATTCGGGGAAGGGACCGGAAAGAGGTGCCTGGATGAACAGGGACGATCGGAGAAGGGAGGAAAGGTCAGGGGAGGAGAATTTCCAGGACCTGCTCGAGAGGACATATTCGGAAGCTCCCAGGATCGAACCGGGAGAACAGGTGGCTGCGAAGATCACAGGAATCACGTCGGATTTCATCTTTCTCGACCTGGGTCAGAAAGGAGAGGGATGCCTCGACAAGAAGGAGTTCCTGGACGCGGACGGGAACATGACGGTCGGGGAGGGCGACACGGTACATGCGTATTACGTGGGAACACGGAACAACGAAATGTGGTTCGCCACGAAGATCGGGGGCGGAGCCGTCGTTCCGGCACTGATTGAAGACGCCTGGCGGAACGGCATTCCGGTGGAAGGGACCGTGGAGAAAGAGGTCAAGGGAGGTTTCTCGATCCGGGTCGCTGGAGGATTCCGGGGTTTCTGCCCCTACTCCCAGATCGGGGACGGACCATCAGAGAGCAGGGGGGAATCGATCGGCAAACGGCTGCTGTTCCGGATAACGCAGGTCGACGGGAAAGCCCGCAACATGGTTCTGTCGCACCGTGTTCTGCTGGAGGAAAAGCGGCGGCAGGAGAAGGAATCGCTCCGGGAAACGATGCGCGAAGGGATGACGGTAAAGGGCCGGATCACATCCGTGAGGGAATTCGGGGCCTTCGTGAGCGTTGGCCCCGTCGAGGGTCTGGTACCGGCTTCGGAAGTCGGTTGGGAGCGGGGGGGGGATCTCCGGGAAACGCTTGTGCCCGGGCAGGAAGTGGATGTCGTGATCATGCGCCTCGATTGGGAAAAGGATCGTTTCACGTTCAGCAGGAAAAAGGCCCTTCTCGACCCGTGGGACCGTGTGGAGGGGAACTATCCCGCGGGATCGTTCCACACCGGAAAAATCGCGCGCCTGACCACCTTCGGTGCCTTCGTCACCCTGGAACCGGGGGTGGACGGTCTCCTGCACATCTCAAAGCTGGGGAGAGGGAAAAGGATCCGCCATCCTGGGGAGGCAGTGATGGAAGGGCAGGAAATCGAGGTGAAGGTCGATTCGGTGGAAAGAGGAAAGCGGAGAATTTCCCTCTCCCTGCCTGGTGAAGAGAGCCAGGAGGGGAGCCCGGCCGATCCGGAGGATTTCCGGAACTATCTCCCGGAGAAGCCTTCCTCTTCCCTGGGTTCGCTGGGCGAGGCACTGAAGGCAAAGCTTGATGAAAAAGGTAAGAAATAGCTGGATTATATGTGGTTTAACCGTCCAATACATCTCTCACCTTTGACATCAGTTCCTGTGGAGTAAACGGCTTGAAGATGACCGGTTTTCGACCGAGTGGATTCTCCTTGCCATCGATGTCGGTATCGAAATACCCGGTCATGAACAGAACCTGCATCTCAGGGTGCCGAGCGGTGACCCGGGACGCGAGGGTCCGACCCCCGATTTTCGGCATCACCACGTCCGTGATCAGCAGGTGAATCGGTTCCCTGTTCCGGGAGAGCAATGCGAGAGCCTCCTCCCCATCGGAGGCCACAAAGACCTTGTATCCGGCATCCTCCAGAGTTTCCTTCACCAGGTTTAGGACCGGTTCCTCGTCTTCCACGACGAGTATCGTCTCTTCCCCGGGGGGGCCGTCCAGGACCAGCTCGAGGGGTTCCCTGGCAGGTTCCGACTCTGCCGCCCACGGAAGCAGGATCTTGAAAGTGGTCCCTTTTCCCAACTCGCTCTCGACCAGGATATCGCCCCCGGTCTGACGAATGATGCCGTAAACCGTCGCCAGTCCCAGCCCCACCCCTTTGCCCACTTCCTTGGTGGTGAAATAGGGTTCGAACATGTGCCCTTTGGTCTCATCGTCCATTCCGACTCCGTCGTCCCGGAACAGGAGTTTCACGTAATGGCCGTCCGGCAGGTCCTGGTGCTCGCGGGTGGCGGATTCATCCAGGTCGACGTTTCCGGTTTCGATGGTGATCCTCCCCCCATTCGGCATGGCATCCCGGGAGTTCAGCGCCAGGTTGACGATGACCTGTTCTAGCTGCCCCGGATCTGCTTTCACCTGTCCGATCCCGGGATCCTGGATCGTCACGAGCTCGATCTGCTCTCCGATCAGGTGGCGAAGCATCTTCTCCATGTTGGAGACGATCAGGTTCAGATCCAGGATCTGCGGCTGGAGGATCTGCTTGCGGCCGAATGCGATCAACTGCTGGGTCAGCCTCGTTGCGCGGCTGCTTGCCTTCCCGATCTCTTCGAGTCCCTTCGTGACGAGTTCGGGGTCCCCGGACCGCTTTTTCGTCAGTCCGACGTAGCCCGTGATCACCGTCATCAGGTTGTTGAAATCGTGCGCGATCCCCCCCGCAAGTCTTCCCACCGCCTCGATTTTCTGGGCCTGGCGCAGTTGATCCTCCAGGCGCTTCCGGGTGGCGATGTTGCGGGCGAACACCTGGAGGGCGGGCCTGCCCTGGTAATGGATCGGTACGGACGACACCTCCATTTCCACGGGCTTTCCATCGAGGCGGAGAAACAGTATCTCGACCGGCGGAAACCCCTCCCTCTCGGCTTCCGCCATCCGGACCCAGGAAGGAAGCGATTCCCGGAAGTCCGGGTGGAGGAAGTTCCGTGCGTGCTTCCCAAGGAGATCCTCCACTCTGGATCCGCCGAACAGTTCCACCCCTGCGCGGTTGATAAAGACGATCATTCCCTCCTGCTCGATGTAGATCGCTTCCGGGGAGAGTTCCACCAGGTTCCGGTACCGTTGCGTGCTCTCCCGAAGGTCGTCTTCCACCCGCTTCCGCTCCAGAAGGATGACGATGGTCAGCCAGAGCACGGTGACCCCGATGATGCGGTTGAGAATCGCCACCTCGGAGATCCCTCGGGAGGCACTTACGATATACCCGAGACCGATCAGCAGCGTACATATCGACAGGAGCATGTAGGCGGCCCAGCGCGGCGCTGCGTAGGAAGTAAACAGGAGGGGAATCAGATAGAATAACCAGACCGAGATATCGATCGGCCGGATCCAGTCGTAAAGGAATAATACGACCGTTATCAGGACGGATATCCCGAACACGATGTATGACAATTTGCTGGGTTTCTGCCGGACCATCATCCCACCGCTTCGGGGTTTTCCGGACATCGGGGCTCGATCGTCAGGATGAATATAACATACCGGGAAGGAAGCCCGGCAGTCACCCTTGGAGGGGACGAAGGCCGCGGGAGGTGAAGGAGGGTGAAGGGGTTTTTCGGGTTCGACCGGCACGGGACAAGCTACCGGCGGGAAATTCTTGCCGGGGTCGCGACGTTCCTGACGATGGCGTACATCATCATTGTCAACCCTGCCATCCTGGAGGCCGCGGGCATTCCCCGGGGGCCTTCGATGGTGGCAACGATCCTGTCAGCCGTGTTCGGAACCTTGCTGATGGGCTTGTACGCAGGCCGGCCGTTTGCCGTTGCCCCCTACATGGGGGAGAACGCATTTGTCGCGTTCACGGTGGTCAAGATCATGGGATATCCCTGGGAAATTGCCCTGGGTGCCGTCTTCCTTGCCGGCGTGCTCTTTACCCTTCTCACCGTGTTCAGGGTAAGGGCGTGGCTGGCGGAGGCGCTCCCCCAGACGCTCAAGTTCAGCTTTGCCGTGGGAATCGGGCTTTTTCTGACCTTCATCGGTCTCAATGAAACCGGGCTGGTGCGTCTCGGTGTTCCTGGGGCGCCTGTCAGCCTGGGAGATCTCACGAGACCCGGGGCACAACTGGGGATCTTCGGGTTTTTTCTGATCGTATTGCTGGTGATCAGGAAGGTTCCCGGCGCGATCGTCATCGGGGTCCTGGCGACGACCTTCCTGTCGTTTTCCCTCGGGATCACGCCGACGCCGCCCCACTGGATCAGCGTCCCTCCCGACCCACGGCCCATATTGCTGAAACTGGACATCCCGGGGGCAATGCGCGCAAGCTTTTTCCCGGTCGTCCTGACCATTTTCGTGATGGCGTTCGTGGATACCGTGGGGACCCTCATCGGCCTTTCCGCCCGCGCTGGCCTTCTGGACGAGAAGGGTAACCTCCCGGACATCGAAAAGCCGATGCTGGCCGACGCTATCGCCACCATGGTGGCTCCCCTTCTGGGGACCACGACGGCGGGGGCATACATCGAGTCGGCCGCGGGGATCGAGGAGGGCGGAAAAACGGGGTTCACATCCCTCGTGGTCGCCGCTCTTTTCCTGCTCTCTCTCTTTTTCGCTCCGGTATTGACCGCGGTTCCCCCTCATGCGTACGGGGCCGTACTCATCCTCATCGGGGTGTTCATGATCAGCCCCGTCACCCGGATCGACTTCACGGATTACACGGAACTGATCCCCGCGTTTCTCACCATCGCGCTGATGAGCTTCACCTACAACATCGGCGTCGGAATGACGGCGGGGCTCATCGCCCATCCCCTGCTGAAGACACTGAGCGGGAGAACGCGTGAGGTTCCCCCCGGGATGTGGATCCTGGCGGCCCTTTCCCTCTCGTTTTACGTCTTTTACCCGTACCCGAAGTAGGTCCGGCCGGGCCGGAAGGGACCCGCCGGGATCGTTGCAGGGCAGGTTCCGGGAGGGCATAATGGTGACAAGTGGAACTCGAGGTGGTCGATCCCGACGGATCCCTGAAGAGGGAAACCCGGGGAAGATCGTTCCCCTTTGGAGGAGGGATGCATGGCGAGGGATCTGTCCCCCGAAGACCTTTACCGGTTCTGCGACGATCGGATCTTCGACTTTCGGACGACGGACGAGTTACCGCCGCTGGACGGGATCATCGGCCAGGATCGGGCGCTGCACTCTATCGAATTCGGTCTGAATCTTTCCAGCACGGGGTTCAACATCTATGTCCTGGGGGAGAGCGGGACGGGAAAGACTTCGGCGATCCGTTCCTTCATCGCGAAAAAGGCAGAGAAGGAGAAGGTCCCCGCCGACTGGTGCTACGTCAACAATTTCCGGGATCCGACCGAACCGGTCGCGATCTCCCTTGAACCGGGAAGGGGAGTCGCGCTCCAGAAGGACATGGCGGAACTGATCACCTCCCTGAAAGTGGAAATCCCGAAGATTTTCGAGGCGAAGGAGTACAAGAAACAGAACAACCTCATCGTGGATGAGTTCCAGTCCCGCCAGAAGGATCTCTTCGCCGCCGTGGACCGGGATGCGAGCGAGATGGGGTTCAAGCTCCAGCCTGCGATGGGCGGATTCAGTATCGTTGCGATCGGCGGTTCGGGGGAACCTCTCACGGAGGAGCAATACAATGCACTCGACGACGGAGCGAAAGACATCCTCCGGGAGAACGGAAGGAAAATCCAGGAGAAGATCGACGACGTGAGGCGGGTGCTGAAGGCCGAGGAGAAACGGACCAAGGAGAGTATCCGGAAGCTGGAAAGGAATGCCGCTCTTTCGGTCCTCGGACATCTGATCGAGGACGTCCGCAGTCAATATGCAAGGGCGGAGAAGCTGATGTCCTACCTGGACGACGTGCAGGAGGACATCCTGGAGAATATCGACAGCTTCAAGGCGCCGTCCGAGGAGAGCACCGAGGCAGCCCACCCTGTCATGAAAGCGTTGAGACAGGAGCCGGATTTCCAGAAGTATGCCGTGAACGTGATCGTGAACAACGGCAGCCGGCAGGGAGGTCCTTGCATCTTCGAGAGCAACCCCACCTACTACAACCTGTTCGGGAGGATGGAGCACAAGACCCAGTACGGAGCCGCCTTTACCGACTTCACCATGATCAAGGCGGGGGCCCTGCACAAGGCGAACGGCGGATTTCTGGTCATTCATGCATTGGATCTCTTCCGGAACCTCTTCTCCTACGACGCCCTGAAGAGGGCCATCCGGAACGGCGAGGTGAAGATCGAGGACGTGTGGGAACAGCACCGTCTGGTGCCGACGGCGATGATGAAGCCGGAGCCGATTCCGCTCGATGTCAAGGTGATCCTGATCGGGAACCCGGAAATCTACTACATCCTCCACAACCTCGACGAAGAGTACAGGGAACTGTTCAAGGTGAAGGCGGATTTCGACAACCGGATGGACCGGTCGGAAGAGAACGTGCGGAAATACGCCGCCTTCGTGTCGACGAAAGCGAAAGAGGAGAACCTTCTTCCTTTCGATCCGTCCGGCGTAAGCAGGGTGGTGGAATACGGATCCCGCCTGGCGGAACACCAGGGGAAGCTCTCCTCCAAATTCAGCGACATATCGAACCTGATCCGGGAATCCCACTACTGGGGGGGGAAGGCGGGATCTTCGGTCGTCTCCGGCGTGCACGTCGAGAAAGCGATGGAGGAGAAGATCTACCGCCACAGCCGGATCGAGGATCGGCTGCGGGAGGTGATGGCGGAGGGGACCCTGATCGTGGAGACTTCGGGGGAGAAGACGGGACAGGTGAACGGCCTCGCCGTGCTGGACATGGGAGACTACTCCTTCGGGAAGCCGTCGAGGATCACGGCGACCGTGTATGCCGGGAAGGGAGGGGTCCTGAACATCGAGAGGGAAACGAAGCTCTCCGGGAAGATCCACGAAAAGGCGATCCTCATCCTGTCGAATTACCTGGGAAGCATGTACGCCGCGCGGAGACCGATCAGTCTCACTGCGTCCATCACCTTCGAACAGCTCTACGGGATGATCGAGGGGGACAGTGCGACGTGTGCGGAACTTTACGCACTGCTGAGCGCAATCACGGGGGTCCCGGCCAGGCAAAGCATCTCGATCACGGGATCGATGGACCAGGGGGGGAACGTGCAACCGATCGGGGGGGTGAACCAGAAGATCGAGGGGTTCTTTTCGCTCTGCCGCCTCCGGGGACTCGACGGAGCCCAAGGGGTCATCATCCCGGAGCGGAACGTCAGAAATCTGATGCTGAGGAAAGATGTCGTCGAGGCGGTCCGGGAGGGGAGGTTCCGGATCCACGCCATCGACCATGTGGAGGAGGGGATCGAAATCCTGATGGGGATGCCGGCGGGGAAACCCGGTCCGGACGGCAGATACCCGGAAGGGACATTCAACTGCCTGGTGGAGGATCGCCTCGCGTTGCTCCGGGAAGCCTCGAAGAAAGAGGAGGAACGAAAGGAGGGAGGGAGGAACAGGAACAGCAACCCGTGAGTTCGGGAGGAAAGACTCCCGGAGGAGGAGAACGATGGCGGACCGGATTATGAAAACCGACTATTTCAAGCTGGAAACGCCGAACAGGCCCGGCGAGGGGGCGCGAGTCCTCAAGGTTCTGCGCGATGCCAGGGTGAATCTCCTGGCGTTTACCGGTTTCCCGAAAGGAAGGAAGACGCAGATGGACTTCGTTCCTTCGAACGCTGCCGCCTTCAAGAAAGCGATGAGGAGGGCAGGGTTGCCCGTGAGCGGGAAGAAGACCGTCTTTCTCATCCAGGGCAGCGACAGGGTTGGGTCGATACACAGAATCATGGAAAAACTCGGCAAGGCCGGCATCAATGCGACTGCCGTCGATGCGGTCACGGGCGGCAAGGGCCGCTACGGCGCCATTCTCTGGGTGAAGGCGGAGGATGTCCGGAAGGCCGCGAAGGTGCTCGCGGTATCCTGATCGCTCCCGCCGGAGGGAGGAGGATGCACTCCCGCCGGATCGTCATCGTTCTTGTGACGGCCCTCCTGTGTGCCGCGGCATACCCGTCGGCGCGTCAGGCGGACCCGACCCTCGAAATGCGACTGGCGATGGTGCGGGACCAGATCGAGAAGGAGGGAATATCGGATCCCCGCGTTCTCGAAGCGATGCGGGAGGTCCCCCGCCATCTTCTCGTCCCCCCCGAATACCGGCCGATGGCCTACGAACCCCGACCGCTTCCGATCGGAGAAGGGCAGACGATCTCGCAGCCCTACGTCGTCGCCTTCATGACCCAGATCCTCAGGCTGGAATCCGGAGACCGCGTCCTGGAAGTGGGGACGGGATCCGGCTATCAGGCGGCAATCGCCGCGAAAATCGCCGGGGAGGTGTACACCGTCGAGATTTTTCCGTCCCTTGCGGACCGTGCGCGCCGGAATCTCGAATCCCTGGGTTTCCGCAACATATTCCTCCGGCAGGGGGACGGGTATTACGGCTGGGAAGAGAAGGCCCCCTTCGACGCGATCATTGTCACTTGCGCAGGGGGCCACATCCCGCCGCCTCTTCTGCGCCAACTGCGCAACGGGGGAAGGATGATCATGCCGGTAGGCGGCCCCTTCATGACACAGAACCTCGTGTTCCTCGAAAAGAACGCCGACGGCGCCCTTTCCCACCGCAACGTGCTCCCGGTGGTCTTCGTTCGCCTCCTTGGCCACTGAACCCGGACATGGCCGGATTGCCCCGGCGGTCTTCCTCGTCTCCGCGGCGGCCATGGCCAACGAGATATTCCTGATCCGCCTGCTCTCCCTACGGTTCTGGCCCCATTTCGTTCCGCTCATCATATCCCAGGCGATGCTCGGATTTGGGGCGTCAGGCGTCGCTCTCCACCTGCTCCGTCCGCGGATCGCCAAGAAGCCGGGGACCGTGTTCGCATGGGTTGTCCTTCTCGCCGCTTCCTCGTTCGAACTGGCGTTCCGGGCATCCCAGCACGTTCCGTTCGATCCTTTCCTGCTCCTGTGGAATCCCTCCTCCTGGCCTGCATTCGCCCTGTTCTTTTTTCTCCTCGCGGTCCCCTTCTTCCTGGCGGGAACAGCGGTCGGTCTTCCGCTCTCCTTCGGACTCGGAAACGTCGGAATCGTTTACGCGGCGAGCTTCGTCGGGTCGGCGGCCGGTGCGGTCATCGCTCTCCTCGCGTTTCTCCTCGTCCCGACGGAATCGCTTCTGCGAATTCTCCTCGGACTGGGGATATTCGCATCCGCGTTCGTCCTTTCGTACCCGGGGGGACGGGTATCCGTTGGACGGATCGTGTGCGTGATCCTCTCGTCGCTGCTTCTCCTGACCCGACCCGTTCCCATTTCGCTTTCCCCCTACAAGGGGCTTGCGATCGCGCGAAAGCTACCGGAAGCAAGAACGCTCTCTGTCCGGTCCGGTGTGACGGGCGATTACCGGGCACTCTTCGCTCCGGGCATCCATAGTGCGCCTGGTCTCAGCTACCGGTTCGAAGGAGAGATCCCTCCGCAGGCAGCCATATTTGCGGACGGGGAACTTCGCGGCATCGTTCCCAGGAATGGGGGGAAGACACTTCCCGACTATCTCGGCTTTCATCCGGCTGCGCTTCCCTATTGGATGACGAACCGACCGGAAGTGGCGCAGTTCTCCCTACGTGGAACCGAAGGCATTCTCATGGCGGCGCGAAATGGGGCGTCCTCCGTTACGGTTGTGGAGCAGGCAGCGGAGTACGTGAGAATGATCGAGCAGGACCTGGCGAAGTTCTCCGCGGGGATGCCATCCTCGCTCGGTCTGGAGATCCGCAGGGAGGGCGGAAGGAGCTTTCTCGCACGGAAAGGGGCGAAGTTCGACATCATCGAACTGGCGGACGTCTCTTCCCTGACCTTTTCCTCCCTCGGGATTCACGCAACAGGCGAGACCTACCTTCTTACCCGCCAGGGGATCCGGGACACATTGTCTCGCCTGAAGCGCAGGGGGGTACTCGCCGTTTCCGGGTGGCTCAAGTCCCCTCCGCGCGAGAGCCTCAAGATCCTGAACACGATCCGGACGGAGCTGGAGCAGACAGGGGGCGGAGCTGCGGCGACGCGTTTCGTGGTGGTCCGGGGGTGGGGGTCGTTCGTGGCCGTCGCGCGGAACGTCCCGTTCACCGAAAACGAGCTTGCCGCCGCAAACCGGTTTTGCCGGGAGACCGGGTTCACGATGGTGTGGCCGGAAGGGGGGACCAGGAATCCCGGGGAGGGACTCGAGGAGGCGGCGTTCCGGGAGGCCGTGAAAAGCGCACTGGCGGGATCGCCGGCCGGGATGCAGGCGGAGGGACTTTTCGACCTGCGGCCCGTCTCCGACGACGCCCCGTATTTTCACCGGTTCCTCAAGCCGGGTTCCCTCCCGAAGTTCCGCCGTCTTCTCGGGCAACAGTGGGTTCCCTTCATGGAATGGGGCGTGGTATTTCTCGCATTGTCCCTCGTCGTGTCGGTTGTTCTCTCCGCCGCCCTCCTGCTGCTTCCCCTTCCCTTCGTCCCGCAAGGAGGAAGCACGGGGGGAACGCCGGTGGCGATCTACTTCTCCGCCCTCGGACTGGCCTACATGCTGATCGAGCTCACGTTCCTCAAGATCGGCATACTCCTTCTCGGGGATCCCATCCGTGCCGCAACAGCGGCAATCGGGGGATTTGCCCTGATGTCGGGAATCGGAAGCGCCGTTTCCGGGAGGTGGGAATCCAGGAAAGCAGGCATGTGGGTCTTTCCCGGAATCGCGGTCCTCGCCATGGGAGGATTTCTGATCCTTTCCCGCGCAGTCCCCGTCCTGCTGCCTACGGAGGAATGGGTGAGGGTGCTCGCCTTCCTCGCCGCACTCGTCCCGGCGGCGTTCCTGATGGGAATCCCATTCCCCGCAGCCCTGTCCCGGATGGCAAGGTCGGGATCGGCGGCCGTCCCGTATGCATGGGGCGTAAACGGGTTTTTCTCGGTGGCGGGGGCTTCGGTTGCGTCGTTCGGCGCGATATGGATCGGATTCCACGGCACGGTTGCCGCCGGCGCCGTCCTGTATCTGCTGGCAGGTGCGGTGTTTTCCCGCGTGGGATCCGGGGCACCATCCATCCGCCGAGGCATGCGGCGGGAGGTCTCTTCGGGGGGATCCGGAGGAACTACTCTTTCCTGATCGAGGAGACGATTCTCCTCTGGTAGGCCTCAAGGACTTCTTTCCTGTGGATAAGACCGATCAGCTTTCGCGATTGGAGGTCGGAGATCACGGGCAGAACCGCCACGTTTTTATACCCGAACTTGATCAGCACGTCGAACAGGGATTCCTGCGGGGTCAGGGATATGACATTCGAGGAAGCGATATCCTTCACCCGGACGAGGTCCCAAAGCCCCTCTTCCATAAGATATGGGCGGATGTCGTTGAAGGAGACGACGCCGTTCAACGCCCCGTCCGGATCCACGAGGTAGAAGTAGTCGACGTGTTCCGCCAGGAATCTCGCGGAGAGATGTCGGAAGGAGGCCGAGGACGAGATCGTCAACACTTCTTTCCTCATCACTTCCTTGACTGTAAGGGTCTTGAGAACTCCCTCCTCGCGGCCCCTCACCAGGTCCACCCCCTTTTTGTGCAGATGGCGGGTGTAAAGGGAGAAACGGGAGATCTGTCCGGAGACGAGCATCGCGGAAATCACCGCGATGAGCAGCGGGAGGATGATCTCGTAGTCCCCCGTCATCTCGAAGAGGATCAGGATGGCCGTGAGAGGAGCGCCTACCATGGGTGCGAGGAAGGCCGCCATACCGATGAGGGTGTATCCCCCCACGGAACCCGCCGCCCCCGGGAAGAGGGCATTCGCTGCGGAACCTACAAGTCCCCCGATCATCCCGCCGATGAAGAGCGACGGTCCGAGAACCCCGCCCGAACCGCCCGATCCCAGGGAGCAGGAGGTGGCAACGATCTTCAGGAACCCGACTGCCATCAGAAGAACCCAGGGGAGGACGCCATGAAGGGCCTGGTCAAGTGCGGTGTGGTCGGTTCCGAGGACCTGGGGGAACTTGATCGCGATGATCCCGGTCAATCCCCCGCCGACCGCCGCCCGCGCCCATACCGGGATTTTCGAGGAAGAGAACGTTTTTTCCGTTGCGTCCAGGGACCAAATGAATGCCTGGGCGATCACCCCGCAGGCGGTCCCGAGAAAAGCGCAGAAGAGGATCTGAGGCAGGCTGGCCAGAGCGAAAGGCGGTACGCTGAAGATCAGGACGTTTCCGAGAAATGCCCTGGAGACGGCAACGGCCGTGACCGAAGCGATCACGATCGGGGGAAACGTTTGCGCGGAAAAATCCCCCAGGAGAACCTCGAGGGCGAAGAAGACCCCGCCCATCGGCGCGTTGAAGACCGCGGCGATTCCTCCCGCCGCACCGCATCCCACGAGATTGCGCATCCGTTCGCCGGAGACCCTGAGAAACTGGCCGACCATGGACCCTACGGCGGCGCCGATCTGGGCGATCGGCGCTTCGCGGCCGACCGACCCGCCCGATCCGATGGTGATGGCGGCCGTGATGGTGCGCAGGGCGACGGTCCTGGGTTTGATGATCCCGCCGCGGAGGGCGACCGTTTCCATCGCGTGCGGCACACCGTCTCCCTTCGCTTCCTTCGGGAAGTAATGGATGAGGGGACCGATCGCCAGACCGCCCAGCGCCGGAAGCAGGAAGATCAGGAAGGGGGCCGGGGCCATGGCGGAGTAGAGAATCCCGAAAAAGAACGATTTGAAGAGTCGGATCAGAAGAATGAAGGAAACCGCTCCCAGGCCGGTGAGAGCTCCGATGATGGTGGCCAGAAGGACGATGAACATCTGCGGCCCGATGCGGAACCGCTCCATCGTCCGGAAAATCCATTGCCTCGGGACTTCCATCGCCGCGAGGATCGCCTTGTTGATCCTTTTTACCATGCGTGTCGTGTCCCCCCGGGGAGCCCCCCCCCGGACCGGCCGTCACTCGAAAGGAAGGGGGGGAGGAACCTGCCGCGCAAACGCGAAGAGAGGGGGAAAAACCGATGAGGGTCCGTTGTTCCTTCTCCTGTTCGCTACCCGGCCATTCCGGGGCACCGTATTCGGTGGTGATTTGATTTTGGTCCCAATTGCTTGTATGGTGAGGAACTATAGTAAACGATCGTTTCCTTTTGCACAACGGCCGGGTTCCTCAAGATATGAGAAGAGAAAGAAGATCGTCCGGTTGATCGGGGAGGAAAGGCAGAGACTGGCGGTGGTTCCTCCATGAAATCCTCGGAACTTGCAGAAGTCGTCTCCCGGATTTCCGCGGGAGCGAAGGTGATCGTAGTGTCCAATCGCGAGCCGTATGTCCACGAGCGGATCGAGGAGGGGATCCGGGTGGTACGGCCTGCGAGCGGGATGGTGACAGCTCTCGAGCCGATCGTGCGGGCCGTCGGGGGCACCTGGATCGCATACGGGGGGGGAAGCGCCGACCGGCTCGTGGTGGACGAACGCGGCCGGATCGCCCTTCCCCCCGAGGACCCGAAATTCATCCTGAAAAGAGTGTGGGTAGGCCGCACCGAGGAAAAGGGCTATTACCAGGGAATGTCCAACACGGCTCTCTGGCCTCTCTGCCACATCGTTTACAAGCGGCCCGATTTCTCCCGAAGCGACTGGGAGGCCTACAAGGCGGTGAACCGGAGGTTCTGCGACGCCGTCCTGGAAGAGGCGGGCACCGACCCGGCGATCGTCTTCATCCAGGACTACCATTTCGCCCTCCTCTCCCGGATGATCAAGGACGAAAGACCTGACATCCGGGTGATCCAGTTCTGGCATATCCCATGGCCCAACCGGGAAGCGTTCCGCATCTTTCCGTGGGAGGAGGAGCTCCTCGACGGGCTTCTGGGAAATGATATCCTCGGGTTTCATATCCAGTATCACTGCAACAATTTCCTGGAAACGGTGGGAAGAGCCATTGAATCGCTGGTGGACTATGAGCTATTCCGGGTGTTCCGGGGAGGGCATCCCACCTACGTCAGGCCGTTCCCCATCAGCGTCGATTACCGTCAGATCGAAACCGATATTTCCTCCGTGGAGGTGGAGAAACGCAGAAGCCGTTTCCTCAAGGAACTGGAAGCGGATGTCCTGACCACAAAGCTCTATGTCGGTGCAGACCGGATCGATTACACGAAGGGAATCGTCGAACGTCTCAAGGCGTTTGATCTGATGCTTTCCCGGTATCCCGATACAAAAACGAAAGTCACCATGTTGCAGCTGGCTGCGCCGAGCAGGACAGCCGTGGCGGCCTACCGGAAACTGAACGAGGAACTTGACGAACTCGTCGATGAGATCAACTGGCGACACCAGACGGAGGAGTGGATTCCTGTCCGCTTTCTGCGTGCACATCACGACTATTACGCGGTGCTTGCCGCCTGCCGGATGGCGAACGTCCTGCTTGTGACCTCCCTGCACGACGGGATGAACCTGGTTGCCAAGGAGTTCGTCTCCGCCCGTACGGACGGGGACGGGATCCTCCTTCTTTCCCAATACACCGGGGCATCCCGCGAGTTGCCCGACGCGTTGCAGGTCAATCCTTACGACCTCGACCAGATGGCCGATGCGATGTACGCGGCGTTCCTGATGCCCGAAGAAGAAAGGCGTCAGCGGATGGAGAGGATGCGCAACATCCTCGAGAAGAACGATGTGTACCGGTGGGGAGCCAACATCTTCCAGGAGCTGGAGCGGACCTCCTTTCTCGAGGGGATGTCGTGAGGGGAGAGATCGTGAGACGGTGTCTCTGGGCGTTCGATTTTGACGGAACCCTTTCGCCCATTGTTGCGGTCCGCACCGAAGCCCGGATGCACCCTGCATGCCGGTCGGTTCTCCATGAACTCGTTCGTGCTCCGGGGAATCTGGTCGCCGTCCTTTCCAGCCGTTCACTCGAGGATCTCGCTTCCCGCGTGCCTGTTCGAGGGGTGTTCCTCGGGGGAGGGAGCGGACTCGAGTGGCGGCTCCCGGGAGGACAAAAGATCGTTCCCGGCAAAGAGGTCGTGGAGGGGGTGGAAAATGCCCGCACACGGATCCTGCCGGCGCTCGATCAGATCTCGTCCGTTCCCGGCGTGGACATCGAGGACAAGCGCTGGTCCATCGCCGTCCATTACCGTCGGGTTTCACCGGACGTACATGAGGCACTTGTTCCTCTGCTGGACAATGTGCGGCGACGTCATGACGTTCGCGTTTTCGAAGGTCCCGCCGTTGTGGAGATCCTTCTTGTGCCCGGCTGGGATAAGGCGCTCGGGCTCGAGAATCTTTGCCGCACCCTCCGGTTCGACCCGTCGGGCGGGGGGATCGTCTATGCGGGGGACGACGAAAACGACGGCACCGCCATGCGCTGGGTTCTATCCCGCAAAGGGACCGCACTTGCCGTAGGGAACCGCCCCCGGGTTTGCGGCTCCCGGGTCGTATCCGGCCCGGCATCGCTGGCGAACGCCGTGCGCCGGCTGGCCTCTCTCTCCGGAAGCGGTGAGGAGGTTTGCAGGAGGACCACAGCCGGATGACCCCGTTCAAAGTGAAGGATTGCGCCCTCCTCGTCCGGATGAGCGGCCTTCCCCCGGCAATCAATCTCAGGGAACTCCGGGAGCGGCTGGCAGCGTGCAGCGAAAACGCCCTGTTCCATCACTTCTGTGAACCTCTGCTCCGCCCCGCGTTCGACCACCCCGACTACCGGAACGATTTTGCCGTCTGGGCGAAATGGTATCTGGCAGACAGGGTCCTTGCGGAACGGCTGGGCATCCTGGACCCCTTTAGCATGGGGTCCCTCGAAGAACTCCGGGCGGTTACCCTGGACATCATCGATGAAAGACTCAGCGAAGTGGTCGCGATACCGTCAGCCGCGCAGGGAGACGAATTCTACTTTCTCGAGGCCACAACCATTGTCTTCGACACGGAAGATCGTATTGCCTCCGCGAGGGAGCTTGCGCCGGCCATCCGGAAGATGACAAACGGAAGCGTCTACTATCATTTTCTGGAGGCCCGGCGGCGCACGCCGGTCGGGAGGGACGATTTCTCCGCGTGGCTGAAAGCGGAGGAGAAGAAAAACGCAAAGTATATCCGCGCCCTGGAATCGATCGACTTCTATTTTCACACCCTCAGCAACCTGAAGGAAGAGATCATCGCCGCATTGGAGAAGGTGGAGCGGAAACGATGACCGTACCCCTGGCCGCCTACGAAAAGATCGTAGGACCCACAGCCATTACGCAACTCCGGAGACTCGGGAAGAAGCTCGGGAAGATCCGGGTTGTCCATGTGAACTCCACGAAGGAGGGGGGAGGAGTCGCGGAAATCCTCGAATGGATGATCCCCCTCATGTGCGAGTTGGGCCTCGACACCACGTGGGAAGTCCTCCAGGGGACGGAAGAATTTTTCGAGGTCACCAAGAACATCCACAACGGGCTGCAGGGAAGACCCGTGGACCTCTCGCACAAGGGCTGGCAGATCTTCCAGGAAATCAACGAGAAGAACATGGACAAGCTGCGGCCCACCCTGAAGGACGCGGACATCGTCGTTGTGCACGATCCCCAGCCTGCCTTTCTTCTCCCTCTGTGCGACAAAAGGAAAGGGAAATGGATCTGGAGGGGGCATATCGACATCAGCCGCCCCTTCCGGCCCGTGTGGAAGGTTCTCAGGACCATGCTGGAAAAGTACGACGCCAGCATCTTCTCCATGTGCGAGTTTGCCCAGGCGCTCCCCCACATCCAGTTTCTCGTCCCGCCGAGCATCGATCCGCTGAGCCCGAAGAACCGCGATCTCGAACCGTCCGAACTGGAAACGGTGAGAACCCGGTTCGGGATCGATCCCGATCGCCCCCTGCTGGTGCAGGTCTCCCGGTTCGACCGGTTCAAGGATCCCGTGGGAGTGATCCAGGCATACCGCATGGTCCGGAAAGTCGTGCCGGTCCAGCTTGTCCTGGCGGGGGGAAGCGCCACGGACGATCCGGAAGGGAATGCGGTCCTGGAGGATGTCCTGGAAGCCGCAGGCGAAGATCCCGACATCCATGTACTCAACCTTCCCCCGACCGCGCACCTTACGATCAATGCCCTCCAACGCCTTGCGGACATCATCCTCCAGAAATCGACGAGGGAAGGGTTCGGCCTGACGGTGACGGAGGGGATGTGGAAAGGAAAGCCGGTCATCGGGGGGGACACGGGTGGGATCCGCCTCCAGGTGGTGAACCACCACACCGGCTTCCTCGTGAACACACCCGAAGGGGCGGCACACCGGATCCGCTACCTCCTTCATCACCGGGAACGTATCCGGGAGATCGGCGCGGAGGCCCGCGAATTCGTCCGGGAAAACTTCCTGCTGAGCCGGCACCTCCGTGAGTATCTCACCCTGTTCCTCGCCATCCGAAGGGGGGGTGACGTTCGGTCTTTCGAGGTATGACCCGGGAGAGGCGGACGCTCTCCCTTTATTTCCTGGCTTCGTAGATCCTTAAGGGGGGGAGGTTGAGCATCTCGTACTCGACCAGCACGGAAGGAAAAATCCGCTCCAGGTAGAATTTCAGGTGGTTGTTCGACTGGTAGAAGGTCTGGTAGGCCAGAAACTTCCCTCCCGGGCGAAGGGCGGAGAAGGAGTTCCGCAGGATCCGGTCTTTCATATGATCCGTCAGGAAGGAAAACGGGATCCCGGAAATCACGTAGTCGGCGGATGTCTTCCCGAATTCCGCCAGAGTTTCGAGAATGTTCGATGCGCAACCGTTCACCACGACCACCCTCGGGTCCCGGATCTTCCTTCTCAGGAAGTCGACGAAGTTGGCGTTGCGCTCGATCGTGATCAGCAGGGAGTCGGCCCCCATCTTTCCCAGAAGGTAGTTCGTGAAAACCCCGGTCCCCGGTCCGTATTCCACGATCAGGCCGCATCGCGAAAAGTCGATCTTGCCGCACACTTTTTTGACGCCGAAGTCGGAGGTCGGGGTAACGGAGGCGATATACTTGTCCGAAAAGAAGTTTTTCACGTAGGACAGCGTACTCATCGTGTTCGTCCCTTCCTTTCGCATGCCCGATGTTGGAGGCAAACCCCCGGAACCACGTGCCACCCGATCACGATCGATCTCAAGTATAGAATATAATATGCAAACGGCAGGAAGACCGCCAGTCGAAATTCCATGGTCCGATTTGGGGAAAGGTGGCCGTCATGCTCCCTGAGTTCCTGAACCAGGTATATTTCCGGAATCGCATCGAGGATTATCTCGTGGTCCTGGCCATCCTCGCCGCAGGACTCCTCATCGTTCCCCTGCTCCGACGGATCATCCTGTGGCGCCTTCGCCGATGGGCGGAAACGACCACCACCAAAATCGACAACTTCGTCATCGACATATTCCGGAAGATGCTCGTGCCGCTTGCCTATTTCGGGGTCTTTTTCCTGGCGACCCAGCACCTGACGCTCAACCGTGTCCTGGAAAAGGTCATCCATGTAGCAGGGGTATTCCTGTTCACATACCTGACTGCACAGTTCCTGATTTCCGTTGCGAAATTCATCATCCGGAGGGTCGACGAAAAGGCGGAGCAGGACAATGCCCGGGATCGGACCCTCAAGGGGTTCATGACACTGATCCGGGTGGTCGTGTGGGGGCTCGCGACTGTTTTCCTGATGGACAATCTCGGGTTCCGGATCAACTCGGTCATCGCCGGCCTCGGAATCGGAGGCATCGCGGTCGCGCTGGCGGCGCAGAACATCCTCGGAGACCTTTTTGCATACATAACCATCATGTTCGACAGGCCGTTCGAACTCGGCGATTTCATCATCTCCGGGGAATACATGGGGGTGGTCGATCGCGTCGGGATCAAAACGACGCGGATCCAAAGCCTGGGCGGGGAGCAGATCGTCGTGTCCAACAAGGACCTCACGGATTCCCGTGTTCGGAACTACAAGCGGATGGAGAGGAGGAGGGTAGTCTTCCGGCTCGGCGTGACGTACCAGACGCCGCACGAGAACCTGCGGGATATCCCCGGAATCATCGCCGACGTCATCCGGGAGATCGGGGACACCGTCTTCGATCGGGCGCATTTCTTCTCCTACGGGGATTTCAGTCTCGTGTTCGAGGTCGTCTATTACGTCCTGGGAAACGACTATACCCTGTATATGAACATCCAGCAGCAGATCAACCTGCGGATCCACGAGGAGTTCGAAAAGAGGAAGATCGAATTCGCGTACCCGACGCAGACGCTCTACCTGAACAAGCTCCCTCAGTCGTGAGAACGAAACGGGAGGGATCTGCGCCCGCCGTCATCGGGGGGAGGGGGGAGAAGGGAGCGAACGGCGGTCAGCCGTCCTCGCGGGCTTCGAGCCATCGCTCCGCATCGATGGCGGCCCGGCAACCGGAACCGGCCGCGGTGATTGCCTGGCGGTAGACGAGGTCGTGCACGTCGCCTGCGGCAAAGACACCATCAACGCTGGTCCCAGCGCCGTTCCGAACGACGACATACCCCTGGTTCAGCTCCAGTTGCCCCTCGAACATCTTGGTATTCGGGACGTGTCCGATCGCGACGAAGACCCCGTCGGTTTTCCGGGTATCCTCCTTTCCGTCCACCGTGTTTCGGATCTTTACCCCGGAGACCTCCTGTTTGACGGGATCGAGGATGTCCGTGATCACGGTGTTCCAGAGGAACTCGATCTTGTCGTTCCTCGATGCGCGATCGGCCAGGATCTTGGAAGCGCGGAGCTGGTCGCGCCGGTGCACGACGGTGACCCGGCTGGCGAATTTTGTGAGAAAGACAGCCTCCTCGATCGCGGTATCCCCGCCGCCGACGACCAAAACATCTTTGTCGCGAAAGAAGGCGCCGTCGCACGTCGCGCAAGTGGACACGCCACGCCCGAGCAGTTTCGTCTCGGATTCCAGCCCCAGCATCCTGGCCGAGGCGCCCGTTGCGATGATCACGGATTCCGCGGTGTAGGTGTTCTCCTCGGTCTTCACGGTGAAAGGCGGATTCCGGAAAGTCACCTCGGTCGCCTTCTCCATCCGGTATTCCGCCCCGAAACGCTGCGCCTGCTGCTTCATGAGATCGACGAGTTCCGGCCCCTGGACGCCTTTCGGAAACCCGGGAAAGTTTTCCACATCGGTCGTGAGGGACAGTTGTCCGCCTGGTTCGTGCCCTTCCAGGACGAGGGGGGCAAGATTTGCCCGTGCCGTGTAGATGGCGGCCGTGGAGCCGGCGCACCCGGACCCGAGAATGATCACCTTTCGTGACATGGTTCCTCCTGCCATGTGTTCAATGCCATGGGGAAGTTTGCCCTCCGACGATAATCGTTGTCAAGACGGCCTCCTGTTCGGGGCGGTGTCGAATCCTCCTGGATACCGGTGCATCCCAGTAATAGAGGAAAACCACGAATCACCGAACGGGAGGAGGAGCCATGTGTAAAACCTGCGGATGCGGCGGGAAGAAATAACCTCGTCGCTGGGGGGGGAGAGGTGGATCCTCTCCCCGCTTTTCTGTCTTGCGGTGGCGGCATCGTCAAGCAAAAGGAGGGATTGGGAGATGAAATTCTCGGAACATCTGAAACCCGGCGGACTGGGGGTGATGGCGACGGCTGGCGGTGATGGAACCGTGAACACGGCGGTTTACGCACTTCCTCATCTGACCGGCGAAGGCACCGCTGCATGGGGAATGAGCGAGGGGCGTACCTACCAGAACGTTCGCGGGAATCCGAACGCCTCCTTCCTGTACTCCGCCCCCGGCGGGGGATACAAGGGGGTGCGACTTACCCTGAGGCTCAAGGAGATCCGGGATTCCGGGGAACTCCTCGAGACGATTCGGGCGCGAACGAGGGAAACCTCGGGTGAGGGAGCTGCGAACGCCACCAAATACATCGCCTTCTTCGAGATCATCGAAGAGAGGCCGCTTGTCTGAGAGAACCCCCCGGAGAGGCGAGGGGTTGTTCGGGCACAAGAGAAAACGTGAAGTTTCCATGAAGCAGGCAGGGCCTTCACCGCCTGTTTGACGATCGTCGGTACATTGTCGCTCATTCCCCCCCCGCAGCCTGAATCCCAGGGAGTACCTATGGTCGATCCATCGTTCCACACGACGGATTCGCCATATCCCTGTGTGCCGTTCCGGATACCCTGGGAAAATCGGGATCGGGAGAAGAGGGCGGCATGCGGTCCGTTGGAAATAAACTGTTGGCAAGGGGAAAAACCGGACTACCATTGGAGGATGATTCTCCGATGACATTCGGGAAGGGAGGGGCGACATGAGATGGAACCTGTCACTCGGAGCTGTGGCCATTATGTGTGTCATGGGTTTCCCGGGATGCAAGCCTCCTCCCGGGAATGAGATGAAGATCGGCCTGATCACCCCGCTTTCGGGAGATGTCAAAACGTTCGGGGAATCCGTGAAAAATGCATTCGAGATCGCAGTGGAGGAGGCGAACGGCAAAGGCGGCGTGGGAGGCAGGAAAATCGTCTCCGTCATCGTGGACGACAGGAACGATCCCACCGAGGCGAGCAACGCGGCAAACCTGCTCATCAACCAGCACGGGGTGAAGGCGATCGTCGGTTCGGTCACGTCGAAAACCACCATTCCGGTATCCGATCTCGCCCAGAGTTCCCGAATCCCCACGATTACGGGTACCGCGACGAACCCGAAAGTTACCGTGGCGGACGGAAAGCGGAAGGACTTCATGTTCCGCTCCTGTTACACGGACTCCTTCCAAGGTACGGTGATGGCGAAATTCGCCCGGGGAGAGCTCCAGGCAGTGACGGCCGCCGTCCTCTACGACGCCTCCAACGACTACTCCAAGGGAATCGCCGAGGTATTCCGGGACGCCTTCACACGCATGGAAGGGAAAGTGACGGCCTACGAGTCGTACGGGAAGGACGACGTGGATTTCTCGGCACTGCTCACCAAGGTGAAGTCGTCGCATCCGGACGTCCTCTTTCTCCCCGACTACTACAACAAGGTCGGTCTCATCGCAAAACAGGCAAAGGAAAAGGACCTGAAGGTGACGTTGATCGGGCCGGACGGATGGGATTCCCCGGATCTGGTGAAGGTGGCAGGGGGTGCGATCGAGGGAGGGTACTTCTCCAACCATTACTCCCCGGAGGATACGCGCCCCGAGGTGGTGAACTGGGTGAAGAAGTACCGGGAGAAGTTCGGCCAGACCCCGGATGCCCTGGGGACTCTTACGTACGACGCCACCAACATGCTGCTGGAAGCGATCCGGAGAGCGGATAGCGACGACCCCGTCAAGATCCGGGATGCTCTTGCGTCGCTCAAGGGGTTCGGGGGGGTCACCGGAACCTTCACGATGGACGAGAACGGCGATCCCATCAAGAGCGCGGTAATCATCCAGATCCGGGACGGGAAGCAGAAATTCCTCCAGGTCGTGAATCCCTGAGCCCGAAGACGAAGGGGAAGAACGGACGGCCGGGCGGTCTCTGGGCCACCCGGCCGTCTTTTTTTCTTTTGCAGAACATGGGAACGAGGGGATAAATTCCGCTTATGGAATATTTCGTTCAACAGGTGATCAACGGTCTGCAGATCGGGTTCGTCTACGCCCTGATCGCCCTCGGCTACACCATGGTCTACGGGATCGTGCGGCTGATCAATTTCGCACACGGGGACGTCTTCATGATCGGCGCCTTCATCGGTCTCTACGCCATCGAACGGTACCAGTGGCCGCTCCCGGCGGTGTTCTTTTCCGCGGTCGTGGGGTGCACGATCCTCGCGGTGCTGATCGAACAGCTTGCCTACCGTCCCCTGCGGCACGCCCCGAAGATCGCCTCGCTGATCACCGCGATCGGGGTCTCGCTGTTTCTCGAGTACTTCACGAGCCTCCGCCAGGTATTCGGTCCGCACTTCTACTCCTTTCCCCGACCCTTCCCCGTGGTCAGCTGGAATTGGCACGGCATCCTGGTGACCAATATCCAGGCGGTCATTTTCTTCGTCACGGTCTTCTGCCTCCTCCTCCTTCAGTTCATCGTGTTCCGGACAAAGATGGGCAGGGCGATGAGGGCGGTATCGTTCGACTACGTCACCGCAGGACTCATGGGGGTGAACGTAAACATGGTGATCTCCTTCACCTTCGGGCTCGGGGCGGCGCTCGCGGGCGTGGGGGGGGTGTTGTACGGTATTGCTTATCCCCAGGTGAACACATTCATGGGATTCATGCCGGGACTCAAGGCGTTCACCGCGGCCGTCCTCGGCGGGATCGGCAACATTCCGGGTGCGGTGCTGGGAGCGCTCATCATGGGGCAGTCGGAAACGATGGTGGCGGCCTACGTATCCTCTGCCTACCGGGACGGGATCGCCTTCGTGATTCTCATCCTGGTTCTCCTGTGGAAACCGACCGGAATCCTCGGGATCCCCCGGACCGAAAAGGTCTGAACCTTGGTGCCTCTTCTGCGGAGCCTGATCAAGACCTTCGTCGCGTACGCGTTCCTCGCGGGGGGCATCTCCCTCCTGGCGGGACGGGGGGTTGTGAACCCTTACTGGGTCCAGATCCTGGAACTTGCGTGCATCGTGGCGATTTCGGCCCAGGGTCTGAACATCATCTACGGCCATACCGGCCTGTTCTCGCTCGGTCACGCGGCGTTCTACGGGATCGGCGCCTACACGGCGGCCTATCTCATGAAGATGTACGGGGGGCAGTCCCAGGCCGCATTCCTCGCCGCGCTGCTCGCGGGGGGGGGCGCCGCGGCCGCGGTCGCCTGCCTCATCGGACTGCCCACGCTCCGTCTTACTTCGGACTACCTGGGCATTGCGACTCTCGGGTTCGGAATCATCATGAAGGTCGTCTTCGACAGCGCCGACAGTTTCCTCCCCGATCTGGGGGGCGCACGGGGAATGACAGGGATTGCGAAGATGACGACCGTTCCCTGGGTGGTCTTCTTCCTGCTCGCTTCCCTCCTCGTCGTACGGAACATGATTCACTCCAGCTACGGGCGGGCGATCCTCTCGATCCGCGAGGACGAGATCGCTGCCGAGACGATGGGGATCGACACATTTCAATACAAAATGGTCGGATTCGTGACCGGATGCACCTTTGCCGGGGTGGCGGGGGGCCTCTACGCGCACCTGTACGCTTTCCTCCACCCGAGCAATTTCGATTTTTTCAAGTCGATCGATATCCTGGTCATCGTCGTTCTCGGGGGCCTGGGGAACATGAGCGGAACGCTTGTCGCTTCGTTCGGGTGGATCTTCCTCCTGGAAGGGCTGCGGGTTGTTCTTCCTCCGGGGTACGTGGAGTTTCGATGGGTGCTGATCCCGGTCCTGCTGATCGTCACCATGCTCCTGCGACCGCAGGGAATTTTCGGGACGCGAGAATTTCCGTTTCTGAGGGGAAAGGTATACCGATGATCCTCGAGGTCCGGGGACTCACCAAGCATTTCGGCGGCATACGGGCGGTAGATGGCGTCGACCTCCATCTCGGGGAAGGGGACCTCGTCGGCCTCATCGGGCCGAACGGATCGGGGAAGACCACGGTGTTCAACCTGGTGACCGGGATCTACCGGCCCGATGCCGGCTCCATAACATTCAAGGGGGAAAACCTCGTGGGGATCCCGCCACACCGGATCAACCGGCTCGGGATCGCGAGAACCTTTCAGAATATCCGGCTCTTCAGGAACCTGACCGTCATGGACAACGTACGGATCGCCCACCACTCTCACCTCGAGTACGGTCCCGTAGCGGCCCTATTTCGGACCGGCCGATTTTACAAAGGAGAGAAGGAACTTCATGAGATCGTTGAGAACTTTTTATCTATCTTTTCACTTCAAAACCGGAAATATGAGATGGCTGGAAGCCTTTCCTATGGGGACCAAAGGAAACTGGAGATCGCAAGGGCCCTCGCCTCGAAACCGGGAGTGCTGCTACTCGATGAACCGGCGGCGGGGATGAATCCTTACGAGGTGGGAAGGTTGATGGAGTTTATCCTTTCGATCCGGGAGCGGTTCCGGCTCTCCATCCTGCTGATCGAGCACCAGATGAGACTGGTCATGGGAATCTGCGAGCGCCTGGCCGTGATGGATTTCGGACAGATGATCGCGAGAGGGCTTCCCGCGGAGATCCGGCAAAACCGGAAAGTGATCGAAGCATATCTCGGGGAAGACGTCCCGATCGAATGAGATATTGCAACGAGCAATACAAAGGATGAGATGATGTTGCTATGTATTGAATATATAAACGTATATTACGACAATATTCGGGCTTTGCACGACGTTTCCTTTACTGTGGGAAAAGGGGAGATCGTTTCGTTGATCGGAGCGAACGGGGCAGGGAAGAGCACCATTCTGAAAGCGGTGTCCGGGATCCTGAAACCCCGGTCCGGAAAGATTCTCCTCGCGGGCACAGACTTGGTCGGGGTTCCCCAGCACAGGATCGCCAGGATGGGGGTATCCCTCGTACCGGAAGGGCGGGGAATATTCGCGAATATGACCGTTCGGGATAACCTGGAGATGGGCGCCTTCACCCGGAACTCCCGGGAGGAGATCGAGAATAGTGTCGACGAAGTGTTCACCCTCTTCCCCCAACTGAGGGAAAGGGCTTCCCAGTCGGCAGGTACTCTCTCGGGCGGGGAACAGCAGATGCTCGCCATCGGGCGGGCGATGGTCGCCAAGCCTGCCGTCGTACTGCTGGACGAGCCATCGATGGGGCTTTCCCCCCTTCTGGTCCGTGATATCTTTTTCCTCATCCGGGAAATCAATCAGGCAGGAACGACGATCCTCCTCGTCGAGCAGAACGCATTCATGGCACTCTCCGTCGCCCACAGGGCATACGTGCTGGAAACGGGTGCCGTTGTCCTGTCGGGAAATGCATCCGATCTTCGGTCGGACCCGAAGGTCAGAGCCGCCTACCTTGGGGATGTGACCGGATAGGGGTGGCCGAAGGGCCCTGCCGCAGGTAGATGTTGCCGGAGGGGCAGGCGGGAGTGAACCAGGCCGATGTTCCAGGGGGAAGTTTCTCCGTCCTTCCGAGCACCAGCGCACCCCCGGGGGGAAGGGCCGAGGCGATCGATTCGGCGATTTCCAACCGGCGCCGGGGAGCAAAATAGGTGAATGCCGCATTGCGGCAGAGAATCATGTCGAACACGCCGGGAGGAGGCTCGAACAGGAGATCGTGTCTTTGAAACGTCACGGACCGGACGACGTCCTCCCGCAACCGGTATTTTCCCCCTTCCCGCCGGAAATATTTTTCCGCGATCGGCCCCGGAACCTCGCGGAGGCTGCTCTCGGAGTAAAGCCCTGCGGCGGCGCGCATCAGGCACGCCTCGTCGACGTCCGTTGCCTGGATGGAAAGGAGGGGTCGGGGACCCGGAAGTTCCTCCCACAGGATCCGGAGGGTGAACGCCTCTTCTCCCGAGGCGCAACCGGCGCTCCAGGCGCGCGCCGGACTCCCTTTCGCCACCAGGGGAGAAAGGATGTGGCGCGCAAGGGTGTCGAAAACCTTGCGGTTGCGAAAGAACCGCGAAATCGTCACTGTCAGGAGGGGCCGCAGGGCCTCCCGCTCAAGCGGATTTCTCCGGAGCAGGTCCAGATAGATCTGGAAATCGTGAACCCCCAGCGATGCCATTCTCTGCATGACCCGCCGGCGGATGTTCCGTCGCCGCAAGGCTGTCGGCGAGAGGCCGAGGGGGGGGAGGGCTTCGGCGAGGAATCGTTCGAAATCCGTCACGGTCTACCCTGTCCGGGAATCCCCTGTTGGACAGGCTGCGCTCAAGGATGGTTCCCCTCCTCAAGGGCGGGGGCGCCCAACGGGGATCGGCTCGATTTCCGGTGGCGCCTGGCCGGAAAGGATATCGACGATCTTGGGAACGATATCCTGATCCCTGCGAGCGGCGGGAAGGGATATCAGGCTTAACCGGACCCGCTTCCCCAGGAAGAGGAAATGCTGCTCCGCGAGGGCCGTCCGGACGATCTGGCGCGCCGCGGCCTGCACCATCTGCCCTTCCTCCGTGGAGGGGGAGGGGACGACGACGATCACGTGTCCGTCCACCCGGACGGTACGGACGGACTCGGCAATGACCGAGAGAATCCTGCTAAGGTGGGCGAGAAACCCCTCCATATCCTGCAGGGAATATTTCAGGATTGGTTTCCCGGCGGTGGAAGTCCCCGCAAACAGCACCACTCCCGAGGTCGGCGGTCCCCCCAGCAGGGAATTGTCGAGCCATGGTTCGAGAAGACGGGGGTCGGTAAGGTCAAGCTCCCGGGAAATCGTATCGGGGGACCTCCGGTTTCCGGTCCGGGGGGATCGATTTCCCGTGCGCGTGATCTTCACCTGTCCGGGTTCCTCAAGAGACTCGACGATCGACGTGACGGTCGCCTTCCCGCGGGAGAGCGCATCGCCGAGAGCATGCAGGGCGCAGCCACGGGTTCCCGTTTCTCCGACGGAGAGCAACAGATACGCCTCTCCCCCCAAAGGTTTTTTCTGTGGGGGAACCACAGGGGGAAACGATGTAAACGCCGGGAGAGAGGATACTCCAAGGAAGGAGTCGTCCAGGAATATGGCGTTCTTGGTCCCGAACAGCACTGCGTCCGCAACCTGTTCATTGGTGGGGGGAAGGTCGGGCACGGTGGACCGGAACCACTCCTTTACCCTCGCGTACCACGACTCCATATCCACGCGGGCGGCCTTCGACAGCCGGCTCGACCCCACCGCGGAAAGGAACGAGGATGCCGCTCTCTTCCTCCTGTCCGGGGGAAGGGAACGGTCGAAGGAGTGGATGAAAAGCTCCTGGAAGGATCTGGCCTCCGCAGCGGGCATCCCGGGAATACGTTCGAATTGCTCGGCAAACTTGCCCGCGTAGTTTTTCATTACCCAATCCATCCGGGGGCCGGCGATGAGGCTCGGAGCTACGTCCACGATACGGATGTTTCCTTCTTGCAGGGAGCCGCGGAGGGACAAGGTCAAGGCTTTCAGAACGATTTTCGAAACGGTGTAAATGGTCCGAAACAGGTACGGGTGATCGGCATAATGGGTCGAAACGTTGACGATCGTACCGCCGTCGGTCTGCTTTCGCATGATTTCCCGGAGAAGGGAGATGGCGATCCAGGGACTGAGGAGATTGCACCGCATGACCGCGTCCCAACTTTGACGGTGATCCCGCAAAACGTCGCCGATCAGGGAAAATTCCCCCCCGATCCCGGCGTTGTTCACGTAGGCATCGATCGCCCCGAAGCGGTTCCGCGTTTCCTCGATGACGGCGCGCACCTTCTGGGGAAGGGAGATGTCTGCGTTGATCCAGATCGACCTGGCGCCCAGCTGGCGCATATGCGCAAGAACGGCGTCCCCCGCCTCAAAGTCCTTTTTCGCCTTTTCCGCCTCCTCCCCGGAGAGCGCTGCGTGGTTGGGGCGGCGGCTTGCGATCACAACGGTCGCTTTTTCCGACGCGAAACGCAGGGAGATCTCCTTTCCCAGGTTCCGGATTCCGCCGGTGACCACCAGGACTTTTCCAGCCAACGATCCGGGCATCTCCTTCGGTTCTTCCGGCAGACGGGCGAGGCTGTTGTGCTCGTCGGGGAGAAGGGCGACCCCGGAGACCTTTTTCCCCTCATCGAGAAGCCAGAGGACGGTCGCCGCCGTGCCGACGGGGTTCGCCTGCCGGTTCCTCCCGTCGGTTCGGCCCGGGAGAATCAGACCGATGTTGATGGCGCTCACGTGCATTGGCGATGACCCTTCCGCCTGCGCCTTCCGCATGAGTGCACGCTCCATCGATTCGGTTGCGACCGCAGGCCTTAGCATCGCCTGGAACACCTGGACGAGATTCCGTTCCCGGATGGAGGGGATACCGGACAGGTCCGGGCCGACGATCACGATCGATCCATCTACGATGTCCCGGTCCATCCGCCGCTCCGCCTGCCAGCAGAGCAGACGCGGGATATACCCGAACTGCTCGACGGTGGCTGTCCATTCCTCGAACGGGAGGGTGGTGAGAGGACGCTTCCAGTCGACGCTTCCCGTGAAGTGCAGAAGGAGGTCGATCCGCGGAAGACTGTCGAAGAGTTCCTGGATTTCCAGCGGATTCCCGAGGCTGGCGGGGGAGACTGTCGCCATTCCCTCCCAGCCGCCGGAGTTCACCTGCAGGGCGAGCCGCTCGAGATCCCCCGCCCGGCCCCCCGCGAGCACGATGTTCGCTCCCGCCCGGGCAAGCGCACGGACAGTCGTCTCGAAGAGGGGGATGTCGCTCCCTTTCGGGCGGTGAATGGTGACCAGGGCGACTTTCCCGACCATGTCGGGATACCGGGAAAGGATCGCGGAAGAGGGGAGGACACCCGGCGGCTGCTCGTAGGTCACCCCCCCCAGGGCGATGCGCTGTCCTCCTTCCGTCCGGTGGAACGCGATTTCCTGCATCTCGAGGGCCACCCGGGCGAAGTCCCGCGGGAGAACGAATTCCCGGCTGACGGTCCGATCGAGGGTGTCCTTCTCAAGCGTCTCGGGGGACACCTTTCTTCCTACCCGTGCTCGTGCCCGCGACCCCTTGTCGAATACCCCCGAACCCCTCTGGATCCGCTCCGTGGAAACCGCGGAAGGGTTGAGGGATACGACGGCGATCTTCTTTCCGGCGAACATCCATGCGAGGTAATCGCCGAGCGCAAGCTTCGCGGACTGGGCGGAGGTGTAGGGAAGCCTTCCGGGGTAGGCGTGCATGACGTGGCGGTGGATGCTCTCGCAGTAGAAGGTGCCGATCATCACGATCAGGCCGCCTCCCGGCTGGTTTTCCATGATCCGCGCCGCTTCCAGGCTGGCGAGCCATGACCCGGTGAGATGGATTCCGACCGCCTCCCGGTACTGCTCGAAGTGCTCTTCCTGATAGACCGAGCCGAACTCCACCGGGCCGGACACCCCGGCGTTATTGTACAGAATGTCGATCCGGCCGAACTCCCGCTCGATCCGGTCGAACATCTCGCCGACGTACTTCGGGTCGCTCGCGTCCCCCTGGACGATGAGAGTCTGGTTGGTAAGGCCGAGGTGTCGGATCAGGTCGTGCATATCCGCTTTCGTCTCTTCGAGAGGGCGTGGACGCCTCCCGGTGATGACCACATTGGCCCCCTGGATGGCCGCCTCCAGCGCAAGAGCCCGCCCCATCCCCGTACCGCCGCCGGTGATGACGATCACCTTCCCTGCGAGGGGGGTTTCCGGGTACCGGACGTAGTTGTAGGAGTGCGTGATCGCCACGGCACGGCGGATGATATGGCTGGCCCGCGCCGGATGGGTTTCCTCGCCGAGGGAGAGGAAGAGCCTGTAGAGGGGGTCGGCCGTTCCGCTCGACTCGTGGAATGCAACCATCTCTTCGCGGGCACTTTCGGGGAGGGACTGGTAAAACCGGTACCCCTCGACGGCCCCCTTGACCGCAACCGGAAACTGCCGGTCGATCTTGAGTTTCTCGTCCGGGAAAACGCCGTCCCGGACGAACCGGCAAGCAAGGATGGCGGGAATCCCCAGGGGAGCATTCCCGGAGGCTCGTCCGGAAAGAAGCGCATCGACGAAGGACTTGTTGAAGACCCAGTGCACCCGGTCGTGCCCGTCGATGAATTTCGCGGACGGACGCTCGAGGTCGGGGAGAACATGAATGATCCGGCCTTCCCCGGTTTTCCCGAAGGGGTCGGTTTCCTCCTCGTCGGCACCCTGCGAGCCCATTGCGTCAAGGGTTTTGCGCACCACCGTGATCGATTCGTCGAGGAGCTCCGCGAACTCCCTGGCCTTCCGGAACGACAGGGGGTCCACGCGGATCTCCCCGTTTTCCAGGCGGAGCCCCTCATACGCAGGATCGGCATCGAGGGCGTACGACCGGATGGCCACATCGACGAGCGTTCGGGCTTCTTCCCGGATCGTGCCCTCGTTCTCCGGATCGTCGGGAAGTTTCCGAAGGAAAGTAAGCGCCCGTTCGGAGTCCCCCTCATCGAGAGCCTTCCTCGCCTGCGTGATCCCCTCCCTGGCGATTTCCCTCTTCACGGCGGAGAGGATCTCCTCCATCAATCCCCGGAATTTCGATCCCATCGCGTTCGCGCGGAGGACGACCTCCCGCGTCCTCGCCTCGTCGGACCCGAACCGGGCGGCAAGCTCCTCCATGCGGAATTCGTCCGGTTCGTACGAGGTTCCGAGGATCCGATCGAAATAGGTGAAATCCCTCTCCCTGCCTGCCTCCTCCGCGATGAAGCGGTTCAGGTCGCTCACGTCATCTCCCTCCGGCCCGGAAGGGGTGGCGTTGTATGACGATTCACACAGGACGGCGACCATGTGGGGGAAACCGAGGATCCATTCCAGCACGGGATGCAGGATCGTCTGGAGAAGGAGATGGGGACGGGACCGGGATATCTCGAAGAACGCCGAAGTGATGAACATCGTGGCCGTGGCTCCCCCTCCCGACAGCAGCCCCTTCTTCCCCTCCCAGAGAAGCTTGCCACCCTTGTCGACGAGGAGGACCTCGTAGATCGGCCGGGCGTTCTCTCTCGGGAATCCGGTCGACATCCCGAAGTCGACGACGCGTACCTTCACTTCTCCTTTTTCCAGGGTCCGGGCAATCCGGCTCACGAAGGTCCTCGCGGAAGAGGGGTCGATGGACCAGAGGAATGCGGGCGGCTGGCGCTTTCGGAGGATGGACACGATTTGCTTTATTGCGGATGGGGGCAGGTCCGTCACAACGCCCTCGGAGGATCGCTCCATGATGAGAGAGGCGAACCGCCCGACCTCCTCGAAGGAGATCGGACGGTCCCCCGGGGCTTTCTTGGTTATGGGTCCTGCCTCCTGGCTCATTCACTCCCCCTCGGGAGAGATCAGTTCCAGGAACGACGACTGCAGCGGGTCCTTCCCGAGGAAGCGTCCGACCCACTCCTGCCCTGCGGGGGAGGCCGTGATCTCCCCGAACGCCACGGCATCATTTCCCAGGCCGGAGAAAAACCCGTTTTCGTAGCCGTATTTCATGGCGAGGAGAGCCCCCTTCGCGGCGGCTTTTCGTGCGGCCCGGAGATCTTTCGCCTCCCCCGGGCCGGGAAGAGGGGCCGCAAGGATCTCCCGGACATCCCTTCGTTCCAGGAAACGGCGAAGGGCTTCCTTCTGCTCCTCCGCCATGACGTCCCAGTCCTTCCGGGGGAAGGGTCTGTCTCCCGAGAGGAACGCGCGCGCCCGCGTCACGGCCACGGACAGGGCGGTTGCGGACGGGATGAACTCGTCGGCCAGTCCCCACGCAACCGCCGTGTCTCCGTCCACCGGCTCGCCGTTGGCGCTCATCTCCGCTGCCCGGGCGGGGCCTACGAGACGGGGGAGACGCTGCATCCCCCCGTATCCGGGGATGATGCCGAGCTTGACCTCGGGCTGGCCCAGGCTCGCGTTCTCCGTCACGATCCGGTAATGGGCGCTCATCGCCAACTCGTTGCCGCCTCCCAGGGCAAACCCGTCGACAACCGCGATCACGGGAAGGGCCAGGGCCTCGAGTTCCTTGAAGACGGAGATGTTTTTCGACGCAAGAGCGCGGATCGTCTCGGCATCCTTCCCGTGGAATTCCTTCACGTCTGCGCCCGCGACGAAGGCCCTTCCTGCCCCGGTAAGCACCAGTGCCCGAACGGCTTTCCCCCCGATCGTCCCGAGGGAGCCGGCCTCCCGAACCACCGAGGAAAGCTGGGAAAGCAGTGCCTCGTTAAGAGCGTTCAGCGCCTCCGGACGGGTGAGAGTTACGATCGCCACGTCGTCCAGGAGTCTCACGTCGAGGAACCGGTTCTCCTTTGGTTCTGCGCCCATGATCCTCTCGCCGCGGAACAGATCCTCGTATTCCCGGATCGAACGCCCGGCCCGGTCCGCCTGCACAAGCGCGACGCCTTTCGGTTTCCCCATGACCCCATCCAGCATTTTCTGGTGGACCCCGGGAAGTCCGTCCAGGGTGGTGATCTCCAAGTCCTCCTGCTCCATGAGGATCTTCCCCTCTGCAAGAAGCCGGATAACTTCCCCCGCCTGGTCCGAACGGTACATGTGGGATCCGAAAATGGACATGTTCGTCTTCCCGCGTAACACGATGAACCCGCAGGGCATCGCGTTTTTCTCGTCGTAGTCGCGCAGGATGAACGTGCTGTAATGGAGCGTGCTCTGGTCCGGGCGCTCCACGATGAAATCGGGGCTCTGGCGTGGGCCGAAAATACCCCAGTACGCCTTGCCGAGTGCCTGGGCGCTCCGCATGAACCCCGTTGCGTATTCGGGATCCGGCTTTCCGTCGGGCGTAAGAGGGTCAGGCATGTCCGGCAGGAATCGGATTCCGTCCCGGTCGATCACGCGGGAAGGGGGGATGCCCATCCGCCGGAGCGAGGCGATCCCCTTTTTTTCGGCAGAGGAGGAGGCCACGAACGCGAGTTCCGCTCCGCGGGCAAGCGCCGCCCGGGCGAAGCTTCGGGCATAGGCGTCAGCCCCCCAGACCAGGCCCTTGCGGCCGGGAAGGAGGCCGATTTCCGCAAAGATCGCTTCGGGCGTGCCCTTCCGGAAGAGAACCTGCTTCTGCCGCATCCAGACCCACCGAGCGTCGAATACGTACCTCCCGCCGTCGTAGAAGAAGGTTTCCTTGTATTCCCCCTTGAGACCTTTCCCCGTGGCGCCGAAGAATGCAAGCGAGCCATTTTGGGACAGTGCGGAGACGAGCAGGGGGAAGTTGAGCGCGCCGGTATGCTCGAAGATCCTGTCCACCGGACGGCCGTCGTTGGCGGCATATACCGCCTGCCGGAACGGCTCCGTCCTCGCGAACCATTCCTCGTACAGGGTTCCCGGCGGGATGGAGCCGAAGACTTCCGGAGGGATGACGCGCCGATCGATGAATGCATCCGCGATGCCGCGCTCACGGAGCGATCGCGCAAGGTCGGGATTGGACCCCATCAGGATCACCCGGGCACCGAGCCTCTTGGCGATCTGCGCCCCCGCGAAACTCGTACCCTTTCCGCCCCCCAGAAGAAGGACGGAATCGCCAGGGGAGACTCCGAGTCTCTCGACGATGGCACGGTAGGCCGTCCCGTAGGTGAGAAGCATCGCGGCAACTCTTTCCGGAGCATGCCCCCGCAGCGCGGGTGGGACAGGGATCGCCCGTTCCTCGTCCACGATCGCGAACTGGGCGTTGAACCCGTCATGGGTCTCGTATCCTCGGATATTGTGACCGGTCCAGGAATCCAGGATAACCGCCTGACCCTCCCTGACGCGCGATACCGCACCGCCTGTGTCGACCACGATCCCCAGGGCGTCGCTTCCCGGGATGTGTATGGTTGCGGGGTCCCCCTTCCCGAAAACCGGGACCGGGAGGCCCATCGATGCGAAAATGGTGTTGAAGTTCGGTCCCGTGGCAAGGATCGCCACGAGCACGCGTTTTGCGTCCCGTCCGCGCAGGCGGGGAACCTGTACCTGCTCCCGTCGGAGAGATTCAGAGGGCAACCCGTACCGATCCCGGTGGATCGTAAGCGCTTCCATCATTTCGGGGAGGGGGGTGCCAAGGGTCGGGGGGCAGGAAAGAGGCCAGGATCGGGCACGATCATTCGGTTTCCCGGACATGAATTCCTCCTCGGCGTACACTTGGTCGTTTCGGTGTGTCGTCCCGGATGGCGTATTTTTTGGATTCCACGAAATGGAGTCTGATTCAAAAATATAGTATATTTTCGTGCATGCCCGGGAAGCCAGGGGAAAAACGCGGCGCTCTCGAGGGGAGAGACCGGATGAGCGCGAAAGGCAAACCGGTGTCCGCATCCCGGTTGGTGCTGGCGCAGGTCATGACCCCCCTGGACGCCAACATCGCGGGAAACGTGCACGGAGGAAACATCATGAAGCTCGCCGACAGCGCTTCCGCGGTGGTGGCCATGCGGCACTCCGGGTGCCTGTGCGTCACCGCCTCGGTGGACCGGTTCGATTTCCACGCGCCGATCTACGTGGGGAACCTGGTGAACCTGTTTGCCTCCCTCAATTACGTGGGACGGTCGTCGATGGAGGTGGGGGTTCGCGTAGAGGCCGAGGACCTGAGGACGGGAAAGAAGACCCACACCAATTCCTGCTACTTTACGATGGTTGCCCTCGATCCGGATGGACGGCCTACCACGGTGCCCCGGCTCGTTCTCGAGACGGAGGAGGAACGGCGACGGAACGAGGAGGCCGCCCAGCGCGTCGATTCCCGGAGAAGGCGCAGATAGGGCGGCAACCGGCTTCCTCCACGGGTGCGCTTTCCCCTGTTGATCCTGAGGGGGATCGGGTATAATGAAATTCGGCTCCATGCACGGCGGCGGGGTAACGCGCGGACGAACATTCATGGCCCCAGGAGGGGAAGGGGGTTGCCATGATGGATGTCCTGTTCTGGGCGTTCTTCGGCATCGGGTTCCTTGTCATGATGGCGATGATCGTGTCCGTTTTCCGGTCGATCTGGAACGGAAAGAAGGAAAGGGAACACTGGAAAGGAATCAGTGATAAATCCTCGATCCTTCGCAGGTAGGAGTGGAAAAAAATTTCCTGTTCCGGCGACGACAGGAAAATTACAACCGAAAATGGGAACGTGGGAACCCAAACGGGAAACAGGAAATAGTCCCAATTTGGTAAGTCCCCAAAACCAATACGGTTTTTTTTTATTCGTCAAGGCCCGGTAATTGCAAATTTTCTGGGGGGATATGAGAGGCTACCCTGTATACAGGATGGACACCTCGACCGACACGATCCTCCGCGTCGGGACGATGCTCGAGTTCCGCAAAAGCAGAAGAAGCATGAACCGTATCGCCCTGGCGAAGCTCGCCCAGAAACTTTTCGCGTCGGGGCCGGGCGACATCATCTATCTGGGGTCCGAATCCGCCCTCGAACGCGCCGAAGTATCGAGGAATCTGGGGGAGACCCTCACCGCAGGATAATACCCTCCATCACGGTTCTGGCCGCGTCGCGACAGGGGGCAAGCCGCAGCTTGATCGGCGAAAAAAGCGCAAAGGAGAGCGAAAGGGATGTCAACAGGGACGGTGAAGTGGTTCAACGATTCAAAGGGGTACGGGTTTATCACTCCTGACGAAGGTGAGGATATCTTCGTCCATTTCAGCGAGATCGTGGGAGATGGTTTCCGCTCCTTGGCCGAGGGGATGAAAGTGGAGTTCGAGGTGACCCACGGACCCAAGGGGAAAAAAGCGTCCAACGTCCGGAAAATCTGACCGGCCGCGAAGAACAGGGTATCAGGAGAAAGCGCCACGGGAGGCGATCCCGGAGGCGCTTTTTTATCGGTAACACATGGCGTTGATTCGTGCTTTCCCCCCAACGGGTCCGAAAGGGAGTGACACGACGGGTTCGCTTTGCTAGATTGTCCCCTACAATCCGCCCGGTCCGCCTCCCGCCCGGCCGATAACGTTTCCGCCCGGGTCAACGAATCTCCGGAAGGGGAAAGGGCCATCGCGCAGAGGTGTCCCCCATGTCCTCCTCCCTCACGCCTCTTTTCCGGCCCGACCGCATCGCCGTCATCGGCGCGTCGGCCAATCCCGAAAAAATGGGGTTCCAGATCTTCCGGAACATTCTGGATGCCGGATTTGCGGGAGAGATCATTCCCGTAAACCCGAAGGGGGAAATCATTCTGGGCCTTCCATCGGTCCGATCGGCCGGCGAAATCCCCGAGGGGACCGATCTTGCCGTCGTCATCATACCGGCGAAGCTTGTTCCCTCGACCATTCTTCAGCTGGGCGAGAGGAAGGTTCGCGCCGCAATTGTCATCACGGGGGGGTTCGCCGAGTCGGGGGCTGAGGGCGCGGCCCTCCAGGAAGAACTGGTCCGGAACGCCAAAGAATGCGGGATCCGGCTCATCGGGCCGAACTGCCAGGGGCTCAACTACCCGTACCACGGGGTCTGTGCCTCCTGGCCGCTCATCACGCGCAGGGGAGAGATCGCGATCGTGTCCCAGAGCGGAACCGTGGGTGCGGCACTGATCGACTGGGCGTCCGAGGACAGGCTCGGCTTCTCGGCGTTCGTGAGCATGGGTAACCGGGCCGACGTGGACGAGGCGGACCTGATCGCCTTTTTTGCGGACGACCCGAACGCAAAGGTCGTCGCCATGTATATCGAAGGGGTGAAGGACGCGGAGAAGTTCCTCTCTGCCGTCCGGAAATGTCAAAAGCCCATCGTCATCTTCAAGGCAGGGCGGACGGAGCAGGGGAGGAAAGCGGCGGAATCCCACACCCGCTCCCTCGCGGGCAAGGACGAGATCTACGATGCCGTCTTCCGTCAGCACGGCGTGCATCGCGCGTCCACCCTCGAGGAACTGTACGACTTTTCCAAGGCGCTCGCCTACCTGCCGCCACCGCCGGGGCCGAAGATGCTGATCGTCACGAGTTCGGGGGGATCCGCCATCATCGCGACCGACGTGGCCGAGGAGGAAGGGTTTCGCGTGGCTCCCCTTGCCCGGGAACTGGCGGTCCGGCTGCGCGAGATTCTCCCCTCCCACTGCATCGTCGGAAACCCGCTTGATCTCACAGGGGACACAGACGCCGACCGGTACCGGAAGGTCCTCGAAGCCTCGGACGGCCATTATGACGTTGTCATGACGATCTTCGGCGATCCGATCCCGGGTGCCGCCGAAGTGATCCGTCCCGGGAAATGCGATCTCGTCTCCTACCTCGGCGGGGCAGACGTGGAAAGGGAAGAGCGGGGAAAACTGCACGAAAAGAAGATCGCCGTCTTTCCGACGCCGGAGAGAGCGGTCAAGGCCTTGTCCTGCTATGCGCGGTTCGACCGGAAAACATTCCCGCGGGACCGGGCGGGTGGCCCGTCGCCGATGGATCGGCGGGAGGGCGTCCGGGTCCTGACGCCCGCCGAATCGATGACGTTTGTGGAGGGAAACGGATTCCCCGTTACCCCAACGCTGCCGGCAGGGAACGAGAAGGAGGCCGTGGAATCCGCTAAGCGTATCGGTTTTCCCGTTGCGGTGAAAATGAATTCCCCCGACGTGACGCACAAATCCGACGTGGGCGGGGTTGTGCTGAACATCGCAGACGAGGAAGGGGTCAGGAAGGCGTACCGCAGCATCGGGGAGGCCGCCGGGATGATCGGGGCTAGAGATGGCGGGGTGCTCGTGTCGGCGATGGCGAAACCCGGGCAGGAGATCATCGTCGGGGTGACGAAAGACCTTCAGTTCGGGCACGCGGTCATGTTCGGGCTCGGGGGCATCATGGTAGAGGTCATGAAGGACGTGTCGCTCCGGGTCGTCCCGCTGAGCGGAAAAGATGCCGAGGAGATGGTCGCGGAGATCCGGGGGGCGGGCGTCCTGGCAGGACTCCGGGGGAGAAAACCTGCCGATGTGGAGGCGATCCGCGAGCTTCTCCTCCGGGTTTCGCAGCTTGCAGCGAGCCATCCCGAGATCGAGGAGATGGACCTGAACCCGGTGATCGTTCACGAGAAAGGCCTGATCGTGGCAGATGCCCGTGTGGTCGTCCTGGAAAAAGAGGGATGAAACTCCGCATCGGAATCCCGCGGGAGATCAAGAACGGGGAAAACCGTATTGCAGCCACCCCACGGTGCGTGGCTGCGCTTCGCGGGGCGGGCGCGAGGGTATTGGTCCAGAGTGGCGCGGGCCTCGGAAGCGGTTTCCCGGACTCTGCGTTCGCGAGGGCGGGGGCATCCATCGTGAAGGAGGCCGCGGATGCCTGGAGTACCGATCTCGTCGTCAAGGTGAAGGAACCCCTCCCGGTGGAATTCCGATTTCTTTCCGACAAGACGGCCCTGTTCACCTACCTCCACCTGGCTGCCTTCCCCAGGCTGGCAAAGACCCTGCTGTCCAGGAAGGTGACGGCCATCGCATACGAAACGGTGACAAAGGACGGCCGGCTTCCCCTCCTGCGGCCGATGAGCGAGGTCGCGGGGATCCTGTCCGTCCAGGTCGGGGCCCGGGGGCTGGAAAACGCGTCGGGAGGCAGGGGAATTCTCCTTTCCGGCGTCCGGGGCGGCAAACCTGCGTCGGTCTGCGTGATCGGAGCGGGGACCTCGGGCAGGAGCGCTGCGCGGACAGCGGCCGGAATCGGCGCGCGTGTGACGGTGCTGGACATCTCCCGGGAGAATCTCGCCCGACTCCGCGAGGAGACCGGAGAACGCATCCATACCGTCCTGTCCACACCGAGGTCGATCGAACGGGAGGTAACGGCGGCGGATCTCGTGATCTCGACGATTCTCGTGGTCGGGGACAAGGCCCCCGTCCTGATCACCCGGAAAATCCTTCGCCGCATGCGTCGGGGGGCGGTCGTTGTGGACATCTCGATCGACCAGGGGGGCACCCTGGAAACCTCCAGGCCGACGACGCACGCAGCCCCCTTCTTCGTCGAGGAAGGGGTGGTCCACTACTGCGTGTCGAACATGCCCTCGGCCGTACCCCGGACCTCCACGATCGCCTTGACGAAGGCAACCCTTCCGTATATCCGGAAAATCGCCATAAAAGGAATTCCGGACGCTCTCCGCAACGATCCGGGGCTTCGTGCGGGGCTCAATACGTTCCGGGGGATGGTGACCTGCAAAGGAGTTGCCCACGCTCTTGGCAGGGACTATACGCCCCCGGAGACGTTGCTGTAGAAGATCTTCCGGACCGGCACTTCCCGCTTTATCAGTTCCCGGGTACCGGTCGCCTGAGTTTCTCCGCGAGGGCGCGGACCTGGACGCGGGTCCGGGCAAGGTCGCCGGAGTTGTCGATCACGTGGTCGGAGGCCCTTACCTTCTCCTCGGGGTCCATCTGCGTCGAGACGATCCGGAGAGCCTCTTCCCGCGAGATGCCGTCGCGGCGCATGATGCGCTCGACCTGCAGTCTCCTCCCGCAATGCACCCCGATCACAGCCTCGAACATCCCCTGGCGTCCCTTCTCATGGATGAGAGCCGCCTCGACGATGGCGACCGGATGTCCCTCGGAGGCGAGGGCGGAAACCGCCTTACGGATCCCTTCGGTGATGCGCGGGTGGGTGATGGCTTCGAGCGCGGCGCGCCTTCCGGGATCCGAGAAGACGATCGAACCCAGCTTTTTCCGGTCGATCCGGCCGTCGGGCAGCAACACTTCCGGCCCGAAATGCCGGACGATGGCTTCGTGGGCGGGATTTCCCGGGGAGGTGACCTCCCGGGAGATCCGGTCCGCGTCCACAACGGGGATCTTCTCCTGCTGGAACAGGCGGGCCACGGTCGTCTTCCCGGAGCCGATTCCTCCCGTCAGTCCGAAAACGCGCATGGAAAGAATCATACCACCGGGAGCGGATTGGGAATGGATCTGCCGCAAAGGCGGCGCCGTTGACAAGACGCGGCAGGGGTGGTAGCGTCGAACCGAATGAATCACTATTCATTTTCTTCGACAGGAAGGAGGGATGAGCCATGCCCGAGACGACCTTGAAGGGGTTCTTCGATTCGCTGGAAGCCAATTTGAACTCCGACCCGTCGAAACTGGCCGGCTTGAACGCCGTCTACCAGTTCCAGGTCGGGGAAGGAAGCTACTGCGTATCGATCAAGGAAGGAAAGGCCTCCGTGGCATCCGGGCCGACTCCCGACCCGAACTGCACCGTCACGATGGCCGAAAACGATTTCCTCGAGATGGTCTCCGGAAAGCTGAACAGCCAGATGGCCTTCATGACCGGAAAGCTGAAAGTGGCGGGGGACATGGGACTGGCGCTCAAGCTCGGGTCGTTTCTGAAGGTCTGACGAAAAACCACGGTGCCCGGCCCCGGGGAACAGATCTTCGAAGAAGCGGCCGACGCCCTCTTGTCCCGCCGGAACGCGGTAGCCCTCACCGGGGCGGGGATCTCGGTGGAAAGCGGGATCCCCGCGTTTCGCGGAACCCAGGGGATGTGGGAAAAGTACGACCCGATGGAGTACGCAACGATCGACGCGTTCTTCCGGGACCCGGAGAAGGTCTGGTCGATGCTGTCCGAGATGGTCGACCTCCTCTCGCGCGCATCGCCGAATCCCGCCCATGTCGGACTTGCGGACCTGGAGAGGATGGGGATTCTACGGTCGGTCATCACCCAGAATGTGGACGGCCTTCACCAGGCGGCAGGCTCCCGCAAGGTGATCGAGTTCCACGGGAATGCGGAGGAACTGGTCTGCCTGTCCTGCTGGACCCGGTATCCCTCAAGGGCGAAGATCCGGGAGGGAATCCCCCCGAGGTGCGGATGCGGAAAGATCCTCAAGCCGGACCTCGTCCTGTTCGGGGAACCGATCCCGTGGAACGCGCAGGATGAGGCGGAATCCGAAGCGGAAAGCTGCGCAGTCCTCCTCGTGATCGGCACCTCGGCGCAGGTGTCTCCCGCCTGCGAGATTCCCCGACTCTCCAAGAGACAGGGGGCCTTCATCATCGAGATCAACCCGGAAGAGACCCCCCTGACGGGGAGGGTGACGGACCTTCACATCCGGACGAGCGCCAGCCTCGCCGTATCCCGGATTCTGGAGGCAATCCGGA
>WOR8_10000561_pt1 | contig 62509 bp, 58 predicted proteins | sample DeeMarSeWOR38_10_FD_19890 | JGI IMG/M metagenome (IMG submission 19890)
TGCCTTTGCGATATAAGAGTTACGATAAAAACACTGATTTTAACATAATATAACTGGTAGAAGGTAGAAGAGCAAACAACCTCTAGATTGGCGTCAATTGAGCTTTTCGATAATTGTGTAATTGCGAACTTTGGCTTGTGTCTATTTTTCTTAGTTATTGAAGCTCAGATTCGCTTTGAGAAAGTCTTATAAACGTATCATTTATAGATTGGGACATATTCAATCGAGGAGATCGTGCAAAAGAATGTCTAAAGTAAAAGAATACGCAGAGATGACTAAAGAGAAGCTGATGCTCTACACTTTTGTTGCTCTCTTAATACTTTCAATCATTACCATAGTCATGTGGTGGGATGTAGTCGCCATTGATCCAGCGACCTTCGAGGAAGTAGGTTGGCCATTAGGCATTGCTCTACTTGGGAACGTTCTAATCGCTGTTGGATTAGCAGTCGGCATTGACACTTTAATATCGAAAGTTGCTTCAGACAGTCAATTAAACACAATGTCAGCAGCTGTTTTCGGCTTAATCGTTGCGCTTTCATATTCGCTAGGCTTGCCGACAATGCGAGTACTGGCAGTTACACCGCTCATAGCGCCAGATGCATTTTTCTATGTCGCACTAATCACTATGATTGGCGTGGTTATCTTCAAGAAACTTTCTAGTATGAAAGGCAGAAAATTTGTAAATCCAGCTGCAGCCGCAAAACTCGTAGTTATGCTACCATTCCTAGGCACTCTGTTACTGCCCCAAGAACACCTGTGGGATCCAAAATGGGCGACTGATGTGGCAACTGGTCTAGGCGTACCATCGCTTGCCGGACCGATAGGTTATGAGGTTATTGGCGGTAATGGTTTGGATTCATTCAGCAATTACCTTGCTGGGTGCTTCTCAAGTCCAAGTGCAGTGATTCCAACAGTTACAACGGAAAACGATATGTTCCCGTTGCTTTTCATGCAAAAGTTTCATGGCTGGCCTGGTGGCGCATCAAGTCTCGCAGTTATCATCGTTGGATTAGCGCTGTTCTTGATTGCTCGCAGGTACATCAAATGGAGAATAACTGGGTCATATCTGGCTACCGTGGCATTGATGTCTGTACTACTCAATTTCATATATCCTGGAGGAGATTTACTGCTTAGGCTCATGTTTGGGTTGTTTATGGGAAGTTCAATTTTCCTAGCGTTCTTCATGGCCACTGATCCTGCAACCACGCCGGTAACCTATATGGGTCAACTGATATTCGGTGTAGGCTTAGGTGTATTGACTGTGTTGATTCAAACGTACATGGGCTTCTTGGGTGGGTCAATTCTTGCTTTGGTCATAATGAATTTGACTTCGCCGATGCTGGATAAAGTAGGGAAACTGAAGCCTACACCAGAGAAAAAAATACCGAAACTTCCTAAAGGTAAGCAGTATGCCACTGTCAAAACTACTGAGTGCATGAGATGCGGTGCGTGCATGCGTGTGTGCTGTCATAAACTGAGCCCAATCTTGATCAAAGAGGCATTTGACAAAAAAAATGTAGAAAAACTATCCAAGCTTCAAGCCGACCTATGTGATGGCTGTGGACACTGCAGTTTCGTTTGCCCAGCGAGAATTGACCTTAAAGGCAGCGTACTAAGATCAAAGGCACTACTTCGTCAAAAATAGGCGCTTCCACTTAATTTCCTCACTTTTCCTTTTTCTTTGTTTCCGGTATTCAACACCTCAGTTTTCTTGAAACAATAATCTTGGTGTATGCTGGTCTAGCGAGTTTTTACTGTAGCTATTTGTGTTCTTTTCGCTAGGCAAAGTCTAAAGCCTCCTTATTTAAAGGAGCTGTAAGTAGCCTGAGCAGAAGCAACATAGGATAGTCCCCTATAGGTTTATGATAGAATCTCTATTGGGCTTCAAATATAGTGGTGCTTTAATAGGTTGCACGAGGCGCCTATTTCTCGTTGTGTGAAGCTGCAATCTAGAGTAAACGTTTGATTTTGTTATCTGTGATGTGCAAAGAGAGACTAGAAAAACGCAGTTTCCGTTAAATTGTTTTTTGAGGGAGGACGCAATTATCATTGCACTATTGATGTTGCGCGAATAATTCAACTCGGCTTTAAGGATTAAATTTATTAACGTGCCCAAACGTAATAGGGAAAAGGGATAAAAATGGAACCTGAAAAATTCAAAATGTCTGACATACTCTACGGCATTGTTATACCAATAATTTTAGTGCTACTGATCTTCGTCCTCGCAGTCTACGTAAGCCCAACTGGAGAACACGCCGTATTAGGAGTGGAGGGTCTAGGCGGTACTCTTGCCATCATTTTCACTCAGGGCTTTGCTCAAATGATCATTCTCGGTGTTCCACTAGTACTAGGTTTGCTATGGAATAAATGGGCAGGTGGTGCGGCAGGCTTCCTCATGGGCGGATTATACTATGTTGCTAGTGCTGGGCTATACACAGGGTATTATGCTGGTTATCAGCCGGCGTACAACTTTTACGGGGACATCAGTCTGCTTTTCTGGCTGGTTAACGGGGTCATCATAGGCTACATGGCTGGATCATTAAACAATGGGTCAATGAGTTTCAAACGAATGTTAGGTGCAGGCTTAACCGCTTCAGTTACGGTAGCAATAATACAAGCGCTTCTGAACTACAATGTTTCACTAGAACCATCAAGGATGATGGCACAAGGACTTTGGGCAACCGATCTACCACAGGCATTGTTGATAAACTTCGTGCCAAACATTGCTTTAGGCATAATAGTACCCATAATAGGCAAAGTCATGACTTGGTATGGGCTAATGCCGGCTAAGCATTATTAAAATCCCTACCTCTTTCTTTTTACTTTTAGGCTTTCAATTCAACAATTATTTGCTTGCAGGTTCTGTTCCAGAAAAAAAGCAAAATAAGTAATATTTCAACCGGTCTGCTCTGACGCGAACTCCCAAGCAATGTTGCCTTTCCAAACTTCGCCCCGCTTTGTTATTCTGATTTCTCTGTCGTCAATTTCAATCAGCCCTTTAGCCTTAAGCCTTTTAAGTTGCTGCGAGAAAACATCTTCAGGTAACTTGCCGAACTTCTGCTTGAACTCTAACTTATCAACCGGAAGCCGCAGGTAAAGCCTTGTCATTGTCCGTCGCATCATGTCCTCATCAGTGGATTCTGAAAGCTTGCTAATCGGGAGCCTTCCAGCTTTGACGGCTGCCATATACTCGTTTATGTCTTCAAGGTTAGAGTAGGAAAATCTTTGTAGGTATCCCATAAAGCATCCCGCACCTGTGGTAAGTATGCCTCCCCACGGCCAACCGTTTAAGCAGTTTTCTCGGAAGTGCCATTCCACTCTGCTGAAGCGATCGTGACCAACAGCCTTGTAGCCTGCCTCAGTTAACAATTTATACGCAGTTAAGTACTGCTGCTTCTCGTATTCCGCGTCTCCCTGCGGAGGAGCTATTCCCTTTTCGATCATTTTTTCAAGTGGAACGCCTGGATCTACATGCAATGAATAAGTGTCGATTTCAACATCCAACTCTATGGCCTTTTTCAGCGTGTCTATCCAGCTTTCCATTGTCTGCCCTGGAAGATTGTACATTAAGTCAACGCATACACACAAACCGAGTTTCTTAGCGTGTCTGATGGCTTTTTCCACGCTTTCCGCATTATCAGGCAAGCACAGCATTTTCCTGATTTTGTCATCGAAGGTTTGAGCACCCATATCCATTTGGTATACTCCATAAGCTGCAAGTTTGTCGATTTTATTTAGTGCAAGTGTCTTCGAGGAACCCGTAACTTTGATGAAGTATTCCTTATCTGTACTAAACCGTTCTTTGCAGAAGTCGATAAGATCTATCATCTGTTCAGCAGAAAGAACGCTAGGTGTTCCACCGCCTAAGACTATTTCATCGAAAACGCTTGTCTTCACATACTTCGTCCTAGCATACATGTTTAACTCTTTCTTCAAAATGTCCATGTAATGTTCTACGCTAACGTTAACAGTAGCTGTAGTTGGAAAATAACAGAAAGCACACTTGGAGTCGCAGATAGATATCCACGGTTGTAGCTCCATCAATATGCCTGAAGTATTCTCAGTTGACAAAAATTCCATGAAGGACCGGTACATTTCAGTTTCTATTTCTGGGTAATCCCTGTAAGTATAGGGTGGCCAGTTTTCTCTTGAATTGTACGCATCTGACTTGTTTTGGTCAATAACAGCACTTTTCATTGTTGGCTTCCTCGGCACTCAAGTTTTTAACCGTTTGATAACATAATAAAGTTTCCGTTGATTGCTCAACCATTCATGATTCTCAACGGTGGCAAGCAAATTCCTGCGCTTCTCCTATGAACTCCGTAATTTTTTCCTAAAAATAATGTGCTCACTTACTTTTCCCGTAGCGCATTTTTCGATGATGCGTTTGGGTGATTAAAGGTTAGACTCTGGCTTTGGCTCGCCAGAGCAGGTAATTCAACGCGGTTCGCGCCATTATCTTGCTGTATAAGTTGCCTCTAAAGTAGCCTTTTATCGCTTGTCTAATGATGTATCGCGGAGAGTAAAACTTGTCATAAAAGTTTTTTCTCATCATCGCAATCTCTTCAGCAGGCAAACTTGGGTCCTCAAAAATGGGATTCATTGTATTGTATAATTTCCAGTCGCTGGACATTTTCCACCCGTTACGCTCTACAAGAGCTCGGAGTTCTGTTCCGGGGTAAGGCGTTGCATGGCATAAATATACATCATCGGGCTCGATTTTACGGACAAATTCCAGAGTTTGCTTCAATGTTTCTTTTGTTTCTCCAGGATACCCTATTATTATGGAAGCCGTAACGAATATGCCCTCTTCTTTTGCCCATTTAATCGCGTTTTCGATCTGCTCGGTTGAAACCTTTTTCTTCAAAGCATCTCTAATTCTTTGACAGCCGGATTCTACACCGAAGCATATCTCGTCGCAGTGAGCTTTTTTCATTTTAGCCAAAATTTCTTTACTAACAACATCTGCTCTGGTTCCGCAACCCCAGCGGAGATTTATACTTCTATCAATGATTCCATTACATATTTCCAGTATCCTCTTCTTGCTAAACGTTAACGTGTCATCCTGAAACGATATACCTTCAGCCCCGTACTCATCTCTAAGCCATTCCATCTCGTCCAATACGTTTTTTGGGTTTCTGGCTCTAAACCCTGCCCCGAACATTTGAGATGCTACACAAAAAGAACACTGAAACGGGCATCCCCTGCTGCTCATTATTGGAAGAAGCTTCCTTCCGAGAATTCGGTATTTCTCTATTGGCAGAAACTTGTAGGCTGGTCGTGGTAGCGCATCAAGGTCTTGAATAAAAGGCCTGTTGGGCGTCTGAATAACTTGATCGCCTTTCCTAAAAGTTATGCCCTTAACATCTTCAAGTTTCGATAGATTGGGCAACTGTTTCACGAGCTCTGACAGAGTTTCTTCTCCCTCGCCTCTCACTACAACGTCAATAGCTGGCTCCTGCGCTAGAGTTTCTTTGTCCATAAATGTAACATGGGGTCCTCCAACCACGACTTTAGCTTCGGGGCATACTTCTTTTGCGACACACGCGGACTTGAAAGCGGATTCTATGGTCGGAGTCATCGAACCAATTCCAACCAAACTTGGATTGAAATCCGCCAGATCAGTCTTCAGTTTCTCATGATCAATTTCGCAAACTGGGCAGTCCATTATTCTTACTTCGTAGCCGTCCTGATCCAGCACAGCAGCCAAGTATGCTAAGCCGAGAGGTGGAAAAGGCGGGTGGTGAGCGACTCCAGCTATGAGTGGCGTGTTCACTAATGCTATCTTTGGTCTATTCATTTTCTCCATTTCTTATATCCTTGTTGACGAGCAACACTCAAAACGATTAACCTTTCTTGTTGCATTTCAATCAGGTCTTGGCAGAGTTGATTAACAAACTTCAATTAATATGCGCATTAATAAGCTTTGAGCGAATCATGTTGTGAGGTGCATTCAGCGAATATTTTGCTGTTTCACAGTAAGAAAATTCAATCATGCCGAATTAAGGCGTTAACAAGCAGAAAATGGATAACTGGCAACGTGAAAGCGATTATTATTTGTGTAGGCTTTCTGGTATGTATGGACATGCCGGGTCCGATTCATATATATTGCCTGTGTACGCGTAAGCTCTGTTTCTGCATCCGCCGCATATTTCGCGGTATTCGCAAACACCACACTTGCCTTTCAGGACGCTTCGATATTTGAAGCTGTTGTAGTACTCTGAGTTTCGTATTTCATTCCACGCTTTCACCAAGCCTTTCTCTCTTATGTTGCCAAGCATCATGGGTTCTGAAGGCGTGAGGTCTGTGTAGAAGCATGGTATCAAGTCGCCGTTCTCGGTTACGCTTATGTACCCTCCGAACGCGAAGTAAGTGCATTTTCCATGAAACTTGCGGTCATACCACTCCTCAAAATTTGGTGGATTACGTTGCTTTACGACACGGGCGTAATGAGGGCAGTGTACATGGATTTCAAATTTATCCTCGTATTTCTGGGTTAAATCCCATATGTGGTTCAAAGTCCACTCGTATTGTTCAGGGGTAGGGGCTAACTCCATGGTTTCTTTTGCTCTTCCGCTGGGAACCAAATGATTGAACCAGACGAAATTAGCATGGTATTTCTCAGCTAACTCTGCAACGTGGTCAAGGTGCTTGTAGTTGATAGTTGTGATTGCGGCTGCCAGCCCATTCAGGATTTTCCCGTTTGACAATTTTTGGATAGCTGCTAGTGCCTTCTTGTATGAGCCTTCACCTCTCAATTGATCGTTTATCTCTTCTGGACCGTCTATGCTTACCGACGTCCAAACCTCGTTTTTAACAAGGTTGCCGTATATTTCTCCGTCAACAAAGCACCCATTGGTCAGCAAACAAACATTAAGACCTCGGCTTTTAGCGTAACCTACAATTTCAAATATATCCTTTCGTAGCAGTGGTTCGCCGCCTTTTATGCCAAACCACTTGACGCCAAAACTGCGAACTTCATCCACCAAATGTAATGCTTCTTTTGTAGTCAATTCTCTGGAAGCAGGAGCACCTGTGGCGTCAACATTGCAGTATCTGCAACGTGCATTGCAGGCACCTGTAGCTCTCCAAGAAGTCATTAGTAGCGGCCCTTTCTTAGCCAAACTGTACTCTCCATCCCTTAAGCAATCCAATGTTTATCTTAGAATTCTCCGACCTAAAAAGATTATGTGATAATAAACCTTATTTTGCAATTTATGCCTGCTCGAGAAGATTTTTTGTAGAATTGAATGTAATAGAGTGCGAAAACTTCCTGTCTCCGTAAAGTTTATAGTAGCATACAAGCTTATCACTGCCCAAGGGAAGACAGAGTCACCTGACCTCGTGATTCCCCTTATTCGCCTCTGAGGCTAGAAAAATGGAAGTTCCCAAAGATACGTGGTTCATAGTTGTCTTGTCTCTCCTCTTAATCTTGTCGATCTTCGTTGCAATTTTAACTCTTGAAAAAACATTTGACGTTTCAGGCGAATCCACAGACGTATCTGTTGCCCGAGAAGCTTTGCTTCAGTATGAGTGGCCACAGTTCATGGGCGACTCTTCTTTTTCCCGCTTTTCAAACGGGCCAGCCCCTAGCACACCAATCGTCTTGTGGAAAGCGAATGTAACGGGAGTACAAACCTACATTTCAGCATTTGATGGCATGATTTTCGTCGGAACCAACACTTCAGTTGTAGCTCTTAATAAAGACAATGGGCACGTCATTTGGGAAACACCCATTCCAATGACGAGAGACTGGCCGGTAGCCTACAAAATTGACGATTCGCATATGATTGTGGAAAGTAGTTGCCTCAACCCTAAAACCGGGAATATACTATGGACTAGCTCTACATTTTGCGCCGATACAGGTATTTTCAATGCAAATGTCTATAGTCCAGAAGAGGAAATGTTTTACATAAAGGTCGATTCCTACATTGAAGCTTGGGACTTTTCGGATCCCTCAACAATACCGAGTATAGTCTGGAAAACTTATGTTCCAGGAGGGGGCAAAACTGGTATCTCAACAACATACGGAGACGGCATGGTGTTTCCTGGGTCTTTCGAGAATCAGCAAATGGCTCTCGATGCTCGGACAGGAGAAGTCCTGTGGAATACACTTACAAAAGGCCCCATGATTTTCAGTGGCTCCTATTATGAGGGCAAATTCCTTAGAGGAGGAACCGACGACAACACAATGTACTGCTTTAATGCAACAAACGGACAGATCCTATGGACCTACACGCCTGACACGGAGGGGTATTTCACCACAGGTTGCGCGGCAGCTTATGGCATGGTTTATGAACTTAACAAAGATGGATACCTTTACGCCTTCAACGTGGAAACCGGCGATTTAGTATGGAAATACCAGGGACCAGATACAATTCTCTGGCCAGGTTTTCCCACGATTGCGGATGGCAAGGTTTATGCAACCACAGGTGAAGTCGCGGCGTACGGTGGCGAGGTCGGGGTCTCCGAGTTTGCGTGTTTGGACGCCTATACCGGCCGTCTCATTTGGAAGCTTCCTATGGAAGCATTAGCTCCAAGAGAATCTGTCGCTGTGGCATATGGCAACTTGTACATGATTCCAGGAAACGTCACTTCTGCGGTTGATTCAATCTCAGGAAGCGAATACACCACGATGGATCAAGTGTGGGCAATAGGAAGTAGCACAATTCCAGTTAGTTCTTGGCCCATGTGGAGGGCTGACCCAACCCACTCCTCTACCGCTCAAGCAGGGCCCTCAAATTTCACTGTGGCATGGAAATTCACAACTAATGGGTCCGTGATCTCTTCGCCAAGTGTGGAAGATGGAATAGTATATTTTGGATCACAGGACAAAAACATTTACGCAATCGGAGCTTGGAGCGGCAATCTCATCTGGAACTTTACCACTCAGGGCGCTATTGAATCTTCAGCAGCCGTGGCAAATGGAAAAGTTTACACGGGAGGTGATGACGGATACGTTTATTGCCTTGATGCTTACACGGGGACCCTTATCTGGAGAACCTTCGTCAACGGCGACTTGCCTTTCACGTTTGCGTCCATAGTGCTCAAATCTTCACCAGCGGTAGTTGGAGACAGAGTATACATTGGATCATTGGACAACTACTTGTACGCTCTTGACGCAAATAACGGCGACATCGCCTGGAGAACTAAAACCGAAGGTCAAATCACTTCTTCTCCAGCCGTTGCTGATGGCGCTGTCTACTTTACTTCAGAAGAACCAACGATAGGTGCTCTCTATAAACTGGATGCCAAAAATGGGGATGTAATTTGGAAACAGCAACTTCCCTATGAACATCAATTCACAGGGGGTACACAGATGATGGGCTCTCCATCAGTCGCTGACGGCATGGTCTTTACATCCTCCAACCTGAGGTCTTATTATGGGATAAACGCGACTACAGGAGACATCGTATGGACATTCACGGATCCAGTAGCTATGGAGTTCATAATCTCTTCTCCAATTTATGTTAAAGGTGAACTTTTCATCATAGACAAATTCAACATAGCTTGTGTTAACGCAACAAACGGTAATACTATTTGGAGCGTCTTCACAGGCGACGAGCTTTACGCTTCACCCTCTTACGCCGACGGTAAGATCTACGTTGTAACTAGTCAACGCCACATATACATTCTCGACGCGACAAATAACGGCGCAAAACTCGCAAGCTTCACCACGCCTTCCAGTAGCTGGTCCTCACCAACCCTGAGCAACGGAAGACTATACGTGGGAAACAACGACTGGAACGTCTACTGCCTTGCCAACTACTTTACTTACGAAGAGAAGACTCCACCACCAGAAAGTGAATCTTCAGAGGATTACGTTGTATTAGTCGTTTTCGCCATCGTAGCTACAGCAGTAGTCATTGCAGTTAGTTATCTAAGAAGAAAGTGGGCTAGAAAGTAATACTCGCTATTCGTAAGCGGATCAATCAGTTTAGGATGATTTGCGTAGCAACAAGATAATTGTGGGTGTCTGTGCACACCATGTGGCTTTCAAACGTTCAACTTCGCATAAATTGAATCGTGAGCCGAGAGTCTGTTTTACGCTTTCTACTGTGAAGTAATTCTTATGGTCGTCGTAAAGCAAGCTTCCTTTACCTTCAGGGGTTTCTATTATCAAATAGCCATCAGCTTTAAGCACTCTGTAAGCTTCATCAAAGAAATTGTGCGGATTCCACAAGTGTTCTAGTACTTCAGAAGCTATAACCACGTCGAAACTGTTTGATGCAAATGTTAAATGCTCCGCATCGCTAGCCACAACAGACGGAACGCCGCATCTGTGAGCTATGGCCGCAATCATTGGCAATTCTATGGATACTACATTGTTACCCATTTTCCATATGGGTCCGCCAATAACTCCATCTCCAGCCCCCACATCTAAGACAGTTAAACCCTTGCCTAGACGGCTAACAATATCAGAAAAGATTTGTATCCTCGCCAAGTTTAATGAGCTTGTGCTTATCGTATCGGGATGCGCCCGCATCATCTGTATGTGCTTTGAGCAGCCATACTTCTGCCACTCCACCCATTGTTTCTTGTTTCGGTACCTCTGCCTGTATAGCGTCTCTCTCGCAATAAGACGTTTTAACTGGCGGGGATGCGATAATAAATATGGCAACCCTTGAACTCGTTTCTTAAGCATCTCTAACATAGTCTTATGCATCACTCATGCACTACAAAGTAACTATCATTTTCATTCGGTTTGGGGTCTGCATTGTTAAAGTGGAGGGCATCGTTGAGTAAGGTAAACACCCCGATTAAAATGGAAAATAATGAAAATGTTATTGGTTTACTCATTTTCCACCTTGGTTTCTTACAGTTAAGACCTTAATTTAACTTTTCCGTACGTTGTTTTGGTCTTAGCTTCTCGCGACAACTATTAAAGAAAGAAGTTTCTGTTTGAAATGGGTGCTCAGAAAAGTATATTCGGGTGTTGTTCTCCATTAACTTAAGGTTCCTATGGATAATAGAATAGAATCCCATGCTGAGGGCAGTGAGTAGCAAACATGCGTGTTTGTCTGATTAATCCTCCGCGCATCCATCCTAAATCGTGGGGAAAACCGAATGTATTTCAACCTTTGGAGCTAGCATATGTAGCGGCGTTGCTCGAAAAGCAGCATAAGGTAATCATTATTGATGCGCCCACCGAAGGCAGACTGAACCTTGAGGAAATAGATGAAACAAAATATCGCGTAGGTCTATCACGCCAAGAAATAGAGGAGAGGCTTAGACGGTGGTCACCTGACGTCGTTGAAATTCACATTCCGTTTTCTGGTTGGTGGAAAACCGCGTATGAAGTCGTTTCAACAGTAAAAGCAATCGATAAAGACATAACAACGGTACTGAGCGGGCTACATCCCTCTGCAAGACCCGCAGAATCTCTTATGCACCCCAACACCGATTTTGTGGTAATAGGCGAAGCAGAATACACTATGCAGGAGTTAGTCGGAGCATTAGAGCATGGAACTAAGTCAAGTTTCAAGAATATAAAAGGAATCGGCTACATCGAAAATGGGAAACCCTTTATCACACCCTCAAGACCCGCAATTCACGATCTAGACTCGCTTCCCTTCCCCGCAAGACACTTGCTGCCGATGCAAGAATACTTTGCAGCAGTAAAAGAAGTCCCTCTACGAGGTGAAATACGCAAACCTTGGACTGCCATGATGACTAGCAGAGGTTGCCCGCATACATGCGTTTTTTGCTCCATACACGTTGTTATGGGGCGAAAGTGGCGTGGCAGAAGCCCTGAGAGCGTCGTTAACGAAATAGAGGACGTCGTTAGCACCTACCGTATCAAGCAGATCGACTTCGTAGATGACAACATGACGCTAGACAAGAAACGGATGGAAAACATTTGCGACCTGATCGTTGAAAGAGGCGTGAAAATCGAATGGTACACTCCAAACGGTGTTAGAGCAGATAGCCTTGACGAACCCCTCCTAAGAAAAATGAAAGCATCAGGTTGCAAAAAAATACGTGTTGCCCCCGAGTCTGGCGTTCAACGCGTTGTAGATGAAATCGTTAAAAAGAAGATAGACCTGAAAAAAGTGGAGAACGCAGTAATTTTATCCAGAAAAGTGGGTATCAAAGTTGGTTGCTTCTTTATTATTGGACTTATAGGTGAAACAAAAGAAGACATCGAAGCCACCATAAAGTATGCTTACAAACTTAGACGCCTAGGTGCAGAGGGCTTCTACTTCAGTTATGCTGCTCCCCTGTACGGAACCGAACTCTATGAACAGGCAAAGCGCGGCGGTTTCTTAAGAGACTGTTTCAGTGATGAAGCTTTAGCTTCAGTTGACCCTTTTATTGAAACTCCCGAGTTTACAGCAGACGAGTTGCGTGAATTATGCTGGCGAGCTAATCGAGTAAATTCAACTCTTACTTGCGGAAAAATTATAAGAGCCATAAGAGATCCGAAGAAAGCGGTAAAAGTTTTATTAGGAAAAACGAGTTAGAAGCCGGTCACAACCAGCCAACATTATATGAAGAAAAACCTCAAAGCAGGCTCTAACTTATCTCGGTCTTATTACGTTTTGATTTTCTGAGGGCTTCTGTTTAATGTCCGTTGCAAACTATGGAAACGGCAACATTGACAATTTGTTGCTTAAACTCGATTCAGGATCAGAATTTGGACTTCACTGCTCTAATGAGGTGCGCTAAAGCTGTCCGTGATGATGAGAAACCGTATACGCCTCCCTTGGCAAACATGTGGAGAAAATAACTAGGACGAAGGTAGAACCTGTGAAAAGCCTGCTCACGGATGTCTCTCAACTCTTGCATAGTTAGAGTCGGGGTCTCAAAGGTAGGCGTAGCTGTATCATACTTGTTAAAGTCAGTTATCTTCAGGTACCCTTTTTCTGTGACAACATCGTACAAGGGTGTTCCTGGGTAAGGTGTAGCTATGTAATAACCCACATCATCTGGGTTCATCTTCTCCAATAGTCTTATGGTCTCCCAAGCGGATTCCTTGGTTTCTCCTGGAAAGCCTAGAATTGCGCCTGCGACAGTCATCAACCCAGCAGCCCTTGCCCACTGAAAGGCGTTCATAGTCTGTGCAAGTGAGAACCCTTTTCCCATGGCATCTATAACCCGTTGTGAGCCTGATTCCACTCCAAACCATATAGCAATACAGCCTGCATCCCTCATATTACGGAGCAACTCTTTTGTAACCATATCAACCCGGGTTTCGCAATCCCATTTTATTTTCATTTTTCGTTTTCTTATCTCCCGGCATATTTCCGAAGCTCTATCCTGATCTACGGTGAACGCATCATCATAGAACGTGAACTGGTTTGCGCCATAGGTTTTGTGGAGAAACTCAATTTCGTCTACCACGTTTTTTGGGCTTCTCATTCGGAACCGCCGCCCGAACATTCTAACTGCACTGCAGAAGTCGCACCAAAAGACGCAGCCTCGACTTGCCATTACTGGATATACTATGGTTCCATATTTCCTAAGGCTCTCCAGAGGCCAGAGATTATGAGCAGGAAACGGGAGACTATCCAAGTCTTCTATGTATGGTCTGTCTGGGTTTCTAACAATTTTCCCATCTTTTCTGCATGTTGTGCCTATCACATCATAAAAACTTTTACCTGCTTCTATTCTCTGCACAAGTTCCAGCAGAGTGTTTTCACCCTCTTTCCTCACGACAACATCTAGTTCTGGGCATTCCTTCAATGCGTTTTCGTCCCAGAACGTAACATGGGACCCCCCCATCAAAGTTATGCAGTCTGGACAAACTTCTTTGGCTATTCTTGCTATTTCTAATCCCGATTTATACGTGAGCGTCGTCGACGTTGTTCCAACTATGTTGGGTTGGCGCTTGTCAATTTCACTTCTGATTTCTTTATATGAAAGCCTGAGCGCTTGACCATCAATTACGTCCACTTGATATTGGTTCTTCTCTAGAATACCAGCCAAGTATCCTAAACCTAGTGGGGTGAAGGGTGGATGCTGGTGAGCCCCGCTCGGATACGGTGGGTTAACAAGGGTCACATGAATGCTCATTTTCCTTCCCTGAAGGTTTTTTCTCCAACAAATACATGAAGTCACGTGCTTAATATCTTTTGCAGGGTTCCTTGTAAAAGTATGCAAAGCAATCGAGTGGTTAAAAAAAGTTATTTGAAAATTTTTTTGGCTCTCCAATATGGAAATAAACAATCTCCCCCAAGCAAATTTGTTGGCAGAATAATGAGCAAGCATAACATTCATGGTGAGCTTCTGATTTTTGGCGTGTATCATGTCCTTATCAAAGGATTGTAGTTTCAGACATCTTGCCTTTTTCTATCTGGATAATCTCTCTTGTGCTTTTTCTAACATTTTGATTATGGGCAGGTTGTAGGGGCATTTTGGCTCGCACACGCCGCATTTTGTGCAGTCTGCAACCTTGACTGCGAGTCTCTCGTAAACCTCTTTGGTCCATTCTGTTATTCCATAATAGGTGAAGTATTTGTCGAGTGCCAGTATCAAGGGTATTTTCAATCCTTCAGGGCAAAGCCGACATAGTCCACAATCTCGGCAGAACGGAGGTGGTGGCAGTTCACCAAATTTTAACTCAGCTTTTTCTTTCGGAGTTAAGCCAGTAAAATTCTCAGCCACTTTCGCAGCAGATTCAATATCTTCAATGGTACTCCAACCACAAACAGCGGTGTGAACATCATGCGCCAAAACGTACCCGAGACAACGCTTCGTTCTAGTGTATCCTTCTCCTAGTATACGGTTGAACTCGGCTTTTTGTGGAACAATTTTAGCCAATTCGAATTGCACGAAACGCTGGTTTGGTCCACCAAAAGCCTTCATGGCAGCCACGCCTACATCCAACTTCTTTGCTAGAGGTAGCAGCTCCTCCGTTGCCTCACGCGTTATGATGTTAAAGGGAGCGAGAATCATGTCAAACTCTCCAGTCCGGATGGCTTTGGCTAGAACGTTCGGCTTATGACCAGAAAGCCCGATGAAATCCAGTTTTCCTTGGGAGCGGGCTTCCTTGAGGACTGGAAGTGCGCTATTTTCTCCTAAAAATTTCTCCAATGCTCTCTCGTGGTCAATGTGTTGTACAATTACTATATCTACGCTGTCGGTTCGAAGGTTGCGCAGACTCTGTTTCAAACCAACCCGAGCGGCATTAGGGTCAAACAAATGATGTGTCTTGGTAGCGATTACCACTTCGTCTCTGACATCTTCCAATGCCATACCAAGTTTTTCCTCAACGTTGCCGTAGATGCGAGCCGTGTCGAAGTAGGTGACACCTAATTCAAGAGCACGCTCATACATCTTGCACGCATATTCTACGGAGGTTGGGATAACCCATTCACCGCCAAAACCTACGACCGAAACGTTGAGATTGGTTCTTCCAAGGCGCCTCTTTTTCATGCCCTAACCTCATTTTTACAAGACTAAATAGCTCTAATTTGAAACTAATAAACTTTAGGAACATCGCTAAAACGGTCAAATTTACACATGAAAGATTTGCAAGTTGCTCCTCGCTTGCCAAAATTAGCAGCAGAAAATATCGTTCCATATACATAATATAGAACCAAGCAATTCGCTTTGGTTCAAGTCGAACTACGCAAAATGGTTAAATGCTCATGCACCATAAACCCAGCAGGCAAGGAGCCTGGTTGAATGAAAGTCGCTATCCACTGGAGTGGCGGGAAAGAATGTTGCTTAGCGTATCATAAGGCAGTGACACAGGGTCACGATGTAGCGTTTCTTCTGACATTCAAGTACATGGACCCCTATGTTTTTCATAGCTTTCCCATTATGAAGCTACAATCTAAGGCAACGGAAACTCCTCAACTAATAACTATGATTAAAAATCCTAAAGACCCTGTTCCAGACATCCTAAATGCCCTCGCAGATCTTAAAAAAGAAGCGGACGTCGAGGGCTTTGTAACAGGAGACATAGTCGGTAAGGAATGCGCTCGCGTACACCAAACATATTATGAGCTTATTTGCGACGAGTTAGACATGAAATTGCTTATGCCCGTAAAGAATCCCTCGGGAAACACTTACGACGTTTTAAAAGAAGAAATATCAGCTGGTATACAACCCATAATGTATTGTGTAAATTCAGCTTTCTTTGATGAGACATGGTTGGGTCGTGAACTCAATGAAGCTTCCATCAAGGACCTCAAGGCGCTCGCCGACAGACAGGATATAGACGTCTGTAGCGAAGACGGGGTGGGTTACCACACAATGGTTATGGATGCACCATTCTTCAAAGAAGCCATCGAAATCGGCAAATTCAACAAGGAAATCTACAAGGCAAGAAAGTGGTCTTGGCTCTACATGAATAGCAAAGAGATCTTTCTAAAACCTAAGAAATAAGGCTCTTCAAATTCTCCCAAGCTAGAAAATACCCCATTTATTTGCGACGATATTGTTCACAACGGTTGATTAGATTCCGAGCAAATTCTTTGCTGAAGGCAAAATTAAGATGCCCGAGCAAAGATAATATGTTGTATTCTGTCCATCCTTCATGCTTCCCGTCGATACCCTTTCCAATTTGCATTTTGAAAGCAAACTTTGCGTCTTTAGGGACATGTATAATCTTTGAAAAGTGATATTCGTGACCGTGAATAATGGTTCCTATCTGGTTAAGTAAATTGTCGTTGATTGCCTCCATACAGGTGGAATCCAGCGCCTGAAGCTTCTTTTCCATTATGGCTTTTGCTGGAAGTGCTCCAGACATTGGGAAAGTCGAGCTTTCCACGGTGGCTATCGATTCAGTTAAATACAAAGAACCGCCATGCTCGCTATAAACTGGCATTCCATCGTAAACTGCATCCTTAATACTCTTCCGCATTGTTAGATTTTTTGTCAGTTGTTCTGCTAACATATCAGGGAATCCGCCTGGAAGGTACAAACCGTCAAGGTCTGATGGCACTTCTTTATCATGAATGGGACTGAAAAAAGCGGTCTCTGCTCCGTAGGCTCTTAAGAGGTCAATATTCGTCGGGTAATAAAAGTTGAAGGCTTCGTCAAAGGCCATACCAAGTCTAACTTTCTTTATCCTTGGCTGAGATGAGTAAACTGTGCTGTCTATGTCCAGAAGTTCTTCCGCCTCTTTGGCGACATCAAATATCTTATCAACATCGATGCGGTCTCCAACATATTCGACTAGCTTAGACACAGTTGTCTTCAAGGTTTCTTTTTCAGGAACAGGAATCAGACCTCCGCGCCTCGTGGGCAAGAAGATATCCTCGTTATAGGGAATTAAGCCGAATACAGGCACTTTCGTCGCAGATTCAATGGTTTGCCTCATCCATTCCGCCTGTCGTTGGCTTCTAGCATTATTCAGGATAACGCCTTTGACTTTTACCTTTTCGTTAAACGACTTAAAACCATGGACAACGGTAGCGGCGTTCATTCGCATGCCCGTAACATCCAAAACTAAAACAACGTTTGTCATCAGGATTCGAGCTATTTGCGCTGTGCTTCCAAAATCTTGCGCGCCGTTTACTACACGTGTGATTCCGTCGAAGAGCCCCATGAAGCCTTCAATCACAGCGACATCAGCATCTTTGCAAGCGCTTTCGAAGATTTCTAGTACAGCCTGAGGTGATGTGAGCCATGGATCTAAATGCCTTGAGGGTCTATTGGCTACTGCGGTGTGGTAGCTTCCATCTATGTAGTCCGGACCAACTTTAAACGGCTGAACCTTAAGTCCCTTTTTCTTGAAGGCGCCAATTAACCCTGTGGCAACTGTCGTTTTACCTCCCTCGCCATAGAGGCCTGCAACAACAACTCGGGGTACGTTCATTGTCATTTTTCTCCGTCAATAGTTTAACATGTGTTCCTATTTGGAGAACCGTTACAACAATTTGCCAAAGCTAGCTATAAGCTTTTTGTAACATAGAAGAAATTGTAGTTGCGCAATTTGTTATGTATTTTTTTCTATCTGAAAATAATCCATAAACGTTATATGATTTAGCTATTTAGGGTATTGTGGTTTAATCATAATGGCTGTCCTCGAAGTCTTTAGAGATTTGCTGTCGTTTTTAACGACTATCTCACCAACGAAGGACGAAAGTTTTGTTGAGACTTCGGCGCGTTTCATGTTTCTTTTTCCTGCGATAGCAGCTTTGATAGGGTTTTTGGCTGGGCTTTACTCGTGGTTCACGTACAATTTCCTATCGGTTTTGTTCAGTTTTTTGGATGCCACTTTTTTCTTTGGTGCTGAGAGCACTTTTTTTTTCCATCTGATTAAGGTTTTTGCAAGCGTTATGACTCTTGCTTTTCTGTTTGTTCTCACAGGGCTTCAGCATTTAGATGGTTTGGTTGATGTAGGCAACGCGTTAGGCATTCCGAAAGCTTCTGTTGAAGAAAAGATTACAATTGCTCACGCTTGGATTGTTACTCGCTCAGGAGCTTTTATGGCGATAATTGTATCGTTCGGCACTTTATTATTCATATTTTTGACGAAACCTGAATCGATTATTCAATCTCTTATAGTGGCTGAGGTCTCGGCGAAATTGGCTATGGTTACGTGTGCATGGCAAGGCTCTTCCTTGCAGAAAGGGTTAGGCTCAATTTTTCTTGCTTCAATGAATAAAAAGCATAGCTTGTACTTGATCGCACTAGTCATTTCAATGCTTGTTGGCGTGTTGCTTTTCGGTCTGAAAGGCGTTTTAGCTGTAATGCTAGGCATTTTGGTCGGTGGGGTGATGATAGTTACCTCTAAAAGAATTTTTGGCGGAGTAAATGGGGACATATTCGGTTCAGCTAATGAGATAGCCAGAACTTTGGCGCTGTTTGCCTTAGTTCTATAGAAGTGCGTAGTGTAGTAGCGGTACCAGCTGGCAGAACAGGTGATTTTTTGGCAATGCTATATAAAGGCAACGATTGAGCACTGTCGTATTTAGAGTGTTCTTTTGGATGGCTTAGTAGGTAAACAGGTACAGTCTGGTTAGCCAAATTATGGGTAGAACAAAAAGTACGGATAAGATTATTGCTGTGTTTCGGATTTTCAGTGCGCGCATTATTTTATTTGGAGTAAGCGGTTCAATTTGTTCGCCGAGTATGTATTGTCCAGGTTTTTCCAATTGCACACGCAAGGCACCTGCCATGGCTGCCATTGGCCAGCCGTGGTTTCTGCTGGGTGTTTTAGCGTGGTCTCTTTTGGCGATTGCCCAAGCATTTTTCCAGTTTTCGCCTGTTAAGGCTGCGGCTAATACTATGAGGATTGCTGTGAATCGGGCTGGAATGTAATTGACCACTGTGTCTAGGTTTGCGCTGAACCATCCTATGTTTAGGTGTTCGGCGTCTTTGAATCCTACCATGCCGTCGAGCGTGTTGATTGCTTTGAATGCAATGGCGCCTGAAGCGCCGAAGAAAGCATATGAGAGTATAGGTGAGAGTTTGAAATCTATGAGGTTTTCAGCCATGGATTCGATGACTGCTGAGCTGATCTGTGAGCCGACGAGGTCTCTAGAGTCTCTTCTTGAGAAGTGGGAGTATTTTTTGGCTTCTGTCAGGTCTCCAGCTTCTATTGCTTTCGTAGCGGCTTTTGCCCATTCGGTTTCTAGTTTTATGCAGATTGTTAGTTTGAGGAGAATCGTGGCGAAGAAGGCGTAGATGAATATGCTGAGGTAAGTGTAGATTGCCCATAGTCCAAAATAAGCAGGAAGCGTGAAGGTGAATATTACTATCAGGGCAAGTAATGCGCCTTTAATCTTGGCTTTTTTCGGGTATTGGCTTTTGAAATGCGGCTCTATCTTTTTTGTAAATTTGCCAATCAGCACAGCTGGGTGTAGTTTGAACGAGGTTTTCTCTGGGTTGTTTGGGGATGGGTCGCCGAGAAGCAGGTCTAAGGCTATAGCAAATACGAGGACGGTAACAGCGACTACCACAGAGTTTAAGCGGATCACCCAGTTGTGAGTAAGTAACATTTCTGGGAACGGAAAATTTATCTGTATCGATTATTTGAGCGTTTCTGCTGTTATTTTCTCGGAGACTACAGTCACTCTTGTTTGAAGACGTAAAATGGCGAATGAAGCAATGGTTCAGTATTTGGAATAACTCACTTTTCCGCCTACTATTGTCATTTCCACCGCTATGTTCTCGATTTCGTTAGTTGGAACATTTCTTGGGTCGTCTGAGAGAACTGTAAGGTCGGCTAGTTTTCCCCTTTCAATAGACCCTTTAATGTCTTCTTCTTTGGACGAGTATGCTGCCTCAATCGTATACATGCGCAGAGCTTCGTCAATAGTCACCCGTTCTTCAGGAAAAGTCTTCCTATTCACGGCATTTTGCACCCCCAGCAACGGGCTTAATGGTTCCATTGGGCAGTCCGAACCGCCAACAACTCGTATGCCTTCCTTAAGTAACGTTTTGATTGGATAAAGCCATTTGGTCCGTTCAGTCCCTAAGTGTTCCATGGCAGACCACACCGAAAACTCGGAAGAAATAACACAAGGTTGCACGGAAACGATGACTTTCTGCTTTTTGAGACGGTTAATTAACTCTTCGTTAAGGACCGCGGCTTGCTCAATGCGGTTGCGCTTATCTTTTTCTAGCGCTTCACTTGAAATTTCTTCAATAGTAGTTAAAGCCGCATCCACTGCCTTGTCGCCTACTGCATGTATGACCAATTGAATACCCACTCTAAGTATTTTAGCGGCTAATGTATTCATTTCCTCCTGAGTGCAAAGCAACCTTCCGCTTGTCTGAGAATTATCGCTGTAGGGCTCAACCAGCGCCGCAGTTCTCGCTGCTAAATAGCCATCTGCACCAATCTCAATCCCGCCAACCCTTGCCATATTATCCTCCAAAGCCAGAATCAATTCCACACTGGATGCATCATCCATTAGTTTCGCTGGTATAACGGCGTACACTCTCAGCGGTAGCTTGTTCTCTTGGCGGAGTCTCCGGATTACTCGGATCTCAACTGGAGACAAAACCATCCAGTGAACGCTAGTCACTCCTGCTTCGACGATTTTCTGACACGCTAAGCCAGAGGCTTCTAAAAGTTCTTCTTCAGTGGGTTCGGGAATAATAGTCCAAACAAAATCCATGGCGCTACCTCGCAAAACACCCGTAAGCTCACCCGTCTTCGCATCTCTGTCGATGGCGCCGTCCTGCGGAAAAGTTGTCAACCGTGTCACACCCGCCAGCTCCAAAGCTTTGCTGTTTGCAACGCAAACTTTTCCGCTCTCTTGATAAAAAATCACTGGGTTATCATGTGAAACAGAGTCTAAATCGAAACGTGTGGGCAGGCGTTTTTCGGCGAACCGAGTTTGGTCCCAACCACGACCCAGCAACCATTTTCCTTTAGGCGTCTTCGCTACGTGTCGGCTTACACTTTCCTGAATTTCCTTTATGGAACCAACTTCGCTCAAGTCAATCCATCTTAAGAGTCTTCCAAAGTCAGCAACATGAATGTGAGTGTCAATGAAACCTGGAACAACGGTTTTGCCCTTTAAACTAATGACCTTTGTTTCTTTTCCAATATATGATTTAATCTCTTCATTTGTGCCTACTCGGACGATTCTGTCGTCTTTTATGGCTATTGCTTCCGCATAAGGTTGCGATTGGTTCATGGTTAAGACTTTACCAGTTGTTAAAGCCAAATCCGCTGACATTGCAACTCCACTTTTCACATTGACTCATCAAAGATGCTCCACCGCAGATTTATATCAAATCTGTTCTACGCTGGTACATCGCTATTAGGCTTTAATTTAAAAAGGGTTCCGTTTGCGAGCAGCGCGCTCCTGTTGCCTTTTCCTTGTGCGCCAACGTGCAGCAACATTTTCAGCAAGGTTATTATTTAAGAAATTGTTATCTAAGGCTTACTCTGGTATGCGTAACATGTAACTTAAATTGTAACTACAAAGGGAAGCGTTGCACAGATTGATTTTGTTAATGACCACCGCTCCGCCTGCAAAGGGACCATGGATTCATGGAAGAAGATTTCTGCCGATAGGCGGACTAACCCAGAAATAGTTGGCATAACCTGCAGCTCCGCAACTTACAGCCGATGTATAGAAACGGCTAAGGCGGTTAAAGAGACGCTTCCTTCATGCAAGGTGGTAGTGGGCGGATGGCATTCATCCTACGAGCCCGAAAGCCTGCTGAAACACTCAGAAATAGACTACATCGTACTGGGCGAAGGAGAACGAGCCATGGTGGAGCTTGCAACCTACATATCCAAAGATGAAAACGACAGAGCAATAGCCGACATCGCTGGTGTTGCCTATAGGTACAAAGGGAAAATTGTAAAAAACGCTCAGCGCTTCATCAGCAATTTGGACGAGCTTCCTTTTCCAGCTTGGAACTTGCTGCCATTACACCTCTACGACCGTCGCATTGAATTTTTAAATGCCAAACCAGTGGACAACATGAGCATAGCACGAGGTTGCCCTTTCAACTGCGCTTTTTGCGAGATTAAACAGTTATGGGGAACAACGTGCCGAACCTTCAGCCCCAACAGAGTGTTTGACGAAATTAACCATCTAATGACACATTATGGCACAAAAGGAATCTACTTCATCAACGACAACTTCACGATTCGAAAAAAAGAAACCGCAGAACTATGTGCGTTAATAAGAAAGAACAAGCTCGACATCGAATGGGTCTGTGATACCAGAGTTGACTTGGTAACACGAGACCTATTGAAAGAGATGAAAGCAGCTGGCTGCAAGACCATCTGGTTTGGCGGCGAATCAGGCTCCCAACGCATTCTCGAAAAGCTCAACAGAGGTGTTACTCTGGAGCAAACGGAACGCGCGTTGAAAATGTGCAGAGAAGAGGGAATCCAGACCGCTTGCTCGTTCCTTCTGGGAATACCTGGAGAAACAGTAGCCGACATGAAAGCCACCTTCAAATTCGCAAGGAAGATAGATCCTGACTGGTGCCGATTCAACGTGTTTGTTGCCGTTCCAGGCAGCGCTTTATACGATGAGGTAATGGAGAAAGGTCTCTACGACCGTATTGAAGACTTCACAGTATATGTTAAAACTGAAGACTTCAATTACGAATCGCTACTTGAAGTTCAAAGAGCCTTCCATAAAAACTTCAATAAATCACCGAAAAGGGTCCTTAGACAGATTAGAAAAGACGGATTTTTCACCGTTTTGAAAAAGGCTCCCCAATATCTTTTTGGATAATTCTCAGGCTATCGGCTAAAATCCAGCCAGAAAACATGTGGCAATGGATGCTACAAGCAACTCCGAAATGTTTATTCTCCAAGGACATCACTAATTCTCTTATGAAATCAGCGTTGTGGGTTCTACTCGCTGCACTTTTAATTTTCAATGTTTACGCGCCTACGCTTTACAATCACTACGAGGGCAAGAAAGAGACCGCTAAAGACGACTTCTTTTTTGGAGTTACTTTAGGCGGAAACACCACAAGCCAAGCAAAGCTTCTGATAGACAAAGTAAAAGACTACACCAACCTCTTCGTAATTAATTCATGGGACATAACATCAAACGAGAATGCCCTCACAGAAATCTGCAACTACGCCGTAGACGCAGAAATGAACATCATAGTGTTCTTCAGTTTCGTCTTTTACAATTACACAGACCAAGAAGGCAACGACCTCATTTCTGGTCCGCTGGAAAAGCGGGAGGATAGTTTAGTTTTTTACAATTACACGCATCAAAGTGGTAGCATTTACAACTCTTCAGATTGGGAAGAGCTTGGTATTGATCCTTTCCACATGTCTTGGCTGAACAAAGCCCGAGAAAGGTGGGGAGACAAATTCTTGGGTGTTTACCTCTACGACGAGCCTGGCGGAAAACAAATTGACACGGGCTTTTGGGACAGAATGGCTTTCGGAAGAAATGATGTCTGGTTTGCAGAGGGGAACATCACGGCTTTCAGGAATGTTTCCGACTACAGCGAGGCAGCAAATCTGTTTGTTAGAAGCCTCTATCGCAAACAGCAGTATACCTGACTCGATAAACAGCCCGTTACCCGTTTTTACCTCTGACTATGCACTTTACTGGTTTGACTACCTTGCAGGCTACGACGCCGTATTCACAGAATTGGGTTGGGGCCATTCTGAAACTCAGCATATAGCTCTCTGCCGAGGAGCAGCGAACGTGCAAAACAAGAAATGGGGCGCCATAATAACTTGGGCTGAAGATAATCCCCCGTACTTAGCTGATGAAGAAGACATGTTTCAGCAAATGCTTACAGCCTATTATGCAGGAGCTAACTATCTGCTGGTTTTTAACTATCCACCAGTCAACAACTATGGAGCATTAACTGAGGAGCACTTTGCCGCTATGAAGAGGTTTTGGAGCCAAATCCACGCTTTTCCACGAAGCCTTTTTTTAAAAATAGAGGGTGAAGTAGCTTTTGTTCTGCCCAAAGACTATGGTTGGGGAATGAGAAATCAAGAAGATACGATTTGGGGCTACTGGCTTCCCGACGATTCGGCCCCTCTGATCTGGGAAAACATGAACAAGCTGATCAAGAAGTATGGTCTAAAATTAGATATAATTTACGATGACCCACAATTTGATTTCGCAAAGAAATACCCAAGAATATATTTTTGGAACAGCACATTTGACTAAACTCTACGACTTTCATGGTTATCCTAATTCTATATTAATAGAAAGCCATATATGATGAAAACTGTGAAAGCGAAAAGAAATGAGGTTGCCGAGGATCCCTCTATGGGTGAAGATTTACGAGCAAAAATCCATGCTGCAAACATTGCAGTTCACCGACTCGAGGCAGAACAGTATGAGTTGCTTCATCCCGAGGTGTATGGCAAACAAGAGCAGAAAAGAATAGACTCTATATTGAAAATGGTGGACCAACTTATAGAAGATAATCAGAAAAAAGCGCTTGATTTTGGGGCAGGTGCTGGAAATCTAACAGGCAAGCTTCTCAATATGAACTACATTGTAACTGCCATCGACATCTCTGCAGAAATGTGTGCAATTTTGAAAAAAAGGTATCAAGCTCACTTAAAGACTAAAAAATTGACTGTCATTAACTCACCGATAGAAGATGTGAGTTTTAAAAAAAGTGAATTTGATCTAATCACTTGTTATTCTGTGTTGCACCATTTACCCGATTATGCTAGCACAATTCAAAGGCTCTCCTTTTTTTTAAGAAAAGGCGGCTTCATGTATCTAGATCATGAGGCATCTCCATTTTACTGGAAGAGTGAACGGCAAATTTTAGCTGACCTCGTGAAAAATATGTACATGCATTCTAATCCTCTGCTTAATGCTTTGTATTTACAGGTTATTGGGGCAACTGTACCTTCGATTGATTATGCTGTATCTGATTATTGGCATAAAAAAGAGCATCCTCTAGACCATAAAGAAATAGAATACGTGTTTGACAAGGCTTGCTTTGATTTTTTCAAGCGAATAGACTATCATCTCTATAACACATGGATTTTGAACCCGATTTTCTATTTGTACAAGCGTATTTGCAAACCTGAAATGAGTTTTTGGGTAGCTAGAAAGTAATGCAAATCGATGCGAAGGTTTCTTTTTAATTTGTTAGCCTATGAAGCTACCGAGAAAATCCAATCAGCAGGAAGCATCTGAAAATTCCGATAATAATTAGAAATGGGCTATAAATCTTGAAACTAAGCGCTTTTCTTGAGTATTCCTCTCAAAGTTTTTATGAGCTTCAAGTTTTCTCTGGATGACCTGACAGTCACTCTGAAGTAGCTGTCGTCAAGCCCGACAAAAGTGCTACAGTCTCTAATGAGGATGCCTTCCCTAGTCATCTCTTCTTTCAGTGTTGGGGACGTAAACTTTGAGTTCAGAATTTTCACGAGCAAAAAGTTTGTTTCTGACGGAAAAACATGCAGTCCACCGATTTCACTGAGCCACTTGACAAATTGCACTCTTTTCTCTGCAATGGTGCGCTTGGTGCTCTCGATGAAATCGGTGTCTTTGAACGCTGCGAGAGTCGCGTAGCCTGCCAAACTGTTGATGCTCCACGGTTGCCTAACCGTCTGGAGAGTGTCTATTAGGCTTTCCGTTGCTATGCCATAGCCAAGGCGTATCCCTGGCATGCCATAGAATTTCGTGACAGACCTAATCACGAAAAGATTCTTGTACTTCTTCACGTAACCTACCATCGTGTTGTCTTGACCTTTCTCTGCAAACTCGATGTAATTCTCGTCCACGCTGAAAATGATGTTCTTTTTGTTGCAGAAATCAACAAGTTCCAAAATCGTTTCTCTACTATAAAGTGTTCCTGAAGGACTGTGCGGATTGCAGATGAAAACTATCCGTGTGTCATCTGTTATTGCTTTCTTTACGCTTGCAACGTCTAGCGTAAAGTTGTCGGGAAGATTCACGAAGACTGGCTCACCACCTACTCTCAACGTTGCTTTTTCATACTCAGTGAACGAAGGCACAGGAATGACAGCTTTGAAGTTGCAGGGGAGAATTTCCGTAATCATGTAGATGAGCTCTATCGAACCATTTCCCAAAATTATGTTCGCCGCGTCAACACCATAGCCTACGTACTTGGCGATTTCCGTCTTAAACTCCACAGGGTTAGGGTCCGGATAAAACCTTATCCGCTTAGCATATTGTTTTACTGCTTCTACTGCTTTGGATGAAGGTCCCAGAAAATTGACGGGTCCGCTGAAATCAAGCACTCTCTCAAGCGGGATATCGTATTTCCTGGCGAAGCCCCAGACGTCTCCTCCGTGGCTCACAAACCGCTTTTGTTTACATGAGTTCGTCAGCTTTCTTTTCCTCCATTAACTTAGCAATTTCTTTTTCTATTTCCAGCTGAGCTTTGAAGTGGACATTATACATGTTAATAATTTTGTAGAGCCAGTAAACTATACCCAATCCCAAAGTAACTATAGTTATGAAAACATATTTTTTTATCGGTATTGTCTGCGGCATGAACATTTTCTCTGTGAATGTGCTTGCAAGAATCATGTTTTGACGTTTTTCATGAATAATTAAGTCTCTGGACAGCAAATACGTTATTACGAATGCTGGAATTACTAGAATGATTGCGAAGGTCCAGGCTTTCGCATTCATCTCATTAAAGCTATCCAATGTTATGGGCAGTTCTTTTCCCTGCTTACTTAAGAAGCATTCAATTTGCTTTTCTAAATCAGCCTCTCGGCGGAAATGCTTGTTTCTACTGTCAATCAAGCGGTGGAACATAGGGAAAAAGGCTAAACCATACGTTGCTATCGACAACAAAAACCACATGGAGAACCATGTTTTTCTCTCTGTTTCGGTTCTTCTTAGCATTAGTGTTTCCATTCTATGCATCAATTTTACACTTGTAGGGTTCACAGCCAAAGTTTATAAATTCTTTCTTTCAGCATCTTACTAAAATGGGTAGCAATGAATTGCTGGTTTCAGTGGTTGTTCCCGTATTCAACGAAGAGTTGACGATAGGTAACGTGATTGAACGCTTAGCGGCAGTCATGCAAAAAACCGGTTTCAAATATGAAATAATCGTTGTAGATGACTGTTCAGTGGATAGTTCACTGGAAATTTCAAAAAACCATAGCGTCAGAGTTTTTTCATTAAAAGAGCATATGGGTAAGGGGTACGTTTTGAGAGCAGGCTTCGCGAAGGCAAAAGGTGAAATAGTAACTACGATAGATTCAGATGGGTCTCATCGTCCTGAGGAGCTACCTCGTTTGCTGACTCCAATATTGCAGGGAAAGGCGGATCTTGTTATCGGCTCCAGATATTTGGGTCAAAAACCAGTGGTAGCCAAGAAACTAAACGTTGTTGGTGTTCGTCTTTTTAATTTCTTAATTAAGATTTTAACAAGAACAGACGTCTCTGATTCTCAATCGGGTTTTCGCGTGATGAAATCTGTGGTTTTGAGGAGTATGCGTTTGAAGTCGGGTGGGTATGAAATTGAATCTGAGATGCTGGTAAAGACTGCCCGACATGGTTTCAGGGTCATAGAGCTCCCAATAAGTTTCGAGCAGCGAACTTACGGAACATCCCGCTTGGATCCCCTGGTTGACGGTTTTAAGATTCTTCTGTCGATAGCGTTGGCATACATAAAGGGTGGTTGAAAATAGTAGTTGTTGCGTCTCCTCCCAAAGTTACTATCCTCGTGGCTACGTTCAATAGCGAACTAACAATAGATGAGTGTTTGAAGGCGATTTTTGAACTAAATTATCCTAAAGAGTTTTTGGAAATAGTTGTCGTCGATGGTTGCTCAAAGGATGCGACTTTGGAAATAGCCCAGAAATATCCCGTAAGAATAGTTTCTGAACCTCTTTCCGCTCCAGCTGCCTATAACTATGCAATGAAAATTGTAGGCAGTGATGTTTTAGGATTCGTCGATTCGGACGCCAAAGTAGAGAATGAGTGGCTGAACAAGCTTTTGATGCATTTGGATGACCCGCAAGTGGCGGGGGCAAGTGGTGGCATCGAAACATGGAATACGGAAAACGTTTGGGCTAGAAGCATCGGTTACGACTTGAAAAGCAGATATGCTCGGCTTAAGAAGCATGTTGTACGCGTGGCGACTATGAATCTTGTGCTGAAAAAGAGGGTCATAGAAGAGGTTGGCGGTTTTGACGAGAATTTGCCGTCTCAATATGATACTGACTTGGGTTTTAGAATAACCAGTAGAGGCTACAAGATACTTTTTGAACCTAATGCCAAGTGTTACCATTTTAACAGGTCAACGGTGAGCGGTTATTTTCGTCAGCAGTTGCAGTATGGCAAAAACACTGCTAAACTCTATTTGAAGCATAGTGATTTGGCTAAAGGAGACGAAATCACCGATTTCGGCATGAACATTCAACCTTTTTTGATACTTACTGTAATAACGTTTTTCCTTTTCGGGTTGCTCGAACCACTGAGACAGCTATGGTTCGTTTCAGCTTCTATTCTGTTGCTTATGTTTGTTTATTACGTTTTTTCCGCGGCTAGGCTTTCCGTTAGATTCAAGGATGCTATCGCCATGTTAATGGTTTTGCTTTATTTTGTAAGGGCTCTTGCATGGTTTACTGGCGCCGTTATTACAACAGCTAGGCTTCTGGAGGGCGGGAGAAGGTAGGTAACATGGTTAAAGTTTGCTTTTTATCTCCCGAGTACCTGCCTCTTGCAGGCGGTACAGGCGCCTACGTCTATTACTTATCTAATGAACTCATGAAACTTGGCAATTTAGCTTCCATCGTGACAGGCTACAATGAAAGCAGAGACGTGAGAATCAACGAACAACACCAAATCTTCTTCATAAAGTCCATTAAGGCTCCTGTCATCAAATCATTCCTTTTCGCAGCGGCCGCGTCCAGAAAATTGAACCAGCTTCGCAATAGTTTCCCCGTGGATATCACTCACGTCAATCTTCCGCTAGTTCCAAGTTTTGCGGTCCCAAATGGCTTCGGAAAAACGTTGGTATCCACTGTTCACTCGACGTGGAAAGGCGAGGCAGAAGCGATTAAGGATGAACCTTATGGTAGGCTCAATTCAAACGAGAAATTTATGGTGAGCTTCAATTGGCTTCTGCGGTTTTTCGAGGAGAGAATGTTGGAGCGTTCGAACATGATAATTGCGGTGAGTGACTTCACCAGGCGGGAGCTTCTACAGTACTATAAGGTGAAAGAAGCCAAGATACGCGTTATCCACAACGGAGTTGACGTGGACAAATTCAAGCCCGCAGCCGACAAGCTCAAAGCAAAAAAAGAGTTGGGTTTCAACCCTGAAGACAAAGCGATACTTTCTGTTGGCCGTTTGTACGCTCGTAAAGGCTTGTTCACCCTAATCGAAAGCATGGCACTGGTCACGAGAAAGTTCAAGAATGCCAAGTTCATAATCGCAGGGAAAGGCTTAAGCAACGAGATGAAAAAACTGGTGAATTACGCCACGAAAATAGGAGTTAAAGACAAAATCGTTTTCACAGGATATTTCCCTGACAAAAAATTGCCCAAACTTTACCAAGCAGCAGACATTTTCGCTTTTTCCACATTCTACGAGAACCTTCCCTTCGCAGTGCTGGAGGCGCTGTCAACCGCGTTGCCTGTTGTGACAACAACCGTGGGTGGGATTCCTGAAATGATCGACAGTGGGAAAAACGGGTTTTTGGTTCAGCCTTCAAATTCCAGGGAATTAGCCGACAGAATATTGTATTTTCTTGAGCATCCGGCGGCAGCTTCTGAGATGGGACTTCTAGCGCGCAAAATCATTGAGAAACACTTTGACTGGCGACTTATCGTCAAGAAAGTTGTTAAGGTTTACAATGAAGTGTTAGGCTAGCTTGTTTCTAAGGGTCTTCCTCTGTACGCTATAGTTGCTTTTTGCAAAAGCTTCACAAAGTCCAGTGAACAGAAAATTGCTTTCGTTAAAAACTCGTGCTTGTAAATCAGCATTTGCAATTTCACGGGCAAGTCTATTCTTGGTCGCTCAAAATTCCGCGCTACTTCATTAACCTGCAAACCCTGCACGGTTATCGCGTCATCCTGCAGACTGGTTTTTCTAGTTATGTATTCTAAATAGCTGATTTCTTCGATTTTTAAACCCATGATTTTTGAAGCGATTACATCGGTGGCTAACGCGCAGTTGCTAGTTAGGATTAGGTCCATTTTGACAGGGGTCCCTTTAGTTGGACCGTTTCCCTCTATCGCTACTCTCGCGTCCATCACTGTAAGTTGCGGATTAAGAAAAGTGTAGAGTTGGTAAAATACTTCGCCAAGGTAAGGATGCAAGTAAATGCGCCTGTTGCTGGGCACGCAGCCGAAGAGGTTTTTTATGGCTCCACTGTACATGGCGAACTCGTGGGTTTTCATTAGTGCCATGTCGACTACAGCGTCTGCGTCAAGTACGGTTTTGGGCAGAAAAAGCTCCTTCACAGGGCTATGTCTACCTTGGAATTTTATTTTAACAACTTTGTCCTCTGAAAGATTAATCACCGTGCCGCCTGCTTTCTTCACAGCAGCTTCGATACCGGTCTTCTCGAAAGCCCCTCGGCATGGATAATTGAACCCGTTCGACTCACCAATTATCACATTGCTATTCTCATCCCGCAGGAGACCAACGAGCTCGCTGATTAGTGCGGGGTTTGTCACCACTCCAGGTAAATATTCAGGGTGACTCATGTTTGGTTTCACAAAAATCGTCTGCTTCCCGCATAAGCCTGAGTTTTTTACTGCTTCCTTTAGGATTTCGGGCGTGTTTTCTTTGGCTTTGTAGATTTTCACTGTTTTCTGTTGCATTTCATGCACCCTTCACATCCTTCGCTAATATGCAGCCTACGTCGGAAGCCATTATATCTTTCTTGTAGGCGCTTGCTCTAGCTCGACATCCTCCACATATGTACTTGTAATCGCATTTTCCGCAGGCGCCTTTCAGGTTGTCTCTACTCCGCAGGGCGTTGAAGAGTTTAGAGTTCAGCCATAGGTCTCTGAACTTTTCCTTCTTGAGATTTCCAACGTTTATTGGTAGAAAAACGCACGGGTGGACGTCTCCCTGAGGTGACAGTGAACAATAAAGTCTGCCAGCGCCACATCCGCCTATAAAGTCAGCCAGCGGCACCGCTTTCTTGCTTACTTTCACGGTTTGCATGTGTGCCATGGACATTGTGGCTTCGTTTCCGGGTCCTTGGCACTGCAGGGCTACGCGGGCTAGCTGTGGCGCCGTGGTTAATATGGTGACTTTGTAGCCTTTCGACATTCTATCCAGTAAGTAGAGCATAAGTTTCTCTCTTTCTTCCGGCGACAAGTCTTGGTCGTAAAGCTCTTTTCCGCGTCCCGTGGGAATGAAGTTGAAGTACGTGAATCTTTCTGCGCCAATTTCCGCCGCTAGATCCAAGATACCAGGCATCTCTGCTAGGTTGCTTTTGGTGGCTGTGGTCGCTATGCACGCACATAGGTCCGCTTCAACACAGTTCTTTAATCCTTCTACTGCTTTGTTGAATGCGTTTGGGACTCCCCTGAACGAGTCATGAGTTTCTGCTGTGGAGCCGTCGATGCTTACCTCCACGTAGTTGATTTTGGCTTGTTTGAGTTTCCTCACGTTTTCTTTGGTAAGTAGCGTGCCGTTGGTGGCTACTGAAACGTATAATCCACGTTTTGCTGCGTGGCTTGCAACCTCAAAAAAGTCGTCTCTGCTTAATGGTTCTCCTCCTGAGAAGGCTAGGGCGATGACTCCGAAATCCGCAAGCTGGTTCACTACTTCAAGCGCTTCTTTTGCGGTGAGTTCCGTTTCATGTGTTGTACCTGAGTTTGAGTAGCAGTGCTTGCAACTTAGGTTGCATTTATGCGTGAAATCCCAAACCACTAGGAACGGCGCGTAAATTCTCAGCGGCTTCTGTATTCCGAAATAGCTAAAACTCTTAGTCAAGTTGATTATGGCTCTCCTCGCGTAAGGATCCGCCAAAAGCTTTTCCACTTTCTCCCTTTTCAGCGAAAGACTTCGCCTGAGGAAATCTATCCAAAACGCTATTATCTGCGAATAGAAGCCGCCGCACTTGCACTTCTTGTTCGTGTTTCCAACGTAAGCATCTAGTGCGGCTTCAAGAATTGTTCTGTTGCATGCACCGCATTTTTTCAGGGATAACTTTAGCATTTTCTTTGTAGTGGGCAAGTTGATTACAGCGTTCCAGAAGCTGTCATGGCTAAGCAAGCTCATCGGTTTTCCCTTGACGCGGCAACTTTTGTACTAGATTGGATGCGCCACGGTGTTAAAGATTTCTCTAAAAGGTCAATTCAAACTGCCTGCCTCAGAAAGCTGTCATTGAATGCAAAAGCTAAATCTTTGGAATCATCTTGCAATTCATAAAAGACAGGTATTGCAATTTAGCTCGTAGTCAAGAGACAGGTCTAGGATGAACAGGTAACTGTTTGGGTTTGGGGATTAAATTTTAGTGCACCACAATCGTTTCACATCTTAAGAAATGCTGTGAGAAAAGGCACTGCATGATAATGCGTGGAAAATGCATCTTTCTAGATGGCATCTAAGGCTCTGCCCAGCATTTTATGGCGTTCAGAGGGTGGAAAAAGAGCTATTTTGAGCGGTGAGTAGGGCATTTGTTTTTGGGAGTTGAGTGGAGGTAATGCTTAATAATATGACACGCGTCATATTTAACGTGTATAAAACCACTCTGAAAGGAATTTTATGAAAAAGAAGAACTTTCAAACATGTTTGTTGCTTGCAATATTCGGATTAATGCTTTCGCTAGCATCATCAACTCTCAGCCTTGCCTATACGGAGACGGCATTGGAAATAATAGGAGAGGTTAATTATCCGATTAGCCTAACTCTGGAAGAGCTTATTGCAATGCCACAAACCACCGTAAACGCCCCTCTCTATTGCTACGGTGAACTCGTAACGAGTGGCGACTGGACTGGAGTACAACTCAGCTTTCTACTCGAAATGGTTGAATACAACGAGAACGCCCAATCTATCCAGTTTGACGCTGAAGATGGATACTCAATCACTATCCTAATAATAGAAGCTTTGAGAGAAGATGTCATCATAGCCTACGAGAAAGATGGCCAGCCTGAAACACTGCGCCTAGTGATTCCTGGAGCAAACGGAAACCTCTGGATAAGCATGATTAATCGCTTAACACTAATCAAAGATGCCATTGCAACAGAGCAAGCTCCATTCAAACCAACAGAACTCGTAAAACCTTCACCCACGCCTCAACAATCTGCAACCCCACAGCCAACACCTTCCCCACAGCCAACACCTTCCCCACTGCCAACACCTAACCCGCAGTCAATCCCATCACCTTCGACTTCATCATCCACAGCAACACAGGAAAAAGTAAAAGCGCCTTCTCTAGAATGGGTGACGGTGGCAACTGCTGGATTGGTTTTAGCTCTTGGCTGCGCAAGTCTTCTGTTCTACTTCAAGAAACGCCACCACTGAGCAAGATATGATGTTCAGTTTCTTTTTTCTACTATTCAATAGTACTATATGACGACCTTTAATCATACTTTGCAGACATAGCCAATTATGAACGGACTCAGTCAAGAAACTTTGACTAACGCTGATTTTTTCTTTGTCAAGAAATCTTGACTAAAAACCTTTTCTGCTGGCTTGTTTAGTCAAGAAACCTTGATAAAAACGCTTTAATCGCCAGATAAACTCATATCCGCATCGATGAGAAATGAAAGCCTTCACTGCTTTAGTTCTAGCAACCATTATGGTTACTGTTTTAATCAGTGCTTCACCTGCTCTGGCTTTTGACGAGCCTTTGGTAGGTGTCAAAGAGGGTGATTGGATTGAGTACAACGTTAGTGTAACTGGTACGGGTGCTATGCCGCCGACACACGACGTTAGATGGTTTAAAATAGAGGTTTTGCCGATTCAGGGTGCAGCGTTCTCGGTGAATCTTACTTCTAAATATGTTAATGGTACATTAGGAAGTGATATTTGGGAGTTTAACTTCACTGAAGGGAATGTTGGAGGGTGGATAATTATTCCTTCGAGTCTTAGTCCAGGAGATACATTTTATGATTCTTGGACATTTTTTGATACCCAAAAACCCGTTAATGTAACTATTGAAAGTGAAGAGCAAAAAACAGTGTTAGGGGCAACCCGAACGGTAACATACGGAAACGATTGGTTCAGGCACAAGGAATGGGATAAAGCTACTGGCGTGTTTGTTAGAACTGTGGAAGTTTATAAAAACGTTACAAATAGAGCTGGTTGGTACATTGAGGACTTAACTGTTACTGTAACAGCAACTGCCACAAACATGTGGAGCCCTGACCTTATTCTGGGGCTAAATCAGCCGGTGTTCTATGGGCTACTTGCAGTAATTGTAGGGCTAGCAGTATCGATATTGTCTTTGGCAATAGTTGTTGCACGAAGAAAAAAGATGAAAATGCCCGCTTTGCTACGCCCTTCGCAAGGAAAGATCGCGGTACTTACCATCATTATGGTTATTCTATTTGAGATTGGATCCATTTTCTTCTTCCCTTTTTATGAAGTTGGTTTGAGTTTCGCTGAGATTAATCTTATCATGCAGACTATTTGGACGGCTTTGGTCTTAGTGAGCATGTGGGTCAGAATAAAAGGCAATTATTTTGTGCACGAAATTACCATGCTAATTGTAATGTGCGCATGGTGGGTTGGTTTTTCTGCGGTATTGTTCATGAATCCTTTCAGCAGTTCCACAGATGTATTCTCGAGTACGCTTTTGCGTTTAGTTATGAACAGCTTGCATGCCATTTTTTCAATTCCAGCACTAATCTTTGGGACATGGCTTGTTGCACTTTGGCGTCCTGGGTCAAAATCATTTGCAACTAAGAGCAGAAGGATAGCACAATTAACAACAGTTTTTTGGATCCCGTCATATGTTGTGGGTGTTTTGGATTTTATAGTTCTTCACACCACTTTTTTTGGATAAACAATAAGCCTTTCCTTGACAACAGGAATAATTCTTTTTACGTGTAAACACATTGCAGGTTTTCAGAAGTACATATATTTTTTGCAGAATTTCCAGAAAAAACTTGCTTCCATTCAGACGCAACGGTCTTTACCGAAGCTGATCCTTTTTTAGTCGTGCCTTTCGCTTTGCTTCTGTTGATTCAATGATTGAAATAGGTACTAGTTGCTGTTCTGCTTCAAGAAACGCAAAAAATAAACAACGAATGTTTGTTCACTTTCGCTTGGTCAAAACTTTCTGATGCAACAAATTCGAACATGGTTCTACTCTAAAGTCCTACCCATTCATAAGTAGGTATAAGGGAAAGTTTGAGCTACCTATTATCTTGTTTCTGCATAATCTTCTCAGATATTTCTAGGTCTTTGAGCGTATTAATGTTCAAGAGAACTTCTGTTTCCTCCGTTATCATGGCGCTTGTCTCGATTTTTCGCTTTTCATGAACCTTCGTGCCATTCACGATGTTAACTCCGGAAACCGCGTACCACACGCCCTTGTACTCGTCCGTGGAAGAAACAGATAGCCCCAACTCTTCACGTTTTTCTATCGGAACAAAAACTGCCAAGAAATCTTTTCCAGAAACCTCAAAAGCGTTTATCACTTTGTCTAAGAAATGTCCGGTTACAGCTGGCAAATCGGCGGGAATTGTCAACACCGGACCAGACAATCTCGCATCGCGAACAGCCTGCTTCAAATCATCATGATAACCCTTTGCATCAGTTCGCAAAACCTGTAATCCTTTGTTTCTGCAATGCTTTTCTGTTTCACCAGTGTTCTTACTCGTCACCACATAAAACTCTGAAACCTTTTCAGCCGTAGCAACAGAGTCCACAACCCAGTCAATCAACGGCTTGCCCAGAAAAGGCAATAGTGGCTTCTCAACTGGTAATCCCATTCTTTTGCCTTTTCCGCCAGCCATTATCAACGCAGGAACCTTCATATCAGCAATACACCCACTATAAACTCTAAAGCCACCACCCATATCCTAGTAGCTCCAACAAACCGACTATAAAGAGGAAATGGAAAAGATCTATGGCCGGAATCACCGCAAAATCTTTAGCTTTTCCCAACGGAATTGTATGGAGGAAAACCATTAAATCCCTAAAAGTTTTTATAGCCTTCATCTTCGAACATATAGCCTAACTCTACCAAATAAGGATATAGACTTTGTCGTGAATTTCATGGATCAACTCAACGGAAAGCGAATAATGGTTACTGGTGGCGCAGGCTTCATAGGCTTCCACCTGTGTAAAAAACTGGCAAATCTAACCAGCAAACTAACCATATACGACAACTTATCAAGCGGGAAATTGGAAAACGTAAAGCACTTGCCAAAAGTCCACTTCGTAAAAGCAGACATCCTCAACCTCAAAAAACTTTACTCCCAAGAAAAAGCTGACATCATCTACCATCTAGCCGCTCAAGTCGTAGTTCCTTATTCCATGGAAAACCCTACAGAAGACTTCGAAACAAACGCGCGAGGAACGCTAAACGTCCTAGAAAAAGCACGCAAAGACGACGCAAGAATCGTTTTCGCCTCAAGCGCCGCAGTTTACGGCAACACTGCCAAACTCCCCACACCAGAAGAATACGGTTTCAACCCAGCCTCCTGTTACGGATTATCCAAAGTAGTCGGCGAACAATATTGCAACATGTACTCAAAACAGTACGGCTTAGACATAACCATCCTAAGGTTCGCCAACGTTTACGGACCAAGATGCCATGGAGTCATCGAAGATTTCCTAGAGAAAATCAGTAGAAACCCCGAAAAACTGGAAATCATCGGGACTGGGTTGCAGTCTCGCGATTTCGTTCATATCTCTGACGTTGTGGAAGCTTTAACACTGGCTGCTGTAAATGAGGTTGCGATCGGAGAAACTTACAACATCGGATTCGGCAAAACAACCAAAATAATAGACCTGGCCAAAATAATTTTGGAAATCATAGGTTTATCTGGCAAAACCGTTATAACTACAACTAACGTTCCTTGGCACGGCGACATAAAGACCATCTGGTTTGACATAGCCAAAGTGAAAAAAGACCTGAAATGGTATCCTAGAATAAACCTTGAAGATAACCTGAAAAAACTCATTTTAGAGAGGAAAATGATAGAATGACAATAACGCCCACCAGAGGACTAATCGCGCTCCTACGACTTCCATATTGGATGATGACTGGTGGCTTAGCACTTCTCACGTCTTTTGCTATAACAAAAGGCGCCCTAAACTTGGACATTGCATTGCTGACGTTCCTTTCCATGGCGTTTGTAACTTCAGCCGGCTTCTCCCTTAACGACTACTTCGACAGAGAAAGCGACGCTGTGATCAAACCGAAACGCCCCATACCTTCGGGGGCATTGTCACTGAAGCAGGTTGTAGTCATTTCGATTCTCCTGTTCGTTGTGGGTTTGAGCCTTGCGGCTTTGATAAATATGCTAAGCCTCATAATTCTGCTAATCGACTCCATATTACTCGTAGTATACTCAGCGTTAATAAAACGTAAATCAGGTTTTGTCGCAAACATTCTCGTTGGCATCTTAACCGGAACAGCCTTCCTTTACGGCGAAGCAGTAACCTTAGGACTCACCATCATTAGTCCCACATCATTAACTCTTGCTTCCTTGAGCTTGTATCCTATTGCATGCGGAACAATCGGCGGCAACATTCTACGAGACGTCCTAAGCCTCGAAGGCGATTCAAAAGTTGGGTACCCAACGCTTCCCCAGAAAATCGGCAACACTAACTCAGTAAAGACAGCTGCAGTCTTCTTCACCGCAACAGGTTTGCTCTCTCCTCTTCCCTACATTCTGAATCAATTCACACTATACTACTTGCCTCTCATAATGGTCTGGAGTATTCTTCTTATCTACTCCTCAATTCGCCTCATCACATCCGCTTCGTCAATTCAAAATGTGCGAAAATACGAACGCCTAATCACAATGTCCATGATTCTTCTTCCTATGTCGCTGATACTCGAGGCAATATCTCCGATATTTGGTGGTCTCCTGTGAAGAAGACAAAAAGTATCTGTCCAGTATGCCAGAAGAAAATAGATGCGGAACTGAACGAGTTAGACGGCAAAATTACGATTACTAAGACCTGTAGGGAACATGGAACTTTTTCAGCTACTCACTGGGAGAGCTCAAAAGTATTTAATTTCGCTGAGAAATTCGATTACTTCAAATATTTTGGAGACGCAGCTTCTCCAAAGAATCCTGAAGGGTGCCCATACATCTGCGGATTCTGCAAAAATCATGTTTCAAGCACCGTAATAGGCGTCATTGACGTTACAAAACGGTGCGATTTGAAGTGTACTATATGCTTCTCCACTTTTCCTGAACATGAAGTCAATTATGAACCTAGTAAAGACAAAATCTTGCAAATGTTAAAGTTCTTGAGCAAGCGCAATCCTAAGCCACCAGCTCTCTTGTTTTCTGGAGGAGAACCTTTAGAACGCGAAGATATGCCCGAAATCATAGGTGCTGCGCACAAACTGCGGTTTATGACTATCTTGGCAACCAACGGTGTTAAATTGGCTGAATCCCCAGAACTTGCTATAAAACTGAAGAAGAACGGCTTAAATATAGTCTATCTGCAATTTGACAGTTTCCACGACGAATTCTACGAAAAAATACGCGGGAAAAAACTGCTGAAAACCAAAATGAAAGCCATAGAAAATTGTCGCAAGCACGATATGGAAATAATACTTGTTAATACTTTGATGCGCGGACTCAACGATCAAGAAGTTGGAGATATGATAAGGTTTGCAGCGCAGAACTCACACATAATAAGAGGCGTAATTTTCCAGCCAATCGCATTCACAGGGCGGGCAACCACTAATGCCTTTAGAGAAGAATGGCGAGATTGGCGTTTTGCAGAGGAAGTTGAAAATCAAAGCAACGGCGAGATACAAACCACCGACCTTTTTCCCCTTTCCGTTATGACTTCACCAATAATGGTGATGAGCAGATTTATGAAAAAACCGTGGCCTCTGTTTTCTTGCAGTCCTCAGTGCGGTCTTGTAAACTGGATTTATGTATCAAAAAGCGGCAAGGTTATTCCAATTAACCACTTCGTTAATTTTGAGAGATTCTTCCGTAGCCTTGAGAAAACGGCCAAATCTGTGGAGTCCAAAGGGCGATTTTCTCTTCTTTCATCGCTGTTTTTAGCTTCCATGCAATCTTTAAACTGGCTTCTAGTAGCTAAAGAAATAGGTATTTTCACTCTGATGAAAACCATTTTCAAGATGCACATGTCTCCTTCTTATCAATCACTTGCCAACTTGCGGCGGAGAATTTTCCTTCTTGGATCCATGGCTTTCATGGACCACTACTCCTTCGACGTGAATCGAGTTAGAAGATGCGTGGTGCACTATGTTACTCCAGACTTGAAAATCATACCTTTCTGCGCATATAACAACGTCCACAGAATAGAGACTGAAATGGAATATGTTGCACGACAGCACACAAAATAGTGCTTTAGGCTTTATCTACAGCCTCTATGTTTAAAACACAGTAGTCGTGAGAGAAGTCAAGCGTGCCTGTCTCATTATAAATCCAAAGCTCAAATATAACAGAGTAGCTTCCTGGTTCATTTATAGAAACTTCCGCTAAAGTTTCCCATGCCTCTCCAGGTTCTATGGTTTGCGCGTAACTGTTTTTCACTTCTGTTTCAACTGGAAATGAGGGAATCATATCAGCAATCACTTTTTGAAAAACTTCACAAGATTGCCTTATACCCATGTGATTTTCAACTATAATCCACACGTTAAACGTATTATTTTCGTTTACGACCAGAAGTTCAGGATAATTGATCGCCTTTTTCTGTGGGTAATCAAGCATATAAATGGTAAAAAATCCTTCTGGAGGAGATATTGAAATGAGATAATATCCTACCACTAAACTAAGAACAACTATAAGCGCAAATGAAACGGCTATCCTATATCCTCTATTGTTGATTAGTCTCGAATTTTTTCCTTGTTTACTATTTGTTTCTGAATTTATTTTCACTTTAAAAATCCCTTAGCCATGGTGGTAAATATCTCAATCCCTGATTTTATTCTTCGCATTTTCGGTCTTCCATATTTTCTTGCTCTATAAGCTGATGGAACTTCAACCATTTTGAAGCCTTTTTTTGCGAACTGCACCAGCATTTCGGTTGCAAAAGCCATGTCGTCCTCATATAACTCAACTTTTTCGAGCGCGGAACGGGATATCGCCCTAAAACCAGATTGCGTGTCGCTAAGAAACTGGCTGTAAAAGAAGTCGAAACAAAACGTTATTATTTTATTGGCAACAAAATTCATGAATCCCATAGCTTTTCTCAAATCATACATTCGCGTTGCTTGACACAATTCTGCATCATTTTTTATCAGAGTGTCAAGTAAAAGGTTGATGTGTTTTACTTCGTAGGTTCCATCACCATCAACCATAACTACAATCTCGCCTTTTGCATTTTTAAATCCCGTTCTAAGAGCGAGACCGTAACCACGCCTTGGCTCTATAATGAGTCTGCAAAAATTTGTATCTTTAACGATTTCTTGCGTCCCATCTGTCGAATTTCCATCTACAATGATTATTTCTTTGGGATAAGCTAATTGCTTATGGATAGTGGTTACTGTTTCAAGAATGTTCCCTGCTTCGTTAAGTGTTGGAATTACCACCGAAACCATTTCTACCTTTGATATCATTGCTTTATAACTCTCGAGTTGTGAAAGCTATATAGTTTCTAACATCTTGTTAAATAAGCTCTTCGTATATTATGCCAAGTTTTTCCACGTTATTGTCCCAACTGTACTTTTGCTCCATCATCGTCCGCAGGCTCTTTTTAAGTACTGACAAATCCTTGCGAGAAAACTCCAATATCGCTGCCGCAAGAGAATCAGGCGAGTTAGGCGGTACAAGTTTTCCATAATCTTCACTCATAACTTCTGACGTGCCTCCAACGTTTGTGGCCATCACTGGCAATCCGCAAGCCATGGCTTCAAGCGCAACCAAAGGCAAGCCTTCTCCAGACTTGGAAGGCAAAGCAAACAAGTCTGCCACGTTGTAGTAAAACGGCAATTCTTTGTCTGAAACAAAACCAGTAAGCCTGAAATTCCTCTTTAGCCCTAACTGCACTATTCTTTCCTTAACTTCCTCAAAATCTGGTCCTTTACCTACCACAACAAAGACTAAATTCGAGTTGTTTTTAACAGCAATTTCTGCGCTTTCTAATAACGTGTCAATCCCGTTCTTGTAGACAAGGCGCCTCACCGTCAGCACCACGCACGCGTCTTTGGAGATGCCAAGCTTTTTCCTCATTTTATATTTTACTTCAGATAACGGCTTGAAACGGTTTAGGTCAACACCGTTGTGAAGCACTTCAATTTTTTCAGGTTCTGCCCCCAAACTTAGAACGTAATTTTTTGTTGCTTTGCTAACAACAATTATTTTGTCTGCTTCCTTAAGCACTTGCTTTCCAATTGCTAGGTCGTTCAGTTTTTCTACGGTGTCCCAAATATTGTTGTATTCTATGAAAGTGTTGTGCTGAGTGAGCACCAAAGGCTTCGAATATCTCTTAGCAATTTTGGCAGCAAGAAACGATGATAGATACGGATGACCATGGACATGTATGAGATCGTTGGATTTGACTGCTTCCAAAAAGGTTTTGAGACTGCTTACGTGCGGAATGGCGTACGGAATTCCCAGTCTAAATCCAATGTTAATCGCATCGTAGCATTGGACTCTTATTCTGTCAAAAATGTAATTTTTGGTCGTGTAGTTTCGATGTGTTAAAACCATAGTTTCAAACTTATTCCGCATCAACCGTTTGCACTGTTCATAAACCACTCTTTCTATGCCGCCGACATGAGGCAGAAAAGTATGCGTAACAACGCACAACTTTGTTTGAACCATGATGCTCCAACTGCTTAAATCTCCTCAATCAGCAAACTATTATAATCTTATGGTTTTTGCTTTTCCCGGTTGAGGGCAGAGCTTTTATATGCTACGCTTAGATGTCCTATCAATCTGCTAGCTCCATCAGCAAGCTCTGTCGGAGGAAGAAAAAATGGACTTAATAATTGGAGGCGGAAAATTTGGGTGCTACGCAATAGAGTATTTGCGACAGCAGAAAAAAGCGTTTTTAGTTGTGGATACAGACCCGAAATGCCTCGCAGTTAAACGGTTTAAATTAAAAACCTCTGAATCCCCTATCTCAGAAGGAGAGGGTTACGTTTGTGGTGGACTTCCAGATGTGTTAGAGTTAATAGATGAACTTAAGCCTGAATACTTGTTTCCAACAGCTCCTGTCCACTTGGCGGCAGATTTGGCTAAAACCAAGTTTGAGCTTGTGCCGTGGGGCGAGGCAATAGCCTCAATTCTTCCCAATTTGCCAGAAGTGGTTGTCCTAGAAGCGGGAAGCGAAAGACTTGTTGTGAGTTACAACAAGTATCACAACTGCATAGAAAGATGCTCAATGCCTGACATTTGCCCCTCTTCGGGAGTTGAGAAGCCCTGCACAATGATCTCGCTAATGCGCTTCGCCAGTCCTGAGGCGTTTATACTGATTAGTTATTCGATGACACCGGGAATGGGCGCCCTAAAGGGCGATGAACTTGTAGAATTTTTTAATTGGGCAAAGACGAAGGAAAAGTTTATTGTTGCTACAGCTTGCGATTGTCATGGCGTTTTTTCAGCGTTTCAAAAACATGATAAAGCTGAAGCTTGATTCATTTCGCGTTCCGAAAGGCGCGAGTGTATACATTTGACGAAACGCCTGCGACTAATCCACCTATGGCGTCATTCGTGATTGGCCCAAGTTTATTCAAGATTCCGGGTTTGGCTTGGTCAAAACGTGTGAATTCAAAAATTCCTTTTACCCCTCCGAGGTAGTTTGCTATAGCCAATCCCAGTAGCTCATCAGCTATAAGTCCTGGGCGACCCATGAATCTCTCTTGAGATAGTCCTGGGATTAAGCCATTTTCAGCGTCTTCTTGGGCGCGGAAGCATGCGACTTCCAGAGTGGAAACATTTACATCTGATAGAGCATCTAGAAATTCTTCACGGAACATTTCAGTTGCTTTTTCCTCGGTTTCTAGGCCAGGGTGAGGAACAAAAAGCTCAAGTGCCGTATTTACTAGGTCTTTCAATGTTATGCCTTTTCTTTCTAGATAATCCAGTAATGGGGGTTTCTGAGAGTCCATTTTCATCAGTATCTTGTCTTATAATAGCGTTTGTTTTAAGCGTTGTGTGCTTTCTCCCAAAAGTTTAATAAGGTTGTATGGATAAACCATCCAGATAAAAAAAGAGGTGACAAGATGAACACGAAATACGTAATTGCGACTGTTGTCACAATTGCTCTAATTGCTGCTGCAGCTTTCATCTATGTTTATTTTTCAGGACAGACTGCCCGTGAACTTGAGACTTTACATAATTTAGTGGATGACACTGGATACCCCACAAGTTTGGACGCTATTCCTAACAGGATTATTTCAATGGCACCAAGCACGACCGAAATTGTATTCGCGTTAGGTTTAGACGACAAAGTTGTGGCTGTTAGTAACTATTGTGACTATCCGTACAATTTTTCCGCTTGGATCGCTGAAGGCAAAATAGCGAGTATAGGCGACTTCTCAGATCCCAATATGGAAGCAATTGCTACTCTTGCCCCTGACCTAATTCTTGCCACTGGAGGAGTTCAAGCTCCAACAATTGAAACTTTGCGCGACTTAGGCCACAAAGTTTTGGTATTGGACCCATCCGACATTAACGGGGTATTGAAAGACATAGAACTAGTAGGTAACGCTACTGGCAAAACTCAGGAGGCAGCGACTTTAATTGAAGATATCAGCAACAGAATTAATGATGTAGTTGATACGGTGGCTAATGCGGAGTCAACACCTAAAGTTTATTATGAGGTGTGGTATGATCCCACTTCATTATGGACTGCAGGTTCAAAAGCTTGGCAAAACGAACTCATCGAAAAAGCTGGTGGAGTTAACATTTTCGCTGACCAAGATCTGGACTATTTCCAGTCAAGTGCTGAAGCAGTTGTTGAGAGAAACCCTGATATAATATTGCTACCTGCAGAAGGTATGGGTTTTGGGGTACCATTCTGGGGAAGTCTTGATGATGTTAAAGGAAGACCTGGTTGGGAAACTGTTGGCGCGATTCAACATGACGGTCTGGTTGAAGTTGATTCTAACACTATCGCTAGAGCTGGACCAAGAGTTGCAGATATTATAGAGGATTTAGCTGAAGCCTTTCATCCAGAACTCTTTTAAACAGCCTTCTCTTTTTTTGTGTGAATATCATGTGTACTGATGAAACTGAAAGCACATATTTCCAACGTGCTTCACGATGGAAATTTATTGTTATCGTGTTGATAGCAGCATTAGTCGCAATAATTATAGTTTCCTTGAATGTGGGTTACGCTCCGATTTCATTTGCAGACATTCTTAAAATACTCGGCAAGCAGATTCCCATTTTGAATGGTTACGTTGATTCGTCGCTAGCGACACTATCTCCGGTTGAACTCAGAGAATTTCAAGCACATGCAGGAATTATTCTTCAAATGCGATTACCTAGGATTATTGCCGGTGTTATGGTCGGTGCAGGCTTAGCCGCGTCAGGAGTTGTGTATCAAGGCGTTTTCAGGAACCCGATGGCTGATTCATATGTATTAGGTGTCTCTGCAGGGGCAGCGTGTGGAGCTTCATTCTCGATATTATTCGGAACTGGTTTCTCATTTTTTGGCTTACGGCTTGTCCAAGTAGCCGCTTTCATAGGCGCCTTATTTGCCATGTTTTTGGTTTATAATATCTCTAGGGTTGGCTCAAGAGTTCCAGTGACAACATTATTGCTATGTGGAATAGCTGTTAACTTTTTTCTATATTCAATTGTGGCTCTTTTGGAAGTAATCGCTGGCGATGAACTTCATGCAATAGTGTTTTGGCTAATTGGCGGTTTTTCAAACGTGAAATGGTCAGACATATGGGCAGTGTTCCCATTCATAATGATCGGTATTGCTATATCCTATTTTTATACTCGCCCCCTGAATCTGCTTGCTATAGGTGAAGAAACAGCTCAACATTTGGGGTTAAATGTCGAGCGAGTGAAACAGATACTTTTAGTTCTTGCTTCTCTGGTGACGGCGGCAGCTGTTTCACTTAGTGGGCTTGTAGGTTTCGTTGGTTTGATGGTTCCTCATGTAACTAGGTTAATAGTTGGTCCAGACCATCGTATTCTATTTCCAGCTTCGACTATAATAGGTTCTATTTTCTTGGTTGTTTGCGACGCTCTAGCACGTGTTGTGGCTACGCCGTTTGCATCGACTCTAGAATTGCCTGTTGGAATAATAACAATGCTTTTCGGTGCGCCTTTCTTCATTTTGCTTTTCAGAAAGAAAAAAGAGAGTTATGCTTTGTGAGAGGTTGGTGGCAAGTATGGTATTATTGAATGTTGATGGTATTGAATGTCGATATGGATCTGTCAAAGTTTTGGAGAATGTTAGCCTTTCTGTAAAGGGAGGTGACTTCGTTGGGATACTTGGGCCTAACGGATCTGGAAAAACCACTCTTCTCAAGAGCATAAGCAGAACCCTCAAACCTCACAAAGGTACCATTTTGCTGAATAAAGACGATATATATTCACTAAAGACTGTAGATGTAGCAAAACAATTAGCCGTGGTACCGCAAGAAAGCAACATCGGATTCAGCTTTTCCGCGCTCGATGTTGTTATGATGGGACGGAACCCTCATATAACCCGCTTTCAAATGGAAGGGACCAAAGATTTGGCTATTGTACGTAAAGCTATGGTCGTGACCAACACTTGGCAATTCGCCGAGAGGCCTATTAACGAGCTTAGCGGTGGTGAGAAGCAGCGTGTGATAATTGCGCGTGCACTGGCTCAGGAACCCTCAATTCTATTGTTAGATGAGCCTCTTACTCATTTGGACATTATCAACCAGCTAGAAATAATGGACCTTGTGCAAGACCTTTGTATTAAAGAAAAATTGGTAGTTCTTGCTGTTTTTCACGATCTGAATTTGGCTGCACGCTACTGCACTTCAGCTGTAATGCTTAAGAAAGGCAAAATATGCGCGGCTGGAGATCTGTCTGAGGTTTTGACGAGTGAAAATATAAAGAATGTTTTTAATGTTAACGCTATAGTGCAAAAGCATTTGGTATCCAATTCAATCTTCGTTATCCCTTTATCGCCTCAGAAACCTCCCGCTGCTAAGAGATGTGCGGTTCACTTAATTTGTGGAGCTGGTACTGGTACTGCGTTGATGAAGATTCTTTTGGATGAAGGTTACAGCGTCACCGCAGGAGTTCTTAACGTTCTTGATACAGACTTTGAAACGGCGCAATTTTTGAAAATAGCCGTCACAACTGAGGCGCCGTTTTCTCCAATAACGGAAAAAACGCACACAGCTAATTTAAAGATGATAAGCGAAGCAAGCACTGTGGTGTTGACTTCTGTTCCTTTCGGTGATGGCAACCTGCAGAATTTGGAGGCTGCATTAGCAGCTGTGACGATGGGTATTCCCACTTTCGTCATTGAGGAAGTACCTATTGAAAGACGGGATTTTACTGGAGGAAAAGCAACTGCATTGCTTGAGGAGCTGAAAAGCAAAGGCGCTGAGTTTGTTAAGGATCAAAACGAGTTGCTGTCTCTGCTTAACGTATCTGTAGAAAAATTGAAAATAGCCAAGAAAGAAAGAGACAGAATTCTTGATCACCTGAAACCTGGAGAAGTATCTAAAAAAATAAAATAAGACGGTAAAGGAGAAAAAATTGTATGAATGTTGTTGTTTCGTGGAGCGGTGGCAAAGACAGCTGCTTTGCATGCCACAAAGCTATTCAAGAAGGGTATCAAGTTACTGATCTTCTAGTTATGATGTCCGACCATAGCGAATCAAATTTCCACATGATACGTTCTGATATTCTTGATGCACAATCGCAAGCTATAGGGATTCCGATACTGAAATGGACGACTACCTGCGATACCTTCGAGCAAGATTTCAAGAACGCATTACTTAAAATGAAAGCCAAGGGCGTTGAAGGTATTGTGACTGGAGACGTCTTCGACGTTGCCTTGCATGAGGCAGGATGGTTAGACCGCATCTGCAAAGAAGTAGGTCTAACACCTGTAAGGCCTCTATGGCATCGTGGCACACAAAAAATTCTAACAGAATTCATAAATGAAGGGTTCAAAGCAATCTTGGTCAGAGTAAAAAATGACGTGCTGGGAATTGAATGGCTAGGAAGAGAGATTAACAAGAAATTCTTTGACGATTTGATTAAGGTTGGAACCGTAGATCCTTGTGGCGAAAATGGTGAATTCCACACGCTTGTAATTGACGGACCACTATTCAAGAAGAAGCGAATTGTAATTCTTGAAAGCGAAAGGACAAGGTTAAACAGTCATGGTCGTTTAGTAATCAAACGTTTTGAGGTTAAACCTAAAGGGAGTTGATTGGGTAAATGAAAAAAGTCTTCGATGTGCTCTTAGCTTACAACGAGTTGAAAGCAGAAGCTTTCATTAAAGAGTTGGAAGGAAAGAAACCCCTTTTCGTTTGTACAATAGCCACAACAGAAACCGCTAAGATTCAAGGAATCTCTGCAGCTGGAGAAAATCCAGAGTTCACTGATTACACGCCGCCTGCTGACGCGGAACTGCTTCTGCTTGGAAAATGCAAGTGCATTAGCGGGGTGCCTGTGACTCCTGATGGAATTCCTACGCCAGCGTTAATAACTATGTCAGCTTTGAGGCTTGCGGATATACCTGTATTGGTTGCCAGTGGCGGATTGAAAGTGAAACCCAAAATTCCGTTCTTGGATTTGGGTGGAAACCCCGGCAAGGACATCAGAACTGGAAACGCAGTGGAAAACGTGGAGGAAGTTATCCAAAGAGCCACTTTGGCAGGTGAACACTTGGCTAAAACTGTAGATTACCTCTTAATAGGCGAAAGCATACCCGGTGGCACCACAACAGCGCTGGGCGTACTGTCAGCTATGGGCGTAAAAGCCCAAGGTAAAGTCAGTAGCAGCCTGCCAGAAAACCCCCATGCATTAAAATCTGAAACAGTTCAAGCAGGATTAGCGGCTGCAGGCGCTAGTTTCGGGAGTTTGGCTAAGAATCCAGTTAAAGCAATCTCATGCCTAGGCGACCCGATGATGCCTGCTTTTGCAGGACTAGTCGTTGGCGCTGCTGAGCAGATTCCTGTTTTGATGGCTGGAGGGACTCAGATGACCTCTGTGTTAGCGGTTATAAATGCTTTGAACCCGGAAGTCCTGTGTAACGTGGCGATTGGCACCACAAGATGGGTCGCAGACGACAGCTCATCCGACATCTGCGGTATTGTTGCTCAGATCGCCGATGTGCCCGTGCTGGCGGCTGACATAGACTTTGCGCAGTCTAGATTTTCAGGTTTGAAAGCTTACGAAAAAGGTATTGTGAAAGAAGGTGTAGGTGCTGGAGGCGCTGCCATAGCAGCGATGGCTAAATTAGGCGGTGCTGTTACTAAAGACATGTTGCTCAAAGAGATTGAGAGAAACTATGTTGCTTTAATGGGAACTAAGTGATGAGGGTGAATGCTTAAAGAAGTCAAAAGTCTGTTTTCTTTTCTAACAATCCTCACGCCGACCATGGATGAGGATTGCTTTACTGATGCTGCGAAGGCAATGTTCCTTTTTCCATTAATAGGCGCTTTTATTGGATTGCTGGCTGGGCTATTCGGTTGGGTAACTTCCCAGTTTCTCCCAAGTTTAGTTGTAGGCGCATTAGTTTTGGGCTTCTTATTGCTCCTCACCGGGGTACATCACACTGATGGCTTGTTAGATTTCGGCGACGGGGTCATGGCTCATGGCTCAGCAGAAAGAAAAATCGAAATCATGCACGACCAATTAACTGGTGCAGGTGGCTTGTCATTGGGAATAATGACGGTTTTGATCACCGCTTTCTCTATTGCTGAATTAGACATCAGTGTCATGATCCAAAGCATTGTGGTGGCTGAGGTCTCAGCAAAACTTTCTATGGTCTTTGGCGCTTGGACTGGAAAAGTTGCTCACCGAGGAATGGCATCCGTTTTCATAGAAGCTATGCATGGAAAAAAAGGCACTGTCCGATTGGTTGTTGCTTTAGCTCTATCCCTCGGAATAGCCTTGCCACTGCTTTGGTTAGTAGGGGCTGTCGCCTTATTGGCAGCAGTTCTTACAAGCCTAGTCATGGTTGGGATTTCACACATGCACTTCAAGGGCGTAACAGGTGACGTTTTAGGCGCAACAAACGAACTCGCGCGTATGGTTTCACTAATAACTTTGTTGGCGATGATAAGATGGATGTAACCGCTCTTATCATGGCGGGAGGAAAAGGCGAGCGTATGAAGCTTTCGGAAGAGAAGCCTCTGCTACAAGTCGGTGGCAAACCAGTCATCGAACATGTTCTTACTGCGCTAAAAAACGCCAAAAAAGTTAATTCTATTGTGGTTGCGGTCAGTGATTACACGCCTAAAACCGCAAAGGTGATGCTCAGATACCCAGTTTCCGTTGTCAAAACTCCAGGAAAAGAGTACGTTTCTGACATGCGATACGCTGTTAGGACTCTCAATCTGCAAACAGTCTTGGCTATTAGCGCTGATTTACCGCTTATAAAATCCGAGATCATCGATGATATTGTGAAGCATTATGAAAAATGCGGCAAGCCTGCTTTGAGTGTGGTGGTGTCTAAAGAAAAAAAGGCGATGCTTGGGCTATCTGGAAAGTACGAATTTACGTTAAATGGTAAGCATCTGGTGCCTGCGGGAATCAACGTGATCGATGGGCGAAGGATTGACGAGAAAGAATTAGATGAGGAGATATACGTATCAGACCGAAAAGAGGTCGCAATGAACATCAATACAGTCGAAGAGTTGCATATAGCTGAAGGACTTTTTCAAAAAGGAACTTAAGTTGGCTTTTCGAGAATAAATCAGACAAGCGCTTGGCGTATTTCGTAAAGCCCTATACCCTCTTTAGGTTTTTTTAAGATAATCATCGTAAAATGCATTGCCGAGTGTTTTCCGGTTTCTATTCCACAACATATTCTTTGCTTTCTTCTGGGTTAAACCGAGGATGCGCCTAAAGAAACAGTAGAATTGAGAGTCTTAGAATACCAAAAACCTAGTCTTGTCCATAGAATTTAGTTGCTGTTGGAATTCTTGTAAGGCTTTAGTGTAATTTTGAAAAAACTTTAATAGTCATGGATCTCAATTTGCAGAAAGAAAAAGAAGCTTTAGCTTGGGACTATAACTGAGAAAGATGCCAAAAAAGGAAAAGAAGAAAAGCTGGAAAGAACTACAGCGTGAAAGGCAAATAAAACAGCAGCGCGCCCAAGAAACCTATCGAATGCAGAGCGAAAGAGAAGCCCAAAAAAAGCCGCGGCAATGGCCGAAAGGGAAAATCTTCGTGGCTGTTTTCTTTCTCATACTAATATTGGCGGTTTATGGAGCATGGCAATACACCCAAACTTTACCTTCAGACGGAAATTCACCGGTATCACCTACAACTGGAGTCATCTATATCAGGCCTGATGGGCAGATTAGTCCCTTAACGGCGCCGATTTCGAATGTTGGAAATAGCTACTACACTTTAACCGCTGATCTTTATGTCCCGATTTTGGTTGGGAGAGACAACATTGTAATTGATGGTGCAGATCACGCACTTCAAGGCAAAGCAGAATATGGTTCCAAGGGTGTAGATTTGACTGGAAGAAGTAACGTAACAATAAATAAATTGGAAATTGCAGGGTTCGACTACGGCGTCTTTCTCACCTCAGCGTCTAACAACATTATTTCCCAAAACTATTTCACAGACAACTACGCTGCCATTTGGATTCAGGGTTCTTCAAACGACAACATCATTTCTGAAAACACCGTAGAAAACAACGAAATGTGGGGTTTTTTCATGAAGGAGTCTTCAAATAACAGAATATCTGAAAATGAATTTACATCACACGCCAATTACACTATCTACATTCGGCATTCAAACTACACTACTTTTTCCGGAAACTACATTGCAAATAACAATTTAGGCATTTATTTTTACGAGGCTTCTGACAACATTCTGTACCATAACAGTTTCGTGAATAATGGAGATGACAATAATATAAACGCGGTTTCAAGTTCTGACTCAACAAATGCTTTTGATAATGGTGAAGAAGGGAATTATTGGAGTAATTACGAAAGCGTGTATCCTGATGCTGAGGAAATAGCCAACTCAGGTATATGGAATACGCCATACGTCATCGATGAGGATAATCAAGATAACTATCCTCTCGTTGATTCTTTGAGTCTTTGATCGGTTTCGCTCGATCCACCTCCGTGAATAGTTAAAATTACCTTTGCTTTTATTGAACTGTGGATATGGTTAACTCTGATTCGGTTTCTGAATTCACAATAGTTATTAGACCAAACCTCGAGACAAACGTGGAGGTATCTCTATTGACTGAAACAATGAATGATAAACCAATAGTCATCTCAGCCGAAACACCAACCATAAGGGAAAACATTGTTGATAGGAAAACCATTGTTTACGAAGCAAACGTCGACCCAACAGTCATAAGAGTTACTGGAGAAAAACTCAAGCAACAGATTTTCACCAAATTTGGTTTATTCAAGCCAAGGTCGGAAGAAATCCAGTTTATTTCTTTGGAAAAATACTATGAACCCTATATAATAATAAGTGGGAAATACTTCCTGGACTATTATCGTAAATGTACTTACGTTTTTAAAGTTGATGAAGCAGTCAAAGAGGTTGTTCTATTAAAGCATACATTCTTGCCTGAAACTTCCAAATCAAGCAGAACTATTAAGCTACAAGGGGAAGAACGGCTCATCAAAGAAGCAAAAGCTTTTCTAATCTTGGACAAGAATGGCAAAGATGCGATGGTGGATAATCTTCCATCTGCCCCTTCTGAGAAGAAACCGGAGAAAATAATTGCGGAATTTAGGATAGAAGCGCTGGGTGAAAACGTGGATGTAAATTTTGTCAAGGAGAGAATAGCTAGGCGGCCAAAAGACGTAAGCAGAATTGTTGAAGAAGTCTTTGAAATAACTGATCGCTCAGTAATTTACACTCCTAGATTCAAGCTTCTTTTCAGGAACTTGAAGACGAGCGAAGAAAAAGTAATGGTTATTGACGGGGTCACGTCTAAAAGACTATGATTTGTTAAGCGTCTGCCTTAGAAATACTGAACTTCTTCCAATTAAGCCTCTATTCAATACAAGCACTTATAATGTTCCTGAATGCCAATGGAACTTTGGAGATCAGTGCTCTAAATCCTGATCTTCTCTTCATAAACTAATTATTTTTCTTTCTAGTATCTTGGATATAGTGAAAACATTATGAGCGAATCAATCACGCTTAGTGAGCTACAGATTAAGCGGCGCCAATTGGAGAACGAGTTAGCTTCGTTATCGCAAACTGAAAAAATGCTAGAAAGTGACTTGCAGACGCTTGAAGCAAAAATTATTGAGCAGCTGAAAGCGGAAATCGAAACAAAAAGGTCGGCTCTGAGCTGTCTTGAATCCCGGAAAAGCGATTTGGAGAAAAGATTGAGCAAGTTGCAAGAGAAATCGTCACGTTCACAAACGGCGGAAGAAGAAAATACTGGTGAAGCTGAAGAACCCGTTCAGCAGAATAAAACCGCAGAAAATGACACTGAATTAACTGTTGTTGGATATTGACAAAAACAAATCTAACAGATGACCTTGCCTTTCATGTGTATCCTGACCGGGAGAAGTGTTCTGCCCCCTTTTATCATGTTTCAAAGTTATGAATCTAGACAGAATCATTTTAACTCAGCTCTCTACAGTACTGAGAGGTCGGTATAGCGCTCGTTTTTTTAGCGTTTTGCGCCTAAGACCGTAAAACTGTGATTCCGTATGAAAAAGAAAGTCGCACTCTTAACTGTTGGACCTGACCTCGTTGTGGATTTTACTTTGCACGATTTTTCAGCAAGTTTCCTCACTGAATTTGCCGAGAAGATTGTCCGACCTTACTATTCGGGCAACATGAATGACGCTGTTAAAGACCTTATGCAAAAGGCTATCAGAGAAAAGGATTTCGTTCTTAGCCATTTGTAAATGGATAAAAGTGCGGACGATTATATTTAGAATACAAGAAGCGCTAGATAGCGCCCGTTTGGATCAGATGAGTCTGCTTAGACTATTATCAATTAAAGCAAAATTAGCGAGGTCTTGGCGCTTTCAGTTTGCGGCGAAGCTACTAGTCTAGTTGCATAAAGGCGTTCCGCATATCCGGAAGTATAGTCCTGCCAGTTTTAGAGTAATAGAATGCCTGTCGGGGTTTGTGCCTTGTGCTTGCAGAAGAAAATCGCCGTGCTTTTCGCCAATAACCTTCCCGTTTCCTCTAGTAATCTTGTATTCTGTTTCGTTTATGCTAATTAAGCCACTCATCACCTTGAATGTTATGATTGTCTTGATAGCCTCTGTAACCTCTGAAGCTATAGCAAAATGCAAAATCCATTTGTGCACCTTTCAGCTGCTAAATACTAGCAACCATTAGTTGGCAAAAGCATACACTTTGGCGTCGTTTGAGCCTATGTAGAGTATGCCATTAGCTATGGCTGGAGTTGATTCTATTTGGTTTCCAGTTGTATAGCTCCATATTTTGCTGCCTGTTGAGGCGTTTAAAGCATAGACGTTGCTGTCCTTTGAGCCAATATAGACTACTCCACTAGCAACAGTGGGACTTCCATTGACCTCATTGCCTGTTGTGTAGCTCCAGATTTTGTTTCCAGTTGTAGCGTCCAAAGCATATACATTTTGGTCATTTGAACCGATGTACACTATGTTATTGACAACTGCTGGAGAAGACTCCACGCGATCCCCAGTAGTGTAATTCCATATCTTTTTACCGCTTGTAGCGTCCAAAGCATAAACTGTGTTGCTTGCACCAAAGTAGACTCTGCCATTAACAACAGCAGAAGAAGAATAAATCGGACCCCAGACAAAGTAGCTCCATTTTTCTTTTCCAGTTGTAGCATCTAAAGCATAAACAGTATCAAACGAGTTAACATAGATCACCCCATTAACGACTGCAGGAGAAGAATAAACAAAATTGCTTGCCATGTAATTCCATTTTTCTTTTCCAGTTGTAGCGTCTAAAGCGTATACGTTTTTATCATTTGAGCCAACATATACCACGCCGTCGACAACAGCAGGAGTAGAGTACACCTCATCTTTGGTGGTGAAATTCCATATTTTGCTTCCTGTTGCGGCATCTAAGGCGTACACGTTGTGGTCATGTGAGCCAAAATAAACTATGTCGTTGGCTACTGTGCAAGAAGACTCCACTGAATTGCCAGTAAGGTAACTCCATATTTTATCACCCGTTGACGCGTTCACAGCATAAACTCTGCGGTCATTTGAGCCAAAATAGGCTACGTCATCAACAACTGCCGGTGAAGAATACTCTAATTGCATTTGGGCTAGGTAGGTCCATAGAGTTTGATTTGTGACCGGGCCTGTCGAAGTTGAGTAACCTGTGCGTGCCATATCATTGTGGAATGTGTGTGACCAGTCAACAATAGGCTGTTGGTCATTTTGATCTTGTTTATGGTCATTTTGAGTTTGTTGCTGATAAATCATGTATCCTCCAATTCCTAAGATAATTGTTAGAGTCAAAAGTGCTGCGATTGTCATTTTCAGTTTTGATTTTCTCGGCTTCATGAGTTTGTTGGATAATCCAACCATATATAAAAATTTTTGCTTTGAAATTACCAAATGAAACGACATCTTGCGAAGTCTCTGTGTTGGTTGGCAGAGGGACTCTGCAATTTGAACCCGTCCTGGGTGGGCATTTCAGCATTGGAAATGTCTCCCCTTCTTTTTTAATGCATAATGTGTTGGGAAAACGCGGTCGTAAAGAAAAATTGAAGAAAGCTTTATATTTAATGGTTGGATTAACCAACCATTGACTTAAACCAGCACCGCGTTCACAGCAAGCTTGGCACAGTCTAGCAGGTTCCTCAGAAAAGAACCCCTCATAGGAAAGCCACGGCATCAATCAAAGCCAAAATCGTTGGGTTTTAGTTAAAAGCTCTCCAGCTAAATCCCAACGCAAATTCTTCGAATCGTCAAGGCGGCAAATTATCCAATATATCCCTTGATTTTATAGAGCGGCAACGGGCACTCTAATGAAGTAACAATATTGGAACAGATTGAGTTGATCTTACCCGATATCACTTCTAGGTGATTTATGTAAGTTGGAGCAACTGCAGTATAATTAAAGGCATAGCCTCTTGCAGAATTTAACACCAGATTATATATAGATCCATATGTCCACTCGTAGCCTATTCTGATGGAGCTTTGCGTATCTACTGGAATTGTCTGGTTTGCTGGAATCATGACCGATGTATTTTGGTTTACATTGCTAACCGTTACATTGGTTATTTTCACTGTGACTGTGCAATACTCCGGAGGAAGGTTTGTCACAATAATTTTCAGGCTGTTTGATCCGAATTGCACATCAGTTATGCTGATGCCTTCCCATAACATAGCACCATAATCTATTGGGTACTTCGGTCGTAGTTGCTCAATCCACGTTATGATAAACACCGAACACACTACTGCCAAAATCACAATAGTAAACCCAGCTACATTTTTGGTCATCGTCATAGCGAACTGGTTTCTTAGTTTCAGTTTTAACAGTTCTGAATTACGGATAAGTGACTTTGCGAACCTCTTCTACACCGGGTTTGGGGCGAATCCAAATATCAATTTCTACTATGTTGGAATTGCATCCATATGAAGTGGATATATCTCCCGCAAAACTCCTTTTCTTAGTATTTTGTCTTAGAAGCTCAATAATAGTTTTAATTATAATGAATCAACTAGTATTAGGTCAGAGTGAAAACCCTGAGAAGAACCAGAAACATAATCTTTCTACTTGTTTTTATCATACTACTGCTTGCTCCAATGATTTTGGAGTTCATCTATCTGGATGTTTTTGTTTCAGCTTTGCAAAAGCTATTGCCCTATTGGAGAAATAGATCAACAACACTGTTGCTTAGTGACATGCTATTTTTGCAAGGAGGAGCATTTATTTTGTTTGGAGCTCTGGTAGCTGGAGTTATCCTCTATAATGCATGGGGGACAACAAGACTTCTTTTCAGAAAATACATATCCTCAATTTGGAACACAAAAGTGATGGAAGAAGAGAGAAAATCACCTACAGGATTGGCAATTGGATTAATTCTTATTGGAGTTGGAATAACTTACATATTAGTTGGAATAATGATAACAATATAGATTTTGGCTGGTCTGCCGTGGAGCTGGGGCTAGGAATTGCATCCACTGCAAGTGATATTTCCCTTTACTGCCTTTTTTTAGTTAACTCAGTAAAATGTAGGAGTTACTGCACGCGATAGAGGCGAGTATTTATTTCTGATCAGTCCAGACCGGCGTTATAGTCCAACTACTCGCAACGCCTTTGTGGTATATAGCTAATTGAGCTTCTCCTGTTTCTTTGCTTGGTAAATCAATCAGCGTTGAAGGACCTTTGTTTCCTTCAAGTCCATATGAACCAGCAGCTATTGGCACGGTCATATTGATTACTACTTCGCCTTTAACATCTATTGCAACAACATGCAATCCAGAATTGTAAGCTGTACTCAACCCAAAGTTAGTTACTGTACCTGAAATTAACAATCTATTATACGTAGCGGGGTCATCTTCATTATAAGGTAAACTGCTAATGCTTTCATAAATGCCTAAAGCAGTCACAAGATTAGGCTTCTTAAGATTGGTGATTTCAGATTCCAGTGAAGCTATTTCAGCGTTCAGTGAAGCTATTTGGGAATCTTTTTCGGCTATTATGTTATTATAATAAAGCGTTAGAGCTGGAAGAAGTGTGGCAGCGATGACAACTCCGGACACTAATCCAGCAATTATTTTTTTGTTCATGTTATCTCCAATTATTTCAATTTGCATTTACAAATATTAAAGTAATCAGCTTAAATTTTGAGGGCTGTAAAAGGTATTCCAGGGGTTGCAAATTGAATCCTCTGTGCGTGGAAATATCCCTCAATACTCCCTTTTCTAATTCGTTTTTCTAGATGTAATTAACGCTTCTCAAAAAAAGAATTAGGTGTACATAATCTTATTACTCTTATAAAACAAGATAGAATTGTGTTGTCAATGAAATCTCTGTTGGTTTTGTATTCATATCATCACAAGAACACAGAGAAAGTTGCTAAGGCTTTTGCAAAAGTTCTTAATGCACAAATAAAAACCCCACGACAAACAGTTCCTGAAGAGCTTCAAGAATATGATTTAATAGGATTTGGTGAGGAATAGATAGTGGAAAACACTACAAACCTCTTTTGGACTTCGCCGACAGACTACTACCAGTAGACAATAAGAACTCATTCATTTTCTCAACCGCTGCATTAACAGGAGAAAAAAAACGAAAGGAAGATCACTCAATCCTAAGAGAAAAACTGGAATCCAAGGGCTATAGAATTTTTGATGAATTTCAATGCAAAGGTTTCAACACTAATAGTTTTTTGAGGTTTTTTGGGGGAATGAATAAGAGCAGACCTAATGCGGAAGATCTCCAAAATGCAGAAGAGTTTGCTCAAAAAAATGAAACAGCAACTACAAAAGAAATGAAGGAGGTATCAATTTAACCAAAACTGAACCCACTGTTAACTGGTTTTCAAGAGGGAAAGCAGAAGCAGATAAGGGCATTCCAAAAAACGAACGCATCGTGGGGATTGGATTCTTTTTTACAGGTAGCGTTTTGATGATTTTGTATTTGGCTGCTCATCATATATGGTCAACAGGTTTCTTCACTGTAGCATTTGGCGCAATAGAGATGTTTATGCTCTATGGTTCTTGGATTGCTTGGATTATTACATCTGGGTTAGAAGGCGTGCTTGGTCAAAGACTCCTCTCTCGACTCTTTGATACTTTTGGTGGGATTATCTTTATTGCTGTGGCTACTGCTTGGCTAATAGTGGTCTTTCCTTTTGATTTTTCATATTTTGCAGATGTGTTGCCTGACTTCCTCAGATTTTTGGTGCAGTGGATTTCAAATGATACTGCTCGAATATTAATGGTGTTGTATACCGTTGCTATGGGAATTGCACCAGTTTATGCTCCAATAGCTTACAAATTCGTTAGAATAACACGCTTCAATCGCGAGTAAGAATAGATGGTTTCCACTGGTATTAAATTAATTATGGATTTGAACCCTTATCACAGTAGAGATATTATCTGTAAACTCCGCTTTCTTCTTTTGCTTTTTTGTGAAGTAGTCCTATTCCACATGTCAATAGTTCAACACGGTCACATCCAGACAGAAGTGGAGATATTTCGCTCAAAACACTCCTTTTTTTAAAATTTCATAAGATCTCTGATGAAATGTTTAGCTAGCCAAAATGCAAATATCAGCAACCGATTCAACTCAGTTTCTTAACCAAAGGAATGATTTTAAAATCATAACCTGACGCCAATCTTTTTCCGGTATCTTCATAACCCATTTTCTTCCAGAAACCGTATGCTTTCCAAGGAACACGCTTTGCATTCTCTGTTGTGTCAGTAGTAATGACATCCATCCCTCTGGATTTCGCTAAATCTTCTATGTATTCAACAAGAGCTCTGCCAACACCCTTTCCTTGTTCTTTCTTGGCCACAACAATATTATCTATGTTATCATCGCATTGTTTCATGCTGAAAACAATGAAACCAACTACTTTCCCATCGGATACAGCTACAAAAACTTCAGAATCATCTTTTAACCTGTTACCTGTATTCCACATTTCCGTCAACTTTGAGTAATATAGACTGCTCCCTGGAACGGAAAAACCAGAAAGTTCTTTGTCTGTTAGAACTCCTAATCTAACTTCTACAATTGATGGAATGTCTGAAATTGATGCTGGACGAATAGATAAGGCAGGCATGATTAAGCCAAAGGACTACCGATGAAATAACTCTTACCATGAAAATGATCAGTTTATCAGCAAAGTTGCAGAGAACACAAAAGAGGCGTGCCAGCTAATTGAGGATGGCTGGGAATATGTGACTGGAGAATACAGTGATGGCGGAAAAATCTTCAGAAAACCAAAATAGTATGTAGATGTATGCCGTGGAGCTGGGGATGGGAATTGAACCCACATATAGCAGCTCTGCAGGCTGCCGCCTGAACCGTTCGGCCACCCCAGCAATGTGACTCTAGGTTGAGACTGGAATAAAAATATTATTGGCTTCTAATAAACAACAAAGTAACGATAGGCTTGCGAAATGCTACGTCGACATAACTTCAGCAATAATAGGCTCAACTGCAGGAATAATCTTAAACTTGGTAGCCAACTAGCGAGCAGGCAGGTCAAAAATAGACGAGACACTAAATATCTTTGCATGTCGCAGCATTGAGGGAGTTTAGGATTTAATGGCAACTGCCTTATTCCCTTCGGCGGTTTTTCATAGCGTTAGCGGTTCACTTTGCGGAAACACAGATCAACTTGTCGCTCAGTTGCTGGCAGTTGAGCTAGCAGCGATTTTCGCCTTCTCAGGCTCATATCTGCTACTGAAACTGGTAAATATATTCTCGCCACTCAGAGGAAACCCTTAAGCAGAAGGTGCAGGTCTGGACCTTAGTCAATACGGAGAAGAAGCTTAGCAACATACTAAGTAGCAAAGACTAAAACAAATCTAACCCTTTCGTTCTTTTCAAGTACCCTAGTTTTTGACAGATAGGAAAAAGTTCATGCAACTTGTCGAATGTTTAGTTTTTCAAGAATCTCCCGATACGCCTTAAAGGCCGCTGCTTCGTTCTGAACGTTCTTTATGAGCATGCGCCCGCCGTTAAACAAGCTAACCTCCATCTTCCCATAATCGAAAATTATAGCAAGATGCGATTTCACTCGAACCCTAAACCGCTGCCTAACGGTCTCGTAAACCTCGTCGAGATTCAGCTTCAATGGTTTTTCAGGGTTAATGTTAGCAGTCTCTCGACCGCAAAGCCAAACAAGTTTTTCTCGAGGTTCCAACTGAGCCAGAGTACCGCGGCAAGCAGGGCAGTTCGCGGCTTTCGAAGTGTCAACTGTAGTGAAGTACATGTCGTTGAAGTCGCAAACCATAAGCTTACCCTTCAACGGGGAACCCATGCCCGTTAGAACCTTTATGGCTTCCATGGCCTGCATCGAGCCGATTATTCCAGGTGTGGCACCAACAACTCCGCGAGTATCACACGTCATCAAATCGTTGTCTGACATGTTTGGCAGCAAACATTCTAAACAGCCAGTTTCAGGAGGCGCAAAAACTGACAGGTTCCCTTCTATGCCGATGGCTGCGCCAAAAACATATGGGACGCCCAGCTTAACGGACGTTCGATTTAGTAAATAGCGGGTAAACATGTTATCTAAGCCGTCAACAACAATGTCAACTCCAGCTAATAACTTCTCAACGTTGCCTGTGTTCACGTTATCTGAAACGGGTTCAACCTTCAAAAGCGGATTAAGCTTCTCCAACCGCTTCGCAGCAACCTCAGCCTTCGGGTAATGCAAATCATCTAAGCTGTACAGGATTTGGCGATGAAGATTAGGCGTTTCTACAGTGTCCTGGTCTATCAAACGCAAATGTCCAACGCCTGCCAGAGCTAAGTACAGCGAAGAAACAGTGCCTAGTCCGCCTACGCCAACAACGGCGACTTTCGATTTCGCCAGTTTCTTCTGACCTTTTACGCCTAACTCATTAAGAATTACTTGGCGACTGTAAAACTCAGAAGCAAACGCTTTTTTGTCCGCTACATCCATCTCTGTTCTCGCCTAAGAGAGAATTGTTGTTAGTCAGCTTTATATTTGCCTTTTTTGGCGAACTGCCTCTCAAAGATTTCTTGGACCTTCTCGATTGTATCTGCGTCCTCTGGGTTCTTGTCGTCTCTTATGCGACTTATGCGGGCAAATCGTAATGCCATCCCACACTCGTACTTGGAGCTCTTCTGAATCTCGTTATACGTAACTTCAACCACTACTTTCGGAAGAACCACCACGCCACTGCGCTCTTCCTGGACCGCTAATTCTTTAAGTCGCCTGGTCATTTCGACCATTTCTGCGTCGGTCAAACCTTTAAACGTTTTACCCACGTTGATAAACCCGCCAGTTGTAGCGTCGCGTGCAGCCAGATAATAGTCTGAAAGCCAACCATGCCTCCGCCCGTAACCGTACTCAGCCGCTGTGATAACCAAATCCAAAGGCTCTAAAACAGGTTTTATCTTGAACCAGCGTTTCCTGCGTGTTCCAGGCACATAAGGGCTCTCTAGTTTCTTCGCCATCAAGCCCTCATATCCCGAGCCCATGGCTTCGCTAAGGAAAGTTTCAGCGCGGTCCTTTTTTTCGGTGACAAGCTGCACCGCTAGCGGTATTTGTTTAGTGTTTTCAGTCAAAGCCTTCCTGCGTTGAATATAAGGAAGCGCGATTGTGCTTTTTCCGTTAACGAATAGAACATCGAACAAGTAGAGCTTGACGGGTATCTTATCAGCTGTGCCCTGAACTTCGTGGACCCGCTTGAACCGGCGCATCAGGTGCTGGAAGGGAATGGGATACCCGCTTTCGTTTACGGCTATGACTTCACCTTCCACTATCGCCTCTTCTGCTTTGATGTTGTTTTTTACGGCTTCAACTACTTCGGGCAGGCTCTGCGTAACGTCAGTGAGCCTTCTGCTGAAAACCTTTACTTCATCCCCGCGCTTGTGGATCTGAACCCGAGCGCCATCATACTTGTACTCAAAGGCTGTTCTGCCACCGTGCTCCATCAATGCCTCAGCGACATCGCGCGCCACCTGAGCCAACATCAGTTTCACTGGTCTAAAAACCTGCAACCCTATATGCGACAAACTCTCTTTCCCCTCCATTTTGGCTATGGCTGCTACTTCGCCTATGTCGCCCAATGCCATACTCGCTTTCTGCACGGTTCCTAGCGGAACCTCAAAAGCCTTGGCTACTGCCTGCTCCATCAAACCCTCCTGTAAACCCGTCCGCATCTCCCCCAGAAAAATCTTCACCAGATACTGAGCTTCCACAGGCGATGCCTGACCTAAGAGCGCCGCTATCAAGCGATCCTTCTTTTCTCTCGACCCTGAACCCTTAGTTCCCGCTATGGAATGTAGTAAACGTCTAACTTCAGTTATCGT
>WOR8_10000423_pt1 | contig 62490 bp, 48 predicted proteins | sample DeeMarSeWOR38_10_FD_19890 | JGI IMG/M metagenome (IMG submission 19890)
AAAAAGGCGGCCAATAGACCGCCCTTTCTGAAACAAGGTGTGTAATTGTATTTTATTTCATCAGAACCATCTTCTTCACGTCTACAAAATCACCTGCTTTTAACCGATACAGATAAATACCACTGGCTAGACTAGAGGCATCCCATCCATATGAATAGCTTCCCGCATTTAGTCTTTCTGAAACAAGTGTCGCCACTTCCTCACCTAAAATATTGTAAATCCTCAAGGTCATAGCTCCGGATTTGGGCAAGTCAAATTCAATAGTCGTTGAGAGATTAAAGGGATTAGGATAGTTTTGTGACAAACTGTAATAATTTGCAACAGCTATGAGTTTATCATTTCCAGCTGCTGGAATGTAAGTGTATAGAGTTCTTCCTCTAGTCAGCCAATTTGAACCATCCCATTGTTGAAATAAATATTCAACCCTATTATTATTAGTGTCATAGTTGTAAGTAGCACTTCCACTATTGACCCAAATTATACCGTCCCATTCTCGGTATAAGTCTTTAATCAAATTGTCATTACCATCATAAGCCATTTTAGACTTACTAACATTCACCCAAATTGAACCGTCCCATTCTTGATAGAGGTATTCAATCAAATTGGCATTACCATCATAGGCCCTTTTATACTTCCAGACATTGACCCAATTCGAACCATCCCAATCTTGCTTAAAGTGATCAATCCATTGATCATTAACATCATAGGTATTATTAACCTTCCAAACATTCACCCAATTTGTACCATCCCAATCTTGATATAAATGTTCAATCCAATTATTATTGACATCATAGGTATAGATATACCTATCAACATTTACCCAATTTGAACCGTCCCACTCTTTATATAAGCTCACAATCCTATTATTATTATTATCATAGTTGTATTTAGCCCTTCCACTATTAACCCAAATTAAACCGTCCCATTCTTGATATAAGTCTTCAATCCAATTATTATTGACATCATAAGCCCTTTTAGAATTACCAACATTCACCCAAATTGAACCTTCCCAATCTTGAGATAAGTATTCAATCAAATTATCATTACCATCATAGGTGTATGTATACTTTAATAAATTTACCCAATTTGTATTTTCCCAATTTTTGTATATACTTTCAATCAAATTATTATTATCATTATAGGTTTTTGTATTCTGCGATATATTCACCCATTTTAAATCTTTCCAGTTTTGAGCAATTTTTTTTGTTAAAAGGAATCCATTATCAAGAATTGTTTTGTTTACTATGGTTTTAACGAGCCTGTCCTTAAAAAATTCTGATTCTAATGGATGTTTAACCTGAATAGCCGGAGTTGATTCAGAATGAATTCTATCTGGTGCCAAACTAGATGATCCCAATGTGGTTGTATATCTTAATTGAGAGAACATTTGAATGGGTATAAGCACTATCAGAATAATCAAAAAGTTAAAGACATTAGACATGATCATTATGCCTATCTAAATTACGTGTTCTATTAATTAGCTTGACCTCAAATCGTTGAGATCTTCCTGTTTTAATCCATAGATCATCTTGTTTTTTGATTTTCCTTTCTCTTGATAGAAAAGAAGACGGCAAAGGCCACACTTGGAAGTCCTCCTCTATTTTTTAGTTCTACGACTTATAATACAACACCTTAACTCCCTACTTCTGGTTGGATCGACTCGATAATAAATCTCTTTATTATGGATGAAATGTTAAATCACTAATCTGGGGAAGATGGCCTTGAACTCGTTATATGTTCTCCGAAAATGGATTCTCTTACTGATTCAAACATCAATTTGAATTTTAAATAAGTATAAAAGATGATTCAGAATGCTCGTTTTCCACCTGGTAAAAATGTAAGGACGTTTCGTCTGAACTTTAGGGTGAATAGTAAGATGTTAATTCAGGCTTCCAACATTAATGTAAAGCATAAACGGATCTCAATATATCCGTAATTACACTTTTTCAACTATAGTACCGCAGGATTTTAATTGTCGTATGTAAAACTAAACTCCGCTTGAAGATGATTAGGGGAAATTCAGAGTTCGCAGGTGAAGTCGCTTCCAGATTCGTTACCGACTCAGATGGCTTTCATAGACTTCAAGGAACAAATTTCTTGTATTATTCTTCTGGTTTTCTCCCTCCTCCTTTTATGCACTTTTAAAATATTACAGACTGTTCCATAAGATCAAGTTTTTAAAAATTTTTTCAAGGAAGAGTCTTAATAATAAAATTTATAAAAAGGCAACCAAATGAACGGTTTTTTTGTGATACTGCCTTCGGTAGGTAATTACGGTCGAAATGCTTCAGTTAATCCCTTTTTAAAGGCGGATAATTCTGTCTGGAGAAGCTGTTTAGCAAAAGAGATATTGAGCGAACAATTTTTTGGACGGGGGGTGGATATATTTAATTCTTCTGCACGCACCGGTACGATATATTTTTTCGGCAAATTGAATTCATCACAAAGCTGAATTGCCATTTCATAGCGGGATAACGCATCTGCTCCTCCAATATGAAGAACACCGGCGTATTCGCCTTCAACCAGCTCCCATATTGCTTTGGCAAGAGTACCCACCGGAAGAGGATTCCGGATTTCATCAATGAATGTGCTTACCTTTTTACCCTTCCTCAAGCTTTCCAGCATTACTTCTGTAAACGATTTTCTTCCGCCACGCGCCAGGCCATGGAAAAGGGAGGTACGGAGAATCACCGATATGGGCAGATTCTCCAGGATATAATTTTCAGCGGCCACTTTTGTCTCCCCATAATAATTAATGGGATTGGGATTATCTCCTTCGGAGTAATCGCCTTTTTCGCCATCGAAAACAATATCGGTGGAGGTAAAAATAAATCGGGCTGCATTTTTAGATGCGAGCTCCACCAATCTTTTTGTGGCATCAACATTTACCTCTCTGGCCTGTTGTTGATTCTGCTGACAGATATCCAGTGTGGCAATTGCTGCTGTATGAATGATAATATCCGGCTTAAAATTGATGAATGCAGACCAATCCTTCTGTGTTAAATCCAGCCGTACGGTCCGGATATTCGAAGCGACATTATCTAAAGGATGGCGAAGGTATTGGGCTAGTATCCTGCATGAATCCGGGGCATTCCACAATAAGTAGCGTCCTAAAAAACCTGAGGCGCCGGTAATCAGTATCTTTTTCACCCTAAAACCGCCATGTGAAATTTAACCGCATTAGTTCACCGTGTACACTATCGGGGAGGTAATTGAAGTGGAAACAAGAAGAGCCGTATAATTCATCGCGCTCCTTGTTTTTCCGGATTAAGTAAACAATGTCAACCGCACTGAAGATCCGGTTCATAATTAAGCCGGCAATCATGTAAGTGGATATGTTTTTCCACTTATTTTGATTCGATCTCAATTCTGCGTATTCTTCACGATTTTGCTGTTCATCCCACTGCCAAGAATATTCATCGGTCTCCGGATAGGTGGCTTCCAGATCTCTCTGAACCCTTCTACGTTCATTAAAGATATAAATATTATCGGCATTCCCGATATCGATCCAGTATTGACCACCTTTGTCGGCCGTCTGCACCCCGGCATGTATAGCTGCATAAGTACGATAATCATCCTTTAAGGTATTCGAATAGGCTTTACTACCAATGAAGCCTGCCCAGAGAACAACCTCGGCTGTAAAAAATACTTTTGCTCTTCCCCGCTCGCCCCCGACATATTCACCCAATCCCGGAAGAATCAGCGAAAGTAAAATATTTTTACCATCAAATTTCGTGTATTTGAATTGATGCCGGTGATTTTGAAGATAGGATTTGTTGAAAGCCGATAAACTTTCGGATTTTCTCACATTCTCAGCAGCAATGGTTTGGAGAGAAATAAAACAACTAAAAACCATTACCGCTATTACGTTATATAATATCTTTTTCAGCATTCTCATTGAAGTTATTGAAATGTTTTATTATTGCTTCGTACCAAACATTAGGAAAAATCTCATCTATCTGAAACTTGAAAAAAATTCTGTTTGTTTTACCACCTCATGCTTAATCCAAATAAATTAACATATTGTCCATTCACTGGTCTGTTCTGATAACTCATCCTCAGCTGCCTTCGATTGAAACTGCGCGTGGTAAATCCGGCATCGAAGGCGGAAACTACGTGGTTTACCAATGCGACCATGGCGCCATAGCCAGCTTTATCATAATACTCATTGCTTTCGGCTCTCATCTGAGAATAAAAATCATTCTGGGGAGATACTTTTTTACGGTACCCATCGTACACAAAATCAAAACTGGCATCGGACCAGGCATTGCCAAACTGAATGGCATATTTACCTATCATTTCGTAATATTGCTGTGTTTTTGTCTCCGGCAATCGATGCGTAAATCCGGGAAATCTGTTTTCAATTTCGCGCAAATTTGCAACTGCATCGGGTCCATACACCTGATCCAATATCAAATACCATCTTCCACCTTCCGGCGTATCATACCACTCCGCGGGATATACCTCGGTGAGAGGTTCTTCGAGTTTACTATTTTGATAATTTACGTATGACCAGTACGCCTTTTCACTCCAAAATTGATCCGCATATTGTCTGAATTCATCATCTTTCTCACTGCCTTTGTTATTATAATAAATATTCGCTGCCCACGCTCCTATTTCCACTGCCATAAATATACCGGCTTTAATGTACGATTTGGCATAAATCTGGCCGGTCCCCGGTACCAGCGCTGAAAACGCTACTGCTTTTGCCACCGATTTCTGAGGAATCGTTCCCGGCGTTGCGGAAAGCTCTTCCTCCTCCTGCTCCAAGTTTTCCGAGACCTGCATCAGAAGTTGTGAACGATGCACCAGCACACTGTCTGTGAAAAATATAGAAGCGTCATCGCAAAAACCTGTTTGATAAACAAAAAATAAACTCACGAAAATGAACAAAGGTTTACTCATAATACTCTCCTTAGTCCGTTTTCCAATCGCAAATCAAAATCGAAAAGTATCCCGAAATAAAATTTCCAGTCCTTTTCATAGGTGATCCCGGTATATTTATTCAGATGTTCTTTCAATGGACGAACAGCCTCAAAGAAAATTCGTGTTGGAAACAAATACCATGAGAAGGTTTCCAATCTTAATTGAAGACCCACATCTGATTTAAAATTATTAAACTCGACTCCTCCCTCGGACCAGGCATCGCCGATCTGATAAATGGCGCCAACAAACAGCTTATTGAAGTAAACATTTAAAAATTGTTTGTTGATATTTCGAAATAACGGAAGACGATAGGTAAAACTGCCAATCATTTTTTTACTACCCTGGATACTGTAATAAGGATACCCCTTTAAGCCGACCAGTCCGCCTGCAAAAAAATGAAAGAAATCGTTCACCTCCTGATCGATATATCCCCCTTGAAAACGAAAGCTAAGCGTATGCCGTTCGGTACCGGGCATTCTAAAATATTCTTCCCAGTTAATTTCGTAAGATCTGTAGTTATAATCCGTAAACTCTTCAATCCCCACAACCCGGTCTGTAGCAAAATCATCCAGAAATTTGTTCCATTCCTGACGAATTGAAAGTGTCACATATCTTCCTTTGCGAGGATTAATATCCACATCCACGTCCGGCTTGATGGCGCTGTGTCGCAATAGCAGTTTCAAGGTATGCCCTTTTAAATAAGTATACCGAATTGGTGGTGAAACAAAAGTTTGTCCCGTCGAAAGCTCTCGATAAGCAAATGTTCCGATTTTGGCTTTATAAAGACTGAAAATGTAGGATAGCTCCCAATTAAAGAAACTGAAGAGATCAAACCCAAAAAACGCCAATGCCTGGCCTCGCAGACCTACATCTGCCTCCAACAGGTTAAAGTTTGTTTTAATCTTATCATCCGAAACATAAAACGGATCGTTAAAATCGTCCTCAATTTCAGCGGTTTGATTAAAAAAGTTGATGAATAAAGTAGGTTTCCATAGCCTGAAATCAAATAGAGCGAATATATCGTATTCACCTCTGAAATTAATATCAAAACCACTGAAGAAATCCATTTTATCGATAATTTCATTAGCATACAAATAGAATCCTGGTTTCAAAGTACCGTAGTCAACCATCAGGCGCGGCATAACCGAGATACCCGCGAATCTCCGTGTATAATCTTTGGATTGAAGCGGCTGTTCAACGGAATCATCTACCTTGAGTTCAGGAATATCTTCTTCGTAGGATTTCCGATAGACCAAATATTCATTATTCACTGCATTTACATCTTGAATACGATAAAGTTTGTACCCCTGATTTTTATAGCTGGAATAATACAAGTCATTTTCCGGGGTAACAGTGGGCATAAAGGCGCCCCCAACCACATTTGTGTGTGCGCTTCTTTTGCCTGTGTCTAAATCCAAACTATAAATGTTAAAAATTCCGGTTTCATCACAGGAGAAATACAATTCACCGTTGGCAGGATGAAAGATTGGATATCTCTCATCACAACGGCTATTCAAAACAAAGGTCATCTCACCGCCGTTTGATGGAACTCGCGCGATATCTCTCCCATATGCTATTGAGGTGTCAAAAATAAGATAAGTATCATCAAGAGACCAGCGAGGATGATAAATCTGGCGGCCATTGTTAAAATGGGTTAATTGCTTAAGGCTTTTGCCCCAGTATTCAATTTTCCGGTAACTATATTTCCAGTTTTTCCTCTCCGCTACCGGCAGGGATTCTACTATTTGATGATTATTCAAATCATAATATACCGTTTTGTACCTACCCTTTATTTTAATGGTATTTAAATCGTCCAGCTCCAGTGAGAAAAGATTGGTACCGCCATCCCCGGCAATAACAAAGGCAAGCTTTTTTCCATCATGGGACCAATCCGGATTACGGGCGCGCATGGCGTTGGTAATCTGATACTGCTTCTTCTTCTTTAAATCGTAAATGTACAAATCATTAAAGCTGCTGCCATTAGGTTGGAGCTTTGTTTGTTTTGAGTAAGCTAAATAACGGCTGTCAGGTGACCAGGTAATGGAAGAAAATACCCGGCCGGTAATGGTTGTTCGCTCTCCTGATAAAATGTCCATTACTTCAAGTGCATTTTGTGAGAGATAATCAGATTTATGGCTTGCCGTAAAAGCCACTTTTTTGCCATCCGGGGATACCATGGGAGATAGATTTGCCATTCCTTCGCTTTCGATGGGCTGGCCTTCAAAGATATTTCTGGAGACCACCTCGAGATCACTTTCATACCTGTCGCGTAATTGCCCATTCCAATTTTCAAATATTTGCTGCGCTTCCATGCCGGTTGTCTTTTTAATCACACCTTTAAAATCAAGCGTCGTCGCAGATTTTGACGTTTCAGTCATTTTTGCGACAACGGTGTCTCCAAAATTTTCCGTTAGATAATTAACAAATGCAAATCCCTGATTATAGGATGATTCATTGCCAATGCTATTTTTCCCAAACACACTCATCTCATCATAATCGAGAAGTTTTCCAGTCAAAACCCGATCTCGCAGTATCATTTCACGGTGGGAGTCCCGGTAATCGTATTTTTTTGATGGAGATTGATATTGAGACACACCCTCGGCAAACCATACCGGAATGGTGATACCGGAAACGGGATAGGATACAATAACATTCGGAAAGCCCCGTACTACATCCGGACGTCGCTCCGTTTCATATGCGAAGAGTTGAAGCCAGCCCGCAGGCACATGACGGCCAAACTTCAGAGCATTCTGCAGGGAGATGATATGTGTGTATTCATGCGTTACCACATCCCGCAACCAGTTGTGGGTTCCACGAAAAATATAATCCAGATTCTCGGCCCAGATTTCCACCTTGTTGTCATAAAAATAAGCTGCACCATTTGCGTAGTCGTCCGTATCCCGGATGATAAATTCCACTTTCTTTTTTGGTTCATATTGATATAATCCGGTAATATGTGGGTAAATTTCTTCCGCAATTTGTGCCACGGTATTGGCAGTTCGAACGGTACCCTGATGGTAATGAACTAAAAAATGTTCCGTTTCGATAGTCTCCCACTTTAATTCAGGATGATTAAAGATTGCAGGCTGAGCAAATATGATTTGGGAAAGAAAGATGAGAGAAAAACATGTGAAAATCGGATTTTGAGCCGGATACTTTAAAAAAGGCTTCCAAAATCCTTGCAGAGGAATTAATTGTGATCGATTATCAAAAAAAATAGTACGCATAAAAATTTATTGTTTCCCAACAAAAAGCATGAATTTCACTTCACTACGGCAATTTTTATGATGCGAGTTTCGCTTCCACTTTGCCCAACCGCTTCTATTCTGGCAATATATACGCCACTCTGGACGCTACTCAGCTCCCATCGTACTTCATTATCCGTATTCGGGTTTCCGGTGCCATCCATTTCCTTTACAAGATCACCCGCCAAATCAAATATTTTTATTTTGACAGTTGCTTCTTCATTCAAACGATATCTGATGAATGTGTAGTTATCAATATTGGGATTCGGCCAATTGTATGCCTGGTCGGCAGGCATCAAATCCGCCGAGTGAAGGTTATTGTCTGTTCCGGAATTTATATTCAGATCACTTGAGTACCTGTTTTGGTTCATCTCATTTGCATTTGCCTGTGTCCAGTATTGGAAAGGTTTCTCACTATCCATAGCTGAGGTAAAATCCCAGACATAAACGGTTCCACTTCCGGATACACACGCCAGTTCTTCATCGTCATCTCCATCGATATCCAATATCGCGGGGGATACCAAAATGGTATCGCCAACGGCTAATGGAAAATCGGGTAAAGGCTTTCCATTCAGATCATAACCGCTTATTCCCCCTGCAGGATCAACGACTATCGCACCCGGTCTATTTTCGTGTGATTGTGACGGAAAAGATCCCACTAAAGGAGAAATATTTAGTGACAACAATCTATCCGGGTTGAAAAGCTGAACAGGAAAATTTTGTATCAACGTGAAATTGTAATTAAAGATGTTCAAGCGGTTGTTACCGGCAAGCAGGTAAAACTTTTCGCTACCGTCAGAGGTGGTGGAAATAGCGATGGGAGCACCATCGAATCTGTGGATACCATCTTCCGGATGCTCAAAATTCTGACCACGCAATTCAAAGAAGTATCCTTCACTGTTTACGGTAACCGGCTCATATCCAGCCGGCTGAAAAAATTCATCGCTGATTCTTCCATGTTCCACACCTTGTGTGAAAACATTTCCATCTCTTGAAATAACCACCAGAATCTTTCCTGCAGCAAAATGTATTTTTGATATCGGTTCCCCAATCGAGAAAAAAACGGTTGGTTGTTGCCAGTTTCCATTCTCATAGACCATCTCATACACATCTCCATCCCGGCATCCCCAGTATATTTTAGGGATTGAATCCAGTTGAATGCTTCCGGGAACAGTTGCTGCAGATAGCCAATCATGTTCCACAACTGCAGAGGTCGTAATAGAATCCGGACATTGAAAAAAATCCGTTATTACTTCAAGCGCCGGACGAATGCCAAGATCAAATTCAAATAAATTGATTGACCCACCGGCAGTAAGTGCAATTAATCCCTTTGTTCCATCCGGCAAAGTATAGATGGCGGGGTAGGATAAAATTTTACCAGCTACTTCCCCAATCTCAAACGAATCGCTCCAGGCACCCACACCCAGTTTATTCATGGCCAAGATTTTGTTCATATCTGTTGTAAGAATCAGATCGTCTTCTCCATTACGATCGATATCAGATACCTTTAAAGAATTGATTTGCCCATACTTCTCCATGGATAGTTTTACCGGATAATATTGCTGGAAGAAGTTTACGGACGCTTGAAAAGTCATCGAGGAGTCGCGAGGGGAAAAGTCAAATATCTTTACATGACTGTTCGCTCGGTTATAATAACTGCGACTATTGGGAACACTCTCGATTGAGAATTCATTAGCTGGATTTTCCTGGAAAAGAGGAGCGCTATTCCCCCGATACCAGAGGTCAAGTGCTGTTCCTATTTCAGAACCAGCACCCCCGCTGAGTACATCAAAAGCCTGCCCGATATCCTGTGATCCATCCGCTTCCTCCACATCCATTCCGCGATGATCCGGATCCTCATTTATGCGGTTTGCATTTCTCTTATTCGCTATAACCCTTTCATCAATATGCCATATTAAACATCCACTTCCCGGCAAACCGCGGTCAGGATTGTCCACATCTATCAGAACACCACGTTCGCTAAAAGTAACCGCCTCCGGCAGATAAGTGAGCAATATTTCTTTTATGGAAGTTTCGAATCCGGATTCGAATTGAAGGCTATCCAAACTGATGTGACCACTGTAACGATTCTCGACCAAAAAATATTCATTTTCATTTATGGGAAATTTATAGATCCGCTCCGGCTTTGCAGACAAAACATGGTATATCGTAAACTGATCATTTTGAGCCTGTAATATTGGGATTTCAGATTCCCATCCAGCATTGATACGGGTCCAAGCATCCGGTAGGGCCGGCAGTAATCCATCACCGTTAAATAATCCGGCATCCATAACGCTGAATCGTCCTACGCCGCTCCGGCGGGTAGTCGGACTAAATAAATCCAGCCAACCCAGCTGTGACCCAACGTTTGAGGTAACGATTCCATTCAAGCCCAATTCGATGCCGGCCTGAGACTCTGTTTCGGGCAGAATACTACCTTCATTGACAGTAGTAGCACCCCCATCCACCGAAATTCCCGTTAGACCTAAATATTTCTCCAGAAATTCTGATGTAATAAACAATGAAGGAATATCCTGCGGAGTCTCATCAAATCCCAAATCCACATCTTTTCCGACACCTGCGTGAAATATCATATAAGCATCATATTTTGAAAAGTCGATTTCGGGGTCTTCATCTGCCCTTAAGATGGCATCCCGAAATAACTCGGCAATGCGGGTATTAATCTCATTAGGGGTGGTATTGGGGTTATAATAGGTCATTTCACGATCTAACTGATATGAATCATTTTCTCCGGATGGAAATACATCTCCGGAGATACCAAATTCTCCCCTGCTCACTTTATTAAAGTAATTTTCAACAAAAGCCAAGTGATCTTCGAAATAACGCTTATTATGAGGCGGGGGATCAATCTGAAACGGATCGTTGCTCTCACTCAGGTCAAAAGTGCCGTCTCCAGTTGTTGTTTCGGCCGTATCAGGTTGGAATTGGACTCTAATCGCTAAAATATTGAGTGAGTCGAGGTTTGCATGTGTTGAAGAAAAGCTCGAAGATTGTGAGGCGAATAAAATCCCCCAGATTAAACAAAGAACTGCAACCATTTTCATCGTGTATGACCAACATTTCACCAGTAAGTTAAGTGCCATCCTCTTCAAAAAGGATGGCGATTATCCTTTCAAAGTTTAGAACGCGAAAGATAGCGAGAATCTCATCGTATCCGAAAGTGGGTGATCTTCAATGGAGGCGTAAATATAACTAAAGTCTACCGCAATAAATGTCATATTTAGCCCGCCGCCAAAAGTCCAAAATTTTCTGCCGCCAAAATCTTCGCTCTCGAAAAAGTATCCCGCTCTAAGAGCAATTAAATTGGTGTACCAGTATTCCAAACCGATGGAGTGTGTAAAGGATTTTATTACATCCCCTGTCCAGGAAGAGTAAAACATGGCCTTAAAAACACCATCTGACTCGGTACCCTCTCTGTGAACCAAGAGCCGATTCAAATCATAAGCAACCGCCAAAGTGTTATATTCCGAATCAAGAAGACGATAAGCCAATCCCATTCGTAAATTGGTAGGCAATGGATCAGCCTGATCTTTATCTACATAAGTCATTTTGGGACCAATATTAGATATAGCAGTACCCAGACTTAACCGTTTGGCAAATCCCGGATGCCACAACACCCCAAGATCTACTGCAAATGTGCTTCCTTTACCTTCTCGGCGTTCATCTCCAACAAAAATGCCAGGAGATAAATTCGAATAGATAAATTTTAGCCCGACACCAAATCCAAGATTTTCAGTGAGCTTTAATCCATAACTTCCTGTAACGGCTACTTCATTACTGTTAAAACGGTCTATTTCCGCCCCACTATCATCTGTTTGAATATTCTCACCATAATTGATGAATTGAATGCCCAATCCCAGCATACCGACATCTTTCCAGTAATACCGGATGGCTGCATAATCATAGTAGAGATCACTAAGGTTAAATTGTGGCAGCCATTGCACATGCATCAAAGTTCCGGCAACCTTTTTATCTGTTTGTTCATTTTTATATTGAAATGCCAATCCCCCAGGATTCCAGTAGACAGCAGCGGGATCATCTGCGGTCGCTACGCCAGCTTCCCCCATTCCACCCTGTCGGGCACCGGGATTTATCATCAAGAATAACACCGTTGCCTCTCCCTGAGCCAATAGCGGTGTTGCAAAACTTGCGCCGATTAGAAACGCAATGAAATATGCAAGCCTCTTCATAGGGCTACCTCCTGTTTAAAATAAAAAAACCGAATCTACTGAGACCATTATATCTCAAGATTCGGTTAAACTGATATTCAATATTTACCACTGTTAAGGATGTGGGACACATAAATTCAAAAATATATATTTTATATTACCAATCTATTTAAAAACTTCTTAAATCCTTAACAGTACTTTTGATAGGCAAATCCTCTGAACTATATTGGCTAAAGAATTTATGCTATTCTATTTTATAAATCAAGCTGTTTCTTAATCGTATATAGCAGAACCTAATTTCTTAACAATTGTTCCGCAAAATTAAAATAAATTTACCTTTTATACTGAACAGAAATTATAAATCGACTAAATTAGTCAATCCTTAATAAAAACAATTTAATTGACCAGGTTGAAGTGTACACCTCAATTTTCGGATCTCGTAACTTTTCATAACTAGATATTAACAGATCTTGTTTATGATACTACATAAAGAAGTGTAAGTACCTAGTTCATTATTGCCATCAAGTTACCGGGAAAAATTCCCAGATATAAGATGCCAATAATCGAAATAAGTATTACCAAACCAACTCCTGGAACTACCTGAGTAACCAGAGTATCATCGAGTGGTTTCTCCATGTACATAGCAACTATAACTCGGATATAATAATATACCGATAGCAAGGAATTCAGTACACCAATGATAACTAGCCATACAAATCCGGATTGAAGTGCGGCACTAAATAAATAGAATTTACCCATAAATCCTGCAGTTGGGGGAAATCCAGCCAGAGAAAACATACACAATGCCATGGCAAATCCCATCATGGGCTGTGAAAAACCCAATCCACGGAAATACTCAATTTTAACTCGACGCTCATTTTTACCGCTAACGCTACTGGCGATAGCAAATGCACCCAGATTCATGAATAAATAGGCCGCTAAATAAAATAATATTCCCGGGATGCTTAAATCGTTTGCAGCTACCACGCCTACTAAAATATATCCGGCGTGGGCTATGCTGGAGTATGCCAACATTCTTTTGATATCATTTTGAACCAGCGCAATAATGTTTCCAATCGTCATCGTAAGAACGGCAAGGACCCACAGGACCTCGGTCAATTCAAAAGAGATTTGGCTTGCACTGAGCGAGATAACTCTGATAATTGCAGTAAATCCGGCTGCTTTCGCGCCTACCGCCATAAAAGCGGTGACCGGCATCGGAGATCCTTGATATACATCCGGGGTCCACATGTGAAAAGGCACCAGAGCAACCTTAAATCCAAATCCAATCAGCATTAATCCTAAACCCAGGAGAGATAACAGATTCAGGTTTAATGAGTTGGCCGTGAAATAATTGGTAATTTCGCTGAGATTTGTTGAACCAACGCTTCCATAAGTTAAGGCGATTCCATATAGAAGAAATCCAGTGGCAAAGGCTCCTAAAAGAAAATATTTCAGTGCGGCTTCCAGAGATTCTCTATGCGTTCTCCTAAAGCCTGCCAAAACATAAAGCGCGATTGACATGGTCTCCAGGCCTAAAAATACAGTCATTAGACTTTCTGCGCTGCCCATTAACATCATTCCCACAGTGGCAAACAAAATAAGTGGGGAATATTCGACAAATTCGATATGTTGCTGCTCAGAATAGCTGAGAGATATTAATAACGTCAAAGCAGAGGTAGCCAAAAAAAGAAAATTGAAGAAGACCGAAATCCGGTCAACTTTCACCATTCCATTGAATGCGGTGAAAGATTCTCCGATAAGAAAAAAATTAGAAACGATGGCGAGCACCAAGCCTCCTAAGGCGAGGTACAAAATGGTACGATGTTTTTTTTCTTTCAAAAAAACTCCGTGTACCATCAGGTAGATGCCAAAAAGGGTAACAATAATAGCAGGTAGAATAGCCAGAAAATCTTTGCCGGTAATACTAATCATTAAACATAGACTCCTGAGTAAATCCGGATTTCGAAGAAAAACTCATTTTAAACCGCTTCCTTCAGGAAAAAACAGATTTGAGAACTCTGATTTTCCACGATCAATCCTGTATTCGGTTTCTGCAATCTTCAATTTTTCGACCAGTGCAGTAACTGTTGCTTCGGATTTGCTTAAAAAAGTACCCGGATAAATACCAATCCAAAAAATTAATACCAACAATGGAACTAAGGTGGCAATCTCTCTCGGATTTAGATCAATTAATTTTTCATTCTCTTTTTTTGTTACCGGTCCGAAGAACACCCGCAAGACCATCCATAATAAATATACTGCGGCGAATATGATTCCGCTTGTAGCAAAAACGGTTAATACCGGCCTTACCTGAAAACTGCCGACCAGGATAAGAAATTCCCCCACAAATCCGTTTGTCCCCGGCAGGCCAATGGAGGACAAACAGATGATTAAGAACATGGCAGCAAAAATCGGCATGGTTTTGGTAATCCCACCGAAATCAATTATTTCGCGGGAATGTCGGCGTTCATATATCATTCCCACACCCACAAATAAAGCCCCGGTAGAAATACCATGATTGATCATCTGAATCAAACTGCCTTGTACGCTCTCCACATTAAGAATAAAAAGTCCGAGCATTATGAAACCCAGATGGCTCACAGAAGAATAGGCCACCAATTTCTTAACATCTTTCTGTACAATTGAAACCCATGCGCCATAAAGTATTCCAATCAGCGCAAGCATGAGGAATAATTCTGTAAAATATGTACTTGCCTGCGGGAACAGTGGTAAATTGTAACGTAAAAATCCATAAGTGCCCATTTTTAGAAGAATTCCAGCCAGAATCACGGAGCCCGGTGTTGGAGCTTCCACATGTGCATCTGGTAACCAGGTGTGAAAAGGAAACATAGGAACTTTGATAGCAAATGCCAGGGCAAAAGCGAGGAAAAGCCAGATTTGAACATCAAAGGGAATCTTCGTTTCGTAAATTTTTATTAAATCGAAAGTAAACTGGCCGGTGAAATTGTGGTTCATAAAATATAGATACAGGATGGCAACCAACATCAGAAGAGATCCCACCATGGTGTAAATAACAAACTTTATCGCCGCATAAATTCGCCGTTGCCCTCCCCAAACACCGATAATCAAGTACATGGGAATAAGCATAATTTCCCAGAAAACATAAAAAAGCAACAAATCAAGTGAAATGAAAACGCCTAACATTGCCGTTTCTAATATCAATATCGAAATCATAAATTCTTTAATTCTCTCTCTTACGGAGTTCCAGGTAGAAAGAATCGTCACTGGCATGATGAATGTGGTTAAAAGATATAGAAGAATGCTTATTCCGTCCATTCCGACATGATAAGTAGCGCCGAAAGCAGGAATCCATGGTTTTATTGTTTCAAACTGCATACCGGGATTGTTGCCATCGAAATAATATATGAGTGGAATTGAGATTATAAATGTGACAATGCTAACCAGGAGAGCCCAGGATTTAATTAGTCTTTCCTGATCGCGCTGTATTACAAAAGTAAAAAGAGCGCCAACGGCCGGGGCAAAGGTAACAATATTTAGTAGGGACGCCATTTCCATTCGATTAATTCTCCAAACCCGTCATCAGTTAAATAATAAATACGCCAAAATTACCAAAACTCCCAACACCAGCGCTGCGGCGTAGTTTTGAACATATCCGGATTGAATACGCCGGGTGAGATGGCTGAAAAGAATTGCAATTTTTCCTGAAATGTTAACAAATCCATCAATGATCTTTGTGTCTATGAACTCCCATAACCATTTACAAAAACTGAGTAGAGGATTAATTATTACAGACTGATAAATTTCATCCACGTAATATTTATTGTAGAGAACTTTATATAATCCGGAAAACTTTTCCGCGAGAGAATCCGGATCAATACTTTTTTTGAGGTACATTAAGTAGGCAAGGAATATTCCCGACAAGGCGATTAATACAGAGAGGCTCATTAAAATGATCTCAAGAGAATGCGAAAGGTGCACTGTATGAAGATTTTCGGCGGCACCCTTAAACACCGGCTCCAGAAAATGGTGAAAATAATTTGTAACACCTAAAATTTCCGGAATCCCTATGAAGCCTCCAATAGCTGCTAATCCTGCCAATATCATCAACGGCACAGTCATCGCCGGTGGCGATTCATGAATGTGATGTTCTACTTTAGCCTCGACCCTTGATTGGCCAAAAAATGTAAGAAATACCAATCTGGACATATAAAAAGCGGTGAGTAATGCACCAATTGCTCCAAAAATCCACACAGCAGGATGATATGCATAGGCATATGCTAATATCTCATCCTTTGAAAAGAAACCGCTGAATGGCGGAATACCTGAAATTGCCAACCAGGCCAAAATAAAGGTAATAGCTGTAATTTTAATTTTTTTGTAGAGGCCCCCCATTTTCTGAATGTCCGTCTGGTTTGCAAGTGCATGCATCACCGAACCTGCACCAAGGAATAACAATGCCTTGAAAAATGCGTGGGTCATGAGATGAAAAATACCCGCCGCGTATGCACCGACTCCCACTCCTATAAACATATATCCCAATTGTGAGATGGTCGAATATGCCAGTACACGTTTAATATCGTTATTTACCAGAGCCATCGTGGCTGCGAACAGAGCAGTAAATGTACCGATGATAACAACTACCGCCATGGTGACCTTGCTTAAGCTAAATAGCAGGTTGAAACGGGCAACCATATAAACACCGGCGGTTACCATCGTTGCAGCATGAATCAAAGCACTAACCGGGGTCGGACCTTCCATTGCATCGGGTAACCAGACATAAAGGGGAAATTGAGCAGATTTCCCTATAGCCCCCACAAACAAGAGAAGGGTCGCTGTGGTGATAACACCGGCTGAAACCAAAGTCTCAGTATTTTGAAAAATCTCAGAGTAGGTTATGGTACCAACAGTACTAAAAATCAGGAAAATTCCAATCGCAAAACCAAAATCACCGATTCTATTGGTAATAAATGCTTTGAAGCCTGCATTCGCTGCTGAGGTTTTCTGATACCAAAAACCTATTAGCAGATATGAACAAAGACCAACTCCTTCCCATCCCAGATAGAGAAGTACCAAATTATTACCCATCACCAGCATTAGCATGGAAAAAATAAACAGATTTAAATATGAAAAATACCTTGCGACACCCGGATCGCCATGCATGTAACCAATCGAGTAGAGGTGAATAAGAAACCCAACCCCGGTAACTACCATCATCATAACCACGGAAAGCGGATCGATAAGGACGCCAAATGTAGCCCTGAAACTTCCTGCCACAATCCAGTTAAAGAGGTTACCATCAAAAATGATGCCCTGGCGTACAAGTAAAAAAGCATTAACAGACAGTACAAATGAAATAAAGACGGTAACGTTTGCAATAATTCCGGTTTTTTCTTTTAACACCCGACCCCAGAGCGCATTAATGATTGCACCTGCAAGTGGTAGAAGAGGTATGTACCAGATAAAACTTTCCATTTAGATTACGTAAATTATAATTAAGGGTGTATTTACCATTTTAATAAGCGAATATCATCCACGTTTATTGTTTCTCTCAACTTGAAAATAGCGACAATTATTGCCAATCCGACACCCACTTCAGCAGCTGCAACCACCATTACCATAAACACGAAAATCTGACCTTCAATATTTTGCAGATGATTTGAAAATGCAATAAAGGAAAGGTTAACCGCATTAAGCATTAATTCTATAGACATAAAGATAACAATAGCGTTTCGTCGGATAATGACACCAAGAACGCCAAGACAGAATAAAACTGCACTTAAGATCAGAAAATAGGAAATTGGAATCCCTTGCATTAGATGTCCTTCAGGTAATTTTGAAAATCTTTATTCACCAATCGCTAATCTTCTCTTAGACAAATAAAGCGCGCCAATCATAGCTACAATCAGGACGATGGACGCTATCTCGAATGGCAGAACATATTGACTAAATAACGCCTCTCCAATTCTCTCGACCGTGCCGAGATCGGTATCCCGAACATAGGCTTTTTCAAATCCTTTAAAAGTCAGATAAGCTAATTCAAAAAATAAAACCGCAGTCATTGGTATGGCTATATAAATCATATATCGAACGCCACCTGATGCCCTTTCTTCAGTTCGAATATTCAGTAACATCACCACAAAGAGGAAAAGAACCATAATGGCACCCGCGTAAACCGCAATGTGAACAATTGCAATAAAATGAGCCATCAGCAGGATGTATTCTCCAGCCAGAGCAAATAATGTGACCACAAGTGCAAAGGCGCAATAGATGGGGTTTCGGAACGAGACGACAAGAATTCCTCCCATTACTGCAATTCCGGCAAAAATAAAAAACAATGTTAGAACAAGCATCAGAAAATACCTAAATTAAAAAATAGCGATTACGAGTGCTGTGACCACAATATTTAAAAGTGCCAGAGGCAATAACTTTTTCCAGCCAATATTCATCAATTGATCATAACGAAAGCGAGGCAAGGTCCATCTCACCCACAGGTATAAGAACATGATAAATCCGGTCTTAACCGCAAAAGAGAGTATCTGTACAATTTGTTCGGCGATTATTGGCAGATTGAGCGCTTCAAGAATCCCAAAAGGGACATGCCAGCCGCCAAGAAAAAGTGTGGTGATTATTGCCGAAGAGGTAATCAAGTTTGCATATTCAGCCAGAAAGTACATGGCAAATTTCATGGAACTGTACTCGGTATGATAACCACCCACCAATTCCTGTTCTGCTTCCGGAAGGTCGAAAGGCAAGCGATTTGTCTCGGCAAATGCCGCTACGAGAAAAATTAAGAATCCTAGCGGTTGTCTAAAAATATTCCACAATTGGTATTGATCAAAAACAATGTCCTGAAGTCTGAGGGTACCGCTCATTAGAATAACCGCAACAATTGAGAGTCCCATCGGGATTTCATAGCTGATCATTTGAGCAGATGATCTCAATCCCCCAAGCATTGAGTATTTATTGTTTGACGAATAACCGGCAAAAAATAATCCGTAAACTCCCAAAGATGCAATTGAGACAAAATAAAGGATACCAACATTTAAGTCGGCGATCTGAAATCTGAAAGTTACCAATTGATCGCCAATGTACGTGCTAAATTGATCTCCAAATGGTACAATGGCAAAAGTAAGCAAGGCGGGAACAAGCATGATTATTGGCGCAATCAAATAAAAAAATCGATCCACATGTGCCGGAATAATATCCTCTTTGAAAAAAAACTTTAGTCCATCCGCGATGGGCTGAAAAAGGCCTGCAGGACCTACCCGGTTCGGTCCTTTCCGATCCTGAATCCAAGCTGAAACACGTCTTTCAGCAAGTGTCATATATGCAACCGTGAGAAGCATTAATACGACAATTACAATTACCTTTACCAAAATAAAGCCCAGCTCAAGCAGTGTAATTGTCATTTCAGACTACTCTCCATCGGGATAGGTAATATTTAATATGATTAACTCCAAAAATTGTAATTCTATTAATCCAAATTTTATGCATCAACCTTTTGAGCCTTTTTTAAAACCATTTTTGGCAGACCTGTCTTGCCGAGTCGATTGTAATCCATATCTCCATATCCTTCCAGTTCCTGCGATATTTCAGGAAAAATCATTCCGGCTCTCAGATAACCTGTGAAACCGAAAAGCTGTGCAAGATCGGCAATAATCTCGAAATCCGGTTTCGCAGCACCGGCTGGAAGAATTGCCGGAAATATCCTTTGAACAGTGTTTTTGTAATTCGTGAAGGTTCCTTCTTTTTCATAACCGGAGGCGCCAGCAAATACGACGTGAGCTATTTCGATCAAAGGAGATTTTTTGATGTCCTGAAGGATCAGATAATTGAGCTTCTTAAGTGTTTCAAACTCTTTATCATCCAGACTATAATCCGGACTTCCATCCAGAAAATAAACAGCTTTGATTTCTTTCTTCTCGATTTTATCGAGTAATTCAGCGAAATTGATAGTGGGATTCAAGGCGTCCAGTGCTCCCTGGTAATTAGGAAGTTTTTCACCCTTGATGGTAAATTTTGGATAAACTGTATCCTCTGTTCTTACAAATTTTTCATTGACCGCTATATTTTCACAATCGAGCGCTTCCCGGAATATTTTTTGTAGTAAATAATTCTCTTCGTTTGTGGCGTATCCACTCCCCACCAGAGCAATTTCCTTAGGCGAATATTCGCTTAACTTTTGCTGCACCTGCTGAATTAAATATCGCCAATTTGTTCGATTTAACTCATTGTTTGCTTGGTGCAAAGGATATTCAAGTCTGTCAAGTTTCTTATATTTATGATACAGCAGACGGCCCTCATCGCACATCCACCATTGGTTCACATCGGCGTTGAATTCCGGCTTTATTCGAAAGATTTGATTATTTTCTTCCATCGATTCAATTTTGATATTGCATCCCACAGAACATCCCGGGCAAATACTTCTGGCATTTTGATACCGCCAATTTCTGGGTTTAAAAAGAAAATCTTTGGTGACCAGTGCACCCACCGGACAGATATCTGCTGTATTCATAGACAACTTATTATTTAAAGATTGGCCGGGAAACACATTAATTTCGGAATGATAGCCCCGATTCCGCACCATCAATTCGTTTGTGCCGGTAATTTCTTGCGTAAAACGAACACAGCGGGAACAAAGGATACATCGGGTTGTTACCAGTAAAATCTCTGGTCCCAGGTCCTTTCGATCAGGTACTCTTTTTTCAAAATCAAAACGACTTTTATCTTTGCCATATCGGTAAGAATAATCCTGCAACAGGCATTCCCCGGCCTGGTCACATTCAGGACAATCCACCGGGTGATTCAATAAAAGGAATTCCAGGATCGACTCCTGCGCATCTTTTACCTCCTGGTCGTTTGTGATGACGACCATATCATATTTTCCGTCCGCCTTCTTTTCGCGAGGGATTCCTGCAATCCTGGTTTGGCAGGATGGTACCAGTTTTGGAAAGCCTTGTATTTTAACAAGACACATCCGGCAGCTGGCTACAATTTTTAAACCTTGATGATAGCAATAGTGAGGTATTTCTTTTCCGAGTTGTTTAATTGCTTCGAGAACAATTGTCCCCTGCGCAACTTCTAAATCTTCTCCATCTATTTTTACAAAAGGCATAAAATTCTCAACGGGTAGTTTTGAGTAGATTGAATAAATTTTTCAATAAAGCTAATCCCCAAAATTAAGCATAAACATTAGGCCGGTTGTCCCACCTTCACATCTTTGGTAATATAAGCTTCAAATTCATGACGAAATTTTTTTACAAAACTTTGAATCGGCATCGCCGCTGCATCTCCTAACGGACAAATCGTCCGGAAATTGATATGGTCAGCGACCTCCTCCAGCAAATCGATATCTTTCATCTCTGCATGTCCGGAAAGAATTTTCTTTAGAATTCTCTCAGCCCAATTGGTTCCTTCCCGGCAGGGTGTACATTGTCCGCACGATTCGTGACGGTAAAAATGGGTAATATTTAATAAGGCGTCAACCATACAGGTGTCTTCATCCATTACAATCGTTCCTGCGGAACCCAGCATCGTCCCCACTGCAGCAAGGGATTCAAAATCCATATTTACGTCTGTCTCCTCGGCAGATAATACTGGTACCGACGACCCGCCCGGGATTACGGCTTTCAATTTTTTCCCATTTTTTATTCCGCTTCCGTGTTCATAGATCAATTCTCTCAAATTGACACCCATGGGTAGTTCGAATACACCGGGATTATTCAAGTGCCCGCTCAAACAAAATAATTTTGGGCCCGGCCCCATTTCCGGCCCTATTGATTTGAACCAATCAGACCCCCTTTCGATAATGAGGGGTACACAAGCCAGCGTTTCAACATTATTTACGATGGTGGGGCATCTTAAGAACCCCTCTATTGCCGGGAAAGGCGGTTTAATACGCGGCCATCCCCGTTTCCCTTCCAGCGATTCGATCAAGCCGGTTTCCTCACCACAAATATATGCTCCGGCACCACGATGAACATAAACATCCAGGTTATAACCGCTACCCAATATGTTCTTACCCAGTAATCCTTTGGAGTAAAGTTCCCCAATAGCCGTTTCAATAATTTTTGCTTCTTTGACAAATTCGCCTCTGATATAAAAATAAGCTACATTACATCCAATCGCGCAAGCACCTATCATGGTTCCTTCTAAAACAATGTGAGGATTTTCATCCATTAATAGCCGGTCTTTAAACGTTCCAGGTTCGCTTTCGTCGGCATTGACTAGAAGATAATGGGGTTTTTCGTTGGACTTTGGGACAAATCCCCACTTTACACCTGTCGGAAATCCTGCTCCACCCCGACCTCTGAGGTTTGATCGTTTGACAACATCAATAACATCGTCCGGAGACATATTTTTAATCACTCTTCGGAAGGCTGAATACCCGCCATTTTTCTCATAAAAACTCAATTTATGAGAGTCGGGGTGCTCAATATTCGCCGTGAGTACTTTTTCAAACATAGGTCTTTATATTCAAATTCACTTTAATTCGGAAAGTATCTTATCAAGCCGCTCAATGGACAAATTTTCATGATAATCATCATTTATTTGAACTACCGGACCAGTTCCGCATGAACCAAGGCATTCTACTTTAAGAAGAGAAAATTTACCATCCAGAGTAACTTCTCCATCTTTGATACCCAGTTTTTCTTCCAAATGGTGGAAAATATCCCCCGCACCGGTCAATTTACAGGACAATGTTCTGCAGACCTGAAGATGATATCTCCCCATGGGTTTTTGTTTAAACATGGTATAAAAAGTTATTGTATCATATACTTCTGAAAATGGAATCTCAAGTAGTTCTCCGATATATTCCATCACATCTCTGGATATCCAGCCAAATTCTCTTTGGGCGAGGTGCGCGACCATCAGCAGGGCTGCTTTTTTTTCAGGATAACGCAAAACAAGATCCTGATATTCCCTCATCGCCTTATCCGAAAATTTTACGCTCATAGGATATCCCAAAACTATCTATCCAGTTCCCCGGCAATTATATTTAAACTTCCCAACACTGCCACAACATCCGATACCATATTCCCCCTGATCATTCTATCGAATGCAGCATAATTAACAAACGAGGGGGGTCTTACCCTCAACCGGTATGCTCTGTCGGTTCCATCGGATACCACGTAATATCCTAACTCGCCATTCGGCGCTTCTGTGGCATCGTAAACCTGTCCAACAGGCACTTCAAATCCATGTCCCGGCATTATTCTTTTGAAATGATGGATCAAGCCTTCAATGGAATTATAAACCGCTTCTTTCTCCGGAAGAATCGTTTTATTATCAAAAACATTCACCGGTCCGTCAGGAAAAATTTTCAGACATTGTTTGGTTATATTTAAACTTTGTTCCATTTCTTCCATTCGAACCAGATAACGGCTGTATACATCGCATTCATCACAGACAGGAATCTCGAAATCCAATTGATTATAAAGTAGATAAGGAAAATTTTTTCTCACATCATACTCAACCCCGGACCCCCTTAACACAGGTCCGGTCACCCCGTAATCTATGGCATTTTCTTTTGAAAGATATCCGATTTCCTTTGTCCGATCCAGCCATATCCGGTTTCGGGTGAGCAGTCCATGCAGTTCCTTCAAAACTTTTGGAAAATATTTTATGAAATTTCCCACCATTTCCTCGAAATCATGAGGAACATCCCGCATCAATCCGCCCACACGGGTATAGCTGGTGGTTAAGCGGGCACCAGTGATATGTTCAAAGATTATATACAAGTTCTCTCTTGCTTCGAATCCATATAAAAACGCCGTGAACGCTCCAATATCCAGAGCGTGAGTACCAAGCCAAACCAGATGATCTGCAATGCGGGATAATTCAGCCAGGATAACCCGAACATTTTTTGCCCGCTCAGGAATCTCGATTCCGATCAGTTTTTCAAAAGTTTGTGCAATCCCGATATTGTTACTTAAAGGTGAGAGGTAGTTCATGCGGTCAGAAAGGGTAATCCACTGATTAAAATTCTTATACTCCCCTAATTTTTCAAATCCGGAGTGGAGGTACCCAATATGGGGTTCGGCTCTAACGACTATCTCGCCATCCAGCTCTAACACATTTCGGAGAGTGCCATGAGTTGCAGGGTGCTGCGGTCCAAAATTTAAGACCATTCGGTCAGTTCGAATTCCGTCAGTCGAAGTAGGCATTCCCTATTATTTCTTCACTTTCTTTCTAGATTCATTCATTACTTTAGGTCTAAAATTACGTCTCTTTCACCACGGCCATGTAGGGGATAATCCTTTCTCAAAGGGAATCCATCAAACATATCCGGCAATAACAATCTGCGTAAATCAGGGTGTCCTGTAAAATTAAATCCGAACATTTCAAAGACTTCCCTTTCAAGCCAATTTGCAGCGTTCCAGAATTCAACCATACTGGTAACGTTCAAGTCGTCTTCAGGGATTCCAGCGGTAACTCTCAAACGTATGTTATTCGGAAATGAATATAATTGATACACGATATCAAATCGAGGCTCCCTCTCCATTTTTAAATAATCCACTGCCGTTACATCTGTTAAATAATTAAAAGAAAAGTCTGGGTCATTTCTTAATTGGCCCATTAATTGGAACAGTGAGTTCTTTTCCACATTACAGGTGAGTTCACCACGAAATTCTTCTAATGAAATATTTGAGAATCTCTTTACCAATTTATCTTTTAATTGAGCCAAATCCATAAATTCTATTCCCATTTAAAAGCGCCACGTTTCAGAAGGTATACATAACCGGCAAACAATATCCCGATGAAGAGAAGCATCTCCCAAAATATAAACATTCCTTGAGAAAGAAATTTTTTATAAACCACCGCCCATGGGTATAAAAAAATCACCTCAATATCAAATAATATAAACATCACCGCTACAAGATAAAACCGAATCGGATATCGCAACCGAGCTTCCATTTGCGTTGGTAAACCCGATTCGTATACCGTGGATTTAATACGATTTTTAAATCTTGGACTAACCACATGTGTCAGAATGAAGATTCCCATTGCCAATAAAAAAGCAACAAAAAATAAAATAAGAACCGGAATATATTGAGTTAGCATCCAAAAAATCCTGAATGACGATTAAACAATTTTGCAAAATCAAAAAGTTTAATTTATCAAAATCTTCAATAAAATCAACTAAAAAAAGATTTTAAGGAATGCAGCCATTTTGCCCGCATTTACATGATGTTTTTGGTTAAAACGGGCATGATGTCATCCAAAGCCAAAAGCTCTCTCATTCGGAATGGTTCACCATATTTCACACCGGATTTCCATCCAAAATGTCTCGCTCTAAATTCCAAAGCCTCCATAAACCATTTTGAAGAAACAAATGTTTGAGTGCCTGGCCAGTTCGGATTATAAAATTGAGATTTGTAAGCTTTCAGTGCCTTCATCTTACCTTTGAATTGATCCGTGATATCCACAATAAAGGTAGGTTCAAATTCATAGGTTGTCATATAAAAAATCACTTTGTGAGGGCGGTGGGCCGGAAGTGTCGGAGAAATCTGGGCCAATCCTGAATAGAATGCTGCTTCAGTCACAAGTTCTCCTGCATGAATGTGATCAGGGTGACGATCATATGCATTCGGTGCAAAAATAATTTTAGGCTTTAACCGCCGAATAGTCTCGATCACTTTCACCTTGTTTTGTTCATTTAGAAGAATATTTGCATCTGATATTTTTAAATTTTCCCGATGTTTTACACCCAATAATTTTGCCGACTCCGACGATTCGATGTAACGTTCCTCCACCGTTCCTCTGCTTGCCTTCTCACCTTCAGTCAAATCGATAATGCCGGTTGAGTATCCTAATTGAGACAATTTTAATAGTGTGCCTGCACATCCTAATTCCACATCATCCGGATGCGCCCCGAAGGCCAATATGTCCAGTCTTATATCACTCATTATTGTGCCTCATGATGAATTAACGAAATGATTTTTCCCCTTTATCAATAATCAATTCTCATGCCAACTAAAAATCTCTCATTAATATTTAGTGGACAAAAATTTTGAAACTCTATTCTAAAGTAACTGTAGTGATCTTAATACATATTTCGTTTTGAGGCAATTTTTTTAATCTGGTTTCGGGGGATATACAAAATGATCAATAGTTCCTTCTTCTCACGAAATTAGATTAAAATCCGATTGAATGTGTTGTCATCTTTTCGAAAACATAACATCGTGCGATCAGAGCCTTGAAGTAACCTCTTTAAAAATAGGAAGAGACATATGTGGATTTTACCACGAAATGGAAAAATAAAAATTTGCTTGATTTAGCTGATACCAAATGATTACGATTATACCTTTTAAAATGAGCTTATTTTTTAAAAAAATCTTTCAGGGATACAAGTCAATTAGTTCAATGCTTTTTATAATAGCATTGGACCAATTGCGTATTTCTCAAGGTAGTTCAATAATATTAAGGTAATCTCTATTACACTCTTACGGGAGTGCGGGTTGAAAAGGGAAGGCGATTTAAAGGTTTGAATTAATGGTTCAGGTAACTAGTAGAGCATTAAATAAAACAATTAAGTTTGATCGACTAATTGGGAATTATACCCAAAATATTCCTGGTCCTACTCTTCTTTTTATAGGCGGTATTCACGGAAACGAACCTGCCGGTGTTCTTGCACTAACGCAGGTCTTCGAGGAAATACAAAACTCTTCTATCCCAATTAAGGGAGAGATATATGCCTTTGCGGGAAACCTGAAAGCTCTTCTAAAAAACAAAAGGTTTATCGAGCAGGATCTGAACCGCATTTGGAAGGTTGAGAGAATAAAAGAGTTGGAAAATGAAAATGTGGACGAGAAAAATGAATCGATTGAAGAAAAAGAGCAAAGAGAACTGTATGATGCAATCAAATTTGTATTCAAATTAAAAAATCCTGTCTACGTGTTCGATTTACACACTACTTCCTCAGAGAGCCGACCCTTTATTACTATTGCCGATACATTAAGAAACAGAAATTTCGCAATGAAATTTCCTTTGCCAATTATTTTGGGAATCGAAGAACAAATCGTCGGGACCCTTTTAAATTACATTAATGAACTCGGATTGATTGCCATGGGTTTTGAATCCGGCCAACACGACGCTGAATCTTCCATAGCAATTCACCGGGCGTCAATCTGGTTATCCTTAATTTATTCCGGATGCCTGAATGACAAAGATTTACCAAACCTCTCCAAACATTACGCTACTTTAAAATCTCATTCTGAAAATGGGAACAAAGTCTTCGAGGTACGATATCGTTACGAAATTTCTGAAGGGGAAAGATTTCGAATGATCGAGGGCTTTAAAAACTTTCAGCCAATTAAAAGAAGACAATTACTTGCAGAAACAAATATTGGTAGCATTCGGAGCCATGAAAATGGAATGGTCTTTCTTCCCCTCTATCAAAATTTGGGAAATGACGGCTACTTTATTGTCCATGAGATAAAACCATTTTGGTTGAAAATTTCCGCCGCATTGCGAAAAAAAAACATTCAAAAATTTTTGCCTCTTCTTCCCGGTATCAAAAAACACCCGTTCAATGGGAATTCATTGATTGTCAATCAGAAAATTGCGCGCTGGTTTGTGATCGAGTTTTTCCATCTTTTAGGCTATCGCAGAAAGCACACTGAAATGAACAAATTGGTTGTCACAAAAAGAAAATTTGATATTGTGGGACCCAATAGCAAATTTTAGCTTCTGAGAATAATCATTATCTTAACGATTATTCCTGACCTACACTCCAATCGACATAAGTCTCATATAGGTTAATAAGGTATTTTTTAAGATCCCGATCGGCATCTTAAATTTTAGGAAATGTTTTTCCGTGTCCTGAAAGTACTTTTAAACCCGGCGAAAATAATTAAACTAAGATCCTTACTTCAACTTGTTCTGTCTGGCTTCTGATACGTTTAATCAGTCACAAATATTATTAGATTCTCTTAAAGAATCTCTAAAGATAAATATCTCATACATCGATAATTTTATTTGATTTAGTATTATTTTCAATGATAAAAATTGGTCAACAGTCCACAGGAAGACCGTACAATTCAATAGAAGGATAATTAAGCAGCTAAAAGCCCCCGTTTAATTTGCAATGAGAAATCTTGTCGAGAGTTTGATTTTCGTTTTCTTATTTATTTTTGTCTATCAAACAGAAGTACCCGGCCAAGAATACCAAACCGATATTTACACAATTAAAGACGGACTTGCCAGCTCTACTGTTTATGATATTACTCAGGATTCAAAGGGTCGGATTTGGTTTGCAACGCGATCTGGAATTTCCGTTTATGATGGTATACAATGGATCTCCTATGGAAAATCGGATGACATTCCAAGTTTAAATATTTTCAGGATTGCTGTTGATGAGGAAGGTATGATATGGGCAACCGAGAAAGTACCCAAAACGGGTATTTTGTTTTTTAATGGATCAAAATGGAATAAGATCCCCGCTCCTCAAATGCCCAATACCTCAATTCAAATTCAAGATTTACAGACAGCTACTTTGAATGGACAGAAAAGTTTAGTACTCCGAAGCAAAAATTCGGGTATTTTCATTTGGCATAACCGGAAATGGATTCATTATGGAGTAGAACAAGGGTTACCTTGCCTCGATATCAGAGGTATGGCGATTTGGAATAACATTATTTTACTTGCTACAAGGCAGGGGCTAATTGCAATTCATCAAAATAAAATATATGAAAATTTTATGGATGATCTAAAACTACCCTCCATGGATTTGTATGGCGTTGCTGTTGAGCTTCATTCTTCTATTAAAATTTCAGAAGGGGAATTCCCCAAGATTTGGTTCTGTGGTAACAATTGGATTGGCTTCTATGAAAATGGTCTGTTGAATATATCTGATATATCCTCCAAAATCAAATTTGATAAAGAAGTTTATTTGCAGCCGGATTTAGGTGGCGGTATCTTCACTGGAAATACTAACCATATTTTTTATTTAAATAGCCAATACAAAGTTACGAAGCATCTTGGTAGGGCGAACGGATTTGCTTCATTTGGAATTAACTCAGTGTATTGTGATAGGGAGAAAAACCTCTGGTTTGCTAGCGACAGGGGTGTAACAAAACTTGTCAGCATGCGGTTTGCAAATTATCGGGAAAAACAAGGATTGTTAGAAGATGAGGTCTCTGCAGTCAATCAGTTTAAAACCGGAGAAATGATTTTTGGACACAATAGTGGCATTAGCATTTTCGATGGAAATAGATTTATCATAAAAAAATTCACTTCTAATAATTTTTCTACTACTAATCAGACCAGGGTTCTCGATCTGAAGCAGGATTGGAATGGATATATGTGGGCAGCTGTCTCAAATCTGGGCCTTGCTAAAATATCATCGAATGGAAAAATTTATTGGTATTTTCGAAATAAATCCGAATTTTTCTCTTCTGTTCTGGTGGACAAAAAGGGGAAAGTGTGGGCAGCGGGCAAAAATAAGATATACCTTTACAATGGACTTACTTTTAAGAGAATTTCCATCCCCTCTGTTGACAATTCAATCTACATTCGAAACATGTTCGAAAGCCAGGATGGTACGCTCTATTTCCTGACAAAGGGAGCGGGTATTTACACACTTAAGGGTGAAGAATGGAAGCAAATTAAAAATCCGAATGGGAAAGGCGCCGATGATACATATGCAATTTTGATAGATAGTAGAAATAGTAAATGGGTGGGGACGCTCGACGGTTTATACTCTATCAAGAAAGACACATTAAGAAAATATACATCCCCCTCGTTTTCCATAAACCAGCCGGTATACATCATACTGGAAGACGAAAAGAAAAATATATGGTTTGGTACTGAAAATGGCCTGTTAAGATGGGATGGGAATATTATCACAACCTATAATACTGACAACGGATTTTCGGGACTGGAGACAAACCGTTCAGGAGGTTTTATTGATGATAAGGGAAGAATTTGGATTGGTACTGATGGCGGCGTATCCTGCTATCTGGAAGAATTCGACTCTCCGGATATTCCCGAACCACAACTTGAACTGGTTGAGATTGAAGCATCCGGTCATATTTTTCCGGTGAACAGTCCTGTGAAGCTGGATTCTGAACATAATAATATTATTTTCCGATATAATGCAATTTCGTTTGTAAATGAAAAGGCAATGAAACTAAGATTCAAATTGGACGGATTAGATAATTCCTGGGTTGTTCAATCAAGAATTTTGATCCATGAAATTCGATATACAAGTATTCCACCGGGATCTTATCAACTACACATGCAAGCGATGAATGCTCAGGGGGTGTGGAGTCAGATTCATTCTTCCCCCATCATTTATCTGAAAAAACCTTACTGGAAAAACTGGTGGTTTTATGCCTTATTGGTTGTCGCAGGTGCTCTTCTCTTCTTTCTAATTTCATATCTGCTCTCCATGAAGCGATATTACTCCAAACTGGAAAGGCAGGTAAACGAACGGACTGCCCAATTACGAGTTTCGGAAGAAAAATATCGCACTCTCATAGAGGATTCACTTGATACGATTTACATAAGCAGTTTGGACGGAAAATTTCTTGATATTAATCCCGCCGGGATTAAACTCCTGCAATATGGCTCAAAAGAAGAGATACTAAAAATCAATATTACCAGAGATCTATATGTGAATCCCGAAGATCGACAGAAACTGCAGAAAATATTAGCCCAAAATCACTATGTGAAAAATCACGAATTACAATTGAAAACTAAATACGGTGAAGAACTTACAGTTTTGCTCTCCTCTACAACCGCAAGAAATCAAACAGGTGAAATAATCGGTTACCGGGGTATTATTCGAGATGTAACCGATCAGAGACAACTGGAACAACAATTTGTTCATTCACAAAAAATGGAATCAATCGGTATGCTGGCAGGCGGTATCGCTCACGATTTCAACAACATTCTTGCCGGTATTTTAGGCTATGCCTCTTTTTTGAAACTAAAAATTGATAATAAACATCAATTTTATAGCGAAATTGATACAATAGAAAAAAGTGCTTCAAGAGCGGCAGATTTAACTAATCAACTTCTGGCTTTTGCTAGAGGTGGTAAATATGCCTGTAAACCGATTAATGTAAACAAAATCATAAAGGATACCATTAAAATAATTCGTCCCACATTCGATAAATCAATCCAAATTAAACTGGATTTATTTGACCAGTTGCCTACCGTTGAAGCAGATTCTGCGCAAATACAGCAGGTTATTATGAATATTTGTGTGAATGCAGGGGATGCCATGCCCAAGGGTGGTGTGCTGAGAATCGAAAGTGATGCTGTTGGTATTAGAGAAGATTTTACCAAATCTCACATACAAGCTCACGAAGGGCTTTACGCAATGTTATCTTTTAAAGATGATGGTGAAGGAATGGACAAAAAAACGCTGGAGCATATTTTTGAACCTTTTTATACAAAAAAGAAAAACCGCAAAGGAAACGGACTTGGGCTCTCCATGGTTTATGGAATCGTAAAGAATCATGGCGGATTTATAGAGGTTGACTCAGAAAAAGAAAAGGGAACAACATTTAGAGTATTTTTGCCTGTTAGCGGGAAGAAAGAAATAGAGGAACAGAGGTTTGACGCAACTCCCCGAACCGGTGACGAATTAATTCTGGTAGTGGACGATGAAGAATCAATTCGTCTGTTGCTTAGGGGCATACTTGAAAATTTTGGGCACAAAGTGTTACTCGCCGAAAACGGGATAGAAGCGCTGAACATTTTTGACAAATCAACTGAAGAGATTAAGCTGGTAATCCTGGATATGGTGATGCCGAAAATGGGCGGAAAAGAAACATTTTTGAGTCTCAAGGAAAAAAAGGATAATATCAAGGTGATTATATCCACCGGTTATAGCAAACATCTCGAAGGAACTGAGATTTCAGGTATTGCAATAAAAGGATTTGTTCAGAAACCTTATAGAGTCAATGAACTGCTGACTGAAGTGCGAAAAGTTCTTGACTTGGATTCTTAAATCTAAAACACATAAAGGTTTAATAAACCGTCTCTAAGTGACTACAAGTCATATCTTAAGTACCCGTTTCATCATATCCAACTGACCAATTTTTGTTTAAAAGCAACCTCTATGCAACTTGTTTGACTTTTCTGTAGTAATAGTCTTTCAATTGGCAAAAACAGGAAATATATTTAAATCTAATTCTTACCCACATAACTTTGATGACTTTCGGAGAAAAAATCTAATGATTTCTCTACCCAACAATTCATTTCAAAACCTTAAATCAATCCTTCGTATATCTCCCTATTTAGTACTCCTCATATCTCTTTCTATTTTTGCAGATGAAAATGATGAAGAACTTGCAAGAAATTTGATGGCCCATGTGAAGTATCTTGCCTCTGAGGAGTTGGAAGGACGCGGCACTGGTCTGAAGGGAAATAAGAAGGCAGCCGAATACATCATGAAATTTTTTAGAGATAATAATGTGAAGCGACTCGGAAAATCTTACTTTCAGGAATTTGAGACCGTAACGGAAGTAAAACTAACAGATGATAATATTGCTACTTTATTTTACGTGGGGAGATTTGAAACTCAAAGTTTTAAAACATCCGGTTTTAAGGAACAAAGTTGGAAGGTTGGGGAGGATTATGCTCCCCTGGGATTTTCCAAAAACGACAATTTAACAGGTGATTTAGTATTTACCGGGTATGGTATATCCTCGGAGGAACTGCAGTATGATGATTACAGAGAAGTTGACGTCGGCGGCAAAATAGTAATTGTGTTAAGAGGTACCCTCGAGGAGGATAATCCGCACAGTGAATTTGGCCAATTTGATAATTTGAGGTATAAAGCAACCAACGCAAGGGAACATGGCGCAAAGGCCATAATATATGTCAATCCGGCTGAAGAAACATTGGACGAACTTATGAGGTTGAGGCCAAATCGCTCCGGAAGTGATGCAGGCATCATCGCCATACATGCAAAGAGAAAGGTGGTTGATCAACTCTTTACTGGATCAAAACAGTTAACACAAGTTATAAAGGAAATTAATGACCTTAAAAAACCGCAAAGTTTTGAGTTGAATGATTTTTCCCTCAATTTGAGCGTGGGATTGGAACACATCGACAAACCCTCGGCGAATGTGATTGGATACATCCCGGGTACCAATCAGGTTGTATCAAATGAATACCTGATTGTCGGCGCTCATTTCGATCACTTGGGATGGGGTGGTGAGAATTCTCGTTACTCGGGAGATGAGCCAGTCATTCACCACGGAGCGGACGACAACGCATCCGGCACTGCAGCAATGCTTGAATTGGCAAAAATTATATCAAAAAGTCCGCTTGGTCGACCGGTTATTTTTATGGGATTTACCGGGGAAGAATACGGATTACTTGGATCCGCTTATTACACCAGAAATCCTCTCACAGCGTTGAATGAAACCATTTTTATGTTAAATCTGGATATGATTGGCAGGCAGGAAGACAATAAATTAAATGTTCACGGAAGTGGTACATCCAGCCTATGGGACAGAATGCTGGACTCGCTAGCTAACATTTACAACTTTGATATTTCCACAGCAAGCGATGGCTGGGGACCCAGTGACCATTCCTCATTTTACGGACAGAATATACCGGTGTTATTTTTATTCACAGGTTTACACAGCGATTATCATATGCCTAGCGATACCTGGGAGAAATTGGATTATCTGGGACTGGCTCAAATCGTCCGGTATTCAGAATCCATTCTCCGAACAGTTGCCAATAGATCTGAAAGACCGGATTTCATCAAAACCTCTTTGCCGGGTGCGAGACGAGCTATGGCTTTCAAAGTTTATGTGGGAACGATTCCCGATTACAGTGATCATCCCAAAGGTCTTCGCTTAACCGGTGTTCGGGAAGGGGGTCCGGCAGATCAAGCGGGGCTGCAAAGCGGAGATATAATTATCAAGTTTGGGGATCTCGAAATAAAAAACATCTATGATTATACCTACGCCCTAGGAAAATTCAAACCCGGTGAAACCATAGAGGTGGTTATATTGAGAGGAGAAAATGAGGATCGGGAAGTCACGTTGAGTCTAACCCTTGAAAAACGCAACTAATCCTAAATTGATTTAAACTGTTCCGTGGGAATTCCTTTGTCAATCATCAATATAGGAATTTCCTCATCAACCCGGTAAATCACTTTTTGATCCGCGGTGATTAGTGCTTCGTCCAACTTCTGGTCAACCAGACTCCCATCATAATATTTAATCCCTCCCGCTTCTATCTCTTTATTGATTTCACCTACTTTTTCAGAGGATAGGTTTTGGAGGTTCTGTTTGGTCCGGGGACACATAATGATTTCCAACAAATTATCTGCTACTGGCATTCTTGCTCCTTAAAATTGTTTGTTCTTTATAAATGATTCTTAAAAGACAAGATATGATCAATTTTCTCTGAAATGAGTTAACCGTTTCTCTATTTAGTAATTTGATTTTTCGTCATTTATAAAGAAATTATTCGAATCTCCCGAGTATCAAAAGTACTTTTCAATCCATGCGAAACACATATATGTGTTGTTTCAAGGTATGAATAGACATTTATCTTCAAAATTAGATGGATTGAAAATATTCGGCAATGTTTTGAACGTCGGACATGACACGCAAAATATTCCCTGAACAAATTTTTTCTATATCCTCCTCCGAATATCCTTTTTTAAGTAATTGATATATTAGGTTGGGATATTTGGAGACATCCTCCAAACCGCGGGGAAGAAAAGATACTCCATCAAAATCGGAACCGAATCCCACGTAATCGATCCCGACCAGATTTACAACATGATCGATGTGAACAACCACATCATCAACATCTCCCAATACATTCTCTTCTATGATTTGGGATTCATAAATTTTAGCATGTTCATCATTCCTATTAAGGTGATGGTCTTTAAGATACTTCTTTATCCCTGCATGCAACTTTTCGGCTTTATCATAATACTCTCCCTTTAAGAATGCAGATCCGAAATTTACCATCATTACACCGCCATTTTCGGCAAGGGCAATGATCATTTCATCGTTCATATTTCGCTCCCAGCTGGGCGTGAAATACCGGCAGGAAGAATGAGAGGCAATAACCGGTGCGGTTGAGAGTGCCATCACCTCATAAAATGTACTGTCAGTGACGTGTGAAATATCGATCATTATACCCAATCGATTCATTTCGGCAACTACCTTCTCCCCAAAATCACTTAATCCATGCCATTGTCGTGTAGAGTCGTAAGAGGAGTCGCAAATAAGATTATTTTTCGAATGAGCCAGAGTAATATAACGTATCCCTCGATCATAAAAATATTTCAGGTTTTCTAAATCGGCCTCAATAGGGGCACCATTCTCCATACCCATCAGGAGTGAAATCTTATCTTCTGCAACCTGATTTAGTATTTCCTCTTCTTTTACGGCGATGCCGAATTTATCAGGCCATTTTTCAGAAAATCCATAAACCATATCAATCAATTCATCAGCAACTTGCATGGCACCCCCGATTTTCTGATATCTTGCCGGGACATATATAGACATAAATAGAGCATTTAATCCACCGGCTTTTGCCCGGATATAATCAAAATGTCCTTCTGGTGTTTTTTGCGAAATATCTTCCCATTTATTCTTCAGCCGGTAAGGCACATCAATATGTCCATCGACAATGATAAACTTCTGCGCCAGGGCATTGGCGCGATCCCTTAAAACCGGATCAATCTTTTCTTCACGGACCGATTTCTCTGATTTTGAACAACTTACGATAGTAATGAGCAGCAGAAGAGCATGGAATATTTTCATAAAGCTTCTCCATTTAAATGCAGAGGGATAAATAAACCATTGTTGAAGTGCCAAATAACCTCCCTATTTATCAATGGGCAGCCAACGGCAAGAAATCATACTAAATATAATGATTAATTTGTTAATGGAAAATTATTCGATAAATTAGCGTCCATCAATTTTCATCAATATTCATTTCTTTCAATAGATAGTCGGCTCCGCCAATTTTTTGGGTAACCCACAGCACATAACGGATATCAACTCCAATCGATCGGCTATACTTCTCATTCCATGCAAAATCATTTATGGTTGCCTCAAAGGCTCTGTCAAAATTAACACCCACAAGTTCTCCGTCAGTATTTAAGACGGGGCTTCCAGAATTACCGCCAGTGGTATCCAGATTATACAAAATACAAACCGGAACATCGTTCAATATGTCTTTTTCAAACCTGCCAAAGTCTCTTGCAAGGTACAAATCAATTAATTTTTGGTGAGATTTGAAGGGGTCTACACCGATGGATTTTTGTAACACTCCTTTAAGAGAGGTAATGGGACTATAATAGACTGCATCCGCAGGAGAATATCCCCGTACCCGCCCATAAGTTAATCGCAAGGTACTGTTGGCATCGGGAATAAAATCGGATTTTTGAAACTGCTGTTTCACCTCAATTAATTGGGAGTGATATTTGTCCAGAGCACCCTTTTGACGACGTCGTTCTTCTCTCAATTTTTCGTATTCGGGATATATGGTGGAGATAAAAGAAATGACCGGATCATTCATTGCCATCAATTCATCAGTCGATTTTTCAAATCCCGCTAACAATTCATTTTCATTTGCGAGATCAGAATTTATATATAATTGTCGAATAAACTCTTCAATTGCGGTTTCGGTGTTTCTGCCATTCAAAAGTTCATCAACAGCTAAAATGCGGCTCGGATCAGGGAGAATTGCCGCTCGCATTAAAAACTCCTTGAGGATAGTCTTGTCAGTAGGTTCGTGATAATCCCGCAAGGACAATATCAAATCTTCTTTTGTTCGATTAAAATTTCTATCCATATAAGCTGAAAGCCTCTCGATATCTTCTTTCTCTCGTTCCAGGGAAGATTCATAAATCTTGTAGCCATAATTTAGTAAATAAACACCTCGAATCAGATAGTCCAACAACAAATCGTGCTCTGCGGTGTTACTGCGTTTTTGATACAATTCTTCGATTTCGCTCAAAAGATTACCATACTTTTGACTGAGTTCTTCATTCTGATTGATAAATGCCTGTAATTCTTTTTCTTCTTGTCTTTTTTGTTCCAATAGTTCAAGACGGTCGATTCCCAATAGTTTCCCGCGATAATTTTTAAGCGTATTCGAGAGACTCTTAATGCGTCTTGAATGTCTAAGAGCGATTTCTCTGTTCTCTTTTCCTATCTCTTCCATAACCGCTATTTCCCAGGCATACAACTGTACAACATAGGGCATGCGAACATTCCTTTGATATTCTAAAAAATAGGATGTTCGATGACGGTAGGTGCGGCCCGGATAACCCAAAATGAATACAAAGTCTTCTTCATCGACTCCTTCGGGATTTACTTTCAATATTTTTCGGGGATGGTAGGGAACATTTTCAGGAGCAAATTCTGCAGGAGAGCCATCGGGGGCAACATATACCCTCATAAAGGAAAAATCTCCGGTATGCCGGGGCCAGGTCCAGTTATCTGCCTCCCCACCAAAATTTCCGATTGAGCTCGGAGGTGCATAGACCAGGCGGACATCCTTCAACCAAGTGTATATAAACAAAAAGTAGGTTTTACCGATGAACATCTCTGCTATTTCAGCCCTTTTGCCGGGATTCTCTTTTTCAACGCGAGCAAGGATTTCCTTCTTCTTCTGTTCAATTGCTTTGGTGCGTTCGGCAAATTCCATGTCATCTGTCACTACGCTCAGAATTTCTTCTGAAACATCTTTGTACGAATCAGCAATTCGTACCGTATATCCTTTGGCCGGAATTTCTTCAGTCCAATCGCGTGCCAAAAATCCATTTTCAAGGTAGTCCTCTTGGATAGTACTGGCTGATTGTATAGCCCGGTAAGCACAGTGATGGTTGGTAAGAATTAGTCCGTCAATTGACACAAAGGATCCAGTGCAACCTCCCACCTTCACAATTCCATCAATTAAACTGACGCCGTCAGGGTTAAAGATATCTTTGGCGTTTAGATTCAAACCCTCCGATTTTAAATCCAAATTTTCTATCTCGCTGAGCGGATACATTCCCTCAGCGGCAACAAGAATTGATGGATTACAAAATATGAAGGCAAAACAGACTACAGACTGAAAGATCAATTTTCTCATTTAAAACCTCTTCCAAAATCCCTACAAAACTATCAAATTGTTCGAGCGCAAAGAAAATATTGTTATAACTGATCAATTTTTTTCAAGTTTCTACTTTAATAATTATCCAGGAGCAATTCAAGGAAGGGATTATTTTTTCAACTGCAATTTTTGCTGATATAATTATTTCTACCGGAAAGCACTTTCGATGTGGAAAGAATATGATTTACAAATGAGTTATATTTGATTATTCCCGGGTCTTAAACTCGGATCAACGGTAAACAATTAGTCTTATTTTCTAATTTTGTGGAAAACGACATAAAAAATTTGAGAATAATTCTATGCGAAGTTTGAATCCGAGAGCATACCATTCTTAGGCCTGGTATCCGAAAAGTTTATTTAAACTTGTCCTATGATAAACCGGGATTCAATTTTTTTGTACATCCGGAAATTGTTTGCCTTTTATTCGGATGATTTCCACTACCCTCCGAAACTCATCCTCGCTAAAGTCATACGTGCAGTGCAGATGGTCTGCTACAAAAAGATTAAATTGCCTTAATATGGGTAAATCCTTTGCTGATATGGGGTTTTCGTTCCTCCATCGGGAAAACATGAATGCTAATTCATCGGCCGAGAGCTCGTAGAAATTGAGGCGGTGATTATCCTTGTAGAAGATCATTGAATTTCCTCCCTAAAATAATGAATGACTTCAAAATATTATTTAATGAAATACCTCACAAAAATGAACACATCGAATTGGGAATCATTTTACTAAGTTAATGTGACAATTGTATTTCAAAATGAAATAATAATCGTAATTTGATTTTATCTGTCACCGCCACAAGATTGATGAATAATTCGAAATAGTATCAGGAGAATTAAGAAGAAAACTAGCAAATTATCGGCGAGAGATAATTAATAATTAGAAAAAAATAATTATTTCTAAAATTATAAAAAAAGGCGGCCTAAAGACCGCCCGTTTGCAAACGAACTACTGACCTATATTTTATTTCATCAAAATCATCTTCTTTGTCTGTATAAAACTTCCCGCTTCAATTTTGTAAATATAGATCCCACTTGCCAGACTGCTGGCATCCAATTTTACCGTATGATAACCAGCCGGAGCATCAGCATTAATCAGGGTAGCCACTTCCTGACCAATACTATTGTAAACCTTCAAGCTTACATGTTGTGCCTCAGGCAGTGAAAAACGGATCTCAGTGGTGGGATTGAAGGGATTGGGATAGTTCTGTGACAGCTCAAAAACTGTTGGTGTATTGGGATTTTCCAGGTTGATACTCTTATCCGATTCACCCGTAACTGCAACAGAGGCTGCAGGTGCTGTCGGTATAGGCCCTACATGGAAAGGACGCATCATTTCATGATCCTCGTGCGACAGTATATGGCAGTGCCATACATATCGCCCTTCTAGATCATATTTGGCAATTACCCGGGTGACTTCTCCAGGAAGCATGATGGCAGTGTCTTTCCAACCCCTTTCATTGGGTTCTGGAAGCCTGGCGTCTCCTCCAAGAACAATATTGCTAATTTTTCCCCCAATACCATAATTACCGTTATGCTGGAGTTGTGGTTTGGGTTCAAAATCACTGGTAAAAGATTCTCTGTTGATAATCTGAAATGCTACCAGATGTTGATGAACAGGATGAGCATCTGCCGTCGCATTATAGACTTCCCATACCTCAATATCATTTTTCATAGGATTCTCAGTAATAGGATCATTCCAGGTTAGAGAACCATCAGCAAGGGTTCCTAATAGCGGCTGCAGTCTTCCATATTCATCCATTCCTTCAAAAAGAACCAATTCACGTGTAGCTCCGTTTTGAACCAACTCTTCAATAGGTTTCCGCCTTAAAGAAGTTCCTAAATCAACTGTCGAATTGGGGATTTTCATATCTAATTCTTGATTTACGTCGAATTGCATAATCATACCTGTGGTGTAAGGATCAGCCGGTGAAAGTGTTCCACCTTCTCCATCGCTTAAAGTACCGTTAGAATTAAAGCCCTTGAACGGTTCATCGGGGCCAAAATTTTGAAGTACGATTACATCGTTAGTCTTATCCGAAAAATCAACAATTACATCTGCCCGCTCGCCAGGTCCTATTAAAAGTTCCGTTAAAGACACTGGGTTGGGGAGAAAACCGTCATCCGTTCCAATCTGCTGAAAAGACATCCCATTAGCAAACTTAAGAATATAAAAGCGTGAATCTGATCCATTCAACAATCGGAATCGGTATTTTCGCGGTTCTACCTCCAGATTTGGCCAGGCCATTCCGTTCACAATAATAAAATCACCAAAGAACTCCGCCAGAGCGGTGGGGCCGCCTCCAGGAAAAATATCAGTGGGAAGAGGGGTTTCAATAAAATCATCATATGCAGGATCACCAGGATAGGCAGGATAGAATAGTTCGCCACTTGCATCAAACATTCGATCCTGAATAACAATCTCTATTTCGTAGGGACCGCCCGGTAGAACATTCTTGCGGATCATTTTCAATTCATTGTTATCGCGAAGCAAATAAAAACCGGCCAAACCTGCATAAACATTTAAGCGAGTTATTCCAAGAGCATGATCGTGATACCAGAGAGTTGCCGCTTCCTGGGTATTATCGTATAAATATTGTTCCTTTACAAAATAACGACCGGTTTCCGCAAAATCCTGGGTGAACCAGGCTTCCGGTAATCCGTCACTGGCAGATTCGGTATGACCACCGTGAAGGTGCGCAACGGTCGGGACGTTTCCGGCACTATACCATGCCCTTATCTGATCAATATCCATTCCCATGGGATGTGCCAGATGCAAGCTCGGATCAACTGGCAAAAAATGCCCTGGTAATTTATTTTGCCATCTTACCCTCACTTTTACATTTTCTTTTGTTACAAATGTTGGACCGGGGTATGTTACCGCTTGACCTTTTAAGCCATATCCCCATACCGTGGTAGTCAGCGGGGTATAGTATTCATCAACAAGACCTAACCATTGTGTGGTCTGTTCCATATTCATCACATAGTTTTTGCTACCTTTTTGCGCATCAATTCTTGCCGGAATGGGCAGACTATTTACAAATTTAGGGTGAGTTGTAGCATCCAATAACGAGGGCTGAGCTAATATCGTTTGAGAGCTAAACGCAAATAAAACCGAAAAAATTAATACAATCAAAACTGCCGATTTATAAATTCTACTTCTGTACATAGATTCCTCCGTAAAATGGAAATTTCCAAATAAATATCATTTAGTTAAAATCCTCCTCTCTTCACTCAATACTCCTACTTCCTCCAAAAATAGAAACAACGACTGAACATAATTATATCACCTACATATACACATCACCTCCTTTTGGCATATTAGCAGTTAAAAATTAGAAGAAAATTATTTCCCTGATATTACAGTTTGGAATAAATTCCGTTAAGGATTAACTATTAAATTTGTAAAAGTTTATTTAACAGGAGAGTAATAATTCAAAGAACAGTAAAGCTTTAATCAGGAAAGACTATCTTTTGGGGAAAAGCAGTCCATTAATTTATTCATTTAAGAAACTACTGAACTCATTCACAATATCTCTTTGAATAGCAAATTTTGAAAAATTAACTTATTCAAAACATCCATTGTGAGCGGTCATATAAAATCTTTATGAGACTAAATACTCTTAACTCTAATTAACTCCAGATAAACCAACAAAATCTAACAATTCTACGGAAAATTGTCAATTAGTGAAAAAGATAATTTGTTATTTATAAAGTCTTTGTTTTCGTGTTATAAAAACAATTTGTAATCAGTCAGGCTCGTTGCTGTGATATCTAGCAGCTACTGAAATTTTATATAAAGCCAAAAAAAAGGCGATCTAAAGACCGCCTCTGTACATATCTCAATAATCTGATGGATCTCATTTCATCAAAATCATTTTACGCACTTGGATGAACTTGCCTGCCTTGATTCGGTAGAGATATACCCCGCTGGCAACCTGATTTCCCATTTCATCCCGTCCATCCCACTCTACCTGATAATTTCCTGGCGCCTGTATGGTGGTTAACAGAGTACTTACAGATTCTCCGGTTAAATTGAAAATGCTTAGCTCCACATTACTCAGTTCTGACAACTGGTAACTGATGGTGGTTGTTGGATTAAACGGATTTGGATAATTCTGGAATAATTGAAAAGCCGTGGGTAATTTATTCTTTGAATCATCCACCGATACCGGTCCAACATTCAAGGTTACCGGGACTGAAACCGTAGGGTTATTGGGGTCGTTACTGGAAATATTTAAAGAACAATTGTACTGGCCATTGGATAGGCCGGATGCGCTTACGGAAACCTGAACATTGGTGGTGTTTCCTGGTGATATGGTTCCGCTGCTTGTATTGACTGAGAGCCATGAGCAGCCCGTTCCCTGTGAGCCATACCCGCGCACCGTCCAGTTACCGGCGGCCCCAAAATTATCAATCAAGTCCCAGGCGCCAGCAGCAGGAAGCGTAGGAGGGTCGGCCGGAGCACCAACATATAAGCCCAACCAGGAACGCTGCAATGCGGATGATTGATCCAATGCCGCAACAAAGGTATTGTTTGCAATACCCGCGGTCCGGTTCACCACACCAATTAATACGTCTCCCGGTCCATTTAGGGTTACGGGAGGAATGCTATATTGAGAAAAAGTAACATCGTCCACAAACTGAACGGCAGCATTATTGTAAGAGGATAAATGGTTTGCAGCGGTTCCCGGATCTCCATCGCCATCGGTATCTTCCCAAATATAAATATCAACTAATTCGCCAACATTGATACCGAGATTTGACGGAAACAAGATCCACACTTCCTCCAAGTCGAACGGGAAGTCGCTGGCATTAGGAGTAAAACGATTCAGCCAGAGAAATTGTCCTCCCCCAGTTAAACCAACCGAGTTTTCTCTGCCGCCGTCATCCAGCACCAGTTGAACATTTTGAGCATTCATTTGATTTGACAAGTGAGTGGATGTCGTTGCTCAAGTTCAGTTTTGGGTATTGACTCTCATTGTTGGTTGATTGCGAGAGAAATTGGATGCTCGAATCATCTGGTCTATCGCCAGAATTAAGATTTTGAATTTCTCTCGCCTCATGTACCAAATTGACAACAGGCTGACTAATTGCCATGCTCCAGGTAAGGTTCTGTGCTCCAATGCCGGCAGTATTTGAAATGGTAAGTGTTCCGGAATCCGATCCACCCTGGGGCACATTAAAGGTAAAGGAGCCGGGATTCACACCAATTGCAGCGGAAGCTTGGAAAGGAATGTTGAACTTTCCCCAGGCTGTGCCCCAGCGACCATCCTCTGTAGGATATTGGGGTAAAATAGTTCCCCGCAAAAGGGCATATTCATTAAATACCCAAAAGGTAGCATCATCCGTGGGATCCACCGCCATGCCGGAATAATCTCCCCAGCGGTTACTTCCCTGGCCCGGAGGATTAAAAGTTCGGTAATAAGAGTCAAGCCCGGCCCGCAGTGTTTGTGTCGGTTGGACCATTCCGGCAGGATCAACGCTTTGGCGTCCGGTAAAGTATGCTCCCGGAAAAATGGAATCTCCTGAAGCCGAAAAACCAATGGCCATATCGTCATTCATATTCACCGCTATCGATGGAAAGAAGGTATAGGTACCCGGCGAAATGTCTTCTCCTCCTACATCTCCCTGGTCATCGAGTGTAATCGAATTAAGATTGCTGGTATTAAATTTAAACCAATGAGCAGTCGCCTGGAACGCATTTTGACCGCTCCACGGCAATATTGTAGTTGTGGCCCATAATCGGTTATTTCTCCAAACTGCATGTAAAGCACGCCTGTCATTCACTTCAACTTCTTCGGGACTGTCTTTTTGGGGCGAGTCGGGAAGGGTAGGTATGTGATTTTCAATATCTCCCACATTTATTAGTTGGTATTGAAAAGTCGGAGAATTAAGTGGATTATCAATACGAATAATTTGTACAAATTCTTGCGTGCCATTTGAAATACCGCTATAGGAAACAAGGAATGTTCCAACATTTACCGGCCCTGTTCCAAACATATGTGCTGGTTGGGTAGTGGTTGCAATACTACCGGAAGCAGAAGTAGAATCATACGGATTATAAACCGATACATCTGCTGTTCCCCCATCGTAAAATCCGCCATTGGCCTGCCCCTTATCAACTACCCATAGCATAGCGGTTTGATATTTGAGTGAATCAAAAGTAAACATGTTATTGGTTATGTAAACTGCCTCTTCATCCACCGCAAATCCCGGATAATCTGCCCACCCCGGTACTCCATTGTAGTTATAAAGCGAGTTTTCCGCATGGAAATACCAGGTACCGTTTGGATTAGAAGTGGCAGAGACAGCAATCAGAATTCTCGATAAATCGGCAGAAGTACCGGTACTATCTTTTAAATCCAGGGCAACCACGACAAATCTTCCGGCATATTGATCATAGATTACTTTTGGATCAAATACTTTAACACCGAAAGGAGCGAGTGAAGTAAAAAAGGTTGGGAGGCTCTGGCTTCCTTGTTGAGTTCCAATTTTATTATACCATTCTATGGATGTATTGACTACATTCACAACATGATCGGGACCCACAGCTCCAATGGGATCCGGTGGGATATGATACCTTCCGGTTAGTGTCTCGTCCTGGTCAAAATTGATGGCATCAAAGTCTGTCAATATACTCGCTGGAGAAAGGTATGGATATAGATCCTGCAATGGTTGGGATTTATTTAGGGCAGGACCTGTAATATGATATCCGGCCATTTCCGCTCCGCCGGAAATCATCGGAGGCGGAGGAAGTTCAATATTCAAATGACCTAATTTTCCTTCATCAGCATAAATTCCATCGTATGATGTGATTGTTACTACAGAAACAAATGATGCAAATACCAATACGAAACGTAGTAGCATTTTCATGATCATCCTCCGGTAAAATGTTTTTTGCCTAATTATTTGAGGAAACTAAATTGAATAGTCTCCTGATAAACCAAAACTTTTGCTTTAAAATGAATCCGAATAGTGGGAAATAGACCCGTGTCATTTCTCATTTAGCTATTAATTTTATTTGTTCTCGATAAAAATGAAGCGTTTAGGATCACTGCTTGAAGCCGAACGGATAATTCATTAGTCGTTTGATTTGATTAATTGATTAGAAAATTTCTTGGCGTTTTTTAAAATTAGCAAATGAGATGATTAGAAATTGGGCTCGATGAAAATCTATCGCTTATCGGATTCCCGAATCGAACCGTATAGTTACTTCAGTAAATTTACCTTCTTTCACAATTACTTTCTGCTCTTCCGGATATGGGGGGTTCGGAGGATTAGGGGCTTCCGGGGAAATGATGTATTCACCCGGTTCTAAATTGAGACGAAATAGCCCATCCTTATCCGTATCTATTGAGGTGATTTTTTCTCTCTCTATATTTAAAAAATGCAAAGTGGCTTTGTAAGGTTTTTCAGTTGAGGAATTTTTGTCAGTAGATGTCGGCGATACCGGCCCTAAGAGAACCTGTCCGGTAATTCCGGAATTAATTTGATCCTGGGTGGTTTTTTTATTACACCCTGTATGATTGAGAAGAAAAATAATAGAAAATACGATCAGGCAGGATTTCACTTAATACATTTCCAAATTTGAGTTATGATTAAGGGCTTGAAAAAAGGGCCTGACAATCTTAGGTAATTTTTTTCCAACTATCAAGAATATAATTTGCCGAATGAAAAGAATTTATCTTTAATCTTTTCCTGTCTATCAGGATATTAATAATAAAAGTCAGGAGAATTTTTGATTGGGGCAGTACGCTTGTTCTATTAAATTCAAAACCATTATAACACTCCAGGCGAATTTCTGCGTACGTTTTTTTTGAATCGCTCATTTAATGTGATACGCGTTCAGCCCTTGCAACTGTTAAAACACCACACACAATCAGTATAGTACCAATTGATTCAATGAGCGTAAATCTCTCATTCAAAAAGAAATAAGATATCGCTCCGGCAACAATGATCTCTCCTAAAAATACAATGGAGGTGGAAAAAGCAGAAACTGTTTTGATTCCTTTTGTATAAAGGAAAAAGGCTGCTATGGTGGCGAAAATTGTCAGAAATAGAATGGAGGGGATGGCGTGGATAGAAAATCGAATCTCTTCTAAGGGCAAAAATATCAAGGCTGTCAGGCTTATCCAAAAATAAATGGCCAGATTAAAACTCAGATCACCATATTTTTCAATGATAGTTTTTGAATAGATAATAAAAATTGACCACAATAATGAGACCCCAAGATTTAATCCATCGCCAATTGTCACATCGGTAATTTCAGAAAATTCCAAATTTGTGCTGGTAATAATTACTCCTGAAATCGCCAGGATCAATGCAAATAGCTGATACCTATTCAATGTCGTTTTCACTAGAAACGGATTTAATATTGCTACAAAAACGGGGGTTAAATTAACAAATATGGATGTTTTGGAAGCAGTAGTTAATTCCTGGGCTTTGAATTGGAGGACATATGCAAGCGCAGGAAGTAAGCCAATTAAAAGAATATCCAACCTAAATATGCTTCGAAGGTCTTTTTTTGATTTTGAAAAGGGTATCAACAGTATAAATGACATAACAAATCTTAGGAAGACAAATAGGATTGGAGATATATCCCTCAGAGCATAGGTAATTACCGGGAACGAGCAGCCCCACATGATGGCAGCAATAATTATATATATCATTTAATGAAACTGAAAATTTTTGAAATTGAGCTGATTTTACCAGATTTTTCAGTCACTAATATATGGAATAAGGAAAAATATTATCCAGCGATTTTCTTGTCGGCGCATTTCAAAAATTAAGTTTCGCAAAAATTCTGCTTGACAAATCCAAAAATTTATATCATATTAAACCAAATGGTTAAATATGAGAACGATACAATCAGCCGTACTTTTGCTGCCATAGCCGATCCCACAAGACGCGAAATAATTGACCGGTTGGCTGAAAAAGAGATGTGTGTCACTGAGATTGCGGAACCAATCAATATGTCTTTACCGGCGGTCTCCAAACATCTGCGAATCATTGAACGAGCAGGAATAATCAAGCGAATCAAAAGAGGGAAATTTTATCATTTCAAATTGGTCGCTAAACCCATGAAAGGCGCTTCAGAATGGCTAGAACGGTATCAAATATTCTGGAATAATCAGTTAGATGCACTTGAAGATTATTTAGATAATTCAGACAATAATTCATCTCGAAAGGAGAAAGAAAAATGATGGCGGATATACAGAGCAAAACTAAGACCCTTCAGATTAAAAGAACTTTTTCTGCACCTCGTGAAAAGGTTTTTACTGCCTGGACGAATCCTGAAGAATTGAAAAAATGGTGGCACATTTCAGATAACTGGAGCACCCCTGTTGCAGAGGTCGATTTAAGGGTGGGCGGTAAATATCGTCTGGGAATGCAGGATCCCACAAAAGATTCTCCATATGTGGTAGGGGGGAAGTTTCAGGAAGTAAAATCACCGGAAAAATTGGTATACACCTGGCAATGGGAAGGTCAAGATGAAAAAACTTTGGTAACCGTTGAATTCCACGCGCGTGGGAACTCTACTGAAGTAATTCTAACCCATGGCGAGTTCATGGAGACTAAAACAATGGAAGAACATACTCAAGGCTGGCACGGATGTTTGGATCAATTAAACAAAATTTGTTGAGTCAATTATTACTTTTGCTTCTTCATAGCCTTTGTTAGCGCGGCATCAAATTGATCGGTTTTCTGCGACCCTATTAAAAGCTTTTTGCCATTTTCAAAGATTAATTGAATACCAATGCTTCCACATACATTGTAAGCCCATCCTGCGGGGCCCCAGCGGATACCCCATCCACCGTAGTCGAGGATTGGTTTATATTTTCTGGCCTGGAATGATGCAATTCTCGAGAAGGGTATTTCCCTCTTTAAAAATGGAAAAAATATAATGTCAATCGATGTCCGCGTTACAATAACATGGAGATGCATAAAATAGATCAGAGCCGGAATGGCCAGCAAAATAAGAATCATGAGCGGTCCAAACCAAATCAGTGTTTCATTGGGCATTGGGTGATTCCCAACCGGTTTTCCGTGCAGAAGTTGTTCGTAAAGTATATAAATAAAAGTTCCAATCCCGACGGTCGAAATCGGTAATAAAATCGCCCAAATCCATATTTGTCTAAATTTTTGAGTTTCTTCAAAAAAGACCTCTGTTGATTGATCATTCATCGTTGAAACCAATCCGTCATGATATCTCACGAATTTCTAGCAAATTCAAACCGTTCTCGATTTCAACATATGCATACTTTCCATTTCGGAGCGGTCCGGGATTTACTAATTTGGTAGCACCGATTTCATCAATGCCTACACTTTCATGAATATGGCCGCTGATGCACACCAGGGGTTGAAGTTTTTCGATGAATTCCCTTACAGACGAACTACCAACATGATCGCCACTTTGCACCTGATCGACTTTTGTATTAATCGGTGGTTGATGGGATATCAGAATTTTGGGAATATCATCTTGTAAACCAGAAGATGCCTCATCCAAAAATCTCTCAAACTCCTCTTCGCTGAATTCGGTGGGAGTGTTTCCGGGGCAAACTAATGAGCCCCCAACGCCCAAAAACGCGACGCCGTTGATGACAAAACTTCTTCGATGGAGGCTTAATCCTTCTCTCTCCAAATAAGCATGCACTTCCGGATAATCACAATTTCCCTGAACGGCATATATATTTTGATTGTAGTTTTTTACAGTATCAATAATTATTCGAGCATCGCTTTCTCTTCCAAAATTTGTCAGATCCCCGGCAAGTATCACAATATCCGCCTCGGCTAAATCCGCACCTACTTTATCTAATCCTGATGTGCTCCCATGTAAATCAGGTATTGCAACGATTTTCATAAACGAAGCTCCCTTATTTCTCTACTTAAAGACCCATGAAAATACTAACTCTTAGGTTGATGAATGGGTAATTTGATCGTGAATTTTGTACCCTTTCCCACGTCACTCTCAACTTTGATTTCACCATGATGCTTCTCAATGATGTTGTAACTGATGGATAATCCCAGTCCGGTTCCCACTCCCCTACTTTTGGTGGTGAATCCCGGATCAAAGATCTTTTTTAGCTGATCTGGAGGTATGCCTTTTCCATTATCAGCGATTTCAATAATCACTTTGCCGGCTTCTTGACCAGTTTTAATTATAATTTTACCTTTTGTGGAGATGGCATGTGCCGCGTTAATAAAAAGATTCATGAACACCTGGTTTAATTGATTCGGATAGCATTCCACTTTAGAGATTTTTCCATATTCTTTAACCACCTCTACCTTATTTTTTAATTCATGTTGAAGCAGGGTTAAAGTACTATCAATCCCTCCATGAATATCAGTGGTCTGAAAATCGGATTCATCAAGACGAGCGAAATTTTTTAGACTTTGCACAATTTCCGATACACGGTTTCCCGCTGTTACAATGATACTATTGTTCTCTTTCAACATATTGAATGTTTTTTGAAATTTTGAATTTTTTTTGATTTCAGTTGCGGATTTTAATTTGCCTAGCTCCTCATTGATTTTTTCAATACACCGGGCAGTGACATCAGCCGAACTTTTTACGGCACCAATGGGATTATTTACCTCATGGGCAACACCAGCAACCAGATTACCAAGTGAGGCCATTTTTTCATGCATGATAAGATGATGTTGTACTTGTTGCAATTGTTTAAGAGTTTGCTCCAATTCCTTATTCTTTTGATTTAAATCCTGAGTGCGTTCCGCGACTTTTTCTTCCAGGATTTGGCTGTACTTGTCCAGTTTTTTGGTCTTAATTTCCAATTCTTTAGAATACTGCGCCAATTTTGTATTCGCGTCCGAAAAACTACGCTCTACGAGATAGGCGAGCGATAGAACAAATACCAGTGCACCCCATTGCGATAACCAGTACCAAACCGGAATGAGACCGATTCCCATTAGAATATCGTGCAAGCCAGACAAGCCAAATAATGCAAAACCAAACAGAAACACCCTGGCTTCCTTTTTGCCTTTCTTAGCTTCCAGAATAGATACATAAAAAGTGATGAGAATTGTACTGACGAAAAACCAAGAGTAGTAAAATCTCTGTTCAGGCATAAAAACGATATTCGAAAAATCAAGTATAAATGCAGCGACAGCATATACTAGATGAGCCTGCCAAATCCATTTTACAATCCGGTTTCCACCGACAAGGTTGTCAAAAAATGCATACAAACCCACCGGAAACATTAAATAGGAGAAAAATGCCGCATAATATCTCAGCGTTGCTGATTCGAGAAACAATCCTCCGGTTCGATCTATCGTGACGTAAAAAATACCAATAGAAAAGGAAAATAATCCGAATGTGAGAGGAAGGACAGGCCGACGTTTAAACCGTTTAAAAAAAATAAAGACCGAGAACAAACCAATAAAAATAAAAAAGAAACCAATGATAACACTTTCGATATTGGAACGAATCAAGTATTGGAATATCTCTCCTTCGGAGCCAATCATGACCTGTTGAGGGCCCATATCTATTCCAATATAGTCTGGAACATTGGAATAGATTCTCAACGCCAGCGTTTTTCCCCTATAACCATTGGGTAGCGGAATAAAGTGGTGTGACACCGCGGAAAATTTGTTTTCCGGTGTATTTTCAAACTTTCCGGATTGATAGATCGGGATTGTATCCAGGTATGCTTCGAATGCTAAAATGACCGGTGGAATAAATAAACTCGGATTTATCCATTCCTCTGCTGGCAATTCTAATTTATACCAGATAAAATTGTAATTACCGGGAGCTTGAAGCAAATCATCAAAATCGATGTCGACCCAGGAAAGTGATTTGTCTTCATTTTTTAACCATAGAGGCACTCCCCGCCTGTCAAACGGAGAATCACCTCGACGATATTGCCATCCTTCATTAAGTACCATAGGAGATGGATTTTCACGCAGTATATTTTGAGCCAATACAATTTGGGGGATAAACATTAAAAAAACGATGAAGAGTATTACCTCAAAATATTGTGAGATTTTATGTAGATTAAGTTTCAAGATTATATTCGCTTCTTCTATATATAGCTGCAAAGCCGGGATTTATCCGAGCGTATTTTTATATTTTCTGCTAGAATTTACAGGCAAAAAAATTGACCCTAAATTTAACTCAATTTCATGCTGAAAGTAAATAGTTAGTATTTCCTTTATGAACGCAAACAGATGTATAACCAAGGTTTCTAAAATCATGTCCTTAAAATATTAAATATATTCAAAACTTCCGCGTCCGGCTTAACATATAATTTTGATTCACCTCCCATTCTTACGATATTATTTTATAAATTAAACCAAAAAGATTGTTAATTTCCAACTCTTCGGGAGCTTGCATTTTCTGATGCAAATGTGATCCAAACTAAAAAGAAATAACGGTGGGAATTGACAATTTTAAAATATTTACAGAAAGCACTACCCAATTCAAGGAACTGGCAAATTGATCGCTCAATCATCTAATTACATTTACAAAATTCATCAAACAGTCCGATGAAAAAACACCACCCATGCTTAAGAGAAAATTCTAATTTGATGGAGACAAAATCATGAAATTCCCCACCACCTTTTATCGCTGGAGACCGCATCCCTGGCATGGATTGGAAGTGGGTCCCAACCCACCAAAAATTGTCCATGCATATATTGAGATAACTCCTTTTGATTTCGTAAAGTACGAAATTGATAAGGTAACCGGTTATCTGAGGGTCGACCGGCCGCAGAGAACATCTTCGCAACCGCCATCCATGTACGGATTTATTCCCCGCACCTTTTGTGGTGAAAAGGTTGGTGCCCTTTCTCCAAAAGCTGAACGAGGAGACGGCGATCCGCTTGATATTTGTGTGATTAGCGAGAGGCCCATCAATCGCTCCGAGGTAATTCTTAGCTCGCGGGTGGTCGGAGCCCTTCAGGTGATCGATGGAGGCGAGGCGGATGACAAAATCATTGCTGTTTTGGTGAATGATAATTTCTGGGGAGATGCAGAGAGCATTAAGGATCTGCCAACTAACCTGATTGAACGGCTGCAGCATTATTTCGAAACCTACAAGCGTATCCCCGGTGAGGAGGTACAAATTCATGTTGAAAATGTGCTTGACCGGGATCAGGCTTCAAAAATTGTAAAAGCGGCAATGGAAGACTACGAGATGGAGTATGGGGGTTAAAATATACTGCGATTTTGACAATAATGGTCAATCCATTCTTAACACTTGATTAGTATGGGAAATTGGCGGTAGAGAACATAACATAAATCAATAGCAGAAAACAAATGAAAAGCACCAGAGATAAGTTTGCACGGCAGGGAGCAAGCTTTTGAGTACTATAAATTGATAAAGGGTGGTTTACTACTAGAGTTTATTAACAATTTGACTTTTAAACAAAAGTAATATAAATTGGTTTAAAAATTTAGAATAAATCATCCCCAGTTGGACTTATGAGTTCACTGGCCCCCGTTGGGTTACGATCCAACGGGTTTTTTATTTATGAGATAACTATATGAATCGCGTATCCTTCCTGATAGACGGTTTTAATCTTTATCACTCAGTAAAAGATGCACAAATAGATATGAATGGAACTACCACGAAATGGCTGAATATCCGTGAATTGTGTCAATCCTATCTTCATCATTTTGGAAGGAATGCACAATTAGGAGAGATATACTATTTTTCGGCCTTAGCCGAACATCTAGAAGCTACTAAACCAGATGTTACAGCTCGACATAGAATCTTTCTCAGATGTTTAAGAGAAACAGAAATTAATATAAACCTAAATCGCTTCAAAAAGAAAGAATATCATTGCCCACACTGCCATAAAAGAGTTATAAGGCACGAGGAAAAAGAAACTGATGTAGCGATGGCCACAATGGTTTTGGGACTGTTTTTGGAAGATCGGTGTGATACTGTGGTCTTGGTAACTGGAGATACAGATTTGATACCAGCCGTTAAAATTAGCAATCACTTATTTCCCGACAGAAAAATTGTTTTTGCATTTCCTTATAAACGAAAGAATAAAGAGTTAATGCAGCTATGTCCTGGCTCGTTCACTATTAATAAGAAACAATATGTGAATCATCAATTCCCAAATCCCTTTAGAACTAAGAATGGAAAAGAAATTGCAAAGCCTCTTTCATGGTGATCGAATTAGCAATTATTAAAAGGGTCGGGGATGACTTTAAAACGGTATTAGGCTACTTAGATTTAAGCCAGTCTGAAAAGAGAGAATATTAATAGTATGGTATATTCTTATAAAATGACATTCTGTTTAGAGCTTTAAATAAAATTTCCATAACATATTCAATGAGGGGGAGTATTGTGGCGCAAGCAAAAATTAATGAGAAATGTATCATAGGAATGCCAACCTGTGGTTATGCTTTCAGTAGTGCACGTATGGCATTCATAGCTGCACCATCTGATGATGAATTTCAGCTTGAAATCGATATCCTAACAAATTTGCTGCAAGAAAAAGATTACGAAGCATATGTGGCTCTTCAGAGAATTGATCCTGGAAAATTTGCATTTTGTACAAAAATATGTTCGAAAATTATAACATCTCAATTTTGTATAATCTTATTAAACTCATCTTCTCATCGTAATAATCCACAAGTGAAAATTCCTAATCCTAATGTTCACTTAGAATATGGATTAATACTAGCATTTAATAAATATGTTCTTCCTCTTCAACGTGAGGGTGAACCCTTGGCTTTCAATATTAGACCACTTGATACAATTATATATAATAAAAGCAATTTTAGTCAAGTAGCGAATAAGGTCATTGATGCAGCTATACTCGGGACAGCAACTACGGAAAGACCTAGCCGTCCAATTGCTTCCAGCGAAGAGCTTTTACGCTATCTTTCTGTGAGAGGATTGCGAGTCTCGGATGTTAGTACACAGGAAGGGAATCAACTTTATAGACAAGGCAGTCCACTAGGATTTATTTTATTGGATGGAGAAGATATTGTTTTTTTTTGAATGTTCGATTTGGAGCCAGCTAAAGAAGTAATTTTCCGAGTGAAATTGCTGCTTCAGAATTTACATCAAACTTATGAAATATTTGAAAAAATAAACATAAAGTCTATGTCTCAAGACGCTATCGATTTAGCTAGAAAAACCATTGAACGCATCAAGATAGAAGTTCTCATATCAGAAGAACATAATAGAAAGAAAATTGAGGAATTAATCATGAATTTAACAAAAGACTTTAAACCAATACCATGGAAATTACTCACTTTGGACGAAATCAGGCGTATAGTCAAGGAAGAATACGATAAAATTGGTGAAATCTAATAGTATTTAATGTTATTTTAACAAATTCTAAACTAATCAGACTTTTTGAGGCTTTTGTGGATGGCTGATAAGAAACTAATGTGACTCTGAATCCAAACATCTAAAAAATAAATACTCGCCTCTATTGATCTAAAAATCTACAACTCCGGTTTCACTAAAAAGGTTTTAATAGAAAACTAAGTAGCGGGTAAATATCTTTTGATGTTTAAGGAAAGGCTTAAGCCTCTTAACATTATTACTATAAGAGAAAATTTTATAACTTTAAATATCCCGTATTTATTATATTAATTTGGGGTACTTATTTGCCTTGGTAGTTGGTACACTAAAGTATCTCAAAAACAAAAATTTAAATTATTTTAGAAGTTTCTTAGAAGGTGAGATAGGTTAAGGTGAGTATTTCAATTACTTCTTATTGATAGCTTTTTGCGCTTTCACTTTATTCAAAGCACATTTGGCACATTTTGCGGGTGCATTTTCATCATGGTGAAATTGTCTAAAAAAGGTCTTGCCGGTTATAAAAACCGCCACACCTACAATTAAGAATGTGATAGTTTCCTGGACACCCATTTATTCAAAATCCTAAAAATTTTCCACCCTGATAAACAATTAATGACGAAATATAAGCCAGAGATGTCATATAGGCAATCATAATCAGAGGCCAGCGCCAGCTATTTGTCTCCCTTTTTACCACTGCAACAGTAGCCATACACTGGCAGGCTAACACAAAAAATACCATTAACGATATTGCCACCAGCGGAGTATAAATTGGTTTTCCGGTAACCGGATCCCGGTCATTTCGCATTGCATCACGCAGACTTACCGAACTCTCTTCCGAACCTTCCACATTGTAAATAGTGGCCATGGTGCTCACCAGTACCTCCCGGGCAGCAAAAGAGGTGATGAGACCAATCCCTAATTTCCAGTCAAAACCCAGCGGTTCAATGGCAGGTTCGATAAACTTTCCGATTTTTCCTGCATAACTCTGGCGAATCGCTTCCGAAGGTTTCATTAATTCCGGATTTTCCGGTTTAGGGAACGATGCTAAAAACCACAAGACGATCGAAATAGCCAGAATAATCTGACCGGCATTCATTACAAACAATTTTGCGCGTAGGGACATCTGCAACACCGTCCATCTAAGAGAGGGTCTGCGATATGGCGGCAATTCCATCACAAATGTAGATGATTTTTCTCTGCGCCCCACAAAATATTTAAACACATACGCGGCATTCACCGCCATAAAAATCCCCAATAAATACATCGAGAGCAAGGTGAGACCGGGAACTGAAAAGATGCCAAGGATCTTCTTATTGGGAATAAATGCGGCGATCATCAGGGTATAAACCGGTAACCGTGCACTGCAACTCATTAAAGGAGCAATCATAATAGTAATTATCCGATCGCGCCAATTTTGTATGGTGCGGGTGGCCATTATTCCTGGAATGGCGCAAGCAAATGACGACAAAAGAGGTATTACCGAACGACCGCTCAGACCGGCTGGACGCAACAGGCGATCCATTATAAAGGCAACACGACCCAGATAGCCGGTGTCTTCAAGAATAGATAGAAAAAAGAATAGAAATAATATTTGCGGTAAAAACACTAAAATGGCTCCGACCCCGGCAATCGCTCCATCAACGATGAGGTCTTTTAATATACCATCAGGAAGAACAAGCGCCACTTTATCACCAAACCAGGAAATAAAATCTTCGATGGCGCCCATGGGCATTTCTGCCCAGGAAAAAATTGCCTGAAAAATCACTGCAAATATGATTATAAAAATGAGAGGACCGGCGATTCGATGCGTTAATATCTGATCCGCTTTCTCCGTCAGCGAATGTCTCGCTTTCCCCTCTGAAATTGTTTTTTTGCAGATTTCGTCAATCCATTCGTACCGGACTTTTGCCTCGTACATTCTCCATGGAATATTTTTTCCCATAAGCTCATCCCGCGCTTTTTTAACCAGCATATTGAGCTCAACACCGCAATTGTAACTGCTACCACTGGAATGAATAATCCAATGTTCCAAAGCAGCATCGTTTGATAACACCCGCATCGCCTCTGCCATACAGGCTGCTTCCCCTAAATTTGAATTGTCTAAAAACCATGAATGTATCGGTTTCACAGCATTTTTTACGTCGTCCCCTAAATTCCACTCCTTGGGATAGACTTCATGTGTTTCCCGGCTGATGATATCAAAAATGCAATTTCGCAATTCCGGGATACCCTTTTGCTTATTGGCAACAATAGGAAGGACAGGAATTCGAAGCTCTCTCGAAAGTTCGGCAACGTTAATATTTAAGCCATTTTTTTGTGCAACATCAAACATGTTTAAGGCGAGGATAACCGGCAAGCCAAGGTCAATTATTTGAGTGACGAGATAAAGATTGCGGGCTAAATTACTGGCATCGGCAACCACCACAACTAATTTCAAATGAGATGAATCTTCTAACCTTTGAAATAAAATATCAGTGGCAATTTTATCATCAAGAGATTTTGGAATGAGGCTGTATAATCCCGGTAAATCATGAACCCGAATCCTTGACCCATCAACATTTTTTAAGTAGCCGGTTTTTTTTTCAACCGTGACGCCGGGATAATTGCTCACCTTCTGTCTGAGCCCGGTTAGTGCATTAAAAACAGAGGTTTTTCCGGTATTCGGGTTTCCTACAAGTGCGATATCAATGGATTGTGTGGTTACCGATTTTGAACGAATACGAATTTTAATTCACCTTTCTATACGCTGTCAGTTAATCTATTTTCTCAACCAAAATCGATTTGGCCTCCGAACGTCTCAGTGACAAATGATAATTTCTAACCTTAATTTGAATAGGGTCGCCAAGGGGAGCAAACTTTATCAATCGAACCGGGGTGCCAATCATCAGACCCAATTCCATTAAATAATCCTCTTCCGAACCGGCGACAGTGAAATTTCGTACAATAGCATTTTCACCTGGCTTAAGCTTATCAAGAGGAATAAAATTTTCATCCATGCTACTTATACTATTACCTTTCTTCCAATTCAGGATTCAATATATATTCTTTTGCTCAAGGGAGCAAGATGACAAATTTTCTGGAATAATTCTCAAATAGAAGATATTAATTGTCTGCGGAAAATATTTTAGTCTTCCCGGATTATACCCAGCAATCTAAACTCACTGGAAATATTGTTACGCTCCAAAAATATTTTTACCGGTTTAGTCCATTCACCAGATTTATTTCGATCCAATTGAAGATTAATCTGCCACAAAGATGTGTTTGAGTCATTCTCGGGGATCTTGTCACCCGCTGGCAACTCGGTGAGATGAACGCAGCTTGAGTCCAAAGTTTTCTCTTTTAATACAGATTTATTATGAATCTTTAATTCGAATTTGTATTGAGTATCATCTTTAGATTCCAAACCGGTTACGACAGCCAGATCCAAGAAACATAGTCTCGATGATCCATCATCAGTTTTTGAAATCTGAAATCCATCCAAAGGGGGCAGGCTGTTAAAATAATATTTTCCGATAATGTCCCTTCGCTCAATGAGTGTTTTAACCAGATACTCAGCAGCTTCCGGGTCAGAATATCGTCCCTGCTCCACTGCTTTTCTGATTTGTTCATCTGAGAAAGACATTACTAATTTGGCACCCCAGTAAAGGTCTCTTCCAGTGGCGTTATTAAAAGCCGGATTGGGCAAAATGTATCTATATTTATGAGGATTGAAATTTTTAGAGACAAAATAGCCAATCGACGGATATTTTATTTTGGGAGTTTCTTCCCAGGGTCGGGTATAAGTACCAAAACTGCCAATAGATTTCACAACTTTATCCGGATCGGCGATACCTTCACGACCAATTTCAGGCGGCATGGGTTCATCTCCCTGGCTGCCTAGAGTCGAGCCAAAATCGATCAGATAATGGCGGACATATCCCTCGTTCAGATAAACATCCAGGGAATTATTTGCTTTCGTATCATAATGGTTTAACCAGGCGGCCATCACTCTCAATCCTCTAAGCTCGCGGCGGTGCTGATGAGGAATTACATCGTTGCCATCATCTTTACGAACATCCCCGTATTTGTAAGAGCCGATTGGTTTACCAGCAAGGTATTTACTGGCGGTAACGCGGATTATTCCGTCCGGAAGTTTTTGTACCCTATTAAGAATATCATCCAAATCTTTTTGATTCATTAGGCGTTTTTTGCCTTCCAAATCCTTGACGGTGACTCCCTCGCCCAATCTTAGAATTTTTGGATGAAAATAGCAGATATAATTTTCAGGGACGTTGTAACCGGCTGCATAAAATAATTTTGTTGAAACGATCTCGGCACCGGTTGACATCTCGGGATATCCAATCGGATCAAATTTAATGACATATCTCTCTCCCCGGGAATCCTCAATCGAAAATCCCGGCGTCACACCTTGTGTCTTTGCTCTGAAGATTGTCCAAATACCCGACGTATCCGGCCCCGCTCCAGTGTCCGGACCTCGAGCAATTTTTTCCAATGACATTTCTTTCGCTGCATTTCTATTTGTAAACCAACTGGAGTTATAAACCTCATCAAATGCATCCACGTTCATTGCTTGTTTGGAATTTCCCGAAATTTTCCGGTAATGACAGGATAAATCCAGAATACTTATGAGCGTTCCGGTTAAAATTTTCTCCACATTATCTTTGGCAAGATTTACTTCACGGGCCTCCGGTATAGGAACCGGTTTCTGATCATCGGGTGGTTTTGAAGGGACCACAAAATTGTGCCCGCTGCCACAGTTCACAAAAAAACCGGAAGCGAGGAAAAATATGAAAAAATGGAATTTCATATCTCGTTCTAATTACAGTCTAATTAGTTCCAAACAAAATAGAAACGGACTCTCTCCGGACTTACGGCAAATTGAAATGTTGCAATCAGTCTATCCGGATTCCACAACCGAAAACCCATCCCTACTCCATATTCCAAATTTTTAATGGTTCTTTCTTTGAATATATTTTTTGACACCTGCCCGGTGTCAAAAAAGAGGGCACTATCGATTGAATGCCACAGTGGAATTCGATATTCAATTGAAACCATGGCCATATCCCGGTCAAAAAACCGGCCTCGTGTGTATCCCCTGACTGTTTCTCTCACTCCAATGTTACTTAGTCTGTAAAAAGGAATTGTTTTGTCGTCTTTCTCCCTCTTAGCCTCTCCGGCAAATCTTATGATCAAGACCCGGTTTCTGAAAATATTGATATATTGAGTTATATCCAGACCTGCTTCCCAGAAATTATAATCCCTGCCATCAATCTGCTGATAATAACCACCATAAATGAGTGATTCATTTCCTGATATGGGTTCTCCGGGGCGAACAAGTGAATTAAAGCGAAAGTCAAATTGAATTCTGGCCAATTTTATACCTGTCTCAAGTCCTGGAAGTGTTTCACTGTCATAAACATCTTTGATGGAAGAGTAATTGGATGTCTGTGGCTCAAATATACTGTTAATTTCAAAACCGAAACGGGTGTGAAATGTTAATTTTCTGGCCTTGAAGATGCTGAAATTTAACCAAGTATCGAACCACTCTCGATTATAAGCGGATCGGTCCTCGACAGTGGTTTCCGGCCCAATTCCATAAAATGATTCGTTAGGCAAATACCGATATTGAGCCGTAAAATCTGTTAGCAGAGGTCCTCCAAAAAAATTCAATCTTTCTAATTCAACCCGGTATCTTTGTCTTTTGTGCAAGCCCAATTGGGCTGTTAACGTTAGTTCCGATTGGGGATTTGATATATCCTGTTGATAAATTTTAAGTCCGAACCCGGAGCGGTCGGAGTATTTCGGCACCCCTCCACGCTTCCCATCATCAGAAGTTATCAAAGCTTTGATTTTGGGAATGGTCCTTTTCTCATAAATGTATCCAACAACATCACCAGTAAATTTGGAAACGAATAGTAATGGTGTCCCAAAAAAAGTGCCCGGGGATGAAACGAAAAATTCCCAACTTTCCTTATTCTGATACTGATTTCGCCAATATGAAACGCTGTCGAGGTGAGTTTTCTGGGTTTGAGCATGAAGAGTTATGCCGGAGAACAAAATTAAGAATGTCAATAGGAGAGCGGCTTTGATATGGAAATAATAATTGAATCCACAGTTTGTCATCGTCAATTGGTCTTTTCGCGGACGTATAGATGGTAATAGGATAAATCACTCTTCAGAAGATACTTAAATAAAAATATAATTACAAACAAACTTCAGAGTTGTAATAAAATGAAACATAAAATTTTTAAAATCTGAAATTGCCAGTAGAATATCAAAAATCAAAAGAATGATCTTTAAGGCATAAGTTTCCCTGGTTCATGGTAGTTATCATTAAGAGATTTAGATATAAAATATTGAGGACGCAAGTAAAGAATTTACGTTCTTGATTTATTTCAGGGGAATTATTATACTTGCATTGTTTTACTAATCAAACAAAAGTTTGATTAATATAAACTCACAATTCAATGCGGAAAAATTATGAAAGAAATCTGGAAAAAATTTGAAGAAACTGAGCTGACACACAGCAGTGTTCATCATTTAATGGCGGTGTATCATCTGATCGAGCAAAATGGCTATGCACGGGCAGTGGACATTAGCAGGTATTTAAGTCTTACTCGCGGCAGTATATCGATCACCCTCAATAAACTCAAAGGGAAGGATTACCTGGAGGAAGATCATAATAAATTCTACAAGTTAACCAAGAAGGGCGAAGATTTTGTCCGTGCTGTAATAGACAAACGATATATCCTAAAAAAATTTTTCATAGAAGTCCTTGGACTGCCGCCTGAAACCGCGGAGATCGATGCCTGCAAAATTGAACACTTGCTTAGCGAGGAAACTGGTGAAAAGCTCCTCTCATTCATGGCGAAATATTTGGGGGAAAATGTCGAATTACCTGCGGTCTAGCGAGGATTGCAGATTAACTATTTCATTGATTAAAATAAGATACCCGGAAAAAGTAAAGCAAAGGATCTAGAATGTCAAAACTGGACACTTTTATAAATGCCATCCGAAAAAAGGGGTTGAATGTAACCTACCAGCGAATTCTGATATACAAACATTTGATTGCAAACGAGAGTCACCCGACCGCCGACGAAATTTATCAAAACATAAAAACAGAATATCCTTCCATTTCATTAGCTACCGTCTACAAAACACTGGAGACGTTGGAAGGCCATAATCTTATCACCAAGGTAAATTCTCTTCATGACCTTGCCAGGTTTGATGGAGATACCTCACCTCATCATCATATGATTTGTAAGGGCTGTAAAAAAATTGTTGATGTTTATGATAGCCGTTTTAATGATTTGCCTTTCCCGGCAAGCAATGGTTTCAAAGTGAAAAGCTACCGGATACAATTTGAAGGTACCTGTGAAAGTTGTATACCAAAACGTTCCAGGCGAAAACAAAATAAAGAAAATAATGATGCCAAGACATTCAGTGGTGAAGAGGTAAATAGCCGGAATCAATACTCAATATAAACCTATCTGATCAACATCAATTTTTGTATTCATGAAGCCACTGGTCTCCAGACGAGATAGATAAACACCACAACCTACCTGAAAATACCCGCCGCTGTGTGCCTCGTTAGAAAATTCAACACGAATAAAGGGAGAGTTGGTATGTTACGCATCGAATAATTAAGCTTCTGAGCACAGCGCCTGGTTTAAAAATCCTACCCTCAAGGAACTTGGATCATTAAGTGATAAAATTCTTTATGCAAAAAACTATCTCAGTAAAATCATCTTT
>WOR8_10000193_pt1 | contig 62289 bp, 49 predicted proteins | sample DeeMarSeWOR38_10_FD_19890 | JGI IMG/M metagenome (IMG submission 19890)
CGAGAACCCGCAGGCGTTCTACGGCCTCTGTCGGAGTGAGGCACTGGTTGTAGTCCACCATGATGGCCATGTCGTCGCCCGCTGCCTTACGAATCGCGCGCACGACGGCGACATCCTCTTGCACGGTGGGGTAGCCAATCTTGGCCTTGACTCCTGTGAACCCTCGCTTCGCCCAACTTCCGGCGCCTTTCCCGGAGCCCTGCACGCCGTCGTACCCGACCGCACCGTAGGCACGAACCGGCTTCTCCACCCCTCCGAGCAAGCGCACGAGCGGAATGCTGTGAACACGAGCCAGCGCATCCCAAAGTGCCATATCAATCGCAGCGAGTGCAATACCGACAAGGCCTTGCGGCCCTAGCAATCGGAATCGTTTGGCGAGTTTTTGCTCGACTTCGGCTGGAGCCAGGACGTCACCCTGCACCAGGGCCTCGAAATTCTGAATCAGCTCGGCAGTCGGCTTGAGCGCGGCCGGCGTGTAAGTGAACACGATGCTGTGCCCGCTGATTCCGGTGTCGGTTAATATATCCGTCAAGACCAGAGGCGACTCGGTAATCACGCCGCTCGCGGTCTGATGCGGTTCCTTCATCGGCACCCGAACAGCTCTCACTCTGAAGCCTTTAATTGTCGGCGATGAATCTTTTTGCATGTCCTCCTCCGATCCGTTTGTTCAACATTGATATTGAGTAGACGTCTCGTTTCTGAACTATTGAAGGCATCTTAGCAGGCGGCAAACCAATATTCCTATATGGAATAAAATGCAGATATATCTCCAGCCGAAAATTTTGATGCCATATACTTGAAGCAGTTTAATCGATATTACCGATTTTTTGAGACTATATGGCGACTTTGAAGTAGGCCGACACGGGGGATTTTTTGCCGCTATCGCTACATGTCAATATTTCAAAAACATGATGATAGATATTCCGTATTATCTTCTTACTGCATGAATACAGCTACAATAAATTTGCCATGAAGAAAAATACAACAAGGGCAGCTGCCCCCAGACTGACGTTGTTATATTTTCCCGCCATTTTTTATATTTTCTATTTTGGCTACCATCTCTTTGTATTGTTTGGAAGATCCATCAATTAGCACCCATCTCGGCAATGACTGTTTTAGCAGCCGCCACTTGTCATCGTATGCAACAATTATCGGTATTTTATTCAGTCCTATTTTATGTAATTTTATTTTATCCCATGGATAAACAGTAATTCTATTCCTACTCCATTGTATTTTCAGCGTATCAACCCGCAATACAAGAGCTGACGCTGTGTTAGATATCGCATACACCCCGAAGATCGGCCAGATTAGGGCTGACAGGATAATCATCAAAACAGATAGGAAACCCAGATTGATACTGCCGATAATTTGAGAATAAATCGTTACACCCGCAGCTACAATCAGAAGGATTTCTATAAAAATGACTACGGAGAATGTGTAGGTTTTTACTGTTTTTCTTTCTTTATAAATCCATTCTTGCATTTCGTTACGCCTTTAAACGATTCATGTCATGATTATTTATAAAGGCACAGCAGGTGTCAATATACAGCGAGATCATATCTCGACATCGCACACAGCCGATGGGCCTCGATACCCCGTTTCCACCCGCATTTTTCCACCTCACAGTTTCTCAATTCGAAAGTTTGAATATCTTGATAGTATCCCTGAAGCTCGATGGGTCTGAAAAACACTGACGGCAGACATCGACGGTTTGACAAATCTTGCGATAATGTTCAGCGATGCCATTGTTTGTTGTATGTAACGATAGTGACATCTGGCTGCTGGCCGCCCATGCGTGTGCGGGCATTGGAATTGACCCGTCCGGCTGGACCGGTAACCTTTCGCGTAGAGCATTTCGAAGATACTTTCTATCTGATTCATCCAAAGACGCCACATAGGTTGGGGCTGGTCCCTGACCATGAGTCTTTGATCCTCATTTTCTCCGGTTTCCATATGCGAGCAGATCAACAATTGATCGGCTGTTTTCCCACATCGCCGATAAAAGGCAGAATTAAAATCCAGGGTAGTGTCAGGCGGCTGGGATCCCTGAACTGCGAAAGGCCAATGATCATATCCTGATGGCCTTTGGATGGCTGGGCCACATACGTTCCGAACAATCGATCCCATACGGAAAAATTAAAACCGTAATTGCTGTTCGTTTCTCTAACAATGACCGAATGGTGTACGCGATGCATGTCAGGTGTCACCAGAAATGACCTTATGAAGCGATCCAGTGGTGGCGCCAGCTTGATGTTGCCGTGATTGAACATGGCCATAGCGTTTAATATTATTTCAAATACGAGAACAGAGATCACCGGGGGGCCGAGCGCAAAGATGATGGACATCTTTAGAATCATGGAAAGAATGATTTCTACGGGATGGAATCGTAATCCCGTCGTCAGATCGAAATCCAGGTCGGCATGATGCACCATATGCAATCGCCATAAAAGCGGAACAGCGTGAAACATCACGTGCTGCAGATACATACCGAAATCCAGGACAACGATTCCCGCACCCAGTGCGACCACGCTCGATGTGCCGATATTGTTGAGAAGACCCCATCCATTGGCCTGAGCTGTCCGGGCCATTTCTACGGCGAACACAGGAAGCACCAGCCGGAGCGATACGGGATTGATTACAGTGAGGGACAGATTGGCAAACCAGCGCCATTTTTTCGATGTCGTTAGGGCGCGGCGGGGCATTCTGAATTCCCAGAGGGCAACCAGGATAAAAATCGAAACAAAAAAAATAAGACGGATAGCAATCTCATGTTCCACGAGTCGGTCTCCAGATCAATCAGGCCAGGAAAGTTTCGATAAAGGAGCAGGATAGATCAGAGGGCGCTGGCTATTTTAGAGGTGAGAGTGATTGTTGAATATTGTGGTTCTCGCACCACCGGATACGACAGGCAGATGCAAAGTATCCCATCAAACCCGGATTTGTCAAACGGACCGTTCTTACCGGTAAGCCAAATGTTGGATTGTACGTGAATGATAAAGATACGGTTCGGACATCAGGAAATTAGGGGTGCAGTGATGGGTTTGCGGTCAAAGCAACGAGCAGTCGCTCCCCTCCCATTTGCTCGATACAATCCGAATATCCAATAAGGCTGTTGAATAAAAATCAACGATGTCCGGCGGTTTTGGTTTTCAGGACTCAGATAGGATGTGCTCCAAATGGTGCCGGCCATAAGTTGGCATTGATTAAATGTGAACCGAAAACCAATCGGAAAGTAACAGCAGCAATTCCTCGGAGAGTTGGTTCGTATGCCTAAGCAATTCTTTATATCGGCTTCGCCTTCCATCTGAATCCTTTAAAAAGGGATGATTGTAATCTTTGAGTATCTTGACACTCACTTGATCGTTGCCGTGACTCCGCATAGCCTGCGCAAGCAGATGGGCGTGCTCAACCGGAACGTGTGCATCTTTATCGCCATGGAGTATCAATACGGGACAAGCAACTTTCGTCGCTGTTGGCAGCGGCATATACGGTAAAAAGGAATTGAACCAGGGACTGCCCTTACCTTCTCTTACTGCTTGCCGTAAGCGTCTCATCTTTTTTTTCACTTCGCGTTTTATTTCTTGTCCCGTTAGATTCTCTTCACGCTCAATTTCATAACGATACTGGAATTCTTTTATTTTCCAGCCATTTGTAGCCGAGCCGGCCATCATTACTACCGCGCGAATCGATGCATCAGATGCAGCAATTATTGCGGCAATATTAGCCCCTTCGCTCACACCCAAGATCCCAAATCGATTCTGATCGATTTCCTGTCTTTTTCTAAGATACGCCAGCCCTGCTTTGGTATCCTCCGCCCGCTCTTGGATGGTTATATCTTCGAAAGGACCTCCCTGTGAGCACCCAATTCCCTGGTCATCCATTCTCAGGACTGCTATGCCCCTGCGAGATAACGCGTCCGCTATCTGTCTGAATGGCTTGAATAAACAATACGGTTTCGACCAATGATGCAGCATGTCACGGTCTTGAGGACTGGAGCCGGTGATAAGGACAACAGCTGCGTACGGAGGGTCGGCGCCTGAGGGAATTGTCAATGTGCCTGCTAACGTGTGTCCTTTTGAGGTCGGGACTCTCACTTCTTCGGCTGTGTAAGGCGCATTGGATTCAGGGGCGTAATGGTCAGGCGGATAGCAGGGAATCTTTACACATCCGATGGTTACAGAAATAAAAAGAAAACAAAATGCACCAATCCTGTAAGCGGTCATCATCGTGCTGCTGATCTGCCCCCAGTTTTAGTACCAATTGTCAAGTTAGATTCCGGAGCATGTTTTCCCTGTACGATGTAAACCAAAATGGTTCAAAGATCAAAGGTTGAACTGCCTGCGCCACCGATAATAGGTCTGCTCCGCGATGGACAACTGACGGCAAATTTCGCCCACCGTCAGCCCCTGAGCCAGAGCAACTTCTGCTTCCCGTAACATACCAATGATTTTTTTCGGAGAATATCGTTTGCGGCTCATCCTGACCTGCCTTTCTGTAACCAGACTTTTATCATATCTCTAACTTACAACCTGGATCGGGTTTCGGGGGGCAGGTCATCTGGGTCTATAACCGAAATCATCATCGCTGTTGGCGTTGGGTCGGTATGAAACCAGGGTAATTTCCTGCCCAAACGCGGATTTCCGACCGTGCAAGGGCCGTCACGATTTGAGGCTGAAACGGATTTTTTGCTTGACGGCAGGAAGGGCATCAGGGTATGGATCAAAAATTGGTAAGACCGGTAAAACCAGTCAGACAGTATCTTCCGGAAACAGCGAATGAAATTTCAAAAGCTGCCGCAAGCCCAGTATCAAAAACGAAGTTCCATTATTGCCGAAGATATCGTTCAAAGAATCCGTCGCAATGAAATATCGGCAGGAATGAAACTTCCCTCCGAGCGGGACATCGCCGAACAACTCGGTGTCAGCCGTCCATCAGTGCGGGAAGCGATCAGTGCGCTGCAGATCGTCGGGATATTAGAAAGCCGACCGGGTGATGGAACCTACGTATGCGAACGGATCGAATTTGAGGACCTGAGTCGGAAAGCGGTCCTGGTTCTCGAAAAAAACGACAGCCCCCTCGAGCTGCTGCACGCACGCAAAGCCCTGGAAATCGGAACGGCACGCCTGGTCATTAAAGTTGCCACCCAAAGCGAAATCGGGCCCATCCACAACGCCTGGCAACAAAAGTATAAAGCCGGCATCAAGGGCAACTACGATGGATACCTGGGGCATGCTTATGAATTTCACATGGCCATAGCGCGGGCCACGGGCAATTCGTTGATCGTGCGCATGACCGAGAATCTGCTGCAGGCCACCCAGCAGCCCCTTTGGCTCAACATGCGGCGCACCTACTATATCGAAGATGACCGTCGGATAAGAGAAATGCTCGATGTACACGATCGAATCGTTACGGCCCTCATGAAACGTGAAACCGAGCAGGCCATCTTGGCGATAGAGGCGCATTTCGACATACTGATCCAGCGGACGTACAATTTATCCGATCCATATTTGGAACCCGAAACATCGGAGAAGTAAACGAACCACACACCAAAGAAAGGAGCAGAAGGATGAGATACCATTTGTGTCACTTGAAAAGGTCGATGGTCGTTTTCGTTGCGGTGATGGTTCTACTGGGGTTGGGGTGCGGCATCGCCGCGGCTCAAAGTTATCCGAGCAAAGCCATCGAGATGGTTGCCTGGGCTTCCCCGGGAGGAGGCAGCGACCGGATGTGCCGCGCTTTTGCCAAAGCCGCCAACAACTATTTTGAAAAAGAGATGTACGTGATCAACAAAAAAGGCGGCGGTGGTGCGGTCGGCATGTCCTACGTCCAGAGCCGTCCGGCGGACGGGTACACCGTGCTCGGTGTGACGAACAATCTGGTTTTTACACCGTTGAGCAAACCCGATTTCAAGTACAACTACAAAAACTTTCAACCGATCATCATGTGGGGATTCGATCCCAAGGTCATCGCCGTTGGCTCTTCGACCCCCTACAAGACAATTGAAGACCTGGTTGCTGCGGCCAAAAAGGAACCGGGTAAAATCAAATTCGGGCTCTTCGGCACCGGTACAGACGACCATATCATCAGTGTAATGCTGGGCCAGGAAGCCAGCGTGAAGTTTGGCTACGTCCCCTTTGACAGCGGCGGGGAGCAGTTGGCCGCGATGCTGGGCGGACATGTGGATGCGATGGTTACCGAATACCAGGAAGTCGCCACCCAGGTCGAAGCCGGAAAGGTTCGAATTCTGGCCACCGCTACGGGCCAGCGTCTCGACTCGCTGCCCGATGTTCCCACGATGATAGAGAAGGGCTGGGATGTGGTTGTACCGAAATTCAGGGGACTGGTTGTCAAAAAAGGTGTTCCGGATGACGTCAAGGATTACCTCATCGCCAAAGCCCTGACGGCCATTCAGGACCCGGTATTTAAAAGCTATCTCAAAAACAGCATGATCGAACCCTACTTTCTGGTCGGCCAGGAGTTTGAGGAATTGATCGAAAAGCAACATGTAAAATTTGGTGAGATCTTAAAAGAGCTCGGTTTTTAAAGTAGCCGGGCCACTACATGGGAGCCGATTCCAAGCTGCAGGAACCGGCTTTTTTCATCTCAGAAATCCTGGCTATCAACACCCGGTTAGAGATAACCGGTGGTGCCGCTTTATCGCTGCGAGCGGGATAATGGGAAAATGAGGCCATAGGGCGTGATAGCCAGTCCCTAGGGATCGATAACCACAATTGCCGTAGCCGTCAGAGAGCAAACTCGTGAAATCTGCTGATCGAATTACATCGGCCCTTCTGCTTGTCCTGTCCGGGTTTTGGATTTTTTTGGCCCGGCGGCTGCCGTACCCGAAGTTTGCCCAGGTCTCTAAAATGGGACCCGGCGATTTTCCGACCATCATCGCCGTCATGCTTGCCATTTTTTCCGTCTGGCTGTTTGTCGACACCTTTCGCCATCCAGAAAAAAAGGGGGAAGCGAAGAACGACGATGATACAAAGACAGTGAAGAATCCCCAGGCCAGGCGGGACATCATAACCGGCTTTGGAATCTTCACGGGCATGCTCGTCATCATGCCCTTTGTCGGGTTTTCGCTGGCAGCGTCGGTTTTCGTTTGTGCTTTTTTGCTGGTGGTCGGACGCTACAAGTTTCATGTGGCGATACCCATTGCGCTGCTCATACCGTCTTTGCTGTGGCTCATCTTCGGATATCTGTTGACCGTGCCCTTGCCAAAAGGGCCGTGGGGGTTTTAAGTGGAGATCTTCAGCAATCTCATGATGGGATTCAGTGTCGCGCTGGAGCCCTTTAACCTGATGTTCATCGGCCTGGGCCAGTTGATCGGGGTCTCCATCGGTGTGCTGCCCGGTATCAACGCCTCGATGGCCGTCGCCGTGCTCTTGCCGCTGACCTTTGGGTTGTCACCGGAGGCTTCGCTTCTTTTCCTGTCCGGCATTTACATGGGTGCCATGTTCGGCGGCTCGATTACTTCGATTCTATTGCGAGTTCCGGGCACCTCCACCGCTGCGGTCATCGCCCTGGACGGATACGAGATGACCCGCCAGGGACGGGCCGGTTTGGCATTGGGCATTACTGCCATCGGCTCCTGGGTGGCAGGCACTTTCAGTGTTATGGTTTTGATGTCCCTGGGGCCGTGGCTTTCCACGGTGGCACTGGCCTTCGGACCGCCGGAATATTTCGCTCTGATATTTCTGGGGCTTTCGATGATCACCAGCCTCGGCAGCGACTCATTGGTAAAAGGCCTTATCGCCGGCGCCCTTGGACTGCTGCTCGGTACAGTCGGGATGGATACGGGGGTGGGGGTCAGCCGGTTTACCTTCGGGATATTGGAGCTTGACAACGGGGTGAGTTTCATTGCCGTGCTGATCGGCATGTTTGCCGTGTCCCAGTCTCTGCTCAATCTGGAAAGGTCTCTGTCTCACCTTTTTTACAAGGGAAAGATGACGGGACTTCTGCCGCGGTTGAAGGATCTCAAGGAAAGCATGGGATCCATTTTTCGCGGCACGGTGTTAGGGACGTTTATCGGCATGCTTCCGGGCGCGGGCGCTACAGCGGCCGCGTTCATGTCATATTCCATAGAAGCCCGAATTTCCAAACACCCCGAGCGCGTGGGCAAGGGGGAGATCAAGTGCGTCGCCGGGCCGGGCAGTGCCGACAATTCAGCGGCCGGGGGCGCATTGGTGCCGCTGTTGAGTCTCGGCATTCCCGGCTCTGAAACAACCGCCGTATTACTGGGCGCGCTGATGATCCACGGCATCAGGCCCGGACCGATGCTTTTCATGCAGCACTCCAAGCTGGTGTGGGCAACCATCGCCTCTTTGTATATCGCCAATTGTCTGGGCCTGGTTCTGGCAACTGCGGGGATCCGACCGTTGACGCAGATTCTCAAGCTTCCGACACCTGTCATGTCCGCTTTCATACTGGTCATGAGCGTGGTGGGCTCTTATTCGCTGGCAAACAGCATGGTCGACGTCTGGATCGTCTGGATTTTTGGCGTAATCGGCTACCTGATGAAACACCTTCGAATTCCCGTGGCCCCGGTGATCCTGGCACTGGTTCTCGGTCCGATGGCCGAAAAGTCTTTTCGCCAAACGATGTACATGTCCGATGGAAGCCTTTCCATTTTCGCAACCCGACCGATTACGATCGTTATGTTGATCCTGGGGCTGGTCAGCCTCTTTTTGCCTTTTATCATATCGATTTTCAGCGGTCGCAAAAAATAGAGCGTTCGCAAAAAAATCCACCGATTGCGTGGATCGTAGATACAATTAAGCATTGAACGCAGGCGTATTTTAGCCGGTCGCCGACGCCTGCCTTTTTCCAGAAGAATCATTCGAGGAGACTACCCTATGACGAAAACGGATACGGAAATCACCAAGTATGTCGCAGCGTACGCTTCGGCGGCAACATTCAGCGATTTTCCGCCCGAAGCCATACGGATCGGTAAGCGCTGTGTATTGGACGGACTCGGTGTCATACTCGCCGGTTCGGTTCAGGATTGCACCCGCATCGTACGCGAGTTCAGCCTGAACAGTGGCCAGGGCTCGGGCGCGACCGCCTTTGGGAAAAATCCCGTAAAGCTTTCCGTTGCGCTGGCGGCGCTGGTCAACGGCACGGCAGGGCATGCCATGGACTGGGATGATACGCAGCTGTCGACAACTGCCGATCGAATCTTCGGGCTGCTGACCCATCCCACGATTCCACCGTTGGCGGCATCGCTGGCAGTTGCGGAGATGCTCGGCGGTGTGTCGGGCAAGGACTTTCTCACTGCGTTCGTCACCGGCTTTGAGGTGGAATGCAAGATTGCCGAGGCCATACGACCGCGGCACTACGAACAAGGATTTCACTCCAGCGGTACGATCGGCACTTTCGGGGCCGCCGTCGCAGCCGCAAAATTGATCGGGCTGGACCGAGAGGAGCTGCGCAACCTGCTGGGAATCACCGCATCCATGGCATCGGGCATCCGGGTGAATTTCGGGACTATGACCAAGCCGCTTCACGTGGGGCGGGCCGCCCAGAATGGAGTTTCTGCAGCTTTGCTGGCCCAAGGCGGCTACCAGGCCGATCCGGACGGATTGGATGGACCGTGGGGGTTTTTCCAGGTGTTCGGCGGCGGTGTCGATGCAGATCGGATTGTCGACAAACTCGGAAATCCATACTCCATCGTAGAGCCGGGGGTCAGCGTTAAGCCTTACCCTTGTGGCTCGCTGACCCACCCGTCAATGGATGCGATGCGGGCGGTCGTGATGAAAAATGATGTAAAGCCCGATGATGTCCGGGAGGTGGTGCTCTACGCCGGTAACAATATTTTGAATCCGATCCGCTACGTCACGGCCGAAAACGAGTTGCAGGCAAAATTTTGCATGCCCTTTTTACTGGCGGCGATCATCATTTCCCGCAAAGCCGGCGTCCAGGAATTCACTCCTGCGTTTGTGCAATCGCAGGCCGTACGGTCGCTGATGCAGAAAATCCGCACCGAATTCGATCCTGCCATCGAAGCCAGGGGCTATGATAAAATGCGCAGCCGGGTGGAGCTGACACTGAAAAACGGCAAAAAGATCGTCGAGGATGCCGATGATCGCTACCGTGGTGGACCGGAAAATCCGCTCAGCGACGATGATCTAACAGACAAGTTCGCCGATTGCTCGCAATCCATCGTGAATGACGCAATTCAAAAGGAGATCGTCAGCACCGTATTTGAACTTGAGGATCTGCCCAGCATGGATTCGCTGATAGCGGGGTTATCACAGACCGGATGATGGTTTTGTCGACGCATCACCGATTGTGTTGAACAGACAAATCGATTCAAAATAGGAGGAATAGTCCATTGCCAGCAATCAACAGTGAACTGTGCACCGGATGCAGAACCTGCCAGAAGTACTGTACGGTCGATGCGATTTTATTCGAAGATAAAAAATGCCGCATCGAAGCCGACCAGTGTACCGAGTGCTATGTATGCCTGAGAATGGAAGTCTGTCCGGAAGGTGCCATAGAGGCCCAGGAACTAGAGGGCTTTTTAAAACAATTCCAACATGTCATCAGCGATCCGGTTGAAAACCATGGTGTTACCGGCGTTACCGGAAGAGGAACCGAGGAGGTCAAAACAAATGACGTCACCGGCCGCATCAAGAAAGGCTGGGTCGGTTTTTGCATTGACATGGGCAGACCCGGAATGGGTGTTCGTCTAAGAGATGCTGAAAAAGTCGCGATGGCGTGTGCCGAGGCGGGGTTTGTATTGGCTCCGGCCGAGGAGTCCCCGCTGGCCGCCCTGATGCCCGATCACAGAACCGGTAAGTTGCGAGATGACTGCCTGGATTACAGGCTGCTTTCTGTCATTATCGAAGGGCGCTGCACCGAAGATCGCGCAAAGGACGTTTTGCAGGCCCTGCGGAAAGTCGAAAAGGAGATAGATACGGTTTTTTCGCTGGGGCTGATCAGCCGCGTCGATGAAGATGGACACTGCAATGCGTTGGAGTACCTCGACGAGCTTGGGATTCCGCAACCCCACCGGGGCAAGGTGAACGTGGGACTGGGCAGACCCTTGTCTCTGGGCTGATATAACACCTCGTAATCTCTACCCCGCCGAAGCGGGGGAAAAGCATGTCGAATTCATAACACGAGCCGAAGATGGGGCACCATGAAGCAATGGGAGCAAGGCCCCCACGGTAGACAGGAGAGAAAAGATGACGCACTCACTGCACCGCTCCGGTGACATAGAATCGCAAAAAGAAGATTTCGTCTGGTTCATGTATCAAACCAAGGGCGTCAATGATGTGAATATCAAACCCAAGGCGCTGGAGTTTATCGCTGTGGCCGAGGCCGTCGGTTCGGAAAACTGGGGAGATGTCAAATCCGGACCAAAGCTCAGGCTTCCCATCGAGGAAATCAAGGCCAAGATATCCGACAAATCCCGCCTTCGCGGCATATTTACCCGAAGGAGCCAGGTCGTTGAATTCCTGCAGCAAATCAAAGCCAAAAACCTGGGGATGTCGGTCATCGTTACCGGTGTTTTGTCCGAGGTGATCCCGGCCTGCAAGCAGGCAGGCGTCACACCACACTCGATTAACTACTCATTGGGCGTCTGGGGTAAAAAAGAAAATCTGCCCGATGACACCACCTTGTCGATTACCACCATGTGCGGCCACCACATGATCCCACCGAAGTTCGTGAATCACATTATAAAGCGGGTCAAAAAGGGGAAACTGACACCGGAAGAAGGGGCCACAGAGCTGGCGGAGTTTTGCTATTGCGGCATATTCAACCATATACGATGCGCAAACATCATCGATAAAAATACGTAGCCGCGCAGAAGAAACCCCCGCCCAGAAAACCGTACCGGTGACTTGCAGGTATGGGGTTTACTCCAGAAACAAAAAGCGGTCCGGTTACCACCTTTGACATGGAGATGACCAGGGGCGGGTCGTGATTCAAAGATGTCAGGTATTGAGACCTTCCCCCCACCTGCCGCCAAAATGACGGCCAGGCTCCAAACGATGGTATGAGTCAGCGGATTTTCGATCGGTGCGGATCGGCTGTCTTCAGATCCATTTACCTCAGATTCGTGGAATTGTCTCATCCAACAAGAAACGGGGAGTCATTCTAACACCCCGTTATTATAATGAATGAATGGTGGAGCTGATCGGGATCGAACCGACGACCTCATGACTGCCAGTCATGCGCTCTCCCAGCTGAGCTACAGCCCCACATTTGTAAAAGGGGAAGCTAACAGCTTGGCAAAACGGTGTCAATATTTATTTTGGACAGAACCGGTTGACAAAGCAGGCGATTGAAAATATTATATTACACTTGTGGTCTGCTATTAACTTATTCAATTTATTAGTAAAAGATTAATTTTCTGCGTCGTGCTCCGACACGGTGCTACCGGGTTGTGACTGATATGAAAACCAACCAGTTTCCCCCCCGACCCGCTGGGCAGGGAGGCACTGAGGGCAAAGCTCAAGGCATGTTCCGGGAGCTGGAAGCGACCGAACTGTATTGTCCCAACTGCCGTCAGGCAGTGCCGGTGCGCAAGCGGCTGCTGCTGATCCTTCCCGAAGGGGAAAAATACGAGTATCTCTGTGCCCGCTGTTCAGGTTCGGTCGGCACCAAGTTGGATCGGAACAACATGCCGGGCATCTTGCAGGTTTGAACCGCTCTGTTATCCGATACGGACATCCTTATTATTAGAAAGAGGTTTTTATGCTCAATGTTATGCGCAAGCACGCCGGCAGCTGGATGATCAAATTCATCCTGGGTGCGGTGATTTTGGCCTTTATCCCTTTCGGCTACGGCATCTACCAGGATCGCAGGGATGTGGAGATTGCCAGCGTAAACGGTGCCCCCATCTTGTATGATGAATACAACCGGGTGTACAATAATCTGATCGTTCAGATGCGACAGCAGTTCGGAGAGGCGTTGAACGAAGACACGATCAAGATGCTGAACCTGAAACAGCAGGCCATGGATCGGCTGGTGGAAGAAAGGCTGATGCTGGCCGAAGCCCGGCGCTTGAAACTGAAGGTCAGCGACGATGAGCTGGCCGCGTCGATCGCGGACATCGAGGCTTTTCAGACCGCCGGCGCCTTTGATGCCAGGCGGTATGCGTACATTTTGGAGCGCAACCGCCTGACCCAGGAAGACTTCGAGAGCCAGCAGAAGCAGGCCATGCTGGTCGCCAAGTTGAACCGGCTGATATCGGCCGGCACCAAAGTCTCCGATGCCGAGGCAGCGGAGTGGTATCGCTGGAACAACGCTTCGGTAAATATCGACTACGTGGCATTCTCACCGTCCACGTACAAAGGAATCGAGCCCACTGAAGAAGAGATGCGGGCCTATTTTGAAAAAAATGCCGAAGCATACAAGACCGAACCCGAGCTCAAGGTGCGCTACCTGCGGTTTTCACCCGAGGCGTATCGATCGAAGGTCGAGCTGAGCGAAGAAGAGATCCGGCAGTATTACGACACCAACGAGAGCGAATTTGTCACGCCGAAAACAGTGGAAGCCCGCCACATTTTGATCAAGGTTGCAGATGGAGCCGCAGAGGAGGATGTGGAAAAAGCCAGAAAAAAAGCCGAGGATGTATTGGAGCTCGCGCGCGAGGGAAAGGATTTCGCGGAGTTGGCCAAAACGCACTCCGAAGGCCCGAGTGGCCCAAATGGCGGCTACCTGGGCAGCTTTAAAAAAGAAGACATGGTCAAACCCTTCTCCGATCAGGCCTTTGCCATGCAGGCCGGGCAGATCAGCGACCTGGTGCGGACCCGTTTCGGATGGCACATCATCAAGGTGGAAAAGGTCAACGAAGGCTCCACCCGCTCGTTCGAAGAGGCGCGCAACGGCATCCGCAACAAGTTGATCAACGAAGAGGCGCGGGCGATTGCCCGGGAGCAGGCCGAACAGGTCTACGATGTTACCTTTGTGGGCGAGGACCTGGTTCGCAATGCCCAGGACCGCAAGCTGACCGTTCATGAAACCGATTTCTTTGGCCGTGCAACCGGACCGGCAAAAGGGGTCCGGGAACCGGCACCGTTTGCCAATGCCGCGTTTCAGGTCAACGAGATGGAGATCAGCGAAATCCAGGAGTACAGTGACGGGTATTATATCCTGCAGCCGATCGAAAAGCGGGAGCCGCAGATACCGGAATTCGAATCGGTGGCCGAGCAGGTGCAGGTAGATTTGATCAAACAGCGCCAGCAGGAAAAAGCCCGGCAGGAAGCCGATCAGTTGCTCGAGGCGCTGAAAGCAGGCAAAACAATGGCGGAAGAAGCCGAGCGCCTGCAATTGACGGTCGAATCGAGCGGGTTTTTCAAACGCAACGCAGCGATCCCCAAGCTCGGGTACAATCCCGAACTCGCTAAAGCCAGCTTCGGTCTTTCTGCCAACAAGCGCCTGCCCGAGCAGGTCTTTGAGGTGAGAGACAACTATTACGTTATCCAGTTTGCCTCCCGCAAGGAGCCAACGGACGAAGAATTTGAAAAGGAAAAAGACCAGGTTCGAAGCCAACTGCTGCAGCAAAAACAGTTCAAGACCATGGAAACCTGGCTGGCCGAGAAGAGAAAAAACAGTGAAATCCTGGTCGAAGAAAGCTATCTTCAGTAGGGTTGTGCCCGGCGCTGTCGACTGACGGCCCGGGCAGCGATGTTCGGAATTTCCATCCCGATTTATGACCACCTTTCAAGATGTCGACGTGAAAATCCCCCGGGCCATTTCCGATGGTCGCGGGGGATTTTGTTTCAGGCACAAGGCCACCGGCATGCTGCTTTGCAGCGGTCTTGATCACGGCGATCCGGTGCCTTACCTACGAAGGGGCCGGTGGTCAGCACGGATAAGGCGCCGGGTTTTACCGCAAACCTTCATTTACGAAGCGAAATAGTGTAAAATAGATGCTGGTTCTCCACTCAGTAAAATTACAGACCGTTGACAAAGGAGTTTGCCGGCCATGTCAGCCGATCAGAAGGAAAAAGATTTCCTGTACGCCACCAAGCGGTGCCCATTTTGTTATGAATACATGCCCCTGCGTGCCACCCGATGCCCGGCCTGCAAAAGGGGTGTCGGGGACGTGGAAAAGCACGGCATGGCCAAAAAGGCCGTGGACTGGAAAGCCTACATGGTCGCAATTGCCGCCATTGCAGCGCTTTCTGCCTACATCTGGTGGGCGTTTCTCTAGCCTGGCCAAGTTTCAACCAATGTCGATGAAACAGGCACACGGGAGGCTATCATCATCTGGTCTCGATCCGGCATCCTTCCCGGGTAGTGATGGAGATATCACTGGTTAAAGCGACGCATGGCGAATCTTACACCGGAAGACAGGCAAGCATTAGTGGCGCTGGCGCGCAGCGCGATAACCGCCGAGCTGGACAAGACCGCTTCCGTGCAACGGCCGCAAAAGGTTTCCGAAGCCCTGAAAGAAAAACGCGGCTGTTTCGTCACGTTGCACAAAAAAGGTCGGCTGAGGGGTTGCATCGGCACCATCGAGCCGGTTCGCTCCCTGGTGGACAATGTGGAGGCCAATGCCCGCAATGCTGCATTCAGTGATCCGCGCTTTCCTGCCCTTACGGCGGACGAACTGCCGGAGATCGACCTGGAGGTCAGTGTTTTGACCGTTCCTGAAATCCTCGCCTACAAAGACCCGATCGAGCTCAAACAGAAACTGGTGCCGGGCGCCCATGGGGTGATTATCACCAGGGGATGGCACAGTGCCACCTTCCTTCCGCAGGTTTGGGACCAGTTGCCGGAGCCGGAAACCTTCCTTTCCCACCTGTGCCGCAAAGCGGGTATGGACCGCGACTGCTGGCAGGCCGGAGATGTCGTCGTCAAGGTCTATCGGGCCGAATACTTTTCCGAGTAAACCCCCACAGGTTTATTCTGATCGACTACAGTGACAGGATTCTCTTTTCCAGGATGTCATCGGGCATATCGTCGACAAACCGGGAGGGCCGACCGTAGATCAACCCCACCCCCCTTTCATAGACCCGGCTGGGATAGGTAATGAAGAGATTCTTTCTGGCCCGAGTGGCGGCCACGTACATCAGGCGGAGTTCTTCTTCGAGTTCGTCGGGATCGTCGAGTGCGTGGATAGAAGGGAATCGGCCGTCTAAGGCCCAGATGATAAACACCGTGTCCCACTCCAACCCTTTGGCGGAATGGATGGTCGACAAAACCAGGCGCTCCTGGTCGGGCTGGCCGTTGGACAGGTTGTCATCGGCGGCTGTGTTGGGCGGCTCTAAAGCCATGTCGATCAGAAAGCTTTCCATACTGCCATAGCGCTGCATGATCGTCAGCAGCTGTTCCAAATCTTTGAGCCGCTTGGGATGGTCGTCGTATCTTTCCTTTAATATCGGCAAATAGTAATTGAGAACGGCTTCACCGCTTTCGGCAACCGATGCGCTGCGAACATTCATGCCGGCGTAAAGCTCCTGAATGCGTTTGAGCGATTCATGTTTGCCATTGTGCTTGCCGGCGGCCCGAAGGCCCTCCTGAATCGAGCTTTCAGCCGAAATAACATCGAAGAGTTTCTGGGCCGTCTTCGGTCCAATTTTATCCAGCAGAAGCAAGAGGCGGTACCAGCTGATCCGGTCACGCAGGTTGACCATCACCCGCAGGTGCGCCAGCATGTCCTTGATGTGAGCGGATTCTGTAAATTTGAACCCCCCCACCTTTATAAAGGGGAGGTGCTCGCGGGTCAGCTCGATTTCGAGATCAAATGAGTGAAAGCCGGCCCTGAAGAGCACGGCAATTTCCTGAAGCGGTGTCCCCTGCCGGTGAAGCACTCCGATCTGGCCCGCGACAAACTGCGATTGCAGGTTTTCCGTCCCGCAGTCCACCAGCAGCGGCGTGCTGCCCCCCGACTTGCGGGTAAACAGCTGTTTTTCATAGCGCTCCACCGCCCGGGCGATAATGGTATTGGTCAGGGTCAATATGGGCTGGACGCTGCGGTAGTTTTCTTCCAGCCCGATAATGGTGGTTTCCGGAAAGACCTGGGGAAAATCCATGATATTGCGGAAGCTGGCTCCCCGGAAAGCATAGATGCTTTGGGAATCATCTCCCACCGCCATGACATTGTGGTGTCTGTCGGCCAGCTGGTAGAGAATCTCCGCCTGCAGATGATTGGTGTCCTGATATTCGTCCACCAGGATGTAGCGGTAAGTCGAGGAGAGTTTTCCCCGGATCTCCCGGTTTTCCTTGAGCAACAGATTCATAAACACCAGCAGGTCGTCGTAGTCCAGAAAACTGTGCTGGACCTTGCGGGCGCGATACGCTTCGTTTACCTTCAGCATCGAATCGAGATTGTCACTAAAATGCGGGAAGCTGTCATAAATAATGTCTTCGATGGCGACGTCCTGGTTCACCGCTTTGCTGAAAATGTTCGCCAGGGTCTGGTTGCGGGGAAAAGGGTGCTGTTTTTTGGTCAGGCCCAGCTCCTTTTTTACCATTCCGATCAGGCTTTCCGTATCGGCGCGGTCTAAGATGGTGTAGCGGCGGTCGAAACCGACCGCTTCCGCATAGCGCCGCAGAACCGCATTGGCAAAAGAATGAAAGGTTCCGCCAGAGGCCTTTTCGCAGCGACGATCGAGCAGCAGACTGGCGCGGCCGAGCATTTCCGCGGAAGCTTTGCGAGTGAAGGTCAGCAGCAGTATGGCCGAGGGGGATATGCCTTCTTCTACCAGGCGGGCTACCCGGTAGGTTAGAGTTCGGGTCTTTCCGCTTCCCGCCCCGGCGATCACCAGCAACGGACCATCGGTGGACATGACTGCCTGCTGCTGGGCCGGGTTGAGGTCTTTTTCATAATCGATTCGGTACTGGCCGGCGATATTCAATTCTGCTCGATTTCTCCTGTATTCATTACGGTAAAAATCCATGCGAGTTCGATGAACGGAAAACCCCCATACCATGAACGAGCAGGCCGTGACAACCGTCTTGTCAGCGGCGAAAACCAAGTGAGCAATTTGGCCTTGTATATCTGTTTTCTGCTGCGCACCGAACGCGCGGTGTGCGCACTGGACAAATTCTTCTCTGCTTCTTTTTGAACGCAGCTGCAGCAGTGCTTGCACCGGTATAGCAATATTTTTCTTTTTACTGCATGAATAGCGGCAAAATACTTTTTTATTGTTGACATTCCCAATAGGGGTTATATACTACAGCGAGCAACACGGCTATTTTACAGATAAATTCATCAAAACAGGGAGGAATGAATGATGAAGAGCTTGAAAGACCAGCTGAAGACTGTATCGAAAAATCTGGCCACATTATCAAAGCAGGTCGACAAACTTTCCGCTCAGGTAGAAAAAGCGACGAAGAAGCCGGCTGCGAAGAAACCCGTCCGGAAAAAAACAGTAAAAAAGGCTGCAGCGAAGAAAACTCCGGCACGGGCCAAGAAAGCCCCGGCGCGGGCAAAGAAGGCCCCGGCGCGAGCGAAGAAAGCCAAGCCAACCCGGGCGAAAAAGGCAGCTCCTGCGGCCGCTAAAAAAGCAGCCGGCGGAAGTACCGTGCTGGACAGTGTTTTTGATACAATTAAAAAAAGTAAAAAAGGGATTGCCATTTCCGCCCTGAAGCAAAAAACCAATCTCAACCCCAGACAATTGAGCAATGCCCTGTACAAGCTGACCAAAAAAGGTGCAATCAAAGCCGTATCTCGAGGCGTTTACGCAAAAGCCTAGAGCTGAAACCAGGTGCCTTCCCTTACAACCGGCGGAAGCAACCACCGGAGATTCTTCCACCCGGTTGTAGGGAGGCTCTGTCTGCTGCCGGCAGAACCCGTTCTGCCGGATCCCTGCCAGGATCTTCTATTTTTCCGCCGGCCGGCGCCGCGGTCATCGAGCGCCGGCAACAGTTTCGCAGTGCTTGCCTAAGCTGTTGCACCCGATAATTTGTTCTGCTATGAAAGGAATCCGAGTTTACCCGGGAACCGGCATCTGAAATCTGCACAACCTGAATCCCGCATAAAATGATCCTGTCGGCGGCGCCCCTTCTGCATTCAGGCACCACCCTTCCTGCTACCCGGTTGAAGCGTGCCTGCCGGGGAGGCGAGCCGCGGAAAAAATTGGTTCTGAGAAAGGACTGGAAATGGAAACCAAGGAGGTCTCTACCGATCCCCTGAACAGCATATGGAAATTTTTCACCTCGGTGAAACTGACGGTCGTTCTGCTGCTGACCCTTGCCGCCACCTCGGTTGTCGGCACGTTGATTCCCCAGAACAAAAGCCCGATGGAATACCGGCAGGCGTTCGGTGACGTTTTATATCGGTTGTTCGATGTACTCGATGTTTTCGATATGTACCACGCCTGGTGGTTTCAGCTGCTGCTGCTGCTGCTCACCGTCAATGTGCTGGTCTGTTCGGTGGATCGACTCAATTCGTCATGGAAGATTATTTTCGTCAAGAACCCGCGATTCAACCTCGATCGGTTCAAAAACAACAAAAACAGGGTCCTGGCAAACGACTCGCGTTCACCGGAACAGATCAGAAAGGTCGCCGAGCCGCTGCTGTCGCGAAAATACAGTTATCGGCGGCTGGAAGAAGATTCGGACGGGTTCGTGATGTTTGCCGAAAAGTGGCGCTGGACCCGACTCGGCGTCTATATTGTTCACACCAGTATCGTGCTCATGCTCGTCGGCGGGCTGATCGGGTCAATTTTCGGTTTTGAAGGCTACGTCAACATCCCCGAAGGAGAGTCGGTGGCCAGCATCAGGCTGCTCAACAGCGAGCAAACCCACCCGCTGCCCTTTGAAATCCGAAACGACGATTTCAGCGTCAGTTTCTACGACACCGGCATGCCAAAGGAGTTTCGCAGCAGCCTGAGAATCATCGAGCAGGGACAGACGGTGATGCAGAAAGACATTGTGGTCAACGATCCGTTGCGTTACCGGGGGGTTAATATTTTTCAATCCAGCTATGGAGAGCTTCCGCAGCAGCCAGGGCTCACGGCAGCGCCACAGGACATCCAGCTCGCTTTGGTTAGCAAAGAAAGCGGAAAGGAATATAAAAAAACGGTGCGCATCGGGCAAGAGCTTGAACTTCCTGAAAACCTGGGCCGGCTGGTATTGCGGGAATTCACGCAAACCTTCAGCTTCAGAGGCCGGGACCTGGGTGCCGCGCTGACGGGCACCCTGACCCAGGCAGACGGCAGTGCGGTGGACATTACCCTGCCGCTTCGGTTTCCCAGCTTTGACCGCATGAGCCCGATGTTCAATCCGGCCCGAAGCGATGCCGTGTTTATTTCGGTATTCGATGTGCGGGCCAGCGCGGCGCCGGCGGACAAGCGCTATTTCACCGGCCTGCAGGTAACCAAAGATCCCGGCGTCTGGGTGGTTTACACCGGGTTTATCCTGATGATTCTCGGCTGCTTTGTCACCTTTTTCATGTCGCACCAGCGCATCTGCGTGCATGTGGCTGCTGCGGGGAACAAGAGCCGGATTATGGTGGCCGGAACGGCCAACAAGAACAAGATGGGCATGCAGCGGAAAGTGCAGCACATTGCCGAAACGCTGGTCGACAGTGCCCGGCAAAATTAACCCGAACCGGTTGGGTGAAGCATTGCGATCCACACACTGTTTTATCCAATCATCACTGCTTACATAAAACGAGGTTTACCGATGAACAGCTCCCTCCTATTGTCCATAACCACCTTCGTATACGGTCTGGCGGCATTTCTGTATGTCATGTCATGGGTGTTTAAAAAGGAAGGCCCGGGCCGTCTGGCCACCTGGGTGATCCTGGTGGGCCTGATCGCCAATACGGCCGGTATTGTGCTGCGCTGGGTGGAATCATACCAGATGGGCATTGGACACGCCCCCCTGTCGAACCTGTATGAATCGCTGGTCTTTTTTGCCTGGACCATCGCGCTGATCTACCTGATTGTCGAGCGCCGGGTGGGCAACCGGACCGTCGGGGCTTTCACCGCGCCCCTGGCCTGTCTGGCCATGGCATATGCGTCGCTGTCTCCGAACATCAGCGACCGCATTCAACCACTGCTGCCGGCACTCAAGAGCAACTGGCTCATCGCCCATGTGATCACCTGCTTTATCGGCTATGCGGCCTTTGCCATGGCTTTCGGCATCAGTATCATGTACCTGTTCCGCCAGAAGGAACCGGCCCAGGTCGGCGGTCTGATGGAACGACTGCCCCGGGCCGCCGTTCTGGAAGACTTGAACCATCAGATGGTGATGTTCGGATTTTTGTTTCTGTCGGTCGGCATCATCACCGGAGCCGTGTGGGCCAATTCCGCCTGGGGCCGGTACTGGGGATGGGACCCCAAAGAAACCTGGTCGCTGATCACCTGGTTTATTTACGCCACACTGCTGCACGCCAAGCTGATGCGGGGCTGGCACGGCAAGCGGATTGCCTACCTGTCGCTGGCCGGCTTCGCCGCCGTGTTGTTCACCTATTTCGGTGTCAACTACCTGCCCGGACTGCACAGTTACGGTGCGATGGGCCAATGATTTTCGCTTGACAAAAACAGTGGCCCACGGTAAACAACCAAAAATTTTTTATCCGGCGCAAGGTGCCGTTGCGCGCTTCAGCCAGAGCGAATTCCGGGGGTTGCCGCAGGGTCGACAAACGGTCCGGAATCGAGGAGCTCTGTACCCGCATGACTGTATAACCACCAATTGCTGACTGACGGAGATTCCATGAGTACAGTAGACGAGCAAGCCAGGGCCGCATCGGAAAAGGATGAAGGTCACGTTCCGGAGGGAGTCGAGGAAAAGAAACAGGATGGATCGAGCGCAACGATCATCCTGTTTTTTATTTTGGGATTTATCGCCAGCCTGGTTGTGGGATGGGTGGTGTTTCCCAAACTGCTATACTCCAGCAAGCCGCAGCCGGTCGCGTTCAACCACCTGATGCACAACGATCTGGTGGATGAGGGGTGTGAAAGCTGTCACTTTTTCCGCGAGGACGGCAGCTACTCGGGTGTGCCCTCGCTGGACCAGTGCATCGACTGCCACGAGGAAGTCCAGGGGGAGAGCGAAGCAGAAGAGTATTTTGTTACCGAATATGTCCAGAAAGGCCGGGAAGTCCCCTGGCTGGTATATTCCCGGCAGCCGCCGTGCGTCTTCTTTCCCCACACCGCCCACGTCCTGAAAGCCGGCATGGACTGCGTTACCTGCCACGGCGACATCGGCGAGTCCGAATCCCTCAGGCCGTATCAGCAAAACCGCATTTCCCGCTACAGCCGGGATATCTGGGGGCACAACATCGCCGGCATCGCGCGCAACAGCTGGGATCGCATGAAGATGGACGATTGCGCTGCATGCCACCGCAGGGAAAACGTGAACCAGAACAGTGTCCAGACGGAAAAAGGCGGATGCTTCGTTTGTCATAAGTAAGCAATCAACGGTGCTTGATTCTACCCGATCCAGTGGTAACCGAGCACCGAAGCACATCGCTGCCTGTTGAACAGTGAGGGGAATGATCGATGAAAATTGACCGAAGAAGTTTCTTGTCATTCGTAATTGGTGGAGCAGCAGGAACCGCACTCACGCCGCTGCCCTGGAAGCTGACCGACGACATGTCCATCTGGAGTCAGATGTGGCCCTGGACGCCGGTTCCGGCAAAAGGGGAAGTCACGGTTGTGAAATCCGCCTGTACACTTTGCCCCGGCGGTTGCGGAATCAGCGTCCGCAAGGTGGACAACCGGGTGGTGAAGATCGAAGGGTTGGAGGGACATCCGGTCAACGACGGCGGCCTGTGCACGCTGGGGCTCGCCGGCCACCAGCTGCTTTACGGCCCTCGCCGGATAAAAACCCCGCTGAAGAAAGTCAACGGCCGTTTCGTCGCAGTTTCGTGGGAAGACGCCCTGGCGGAAGTCTCCGAGAAGCTCGCAGAATTGAGAACCAAGGGCGAAACCCACACTGTCGCCTGTATATCCGCCTCGGACCGCGGCACGGTCGCCGAACTTCTGGAGCGCTTTCTGCGGGTTTACGGCTCGCGGAACTTCATCCGGATGCCCTCCAGCCAGGACGCCGCCGAGGTCGCGCTCTACCTGACCCAGGGCGTGCGGGCGATGCCCGGCTTCGACGTGCAGCGTTCCGACTTTGTTTTAAGCTTCGGAAGCGGCTTGCTCGACGGCTGGGGATCCCCGGTTTACCTGTTCAATGCCCACAGCCAATGGCGCGATTCGGGTGGAAAACTGGTTCAGATCGAACCGCGCCTGTCCCGCACCGCCGCCAAGGCCGATCAATGGGTTCCGATCAACCCGGGCACGGAAGGGGCGCTGGCACTGGGAATCGCCGGGGAGATCATCAAAGAGTCACTCTACGACGAAAATTTTGTCAACAAGCACAGCAGTGGATTCCAGGAATGGAAGCAGCTGGTGCTGGGCGGCTTCAGTCCGGAAATCGTCTCCAAGGTAACCGGCGTGCCGGCTTCCGTGATAACGGATCTGGCCCGCGGGTTCGCGCGCGCCAAACGACCGCTGGCCACCTTTGGCAGGGGAAAAGGAACCAGCCCCGGCAGCCTGAAGGAAGTTTTAGCCGTTCACTTTTTGAACGCATTGGTGGGCAACTTGGGGCAGGAAGGCGGATTCTGGGCAGTCCCCGAACCCGAATACATCGAATGGCCGGAGCTGGAGATGGACCAGACCGCCTCGATCGGCACCCAGCAGGGGCGAATCGACGGTGCCGGCAGCAACATATACACCCATGCCCGCTATCTGGCAAACCGCCTGCCGGAGGCCCTGCTGGCCGATCCGGGTTATCAGCCGCTGCAGGTGCTGTTTATCTCGGAAGCCAATCCGGCTTATTCCCTTCCGGGTACAGCGGCCTTCAAGGATGCCATCGCAAAGATCCCCATGAAGGTGAGCTTCTCATCCTACCTGGATGAGACGGCCGAACTGGCCGATCTGGTGCTGCCGAATCACATCTACCTGGAGCGCTACGAAGATATCCCGGCGCCTTTCGGCTATCCACAGCCGATCATCAGCCTTGCCAGACCGGTAACCGAGCCCCAGCTGAACACCATGCACACCGGTGATGTGGTCATTCAGCTTGCCAAGGCCCTGGGCGGAAGTATCTCCGAGGCCTTCCCATGGGACAGCTACGAGGACTGTCTCGAGCAGACCCTGGGAGACAAGTGGGATTCGCTGATGGAAGAGGGCTATTGGGTCGACAGCGAGTTCGAGAGCCCGCAGTTGTCGGAAGCATTTGAAACGGCTTCCGAGAAATTCGAATTCAACAACCGGGAAATCAGCGCGCTGGGCAACTACTCCCTGGTGAAACCGGACGGCGACGAAGCGTTCTTTCCATTGGTGTTGATCCCCTTCGACACCATGCGATTGTGGAGCGGGTATGTGGGCAGCCCGCCGTTTCTAGTAAAATCCGTGGGAGACACGCTCCTGCAGAAAAACGACGTGCTGGTGGAAATCAATTCAGCCACGGCCGCCTCGCTGGGGCTGAAAGACGGCCGCGCCGCGGTGCTCACCACCCCGAAAGGAAACGCACCGGTGAAAGTCAGGGTATCCGAAGGGATCATGCCCGGACTGGTAGCGTTGCCGCGCGGATTGGGTCATACGGCCAACGATCGGTTCCTGGCCGAAAAAGGGGTCAACTACAATCGGCTCGCCGGTCCGGTGGAAGACGGTGCCACCGGACACGATGCTGCCTGGGGAATCCGGGCCCGGCTGACAAAAGCGTAAACCGGAGCTGGATATCGGATCGGAACCGAGCATTCGCAGATCCGCTTCAATACAAAAGGCGATGAGGTACAAGGGAAGATGAAAAAGGAAAATGCCAAACGGTTTGGAATGGTCATCGATCTGGACAAGTGCACCGGCTGCGGATCCTGTATGGTCGCCTGCATGGCCGAAAACAATGTTCCCTTTCGGGAGGATGAAACCGACAAGTTGCTCAGCGTTGCCTGGATGCGCGTCTACAAGCTGAACAACGGTAAGCGCTTTCCGGACGCCGATGAGTGCTTCCTGCCCAGACCCTGCCAGCACTGCGAAGGACACAACGGCCATTCACCTTGCGTATCGGTTTGCCCGGCTACGGCCACCGACTACGATGCCGGCACCGGAATTGTCAGCCAGATTTACACGCGCTGTTTCGGGTGCCGTTACTGTATGGCCGCATGCCCTTATCACGTGAGGTTGTTCAACTGGTGGGATCCGGTGTGGCCCGACGGCATGGAGAAAATGTTGAACCCGGATGTCTCGGTGCGGATGCGCGGTGTGGTGGAAAAATGCAGCTTTTGCTTCCACCGCCATCAACTGGCCCAGCAAAAGGCCGATTACGAGGGCAGGGACGAAATCGAGGAAGGCGAGTATCAGACCGCCTGCACCCAGGCCTGCCCGGCCGGGGCCATCGTATTCGGTGACCTGAACAATCCGGAGCACGAGGTGACCCGGCTGGCAAAGCCCGATCACGGCCACGAGGGCAAATCGAAAAACCCGAGGGCTTTTCGCCTGCTCGAGCGCCTGGGAACCAACACCAAAGTCTATTATCTGTCCAACCGCGAATGGGTGCGGCGCCTGGGGGACAACTACCAGGTGAAGAAAGAGCAGCAACATTCATAGCACCTGACGGCACCGGCTAGGCCGCCAGCGCAATGGTTTTCCGGTTCACGATAGAACCGACAGGTTGGCCCGTTTCAGAGCAATTCAAATCTATTTAGGAGCACGGAACTTATGGACGATGCATTGATACCCAAAGGAGTGAAACGCTGTCCACTGCCTCAATTTTTGGGGGCCATCGCCGTTGTGAGCGCGGTTTTGCTGTGGGGCGTGTATGCCATGTTGCTCTGCTGGTTTAAGGGGTTGAACCAGACCAACATGAACAACGCATACGGCTTCGCCATGTGGATCTGGGCCGACTTGGCGGTGATCGCCTTGGGCGGCGGTGCATTTTTCACCGGTTTGCTAAAATACATCTTCGGAAAGGACGAGTTGAAGAACATCATCAACTTTGCCGTGCTGCTCGGATTCATCTGCTACAGCTCGGCGCTGTTGATCCTCGGAATCGACGTGGGACAGCCGTTGCGGGGATGGTTTATCTTCTGGCACGCCAATGTTCACTCCATGCTCACCGAGGTGGCTTTCTGCCTGACCTGCTACTTCTTTGTCCTGTGCATTGAATATCTGCCGCTGGTGCTGGAGAACCGGCAGATCGACCGGGTTCCGTTTTTCCACAATCTCAGCCACAACATGCATGAGATCATGGCCGTTTTTGCCGCCACCGGCGCCTTTCTGTCTTTTTTCCACCAGGGCTCGCTGGGCGGTGTGGCCGGCGTGCTCTTCGCAAGGCCCTTCGGCTTTCGGGAACACATCCTGATCTGGCCGTTCACGTTTTTCCTGTTCACCTGGTCGGCAGCTGCCTGCGGTCCCTGCTTTACGATCCTGATCACCAAGATCACCGAGACCATCTCGCGCAAGAAACTGGTCAAAGACAACGTCGTATGGCTGCTGGCCAAGATTGCCGGCTGGATGCTGCTCAGCTATATTTTCGTAAAGACCATCGACACCATTTACTGGGCCACCGTCACCGCGCCCTCAAAGGGATTCGTGCTCGGTCACTTTTACACCGACAACGCTTTTTACGGGTACTGGATTTTGTTTCTGGAGATTATCGTCTGCGGGTGGGTGCCGGCGTTTCTGCTGGTTATCAGGAAGACCCGGGAGAACAACAAATTGCTCTGGATCGCGGTTTTCCTGGGCGCACTCGGTGCCATGGTGAACCGCTGGGTGATGGTCCTGCAGGTGCTGGCCATACCGGTGCTGCCGTTTGAAGACTGGGCGCTCTATATTCCCAGCTGGCAGGAAGTGGCCACCACCATATTGCCGGTGGCATACGGCATCATCCTGGTGATGATCTCCTTTCGCTACATGCCGATCTTTCCCCAGGAACAGGAGCTGAATCCGATCGAACCACCGACCCCGGAGGAAGAACCGGTTGCAACAGCCGATACCGATGAGTCGGCCGAAGAAAAAGACCCGGCTGCTCCGGAAGGGGATCTACAGCCGGCACAAGCGTAGCCCGGCCTTGTTCGAGGGGCTATCGACACAGGAAGCCGATCTTAGGAGGATTTAGAGATGTTGCCGTTTATCAGTTTCGAGTGGGTTTCGGATACGGTCCACTTTGTGTTTCACGGAGCGCTGTGGTATGCACTCAGCGTTCTGGGCATGGGTATGACCTACTGCATCATCAAGGCAGCCTACGACACGGCCAAAGGCAAGGGTGGCGGCCACCACTGAACCCGAACAAAAACGAAGCAACCACGCAGCAACACTGCGGCATTACTGAATAGCTTGTTTTGATTACGCCAGCGAGCGCTTCCCCGGTGCAGGGGTGGCGCTCTTTTTCGTACCGGGGTTGTGGAAAGGGGCGATCATTTTTTACTTGCCCATTTCGCGCGCAGGGCGCTATTGAGTCTACGAAGCTGCGCTATTTCCAACCATTTTCCAGCGAGGGGATATAAATGGACAAAATCCGTGTGACAGGCGGCCGACGCCTGGAGGGGAAGGTGAGCATCAGCGGGGCAAAAAACGCAGCTCTGCCGATTTTGCTGTCTTCCCTGCTGACCGATGGCGTCAACACCTACACCAATGTTCCCCAACTCAAGGATATCGAGACCACCCTGCTGCTGCTGGAGCAACTCGGCGCCGAGGTAGCGATCGAGGGTGATACGGTGCGCGTGGATGCGGATGGGCTCAACCGGTTCGAGGCCCCCTACGATCTGGTGCGCAAGATGCGTGCCTCGGTGCTGGTGCTCGGTCCGCTGCTGGCCCGGCTGAAGAGAGCCCGGGTATCTCTGCCAGGAGGGTGTGCGATCGGCGCGCGGCCCATCAACATCCACTTGAAGGGGCTGACGCAGATGGGAGCCGCGGTCCAGCTACACCATGGATACGTGGAGGTTGAAGCCGCACGGCTGAAAGGAGCGGACATCTATCTGGACATACCGACGGTGACCGGCACCGAAAACCTGATGATGGCGGCCTCTCTGGCCCAAGGAGATACCACCCTGCGGAATGCCGCGCGCGAGCCCGAGATCGTGGCTTTGGCCGACACCCTCAACGAGATGGGCGCCGACATCCGCGGAGCGGGCACTGCGGTCATAAATATTCATGGCGTTTCCGACCTGCGACCGGCTGCCGTTTCGGTGATACCCGATCGGATCGAATCGGGCACCTTCATGGTGGCGGCCGCACTGACGGGGGGACGGGTGACGGTGGAAAACTGCGAACCCGAACATCTGGGAGCCCTGACCGACAAGCTGCGTCAGTCAGGGGTGCAGATCGATATTGAGGGCAAATCTCTCACTGTCTCCGGCAGCGGGAAGATTGTCAGCACCGATGTCAAAACTCAGCCCTATCCGGGCTTTCCCACCGATATGCAGGCCCAGTTCATGGTGCTGATGTCCATCGCCGACGGCATGAGTGTCATCACCGAAAACATATTCGAGAACCGGTTTATCCATGTCAGCGAGCTCAGACGGATGGGAGCCGATATCCAGGTGTCCGGAAACACGGCAGCCGTGAGGGGCGTTGCCCGCCTTTCCGGCGCACCGGTGATGGCCACCGATTTGCGGGCGAGTGCATCGCTGATTCTGGCAGGATTGGTTGCCGAAGGCGAGACCGTCGTCAGCCGCGTATATCACCTTGATCGGGGATACCAGAAGATCGAGAAGAAATTTGCCGGCCTGGGTGCATCCATAGAGCGAACGTCCGGCTGAGATCACTGCGCTCCGCGGCCGTTCCACCGGGCCGCTGTGAGGTCTTTGCGGCTGGAGGCAACAGCCGGACAGGGAAACGGCGATATAATTCTCCGGCGCCATCCGATATGGGCAGCGCGTGAAAAGAACCTGGAAACAGCGCGAGTCGGAGGCTTGCATGGACACGGCCCCATCATGGTACGCGCGTCCGTTCATCCCCGTGCTGCTGTCTTTGATCGGCGGTATTCTCCTCGGCGTTCATCTTCCCGGGATGCGCTTGCCGGCCCTCATACTCTCGATTGCATCGGCTGCCGGGGTCGTGGCGTGCATGGTGCGCCGCAAGTCCAGCCGGCTGCTTCCCCTGGCCCTTTTTCTGGGTATCGGATATTTGTCCATCCAGCCGTGGAGTGAACCCCGCTTTCCGGATCAGCACATCGTTCATATCACCGACGGGCCCAAATCAAACATTGTCGGGCGCGTGCACAGCCGACCCCAACGGCTGGCCAGGCGGACCCGATTGATCCTGCGGGTGCAGAAGGTCCAGCGCCCCGTCGACGGGCGAACCAGCCGGCCGGTTTCCGGCCTGCTGCGGGTGGCGATCGCCGGGGACGATGTCGATATTGACCGGGGTGATACCATCGAATTTGCCGGTCGCATCCGTTCCATCCGTAATTTCAATAATCCGGGAGCGTTCGACTTCCGGCGGCACATGGCATTCCAAAAGGTCTGGGCAACCGCATACAGCTCGGCGGATAAGGTGCGCGTGTGGAACCGCGCAGCCAGCTCGGAAACCGAGAGCCGCCTCGATGCGGTCAGAAATCGTGTCGAGGCGCTCATCGACCGGAGCCGGGAAGGGTCGCACCGCGATATCCTGCGGGCCTTGATACTCGGTGATCGAGACCGGATACCCCCGGCTCTGCGAGATGCCTTTTACCGCAGTGGTGTCGGACACCTGCTGGCCATATCCGGTTTGCACATCGGGATTGTCGCCGGCACTGCATTTATCACCCTGGTCGCCATTGCCTCGCGCTTCGAGATCCTGCTGTGGAATGCCTGGGTGAAAAAGGCAGCTGCCATCGGGGCTTTTATTCCCGCTTTATTGTATGCCCTGCTTGCGGGCATGTCTCCTTCCACCCAACGGGCACTGGCAATGGTCGGGGTGTTCCTGCTGACGTTCCTGCTGGAAAGAGAGCAGGATTCGATCAATACCCTGGCCGTCGCTGCCCTGTTAATCCTGCTTTTTCATCCTCCGGCGCTTTATTCCATTTCTTTTCAACTCTCCTTTGCCGCCGTGTTTTTCATTATTTTCGGACTGTCGCGGTTCCAGCAGGCAACAGGTGGGCCACCCGCGCCATCCGGACGTCGCCTGGGTCGGAAGCTGCTTCGCTTTTTCACCGTGACGCTGGCCGCCACACTCGGCACGCTACCGCTGGTGATGACCTTGTTCCAGCAGGTTTCGCTGATCGGCGTTTTCACCAATTGCATATTCGTGCCACTGATCGGATTCGGCATCGTTCCCCTGGCGCTTTTGTCGGTGTCTTTTTTGTGGGTATGTCCACCGGTCGCTGCCTGGGGCATTCAGCTGGCCGGATGGCTGCTGGGCCTCGCTGTCGAAGGAATCGAGTTTTTTGCCGCACTGCCGATAGCCGCTGTTGACACCTTCGTTCCCTCGCTGTTTGAAACCGTCTGTTATTACCTGCTGCTGGGGGCAGGGCTGGCGATAATACAGCCCTCCCGCGGGGATCAGAATATGCGCGGGCCCGCGCGACCGAAGCGCGTTGCGGCGGCATCCGGCGAAAAGAAAAGCAGGGCTCTGTTATCTTACGGTATGCGCACCGGTTCGCGCTGGGCTGTGGTTGCCGTGGTGCTGGCCATTATGGGCGGACTGGCGGATGCCGGGTACTGGATTCATCGACGGTTTTTTGGCAGCGATCTTCGTGCCACCATTATTGATGTGGGGCAGGGCAGCGCGGCGCTGCTGGAACTGCCCCGGGGCTCGTGCGTTCTGGCAGACGGCGGCGGTTTTTCGGACAACGCGGTGTTCGACGTCGGCGCGCGGGTGCTGGCACCGCTGCTTCGTCGCAGGAAAATACTGACCGTGGACACCTTGATACTATCCCATCCAAACAGCGATCACCTGAACGGTCTGATTTATATTGCCGACCGATTCGGAGTGAAGCAGATCTGGACCAACGGTGAAAAGCGAAACACGCTCGGCTACCGGCGGCTGCAGGAAGTTCTCGACCGAAGAGGCATCCGCCAGATTCCCTATGCGCGTTTGCCCCGGGAATCGCTCATTGCCGGTACAAGGATTCAAGTGCTTTATCCTCCGATCGACTTCCAGAAGAAAAACAAGGAGCAGCCCTGGCGGAAGATGAACGCCAATTCGCTGGTTTTCAAGGTCGGCCTTGATTCGGTTTCTTTCCTGTTTGCCGGCGATATCACCGCCAGGGCTGAAAAGGAGATGGTTGCACTGGCCGGCAGCCGCCTGAACGCAACCGTTCTGATCGTGCCGCATCACGGCAGCCGGACCTCCAGCACGGCGGAATTCATCGAGTCCGTCCGACCGCAAATCGGTGTTGTGAGCTGCGGCTGGCAAAATCGTTTCGGCTTTCCCCATCCGGAGGTGCTCCAGCGCTATCGGCAGCGACAGGTGCGCATCTATCAGACCGATTTGGACGGCGCCGTCGAACTTACCACGGACGGCCGACAGCTGGAAGTTTCGCCCGGGATCGTTCGATGACGGTTTTATGAGACATGAAAACGGTTGATTTGCACCTCTATATGAAGTAATATTAGGAAATTATTGGGAAATAAGCTCTTTCCCGGATCACCTGGAAAATGGGTCGGGGAGTTTTTCAGTGAAGGAGCAGATCGACAAGCACCGCAGCATCGCCCGGCACATCATCGAAGGGACGATTACCATCGACGATGTGGCCGAGTTCAAGCGGATGCTGCAGGTCATTCCGGATAACCCGGCCCTGCATGCCGCGTTCGGCGATCTGCTGGTGAAAAAGAGGCAGCAAAAGAAAGCCGCGGCCTCCTACGACAGGGCTGCTCAGCTTTACCAGGAGTCGGACCTGATGCTCTCGGCCATTTTGGCCAAGATCATGGAATGGCGGCTGGTCAAGCCGAGTCATCAAAGCGCCCGGGAATTTTTCAATGCCCTGGGTGAGGGTAATTTTCCCGCCTCCCCGCTTCGAACCTTTTTCAACAGCCTTTCCTACGCGGAGCTGGTGGCGTTCACCAACCGGATGGCAAGGGTGAGTCTGCCCACCGACAAGGTCATCAAAAAGATCGGCGATGTGGAAGATGCCCTTTATATCATCGCCTCCGGGGCGGTCCGCGAGACCATTCAAAAACCCCGGCGGGAAGGCCAGAAAGAGCGTCAGCAATATTCCATTTACCTGACCGTCAATGATATATTCGGCGATATCTTTCCCTTCGAAGAGCAGAAACTGTCCAAATCCTACATGGAGACCGTTTCCGGTGTCGAGCTGGCCCGTCTTTCCAAGGGACGGCTCGTCGAAGTGTGCAAGAAATACCCCAACGTGGCGCGGTCGCTGGTCGTGCTGTTCAAAACCAGCCTGAAGAGCGCGCGCGAGGACCCGGACCGCGGCATCCGCAGGGCCAATCGACATCCGCTGCCAATCAAAATGGACCTGGAAGTGATCCCGGAAGGGGCAGAGGACTCGCCCCTGGTTTTGAAGGGCTATTCCCGGGATATATCCGTGGGCGGCGTATGCGTCGTGGTGGATGCCAAGTACACCAACATCACCCAGCTGCTGCAATCGTTGACCAACGCAGAGGTTCAGGTTTGTTTCCCCACCGAATCGATGAAACTCAACGTTCTGGGGAATATCGTGTGGAGCCGCAAGGTTTCTTTCGAAGGTGAGAACACCCTGGCGCTCGGTGTTCAGTTTAAGGACATGACCCCTCGTATGAGCGGCATGCTCATCGTATTTGCCGATATGATTTACAATTCATGACGCAGCGGCATTTTTACTCTGCGCCATCCTCTTCTTCGTATTCGTATTTCGCCTCCAGGCGGGCTGCCTGCATCTCGGTCAACAGGCCCAGTTCGACCAACAGGTCTCCAACTCCGTCCTCTCGCAGCATGTCGACTCGCATCACATCTTCCGGTTCCCGATTCGTTATGTTGTAGAAGGTATACTCGAAGGTCAGGTAGGGTTTCTTGAGCGTGTAGAAATTCCGATTCATGATGATGATGTGGTAGGTGGAGAAAAAATATCCAATGCCCAGCAGAATCGCGATGAAGAAGTACCGGATCAGTTGTTGTTTCAATGCATACCTCCCGTCGAATCCATCCCGGCAGGCCATCCGGGATAAGGCGTCTTTTTTCGTGTGTTGCTGATATGGTATCAATTTGAGCGCTCCGGGTCAATCCTGGAGCGTTACCGTATGTATCGGCCGGCACCTTCCGACGGCTATTGCGGGTGCCGCGAACCAGCATCGCCGGGTCTGCAATAATGATTCGGCGTGACAATTTTCGGCCGGAATGGTACAATTACATGCCAACGGTTGGAAACGATCGGGGAATTGAAAAGCAGCGGCAACCGAACTTTCGGCGATTTTTCTTCCACTGCCGTAAAGATCGCAACTGACCGCAACAGCACAGCAGCAAAATCTATCAGGAGATGATGGTCCGAACCGCCGCAACCGCTGTGAAACGGGCCGGTGAAAACCGATGAAAAATATATTGAAAAACAAGGTGAGTGTCGCCGATTCCATGGTGCTGGTCGGCATCGGGCTGGCGGCATCGTACTGGGTTCTCGAATCGATCCTCAACATTTTTACCACCAACGACGTCAGTTTTTTCAACCAGCTGCTGGGGCCGGACATCAATGAGATCTGGCCGCGCATCATCGTATTTTGTCTGTTTATCTTTTTCGGATCCCACGTTCAGTTCACCATCAACAACCGCAAGAAAGCCGAAGAAGCCCTGGTGGTGAGCGAGGAAAAATATCGGAACATCCTCCAGAGCATCGAAGAGGGATACTTCGAAATCGATCTGGCCGGCAATATTACCTTCTTTAACGAATCAGCCTGCCGGATGCTCGGCTACAGCCGGGAAGAGTTAACCGGAATCAACCACCGGAACCTCACCACCCTGGAAACCTGGCGACAGGCGGATCAAATTTTCAACGGAGTTCTCAACACCGGCAAGTCCGCATACCTGTCCGAATACGAGGTCATCCATAAAAACGGCAGTGCCAGGATTCTGGAGATGAACATCTCCCTGCGCTCCGATCGGGACCAACAGCCGCTCGGGTACCGCATCGTATCGCGCGACGTCACGGAAAGGCTGAAAGCCGAGCGAGAAAAGCTGCGCCTCGAATCCCAGCTGCATGAAGCGCGATCCGCCACCATTCTCGGTTTGGCCAAACTGGCGGAATACCGCGACGAGGGCACCGGAACGCACCTGGAGCGTATCCGCGAATATTCCCGCATCATCGCCGAACAGATGGCCACCCTGCCCAAATACCGCGACTACATATCGCCGATGTATATCGAAGACATTTTCCGCTCTTCCATTTTGCACGATATCGGTAAAGTGGGGGTACCGGATGCGATCCTGCTCAAACCCGGAGAGCTGACCGAAGACGAGTTCGAGATCATCAAGACGCACGCCGTTTTGGGCGGTGATGCCCTCAATGCCATCGAGTCGCAGATCGATGGCAAATCCTTTCTCACCCTTGGAAAGGAAATCGCCTATTATCACCACGAGAAGTGGGACGGCAGCGGTTATCCAAAGGGACTCGACGGCGAACGAATCCCATTGTCGGCACGCATGGTGGCGCTGGCAGATGTCTACGATGCCCTGACCTCAAAGCGGTTTTACAAGGAAGCGTATTCCCACGATCGTGCGCGTGACATCATCGTCAGCCTCAAGGGCACCCATTTCGACCCGGATGTGGTGGATTCCTTTATGGCCGCAGAAAACGATTTCGATCACATCCGCCGCGAAATGCAGGAAACACCGGCCGGCCGGCTGGATGAGCTGAAAAAGACCGCCCTGAATTAACCCGTGGTTGCTTTGCAATGACCAGCCCTGGCGCACCCCTCAATGAATGAATATTCATTCCCGTCGCTCAACCTGCAGGGTCTCTCGTCTGGTACAATCGGATGCAAAAGAAAAATTCATAATCCTATCTATTTAATATTAAATTAAAAAATTATTATAGTCGAAGCGTGTACTGCTGATCGTTTTTTCTTGACAGAGTCAGCCAGCCTCTGGTAGATGAATGAACATTCATTTATGAAACAAACCGACCCAAGCAGGAGGGGGAGACATGGTGCGAAAAATCAAATCAGCGGCGGTGATCGGCTCTGGGGTGATGGGCGGCGGAATCGCCGCATTGTTTGCCAGTGCCGGCATCGACACGCTGATACTCGACATTGTACCGCCTGATTTGTCTGAAGAAGAGAAAAAAGACCCAAGAGCCCGGAATAGAATCGTGAAAGGCGGGCTTGATGCGCTCAAGCTCGCGAGTCCGGCCCTGCTGATGCATCCGCAAGATGCCCGGCTGATCACCATCGGCAACCTGGAAGACGATTTCGATCGGATCGCAGCGGCCGACTGGGTGGTCGAAGTGGTGGTGGAGAACCTGAAAGTCAAACAGGACCTGTTGAAACGGATCGACCCGGTGCGCAAAGCCGGCAGCATCATTTCTTCGAACACCTCCGGTATCCCTTTACAGGCCATGTCGAAGGGGTTGAGCAAGGACTTCCGGCAACATTTTCTCGGGACCCACTTTTTCAATCCGGTTCGCTACATGCGGCTGCTGGAAATCATCCCCGGGGAGGAGACCCTTCCGGATGTGCTGGAGTTTATGGCCGATTTCGGTGAGCGGATTCTCGGCAAGGGCATCGTGTGGGCCAAGGACACCCCCAATTTCGTCGGCAACCGGATCGGCGTACAGGGGATCGTCAAGGCCATGCAGCTGATGGCGGAAGAGAACCTGTCCATTCCGGAGGTGGACGCGCTTTTCGGCACGGCCATGGGAAGGCCGAAAACCGCCATGTTCAAAACCGCCGACCTGGTGGGGCTGGACGTTTTGGGCCATGTTGCCGACAACACCTATGCGCTGGTGAAAGACGACGAGGCCCGCCAGGATTTCGTGCTGCCCGAATTCGTCAAGACCATGATCGAAAAGGGACTGCTGGGCAAAAAATCCCAGAGCGGTTTTTACAAAACCGAACTGACGCCCGAATGGAAAAAGATCCGCAAGGTCATCGATCCGGCCACCCTGGCGTATCGGGAGCTGGAAAAACCCGACCTGCCGTGTGTGGCCGAAGCCGGAAAAGCCAAAACCCTGCCGGAAAAGATGCGGGCGGTGATCTACAGCAAAGACCGGGCCGGCCAATACGCCTGGAAGGTGCTTGCCCACAACCTGATTTACTCTGCCAACCGGATCCCGGAAATTGCCGATACCGTCGTGGAAATTGACAATGCGATGCGCTGGGGATTTAATTTCGAACTCGGTCCGTTCGAGACCTGGGATGCCGTCGGGCTGCAGGAATCGGTTGCCAAAATGGATGCAGACGGATTTGCGGTTCCGGAGAAAATCCGCTCGATGATCGCAGCCGGGCACACGTCCTTTTACCGGACCGAAAACGGCCGACGGCTATACTTCGATTTTACTTCGGGCCAGTACCGGCCGGTCCAGACCAGCGCCAATATCGTCTCCTTAAGCGCCCTGAAGGGCGCGGAAAAAGCGGTGCGCAGCGGCACCGCCGCCTCTCTGGTCGATCTGGACGACGGGGTTTTCTGCCTCGAGTTTCACAACAAGATGAATGCCTTGACCCGCGAGACCCTGGAGATGCTCGATGAAGCGCTCGATTTCATCGATCGCGAGGGGGTCGGGCTGGTGATCGGCAACCAGGCCGGCGGGGTACCCGGGGCGTTTTCGGCCGGTGCGGATTTAAAGGGCATCCTGTCCCTGGCCAAGGCCAAAAAGTTCGCCGACATAGAGTCCATGGTCGCCGGCATGCAAAACGTGCTGCAAAAGGTCAAGTATGCGGCCTTTCCGGTGGTCACCGCGCCCTTCGGTTTAGCGCTCGGGGGAGGGTGTGAAATCTGCCTGGCCTCCGACCGCATTGTTGCCAACGCCGACCTGTACACCGGGCTGGTGGAGATCGGGGTCGGCCTGCTGCCGGCCGGCGGCGGCTGCCTCAACCTGTGGCGCAAGATGACCGCCACGATCCCCGAAGCGGTCACCGAAATCGACCTGGCCCGGTTTTTCATCCCCACCTTTATGAACATCGCCATGGCCAAGGTGAGCACCTCGGCGGCCGATGCCCGTGCCGCCGGCTTTCTCGGCCCCCGGGACCGGATCGTTTTCAACCGCGACTACCTGGTGGGTGAGGCCAAGAAAGAGGTCCTGAAAATGGTCGACGAGGGCTACGCGCCGCCGCTAAGACGCAAGATCCGGGTCATCGGCGAGTCGGCCCAGGGAATGATCGCCGCTGAAATCTACAATATGCACAGCGGCGGCTTTATCACCGACTACGACGCCCACCTGGCCAACCGGATCGCCTTTGTGATCAGCGGCGGGGAGGTGCGCGCCAACAGCGAGGTGGATGAACAGACCATTTTAAACCTGGAGCGCCAGAATTTTATGGAACTGCTCGGCCAGGAAAAAACGCTCGCCCGCATCGAACACCTGCTGGAGACGGGCAAGCCGCTGAGAAACTAAACCGACACCATTTCTGCGGAGGACCGTAAAATGAGAGATGCATATATCGTAACGTCCATTCGGACACCGGGGTGCAAAAGAGGCAAGGGAGCCTTCAAAGACACCCGGCCCGAAGACCTGCTGGCATTCATCCTGTCGGAAGCGGTGGACAATACCCCGAACATCGAGAAAAAGGATGTGGAAGACATCATGGTCGGCTGCTGTTTTCCCGAGGCAGAGCAGGGGCTGAACATCGGCCGGCTGGTGAGCCAGATCGCGGGATTTCCCTACGAAGTCACCGGTGCCACCGTAAACCGGTTTTGCTCTTCGGGGCTCGAAGCGGTCGCCGCCCAGGCGCTGCGAATCATGGCCGGCTGGGCGGATGTGGCCATCGGCGGCGGCGTGGAATCGATGACCTATGTCCCCATGGGGGGATATTTACCCCGGCCGCATCCCGAGTTTACGCGCAAGCATGCCGATCTGTACGTTTCGATGGGCATCACCGCCGAGAACGTGGCCAAGCGCTACAACGTCAGCCGGCAGGAACAAGACGAGTTTGCGTACCAGTCGCAGATGAAGGCGGCCCACGCCCGCAAAAACAACCTGTTCACCGAACTGGTGCCGACACCGGCCGCCCGGTTCGCACAGCAGGCCGACGGAACCTACAAGAAAGAAACCTTCAGCCAGGCGGTCGACGACGGGATCCGTGACGACACGACCGTCGAAGGGCTCGCCAGGCTCAACCCGGTATTTGCCGCCGGCGGCAGCGTGACGGCCGGAAACTCCTCCCAGACCACCGACGGTGCGGCGGCCACCGTGCTGATGTCGGAGGAAAAAGTCCAGCAGTTCGGCCTCAAACCGATCGCCCGGCTGGTGTCTTACACCACCGTGGGCTGCAAGCCCGATGAGATGGGGGTCGGCCCGCGCTACGCCATCCCCAAGCTGCTGGACAAGGCCGGAGTGAAACTGGCCGACATCGGCCTGTTCGAGATCAACGAAGCCTTCGCCTCACAGGCGCTTTACTCCATCCGGGAAATCGGCATCGACATGGAAAAGGTCAACGTCAACGGTGGCGCCATCGCCCTGGGGCATCCACTGGGATGCACCGGTGCCAAGCTGTGCGCCACCCTGCTGGCCAACATGCAGGCCCGTGGCGTGAAATACGGCGTCGAGTCGATGTGCATCGGCGGAGGCATGGGCGCCGCTGCCCTTTTCGAGCTCGTCGATTAGCCGTGTCCGTGGATCCGCCCCGATAAGGGTGCGCGCAACAACGTTCGCATCTCCAACAACATCTGAATCGCCCCCCCCCACGCTGCGCTGTCCGGCCGAAGCCTGCAGCGCAGCGCGGGGAGGGCCCGATGATTATTCAGCACCCTCGCAATCTGCCGGTGACCGGCTTTCTTCCTGCCGATTCCTGCCGTTTCGACCAACCATTCTTGACAGCGGTTTGCGGTAAGTTTATAAAAGGCTGAAACCATAAGGCGTTGCATCGGTCATTTTGTGGGCACCTGCAAATTTGCCCGCTGCCAACCGTACAATCGGAAGGAGACGTTCGATGGTGAACCAAACGATCCTGGAGAGCAAGAAAGTCCTCGTCGTCGACGACGAACCCGATATCCTGGAATCGATCGTGGAATCGCTGGAACACTGCCATGTCGACACCGCGGTCGATTACGAAACCGCCGAGCAGCTCCTGAAATCCCGAGCCTACGACATCGTCGTGCTCGATATCATGGGGGTCAACGGCTATGAACTGCTGTCGGTTGCCAACGAGCAAAACGTACCGGCAGTGATGCTGACCGCCCATGCTCTGAGTGCGGATAATTTCGCTAAATCGCTGGATGAGGGTGCCTGCGCTTACCTGCCCAAGGAAAAGTTGTTCGATATTGAGATGTTTCTGGCCGACGTTCTCACCGAAGGTCCCGCAAAGTGCGGTATGCTGGGCAAGTGGTTCGAACGGCTGAAGGATTACTACGCAAACAAATTCGGGCCGGGATGGCTAGCAGAGTACAAAGCTGCCAGGCATTGAGCATTGCGCACGACCGCAATGCCATCCGGCTCAAACTTTGCATTCTGCTTTCAGACTCCAACCTCGAAAATCATAGGATGGGCCCCGACTTCTTCGCCACCCGACCTGAGTGAAACCCTTGCAGGGCAACCGCCCATGAAAGACGTCGCCAGGCAGCTGCGCTTCCTCATAGAAAAGTCGGAAATATTGCTGTCGCGGATCCGCGACGGTGACCTGGTCGCCAAAGCCGACCCAAACCAGTGGTCGAAAAAAGAGATACTCGGTCACCTCATCGATTCGGCCGCCAACAACCACCAGCGCTTCGTCAGGGCCGTCGGAGGCGTTGCAAACCAGTTCCCGCCTTATGACCAGGAACACTGGGTCCGCACGCAACGTTACAATGAAAGACCCTGGGCATCTCTGGTCGCTCTCTGGTCTGCATACAACAGCCATCTGGCTCATGTCATCGAGTCGATTCCCGAAGATGCCCGGTCTTCGCCCTGCAACATCGGGAAGGAAGAACCGGTTTCGCTTGATTTTGTGGTGAAGGACTACCTCCATCACCTGCAGCTTCATCTCAAGGATATTCTCGACCAACCGGGCTGATCGATCGAATCGGAGCGACACGGTCAGGCAATCGAGTTCGCTGCAGTCCGTTTCGATCTGTGCGCAGGAAGCCAAAAAGCATCCCCGATGGCCAATGACCCGATGCATCGCTTTGTTGACAACAAAGCGAACCTTTCAATTCCGCAGCCAGCGGGAAGTAAGAAAGACGCCCTGCATTTTTAACAGCCCCCTTGTATATTGGACAGGAGGGATGCCGATAGAAGAGATAAGTGCTTGCCCGTGGGGAAAGTGGGGACGCCCTTGCATAATTCGATTGCCAGAAGTGGGCCAACACCATTTACATCACTGATTGAAATATGTTTGGGCGCCTTTCGTGTGCGATTTCATCTTGGTCGCTAAAAAGTGAAAACATCGAACTGACCGCTTTCCAGATCCACATGCAGCATGCGGTTGCGCAATGGTTTTCCGCGCTGCAGGAGAATTTTCAGCACTTCCATCACCTGCAGGCTGGCCACCACCGAAGGCGTAACGGCCGGCACCCCCAGCACCGCTTCGGGTCGCTGGGGGTCACCTTTTTGTGCCGTTTCACCGTAAAGCAGCTTCAACCCCGGGTCTTGCGGAAAGATTGTCATCAGCTGCGCATCGAAACCGGCCAGGGCGCCGTGAACAAACGGGATGCCGATTTCTTTGGCCGCAGCTTCCGTGGCCAGCCGGTCCGGGGCATTGTCCAGCGCATCCACCACAACGTCGACGCCGGAGAGGACCTTTTTTGCGGACTGGCTGTCGATTGTCGCCTGCAGGGCGTTTACGTCCACCCCCGGATTGACGGCCGCCACCTGTTCAACCGCTGCCAGGGTTTTGGCGGTCCCCAGGTTCCGGGAACTCGAAAGTGCCTGGCGGTTCAAATTGGTTTCGTCGAATGCGTCGCAATCCACCACCTTCAGGTGTCCAATGCCCGTGCGGGCCAGCAGCAGAATCACCGTGCCCCCCAAACCGCCGGCTCCGATCACCGCCACGGCCGCTTCGGCCAGTTTTAACTGCTCTTCTATCGAAAGGATGTTGCGATTGCGGACATATCGAAAGGGCCAGATGTTTTGCTTCAGCGCCGTGGTGTATACATCAAGCGGTCGACAACCAAGTTCTTGGGCAATTGCCAGCGCCTGTGCGTCTTTGATTACCGAAACGGTTCGCTCGGCCGGGTCGGTAAACGGTTCAGTGGACGCAGCAATATGCCGTTGCAGCTTTTTTCGTTGATCCGCCTGCATTTTCGTCTCCTTGTTTTCAACGGTCACATTGTTTCTACTACACTAAGCGCAATGGGATTAAATATCAACCACCCTTGAAAGCGCCGGCAAAAGTAGATACGTTACTGCCAAACGGCATCGCCTGCGCCATGCTGTAAATTGGATTGTAAAAGGGGTTTTCGAAGATGGAAGTGGAGATCAACCTGTACGCCACCCTGGCCCGCTACCTGCCGGACAAGGTCCGGGAGAACGACCGCAAGATGGAGGTCAAAGACGGAACGACCATCGGAGACCTGCTGCAACAGCTGAACATCCCCACCGAAAAGGCCAAGCTGGTGTTTCTCGACGGGGTGCATGCAGACGTGGGGGCGGTGTTGGAGGAGGGGAGTCGGGTGGGCATTTTCCCCCCCGTTGGCGGCGGCTAAAAACCGGTTTTTTTTTCTACAGAAAAATCGGTTTCTGTTTAATTAGTCGGAAGACTCAGAGATGCGCAGGTCGACCTGGTCGAAGGTGGCCAGTCGGCCGGTGAGTTTGTCGAGGGAAATCGGCTGGTCGTCCAGCAGCGCCTGCCGGCAGCCGGACTGAAAATCGTCTGCAAACTGCACCAACAGCCCCTGCAGGTCCTTGCCGCCAACGCGCACGCCGTTTTTCAGCATCAGGGGGCCGATCTCTTTCACCGTCAGGTTGAACAGCTTGACGGTCACGCTGCCGGCCATTGCACAGGCGGCGGATCCATCGCTTTGGTGGGTCACCGTGTTGCGCAGGCCGGCATAGAACCCGCCTCTTCGAAACACGGCCCCTACCAGTCCCGGCATGGCCGCCGACAATGCCAAAGAGGCGCCGTCGGTGACAATGGCGGTTGCATAGTCGTCGACGGCTTTTCCGTTGAGGAAAATCGTCTGAATCCGCTGCTCCAGATATTCTTCCGGCACTCGGAGCTGTTCACAGACAAATTCGCGGAGAGTGCAGCCGGTTCGGGCCTCAACGACCACACCCTTTGAAAACAGCGCCGTGAAACGCGACAGAAGCTTCTCGTGCAGATCGAGCACGATGCGCGGTGTGGGTGTTTTGTCCATCATTCTCGATATGCTTTTTGCCGGCACCGGGGAGCCGGTCGAATCCTCAAGCACCCTGCAGTGCCTGAATCAAACGCAAACAGAGCGGGGAACCCGGCAGGGCTCCCCGCTTTTCTGGTTTGCGCGGCCAATCAATTAAAAGTTAAACAGCTCGTCGAGCTCTTCATCTTTGACCGTGAACGTGACATTGTGCGGCGGCAGTTTTTCGTTCTTGAAATAGTCGGGCAGCCGGTCGTCCTTGCTGGAAAAGCCGGCCCGCTCGTTGAAGCCGCGCTCGAACTTCAAGACTTTCTTGCCCAGTTCGGCCACGTCATCGGCCGTAAGGCTCAGTCCGTAGAAGGCGTTGATCATGTCGATCAGGGCCTGGAACGTGTCGGGCTGATCCAAAACGGCGAAGGCGATAAACAGGCACATACCCGTGGAATCGACCGCTGCGGTAGCGATCTGCAGGTTGCGGGACAGCTCCACCTGGCCTTCGGGTGTCAGCGGGTCGACATTGCCGCCCACGCCCAGGATGTTGGTCGCCACGGCATAGCCGGCGGTGTGGTCGGCACCCATGGTGCTGGTGGCATACGTCACCCCGATGCCCTGCACGCCGCGCGGGTCATAAGCCGGCATGGCCTGTCCCTTGACCACCGGAACGCGCTCCACGCCGAACACCTTGCCGGTCACCGCAGCGCCGCTGCCGAGGACCCGGCCCAAAGGAGTGCCTTTACCGACCTCTTTTACCAGCCTGATGGCCGCTTCGGCATCACCGAATTCGGCGATGCCGGCCTCCATGGCCACAGCGATGGTGGCGCCCATCTCGATGGTGTCCACACCGAAATCGTCGTCGAGACGGTCGAGCATGGCAATGGCATCCAGGTCGTCGATGCCGCAGTTGCCGCCGTGGGCCCACACGGTTTCATACTCGGGCTGTTTGGTCAGAAACTTGCCGTCCTTGTCGTTATAGATCCCGGAGCAGCGGATGATACAGCCCCGGTGGCAGCCGTGGGTGGCCTTGCCGCCGCGGGCCGTTTCGGTTTCGGCCTGGGTTTCGCCGCTGATCTTGCCGGCGGTGTCGAAGCGGCCCCACATGAAGTTTTTGGTGGGATAGGCCCCGGCTTCGTTGATGACATTGGTCAAAACGTTGGTGCCATAGGCCGGCAGCCCTTCACCGGTGACCGGGTGTTTGCGAAGGCCGGCCACCCATGCCTGATTGGCTGCCTTGAACTTGTCGGGGTCCTTGGGTGCGCGCATCGACATGTCGGTGTCGTCCAGGACAATGACCTTTACGCCCTTGGCACCCATTACGGCGCCTACGCCGCCTCTTCCGGCATGGCGGGTCGGGCGCTGTTCCATGTCGGTGACTGCGATCGAGGCAGACCCCATTTTCATCTCACCGGCCGGCCCGATGGAAATGCAGGTGATCTTGTCCCCGAATTCGGATTTCATCTTGTCGACCAGGTCGTAGTTGCCCAGCATGCACAGGCTGTTGTCCGCTGCGATCTTCACGCCGTCCTTGTTGATCAAGACCTTGTAGAGGGTGCCGTCTTTTGGTTTGCCTTCCAGGATAATGGCGGCGTAGCCGAGTCGGCCCAGTACCTGGGCGGCCTGGCCGCCGGCATTGGCTTCCTTGATTCCACCGGTAAGCGGGCTTTTGCATCCGACCGACAGTCGACCGGACATCGCTGCAGTTGTGCCGCTGAGAAGGCCGGGCGCGATGCCCAGTTTGTTTTCGGCGCTCAGCGGGTGGCAGCTGGCGGGAACCTCCGTGGCCACAACAGCCGAGGTAAATGCGCGGCCGCCCAGCCCGGCGTAGTCGCCAACCGGTCCTTCCGAAAACTGCGGGCCACCGTCAGCCCCCATGTTAATGCGCAGAATTTTGTCCATACGTCACCTCCCTTATCGGTTTTGACGGTTAAACGGATGAAAAGTAATATTGCGCTGGAATTCCTTCCCTGGACATCGTGGCTGCGAAGAAAACCGCATATCCTGTCATAATTCGTATTCCAAGGTCATGTCAAGGAAAACCAAAACCGATACTTCTGCCCGATGTCAGTGAGGCGGGTGGCGCAGAGGGTTCTCAAAACACACGGGACAGCTCGAAAAAATCGTGCAGCGCTCGCATCAGCCGTGCGTGCGCTCGAACTGTTCCATAAACCCCACCAGCGCGTCCACGGCTTCCAGCGATGTGGCATTGTAGATCGACGCCCGGCAGCCGCCCACCGAGCGGTGGCCTTTCAATCCGCCGAGGCCGTTTTCCTGGGCCTGCTCGACAAACCGTTTTTCGAGCTCTTCGTTGACCAGCCGGAAGGTGACATTCATCAGCGAGCGGCTGTCGGTATCTGCAGTGGGGCGGTAAAATCCGCTGGCATCCAGGCAGCCGTAAAGGCGGTCGGCTTTTTCCCGGTTGAGGGCCTCCATTTGTTCCAGTCCGCCGACGGTCTCCTCCAGCCACTTGAGAACCAGCTGCACCGTGTAGATGGCGAAGGTGGGCGGGGTGTTGTACAGCGAGTTCTTGGCCGCATACGTGGAGTATTTCAGCATGGACGGCAGCGATTCGGGGACCCGTCGGAGCATGTCCGCGCGGATGATTACCATGCACACACCGGCCGGACCGATGTTTTTCTGGGCACCGGCATAGATCAGCCCGAAGGGGGCCGGGTCGAACACACGGCTCATGATGTCCGAGGACATGTCGGCAACCAGCGGTGCGTCGCCGGTATCCGGAAACCGGTGCCACTGGGTTCCCTTGATGGTGTTGTTGGAAGTAATGTGAACATAGGCGGCATCCGGATGAAAGACGATGTCCTTGGGTATGTAGGCGTAGTTGCGGTCAGCGGAAGAAGCCACCACGTTGACGGTCTTGCCCAGCGCCTGTGCCTCCTTGATTGCCTTGGTGGACCAGGTGCCGGTGTCAACGTAGTCGGCCGCCCGGTCGGCGGCCAGCAAATTCATGGGCACCATGGCAAACTGCAGGCTGGCGCCGCCTTGCAGGAACAGAACCGTGAACTCCTCACCGATGTTCAGCAGGCGCCTGGTGCGCTGCACTGCGTCGTCGATGATCTTTTCGAACCACTTCGATCGGTGGCTGATTTCTATCACCGACATGCCGGAGTTGTCATAGTTCAGAAAGGAAGCCTGGATTTCTTCCAGCACGGCTTCCGGTAGCGCCGCCGGTCCGGGATTGAAGTTGTAAATCCGATTTGCTTTCATGTCTCGTCTCCCCCTCCAGTCAGTGATGTGCGCCCAACCTTGCCCGAAAGCACGGCCGGTTGTCAACCGGTATTTTGGGATATGGTTCATTACATTTCAGCGGGCCTGCTTCCCCGCGGCAGAAGATCTGCGGAACCATGACCTGGGATATGGCCGAAGAAATGTGGCCGGGTCGCGATGGATGCAGAAAAAAACCGCCGACGGCCGCGCAGGCCTGTTGACAAACGCCGGTGCAGGGGCTAGTGTCGGGCGTTGGCAAACCTTCGCAACCGGGCAGATCGAGCCGCCCGCAATCTCTGAAACCCGGATGAGAGCGGGGCGATTGGCAAACCACGGGGTATCGTCTCATGAAAACAACCATCTACCCATCCAAAGCTGCTGACAGGATACTGCGTCAGATCATCGAACGCGGCATGGATTTTAAAAAGAAAGACATCGCCGCGGTAAGCCGGATTCTCGAAGATGTGCACCGCGGTGGGGATCAGGCCCTGATCCGATACGTCAACCGCTTCGACGCCCCGCACCTGCCGATCGGTAAGCTGAAAGTCAGTGCCGGAGAGATGAAAAAGGCGAAGCAAAGCGTCGACCGATCCTTTGTTCGGTCGCTGAAACGCGCTGCGGCGCAGATCGAATCCTTCCACCGCCGGCAGTTGCCGCGGTCGTGGTTTGCCACCGAGCGGACCGGAACGTTTCTGGGCCAGATGGTCAATGCGGTCGATCGGGCGGGAATCTACGTTCCCGGCGGCACAGAGGGCAAAACCCCGCTGGTCTCCTCGGTGCTGATGGGCGCGATTCCGGCCAAAATCGCCGGTGTAAAAAAGATCGTCATGGCAACCCCGCCGATCCGAAACGGGCAGGTCAGCCCCCACCTGCTGGCGGCCGCGGAACAGGCCGGTGTCGATGAAGTTTACAAAATCGGCAGCGCTTGGGCCATTGCCGCTCTGACTTACGGTACCGAGACCGTTCCACAGGTGGACGTGGTGGTCGGTCCGGGAAATATCTATGTCACCCTGGCCAAGAAGCTGGTGGCCGGAACCGTGGGTATCGACATGATCGCCGGTCCCAGCGAGATCCTGGTGATCGCCGACGACAGTGCCAACCCGGATTACGTCGCCGCCGATCTGCTGTCCCAGGCCGAACACGATGTGCTGGCTTCGGCCATGCTGATTACCGATTCGAAAACGCTGGCCGATGCGGTCCGCGGTTCGGTCAAGCAACAGCTGGACGGACTGTCTCGAAAAGAGATTGCAAGCGGTTCGCTGGATCGTTACGGAGCGATATTCGTGGTGGCGGACATGGACACGGCTTTCGATCTGGCCAATCGCATTGCGCCGGAGCACCTCGAACTGCAGGTGCGCGACCCCTTTGCGCAGGTCGGGCAAATCCGTAATGCCGGCGCGGTCTTTATCGGCGAATACACGCCGGAGCCGGTCGGCGACTACATCGCCGGACCGAACCATGTACTGCCGACAGCCGGAACCGCACGGTATGCATCCGCATTGTCCGTGGGGAATTTTCTGAAAAAGACCAGCGTAGTGTACTATTCGCAGGATGCGTTCAAAAAGGAAGCGGCCGATATCATCCGCCTGGCCGATACCGAAGGGCTGACCGCCCATGCCGCCGCGGTGAAGATCCGCCTGAAAAAATGACCCCTCCGGTTCTCCCGAAAAGCCGGAGTGAGGCGGGCCCCGGCCAATGGGTGGAGCCGGAGGGCCGGCTGTAGCCTTTTTGCTTGACTTGTCCCCTTTTTATAATAAACTTTGCGACCGGTGCAAGGTTTTCGAGGGCAGCTTTTCAGGGAAAAGTGGCTGAAGCCGCCCCGGCAGAAAAGGAGGGAGATCGCGGAAGACCCCACACCACATCTACACTGTCCATCGGATTCCGTACTTCTGCCAACGGCTCCGCAAGAGCGGGGTTCGGCGCCACGGACGCAGCAGTAAGGTCCGGAGAGGAAACCACCAATGGATTATTGCAGCTACTGCGGACAGGTTCACAAGGTCGGCTTTATCTCCACTCGGTTGGCCGGTACGGACGGTGTCTCACTGGAGGCCCTGAAATGGGTCCAGGTATTCAAGCAGGAAGGCTTCCAATCCTTTTTTTTCGCCGGAGAACTCGACACCCCGCCGGAGCGCTCCTACCAGGTGGACGAGGCCCATTTTACCCACCCGGCCATCCGTAAAATATACCATAACTGTTTCGGTGTTCGCATCCGTCCCCCTCAGGCCACGCAGGAGATTTACAAGTACACCGCGCATTTAAAAGAACATCTCTACCGGTTTATCAAAAAGTTCGGCATCGACCTGCTCGTTCCGCAAAACGCGCTCACGATCCCCTTGAACATCCCATTGGGGGTTGCCCTGACCCACCTGATCGCCGAAACCGGTATTGCTGTCATCGCCCATCACCACGATTTTTTCTGGGAACGGCAGCATTTCAAAACCAACGCGGCCTGGGATTACCTCAACATGGCCTTTCCGCCGCACCTGCCCTCGATGCGTCACGTGGTGATCAACTCTTCGGGGGACAACCAGCTCAGTTTGAGAACCGGAATCTCCGCCACGATCATCCCAAACGTAATGGATTTCGAAAATCCGCCGCCGCCGCCGGACGATTACACAGCGGACGTGCGTGAAAACCTGGGAGTTGCCGATGACGAGCTGCTGATCCTGCAGCCGACGCGCGTGGTAAAACGGAAGGGTATCGAGCACGCCATCGAACTGGTACACCGGTTGGGCCTGAAGGCCAAACTGATCATCTCCCATGCCTCCGGTGACGAGGGCTATGACTACGAACAGCGGGTTCGGGAATATTCCAAACTGATGCAGGTGGACACGCGTTTTATCGCCAACATTATCAATGAGCAAAGAGGCACCACGCCGGGCGGGCGCAAAATATACACGCTGGAAGACATCTATCCCCACGCCGACCTGATCACCTACCCTTCTAATTTCGAGGGCTTCGGCAACGCCTTCCTGGAGGCGATCTACTTTCGCAAACCGATCGTGGTCAACACCTACTCCATTTACTCCATGGACATCCAGCCCAAGGGGTTTGACGTGATCGAAATCGACGGATTCGTTACCGGCGAGGCGGTTGCAAAGACCCTGGAGGTGCTCAAAAACGAAAAGCTGCGCAGCCAGATGGTGACCCGTAACTACGAAATTGCCAAGCGTTGCTACTCCTACAGCGTGCTGCGCCGGAAGCTGCGCCCCCTGATCCTCGACAGCATCCCGTGCCGGCCGGGTTCCGGGCTGGATTAGACCGCCTCCGCATTCCGACCGGGAGGGAACGCATCCCCCGGGCAATGAAGCTCTCCTCATCTTTGTTCCTGTAACCCGCATGCCGGTATTGGTGAGCTGCACGGCCAAGTCGTCTGATATCCGCAGAAAGCGATGGTCTGCTTTCCACTGATAGTGGAGATGGGAGATAGGGGCCGTCGGGTTGTCTGGGCGGGGGACTGCCGATCGGTACTTTCCGCTTGACAGCTTCCGCACGGGCGTGGTAAATGAATGAATATTCATTCAGAAATCATTTTTATGGAAACAACGACCGAGCGGAGGCTTTCCCATCGCCAGCCGAGACAAAAACGACAAGTACCACCGCATTCTGGAAGCTGCCGTAACGGTTTTCGCACGGCAGGGCTACTACCAGTCGACGATCGCCCAGATCGCAGGTGAAGCCGGTGTCGCTGACGGAACGATCTACCTCTATTTCAAGAACAAGGACGATATCCTGGTCCAGTTCTTCAGCTACAAGACCAAACAGGTTTTCGATCGCTTCAGAGAGGAGGTCGATCGCGCCGAGACGGCCATCGACAAACTGCGCAACCTGGTTCGCATACACCTCGAAGAGTTCCAGCGGGACCGGAACATGGCCATCGTCTATCAAACCGAAACCCATCAGATCAGCCGCATGGCCGAGAACCAGATACGAGAGATGTCCAAACTGTACCTGGACATCGTCAACGAGATCGTCGAATGCGGACAGGAGGAAGGTGCCATCCGCAGGGATCTCTATCTGGGACTGGTCAAGCGGCTCATCATCGGATCGGTGGACGAGGTGATCAACACATGGCTTCATGCCGGTGGACAATATGATCTGGTTTCGATGGCCGAGCCGCTGGTGGAACTGTTTATCCGAGGCATCGGCGTGCAGCCCCATCTGGCGAACTCAGCCGACAGGACAGGCGAGCCGATTAGCACCGGATTACCGCAACCACAACCCATCAAGGAGGGGCAGTGATATGGCACAGGTAGTGGCAGATCGCAGAGATGTCGATTTTCTTCTGCATGAAATGTTTCGAACGGAAGAATTGAGCCGAAACGAGAAGTATGCGGATTTTAACCGGAAAACCATCGATTTGATCGTTTCCGAAGCCCGCAACCTGGCCGTGAAGGAAATGCTGCCGACCCAGGTGATCGGTGACCGGGAGGGGGTTCAATTCAAAGCCGGCGAGGTAACCACGCCCGCAGAGTTCAAGCGGCTCTACGAGCTGTATACCGAGGGCGAGTGGGTTTCCATGACAGAGGACGTCGAGTGGGGCGGCCAGGGGATGCCGCGCACCGTAGCGATGGCCGCCACCGAGTATTTCGTCGGGGCCAACCTGGCCTTCATGATCTACATGGGCCTTACCCACGGCGCCGGAAAGCTTGTGGAGACCTTTGGAACAGAGCAGCAGAAAGAGCTTTTCCTGCGCAAACTCTACACCGGGGAGTGGACCGGAACGATGCTGCTCACCGAACCCCAGGCAGGGTCGGATGTGGGAGCCCTGACAACCACAGCGGTGAAAAATGAAGACGGCACCTACTCGATTACCGGCAGCAAGATCTTCATCTCCGGAGGAGAGCACGACCTGACGGAGAACATCATCCATCCTACCCTGGCCCGCATCGAGGGGGCGGAGGAGGGCACCAAGGGAATTTCGCTGTTTCTGGTGCCCAAGATTTGGGTGAACGAAGACGGCAGCCTCGGTGAACCCAACGATGTGGTTTGCACCGGTATCGAAGAAAAGATGGGCCTTCACGGCAACGCCACCTGTTCGCTGGCCCTGGGCGGTAAGGGCAACTGCCGGGGGCTGTTGCTCGGCGAAGAGAACAAGGGTATGCGGGCGATGTTTCTGATGATGAACGAGGCGCGTCTGCTGGTGGGACTGCAGGGGTTCTGCTGCGCCGGCTCGGCGTACCTGCATGCCCTCACCTACGCCCGGGAGCGCTTGCAGGGCAAACACCTGCTGCAGATGATGGACCGCGCTGCGCCATCGGTTCCCATCATTGAGCATCCGGATGTCAGGCGGCAGCTGCTGCTGATGAAAGCGTACGTGGAAGGCATGCGCGCCCTGCTCTATTTCGTCAGCATGTGCGACGATATCAAGACCATTTCCGCCGATCCTGACGAGCAGGCCCGCTACCAGGGGATGATCGACCTGCTGATACCGGTTGCCAAGGGCTATGTGACCGACCGTTCCTTTGAAATTTGCAGCCAGGGATTGCAAGTGTATGGCGGCTACGGATATATCAGGGATTACCCGATGGAGCAGCTGCTGCGCGACTGCCGGATCACCATGATCTACGAGGGCACCAACGGCATCCAGGCCATGGACCTGCTGGGCCGTAAACTCGGCCTCAACCAGGGAAAACCGATCATGGATCTGCTCGGCGAGATCCAGAAGACCCTCTCCAGCGCCAAGGGCAGAGAAGAACTCGAGGCCGATGCGAGCCGGGTGGAGACAGCGGTGAACAAGCTCGGGGAGGTGGCCCTGCACATGGGCAAAACGGCCATGTCCGAAAAGGTGCTCAACGCTTTTGCCTTTGCCCATCCGTTCCAGGATGTTTGCGGCGACGTGATTCTGGCCTGGCTGCTTTTGTGGCGCGCGCTGGTGGCCTCCGAAGCGCTGGAGAAAGGCGCCCGCAAGAAGGACGAAGCTTTTTACCGCGGTCAGCTCAAGAGCGCGGCATTTTTCATCCGTTCGATACTGCCCGGCACTCTCGGAAAAATGGAGGCGATTCTGGAAACCGACGGGGCGGCGGTGGAGATCAAAGACGAAGAATTCGCCGGCTAAAAAAAAATCGGTTCCAGGGATTCATCTTGTGTCCGATAGCGGTGTTGTGAAATACATTGAAATGCTCACGTACTTTCGTGTACGCATCGCTTTCAAAGCGTTTCACGCCTTGTTATCGAACACGATCTAAAACCCTGGAACCGATTTTGTGTCTGCAGGAACACCTCTGAAACCGGTTTTGTGCTCCTGTAAAACACGCCCTTGGCCGGTCGGTTCGACCGCCTCCCGCTACTCCTGGCGCTTGGCCAGCTCCTCGGCCCGCAGTTCTTTCTTGAGCACCTTTCCGACGTTGGTCTTCGGCAGTTCGTCCCTGAATTCGATTTCACCGGGCCACTTGTATTTGGCCAGTTTTTCCGAGCAGAATTCCATCAGCTCCTCGGCTGTTGCGCTCATGCCTTCTTTGAGCACGACGAAGACCTTCACCGACTCGCCGCGGTGCGGATGGGGGATACCGATGGCCGAGGCCTCCTGCACCTTGGGGTGCTCGAAAAAAACCTCTTCGATATCTCTGGGGTAGACGTTGTAACCGCCGGATATGATCATATCCTTTTTCCGGTCGACAATGTAAAAGTATCCCTCTTCGTCCATCCGGCCGATGTCGCCGGTGCGCAGCCATCCGTCGACAATGGTTTCGGCGGTGGCATCCGGCTTGTTCCAGTAGCCCTGCATGACCTGCGGGCCCTTGATCAGCACCTCGCCCGTCTCGCCCGCCGGAACGTCCTTGCTGCTGTCCTCCAGGTCGGCGATGCGCACTTCGGTGTCGGGGATCGGCACACCGATGCTGCCGACAATGCGTTTGCCGCCGGCAAACGGATTGATGTGGGTGACCGGCGAGGTTTCCGTCAGGCCGTAGCCTTCCACGATCACCGCTCCGGTGCGGTTTTCAAAATCTCGGATGATCTCCACCGGCAGCGGGGCGCTTCCGGAAAAACAGCCTTTCAGGGAAGTCATAGAGGTCTGGTCGATCTTCGGGTCGTTGAGCATGCCGATGTACATGGTGGGCACCAGGGGCGCAAAGGTCGGCTTGAACTTGCCGATTGCTTCCAGCAGTGGCTCGGGTTGCGGACGGGGAACCAGGATGTGCCCCCAGCCCATGTGAATGGCAAAATTCATGGCCGTGGTGAGCCCGAAAACGTGAAAAAAGGGTAGCGCTCCGAGCATGATTTCCGCGCCTTCCCGAAAGGTCGGAAACCAGCTGCGGACCTGCTGGACATTTTTGCTCAGGTTGGCATGGGTCAGGATGACCCCCTTGGACACGCCGGTGGTTCCCCCGGTGTACTGGTACATGGCCGCTTCCTCAAACGACAGCTCGACCTGGGGTGGATTCGGGTCGTGCGCTGCAATCACTTCTTTCCAGCGGTAGACCTGCTCGGCGGGCTTGACGTCGGCGGCCAGCTTCTTTTTCTTGCCCACCAGCGGAAACAGCAGGCTTTTCGGAAAGGGCAGGTAATCGCCGATGGAGGTGTAAATGATCTGCTGGATGCGGGTTTTGGGCCGCAGGTCGATCATGCGGTTGCCGAGAAGATCCAGCGTGACGAGCAGCTGGGAGCCCGAGTCGTTGAACTGGTGCTCGAGCTCGCGGTCGGAATAGAGCGGATTGTTCATGACGGCGATACCGCCGACCTGCAGGATGGCGTAATAGGCAGCCACGCAGGGAATCAGGTTCGGCAGCAGAATGGCCACCCGGTCCCCCTTTTTCACACCGAACGCTGTCAGGGCCGTAGCAAACCGATCGGTCATCTCCTTGAGCTGGCGGTAGGTGATCTGGTAGCCCTGAAAATTCAGGGCTGCTTTGTCCGGAAACCGATTCGCCGAACGGGCAAGAAATTCCGGCAGACAGGCGTTCTCGTAATCGATTGTCGCCGAGACTCCTTTTTCGTAACTTGCCAACCATGGTTTGGCCTGGTATGCAGTTTCACTGGTCACGGTCACCTCCTTGCGGTTGCAATCAGGATGCCATCAATGATCTCCTCTCCAATTGGGTATTTATTTGTCTGTATAATGGAATTTATTTTTTTTCAACTGCTTATGATCCGTTCGATTTCTTTTCATGGCAACCGTCGCACCCATCTGCCCGGCGGTGTGCGGCCGCTCGGCGAAGCGATTTTTCACTTGACAGGAAGCGCCCCTCAAGATACAAATTGAATGAGCATTCATTCATTTCTTGCGGAGAAACGGGGGTTTTAATGGAATCAGTGCTGATCTCGCCTGCAAAGGCCCTCTATTTCGGACTGCCCGGCACCTGGCTGTTTATCACCATCCCGCTGGTGGGAATATCCATCTTTGCTTATATCATGTATCAACGCAGCCGGCCCCTTCGCAAGGCGGCAGCGGATCCCCGCTCCGGTCGGATGTCCGAGCGGGTGGCCGCTACCGTCAAGTTCTGGCTGGCGCAGTACAGGCACCCGCGCTACCTGCTGCCCGGGATTTTGCACATCCTGCTGTTTTCCGGCTTTCTGATTCTATCCATTCGCTCCCTCACCCTGGTTTTTATCGGGATCTTCGACGGATTCGTTCTGCCGGGTTTCGGCGGCGGAATGGGCCATGCCTATGCGGCGCTCAAGGACATCGCCGGCAGCTACGTGCTGGTGGCGGCGGTGATGTTGATCATCCGCCGCGGTATCTTCAAACCGGCCCGCTACAGCGTGCCAGCACGCTACGGCAAGGAGCACACGGCCGAAGCGGTGCTGGTGCTGTGCCTGATCACCGGGCTGGTTACCTGCGACATGGTGTTCGAAGGATCGGCAGCGGCTGCCGCGGCCCGCGGCGGACTGCCGGCCGAATCCTTTGTGCCGGGCACCGGCGCGTGGATCGCCACCGGCCTGCTGCAGCCATTTTCCGTCCAAACCCTCCAGAAACTGCATTCGGGATCCTACCTGCTGCACGAGCTCATCTTTTTCTTTTTTCTCTGCTTCCTGCCGCTGGGAAAGCACTTCCACGTCATCACCTCCCTGTTCAACGTCTATTTCATGAAACTCGACAAGGGCACCGTCAAACCGGTGCGCTGGGGGGTGACCGACGAACAGCTCGACGATCTGCCGTCTTTCGGGGTGAAGGTCGCCGAGGATTTCACCTGGAAGCACATCCTCGATTTTTATTCCTGCGTGGACTGCGGGCGCTGTTCCGACAACTGCCCGGCCAATGCCGCCGGGCGTCCGCTCTCACCGCGCTTTATCTCCATCAAATGCCGCGATCACCTCTATCGCAAGTATCCGCTGCTGGGAAGCGCTGCCGCAGCGGATGAGCAGCTGGTGAGCAAGGTGCTGCAGGAAGACGAGATCTGGTCTTGCACCACCTGCGGGGCCTGCGAGGAAGAGTGCCCGGTGATGATCGAATACATCGATAAAATCGTCGATGTCCGCCGGGCGCTGGTGGACGACGGCAATGTCCCCCAGTCGTTGCAGAAACCGCTGCAGGCACTCGAAAAAAGGGGCAATCCCTGGGGGAAAATGGAGCGAAAGCGGGCCGACTGGGCTGCCGAAGAGGCGTTTTACAGTCGCTGTCCGGTGAAAACCCTCGATCGCAAGGAGTCTGCCGAAACCCTGTATTTTGTCGACAGCATTTCTTCTTTTGACGACCGGATGCAGTCGGTCGCCCGGGCCACTGCCGAGCTGCTATCCGCCGCCGGTGAGGATTTCGGTATTCTCGGTCCCAACGAAAAAGACAGCGGCCACGAGGCCCGGCGCTTCGGAGAAGAGATGCTCTTCCAGGACCTGAAGGAAGCCAACACGGAGGCCATCGCAAACAGCGGGGTATCTCGCATCGTAACAGCCGATCCGCATGCCTACAACGCACTGCGCAAGGATTACACCAGGCTGCCGCCCGTAGAGCACATCAGCCAGGTGGTGGCACGCGGTCTGGTTTTCAGCCGGCTGCGGCTAAAGCCGCTGGAGGGTGACGACCGGCTTTACACCTACCACGATCCCTGCTATCTCGGTCGCCACAACGGTCTTTACGAACCACCGCGGCAGGTGCTGGATGCCATCGGCGGCCTGCAGCGCATCGAGATGCAGCGCAGCCGCGACCGCTCGTTTTGTTGCGGCGGCGGCGGTTTGATGCTGTTTTACGAACCCGAGGAAGAAGAGCAGCGCATGGGGGTGATCCGGGCCCGTATGGCGCAAGAGGCCGGCGCCCGGGTGATCGTTACCGCCTGCCCGTTTTGCCTGGTGAACCTGGAGGACGGCATCAAGGTGGCCGGACTGGAAGGGCAGCTGGAAGCCATCGACTGGAGTGAACTCGTTGCCAGGCAGCTGGCCGATTAGATACCTTTTATGGAAATTCAGTTTGGAGGGGACAGTTATGGAAATTCTAGTGTGCGTCAAACGGGTGCCCGACACCGCCGAGAATGAAATCGAGGTGAACCGCGACGGCTCGGACATCGAACGCGATGACCTGGTCTACTCGGTAAACGAGTGGGACAACTATGCGGTCGAGGAGGCGATTCAGATCCGCGACAAGGTGGGAGGAGCGGTAACAGTGGTTACGGTGGGAGACGAGGAAGCCGAAGAGGTGCTGCGCAGGGAGATGGCCATGGGGGCCGACCACGGCGTGCACCTGATGGACGACGCCTTCGAAGGCTCGGACGGCAGGGCGGTGGCCGCCATCCTGAAAGCCGAGATCGAAAAAGGCAGCTACGACCTGGTGCTCACCGGGGCGATGGCCGATGACGGTGCCGGCCAGGTGGGTGGAATGCTGGCAGCCATGCTCGATTGGCCGTACGCGTCCGTGGTCAACAAGATCGAAGTGACCGACGGCAACAAGATCCGCGTCGGCCGGGAGATCGAGGGCGGCAACCAGGAGATGAGCGACATCGAGCTGCCCTGCGTGCTTTCCATCCAGACCGGTATCAACGAACCGCGATATGTGGGGATCCGCGGTATCCGCAAGGTGGCATCCGTCGACATACCGGTTCACGGCACATCCGATCTCGGGCTTGCCGGCGACACGCTCGGTGCCGCAGGGGCCAGGGTCAAACGGGTCGATTACTTCGTTCCCGAGCTCGGTGAAGGTGCCGAGATGCTGGAGGGCAGCACAGAGGAGATCATCGACAAACTGATTGAACTGTTGAAAGCCAAGGGAGGGATCAAATAATGGCCGGACAGCTATTTGCATATATTGCCCATAAAAACGGTGTGGCGGACGATTCGGCGCTGGAGCTGGTCACTGCCGCCGCTAAGATCCAGGCCGATACGGGCGCAACTGCCCTGGTTGTCGGCTCCGGCGGGGATCTGGACACGGTGTGCAACGAAATGGCAGCATCTTTTGAGCAAGTCTGGAAGTTCGACCACCAGGCCCTGTCCTACCCGAATGCCGAAGTCATCCGCAAACTGCTGGCCGGTTTACTGCCGGCAGATGCGATGATCCTGCTGCCCCACGACACCTTCGGCATGGACCTGGGGCCGGGGCTGTCGGTAAAAATGGACAGCGCCTACGTGCCCGACGTGGTGGCCATCGAGGGGCTGGAGGGCGATCAGCTCAAAGCAGTGCGGCAGGAATACAGCGGCATGGTCAGCACCCACGTCAACTGCAACGTCGGCGGCGGGGCCGTACTCACCTGTCGTCCCGGATCGTTTCCGGCAGATGAAAGCCGCAGCGCCGGCGGGCAGGTGGTGGACAAGTCGTCGGAGATCGGTGATCTGACGGTCAGGCGGCAGTATATCGAGGTGGTGGCCGCCGAAGTCGGCGATGTGGACATCACCAAAGAAGACGTGCTGGTTTCCGTCGGACGCGGCATCGAGGACCAGGATAACATCGAAATCGCCGAAGACCTGGCCAAGGCAATCGGCTCGGTGGTGTCGTGCTCACGGCCGATCGTGGATGCCAAGTGGCTGGAAAAATCGAGACAGGTGGGCACCTCCGGTCAGACGGTCAAACCGAAAGTCTACCTGGCGCTGGGCATCAGCGGGTCTTTTCAGCACATGGGCGGCATCAAGGGTAACCCGTTCATCGTTGCGGTGAACAAAAACCCCAAGGCCCCCATTTTTCAGGTGGCCGATGTGGGGGTGGTGGCCGACATCCTCGATTTTATACCGGAGCTGACCGAGAAGATCCAGGAAAGCAAATAACGCGTCTGAAGGCGTTGCAGGGAAAAACAGGCTGCTGAAAAGCAGCCTGTTTTATTTTTCCCTTTTTCTTACTTGATCGCCGTTGCTACGCCGGCAACCGATCTTCTGTAAACCCGGATTCATTCATCCATCTGATCTGCAGGGCCTGGTTTTTTTCCTGGGCCAGTTGCGTGGTCTGGGTGGGGAAGGCGAAGCGGATGCCTTCTTTTTCGAACTCCCGCATGATCTGCAGATTCACCTGCTGACCGTGGGCCATATATCCCCAGTAGTCCGCCGGATGGAACCAATAGAGCACCAGCAGGTTCAACGAGTAGTCGTTGAAGTCGCTGAAGTAAACCCGGGGCGGAAACTGCGGGTCCATCCCCTCGTGGTTGTCCAGGATCTTGGAGATGATCTCCACCGCCTTTTCGACCTTCTCCGGCGGCGTGTCGTAGGTGATCCCGATGTTGGTCAATCGACGGATGTGGGGCCTCCGGCCGATGTTTTCGATGTCCAACCGGGCCATTTCCTCGTTGGGAACGCTGGTCTGATGCCCGGTCAGCAGTCGCAGTTTGGTCGAGCGCAGGCCGATATCCTCCACAACGCCGTCATGCCCCTTGATCACGATCCGCTGCCCCACCTGGTAGGGCTTGTCCAACAGGATCATGATGCTGCCGATAAAGTTCTTCATCGTGTCCTGGGCCGCCAGGGCCACTGCCAGACCGCCCACGCCGAGGCCGGTGAGCAGGGTGTTGACGTTAAAGCCGATGTTGTCCAGCCACAGCAGCACGGCGGCCACGATAAACAGTGCGCTGACGATGTTGCGAATCGGTCGCAGCAGCACGGTGGCCGATTCCTGGCCGCTTCTGCGCAGCCGTTCCGCCCACCAGCTGAAGCCGAGGCTGATCCCCCGCACCACTGCCCACGTAAACGCGAGGATAATGAGCGTCCCGCCCTCGAGAATGCTCCGTATGGTCGCAGACGGGCCGATGTAGTGAATGGCCATGTTGGCAAACAGCAGCCAGAGCAGAAACCGGATCGGCCCGGTGACCAGCTTTGCGGAATCTTTGCGAAATTCGGTTTCTTTCTTTCGCAACAGCAAACCGGCGGCAGTCGTCAGAACGACAGCGGCCAGGTAGGCCACCCCGACGCAAATAAAGAAAAAGCCCCACTGCCAGCCCTGCCAGCCCATAATGACGAAGTCCGGCATCCACTCCGACAGCTTTTTTTCAAAGGGCCGGTAGCCATAGTGTTCAAACAGATGGGGTATCTGGGCAACGGTTCGGCTTGAGAATTTCCAGATTGGCACACCATCTTCGCGCGGAACGTGCTGCAGGAAAATGTCTACCGCACGTAGCGGGGTTTTAATCTGTCCCAGCATATCCCGGTTCGGCGGCAGTCCTTCTTCCGGTGCCCCTTTGGGATCGTCGCTGACCAGTTCGATATCCACCCACAGGGCCCGGTCCATTACGATCTTCAGTTGCCGTGCCAGCTCGGGTCCCTGTTCGACGGTCAGGCCCTGCGGCAGATTTCGCAGATCGAGATAGTTGGCAGCCCTGTCGAATTTTCCGTCGCGGGTGGCGGCGATAAAGCCCTTGAGGGTGCCCCGGGGCGTGCCGCGGTTGAATTCGTCAACCGGACCCGATGAGACCATTTCTTTTGTTTTCGATTTTGCGGCGTCCGACGTGCTCTGGGATTCTGTCGGATTATCGGCAGCCACCGCCGGCACTGCCGCAATCAGCGAATGCAGGAGAAGGGCGAGCAGAAAAAAGATGACGGGTGCACCCAAAATCGATTTTCGATTAAGACTCACAACCATAACGGTTTCTCCTTTCCTGTTTGAAGGTTTTCTCGTTGATGGTGTTTCGCAAAAATTAGTCGCTTCAACAGGGTAGAGCCGTAGAAGGATTCATCGGAATAACTTGACGAAATCAAAAGTGGAGAATACAGCAGCAGCTGAATCCAGTATCAGGGCACCGCAGCAGCAAATCCGCAGGCAGCACAGGGTTGTCGGGCAAGCCCGTCCGGGACAAAGAATTTTCGTCGATTTGCCGGATCGATCGATCAGGCCTTGGTGAAGCTCACTGGCACACTCTGGGCAGCTTGTATTGTTCGCGGATGTCCATCAGGGCCAGCAGGGCTTTGCGCATGGCCTCCTCGGCCTGGGCTTCGGATCGGATAACCGCGTCCTTTGAAAGGAGATCCGGAAACAACTCCCGGGCTTTGATTTCCTGTCGGCTGTCGCCGTAAGAGAGAACCTCCAGCCAGACGCCGGCCAGGGCATGGTCCTTGTTGTCGGACTTCGCGGCGGTGCGGGCGTAGCCCAATGCCACGTCATGCTTGCATTCGGTCAGTGCTTCCAGCCCGCTGAAGGCATCCTCGCCGATCTCTTTTTTCAGTTTTTCGAGCTGGGCGTCTCTCTTCTCTTTTTGTGCCTGGTCCATCTGGGCGCCGGCCACCGCGCCGGAGACGGCTCCCACGCTGCCTCCATAAACCGCGCCACGGGCGGCAGCCTCTGCCGGATCGCCGCCAAACACCAGCGCGCTGACCAGCCCGCCGACTGCGCCGGCCGCGGCTCCAGTTGTCGCTCCCCGGCCGGCCATCTGGCCGCTGCGCGTCGAGCAGGAGACCACCAGCAGCAGAGACAAAACGGCCGGCAAGGCGGCCCGGATCCAGCTGCGATTTCGAGTCCTGTTCATATTCTCACTCCTTTCGAAAAACAGTTTTCAGATGCATCCGCAGTCTGAGTGAAAGTGTCTACCGTTGACCGGATCCTCCCTCCGCAGGAGTGCTTCGCATTCGTTCAGCGGCCGGTCACCTATCGTAGTTGATACCGGCCGCAGGGCAGAATCCCGGCCGTCAGCATTCAGAAAGGAAATCCGGTGGTCAGGCCGATACCTCTAAAATTGTTGCCGAAAGTAAAATCGATGCCCAGCCCGCTCAAGGGGATAAACCAGATGGAAAACGACGGCCTGCCCTCCACCAGCAGCGCCAGTGTGAACAGGCGTTGCAGGTCGATGTTATCCTCCAACGGAAGCAGCAATTCAACGTCGTTGACGAATTCTGTGTATACGAAATACGCGTTGATTGAGGTCTGTCGGTTTTGAATGCTGAGCCGCGTCGGCCAGCGCGCATTCAAACCGATGTCGAACCGCGTAAAACCGTCATCGCCCCGGGAGCCGGATTGGGTGTGATTGGCGTAGGTGATGCCCGCACCAAAATCAAACTCCATGTTTTTATACGGAAAGTTGCCGAGCCCTTTGAACCCGTACCCCCAGATGAACGATGGATCGCTGCCGGAAAAATCCTTGCCGAAGCCGACCTGTGCAAACGGTTTCAACAGCCAACTCTCTGAGGCGGGAATCTGGGCCTCGATGCCCGGAATGAAGGTGACCGTGGTGACTTCTACGTCGAAATTGGTAAATTCATTGACACCGAGGGTGGCCGGCAGCAGCAGTTTCCAGCCCCACTTGTCTTCTTGGGGTTCCCTCAGCGAGTAGGTAAAATTGCCCCGCAGCACGTAGATGCGCCGATCCCCAAAGCTGTAGATGCCGGTTCCGAGCCAGGTGGAATAGGCGTAATTGATGGTTTCTTCAGGTTCTTCGACCAGCTGGGCGATCGAGAGCCCGGCGTGGGATAGCACAACCGCCGCGATAAGAAGCACCCGGCCGAGTATAAGCTTTGCCGACTTCATTTATTTTCGTTTCGGTGACCATTCATCGATGGAGCCTCTGGGTGCTTATTGAGTCGACTCCACCACGCGACTCCTATTTTGGATCATCTTCAGCGAAGTTTGATAGGCCACGGTGTACATGTGGATGTTGGCCACATAGTGGTCGGTTTCTCTTCCGATGGTTTTCCGGGCCACGTACTCCACGTTAAGATTCCAGCGGTCGGGATCGAGCCCCTCCTTTGCAGCCTGGCGGCGCAGGCTGTTGATTCTTGCAGGGCCGGCATTGTAGGCGGCAAAAGTGAAATCGAGACGATCTTGTGCCGCGATGTCCGGATCGTTGAAATAGGTGTCCCGCAGGTGTGCCAGGTACTTCGTACCGGCGTGGATGTTGTTTTCCACGGTGCTCACATCCGGGATCCCGACTGCCGGTCCGGAGGCGGTAGTTGGCAGGATCTGCATGATGCCCACCGCTCCCCGGGTACTTTTGGCCCGTTGATCCAAACGCGATTCCTGGTAGGCCAGGGCGGCGACCTTCAGCCAGTCGAAGCCATACATACCGGCGTATTTTTCGAACAGGGCGCGCAGCGCCTGGAGCTTTTTGGCATCGGATTCCGACAACGGATTGCCGATTCGGCGGCTATCTGAAAAGTAGCGCTTCAAAAGAATGTTGCCGACCAGCGTTCCCTGACGGTGGCTGCGCAGGAACTGGTTCAAGCTGGCCAGCAGCTTGGGATTTTCTTTGCGCACCGCCCAGGCAATGCTGCCGCCGCGGTGGATGACCAGGTCCTTGCGCACGATCATGTCGGAAAGCACCTGAGACCAGGTGTCGGCCACGTGCTCGTCGACCACGGTCAGTTCGTAGACGCCGGCGTTTACCATCTGCAAGATGTCTTCGGCTTCCAGGTAAGGGTCCGCGAGCTCAATTTTTACCGGAGCAAATCCTTCCTGGGCAAGCGTTTCGTTCAGCGCCTGCAAATGCCCCACGTAACTGCTGCCGGCAACGACGGTGACGCTCTGTCCCGACAGGCCCCTGACGGTGACCGGGTTGTCGGCGTTAGGAGAGGTGACGACGACCTC